>JAABUQ010003065.1_pt1 | contig 31491 bp, 27 predicted proteins | sample 5560001 | NCBI WGS metagenome assembly JAABUQ01 (sample SAMN10711888, study PRJNA513371) | rock metagenome | isolation source: Antarctica rocks | place: Antarctica: Victoria Land, Finger Mt nord | collected 2015-12-18 | reverse complement strand
AAGATATATAAACAAATAAAAGAGACAATTTGATTGCAAAACTATATCTCTCGAATTTTGTTTAACAAATTTCATTGAATTTTGCTATTTATTAAATTCTAACATCTAAAATTTAATATGCTTCAACTTATATATATAATATATATAAAGAAAATCTTCTATATAGATAAGATTTCTTGGCAATATGCGACAAACAAATAAAAATATTAACGCATTACTTGTCTTAATAACTTTTAGATTATTAAAAAACTAATTCTTTAAAGCTACGCTACGTGTATTGTTAATACTTGAATTAAATATATATCTTGTTTGTTACAAGATTAGTTCTTTGACAAAATCGAAAAAACAATTTCTTAACTTAAGACGGAATCTCGCAATAAAAACAATTTATAAACAATTATATTGCATTAAATTTAATCGAGATCTTTATACAAAATTCTTTGCAAATTTTTTATTTTATTGATCTTTAATTATTGATTAAAAGTTTTGTAATTATTAAAACTTTTGCACTTATATTAAAATATATTTAATACTTAAATATACTATTAAAATAGTTAATATTAAATTGCTTTATTATATATTTCGCAAAGTTACTATTATATTTTAAGCAAAAAAGATTAAAATACTTAATTACGCAAAGACTTTGTTACGCATAATATATATAATAAACTCTTTTATTATTACTAAAAAATTGCAAAATACTATTTTATTTAATAAACTAATCAATCTTCAAAGTAAAAGTAATATCAATTTTAAGATTAATCGATTACTAAAATTGTTAAATTTAAATTTGAAAATCTTTTAATAAAAGCAATCTTAGTTCTTATTTAATAGCGATCAATTACTTAAAATCAAATACTTAATACTTTTTATTTAATATATTTTTAATTAATATTTAAGTCTATTTTTGACTCAATTAGTATTAATTATTATTTTAAGAAAAAAGATACAAAGAATATATAAAGTTTGATTAAGATATTATCGATTAAATTACTAATACTAAGTACAAAAAAAGATATATTGAGAATATTATTGTTAATCTTTAAATAAAAGATTTGAAAATGTTTAACAATAACAAGATAAAATACAATCTATATTATAGATCTCGAGTTAAATTCGATAATATTATTGAGTTTAATATTGTCAAAATCGATATTAATATTAAGATTAATATAACAAAGAGTTCTCGACTTTTATTAATTTTTATAAATTTGATATAAATTCTTTTAATACTATAATACACAATATTCTTTACTTGCGATTTTGTTATTAATAATTTAAAAATTTTATATTAAAAATTTTAATTAAAATCTTAATACAAAACTTTAATATTATATAATATTCTTTATAAATTTCGAAGTGCAAATAGTAAAACAATTTTTTATTTTGTCTTTCTTTTATATTTGTGCTCTTGAGTATTTTGCAAAATATCGAAATTAAAATTAAAAATATATTGCGCAATATTAATTATACTTAGATTGCAATTATTTAAATAAGTTGATTTTTTTTGCTTTTTATTATTAAATAAGAATGCAATATTTCGAGAAAATATCTTTTGCAACGTGTTTGACGTTATATCTCTTAATAATTGTTAATATTAACAAGATATTCGCGATATTTGCGATAATTAAAAAATTTTGCTATCGAAGATATTATTGTTTTTAATATTTTCTCTTAATAAGTTAACTTTACTTCTCTCAATATTTATATCGAATCTTTGTTGATTTTTTTTTTTTTTTTTTTTGCGAACAATGCTTTAAAGATATTGTTTAACAATTATTAAATTCTTTGCGTCTTATACTTTATCAAAACTAAATTAAATAATAAAAGCGTTTTGACTTTCTTTGTATTAATCTTGTTTTTATCTTTCTTTAATTTTATTAATATTTTATTGCTATTTTTATTTTTCGAGTTAACGTCTAATTTAGAGACGCTTAAATTTATTTTTTTCTTGTTTTGAATTTAACTTTTTATGTTAATTAGTCGAGATTTAATTATTCGAATAGCAAATCAAGCAACACAAATTTAATTTAATCTTTTCGAATGTTAATAATATTATATTGTTTAGATTTATGTTAATAAAGAATTTAAATTTTGTCTTGCAATAATAATTGCATCTCTTTTTTAATACAAAATTAATTAATGTTTATATATCTTGTAATATGTTGCGTTTTCGATTTGCTACTTTTAATATTTTTTTCTTAGATTTAAACTTTTTTGTTTTTATTAAATTTCTTGCTTATTATTAATTTTGCAATTCTTAAAATTTATCTTTTTTACTATCGATTTCTCGATTAATGCTCGATTTAACGTATTTTTTTTACTTCGAATTTCTTTATATTATTGCAAGAATAAAAAACTAAAATATGCTTGCTCTTTGTTGCATCGATTTGCTTTATTAAGTTATTAATATATCTTTGCAATCGACAAAAAAACTATTTAAATATAAATTCTTTAAATATTCGAATTATTAATATTTAATTTATACGCATTTGTATATATTAGAATTTTTGAAAAAAAATAGTTCTTAAATATTTTTTGAAAAGTATCTTAAATATACTTTTTGTTATTAACAATTATAGAAGCAAATATTAACTATACTTACTTTGTTGTTTTTAATAAATAATTTAGAGTTATTATTTATTGTCAAATATGCTCGCATCTTTTGTTTATATTGTTTATCTTATTTATATATACAATTGTCTTCGAAATATCTTAAGAATTTTTAACTTGTGCTAACAATATATATTGTAAATCTTTTATATATTTTTCGATATATTTAATAAAATTAAATTGCAAATATATTTTTGATTTGTTTAAAGATATTTTGAATATCTTTGTATTAGAGACAAATTTGTATTGTTTTTTTATATTTTCTAGAGTCTTATTATTAAGTACAATTGATATATTTATTATTAATATTTTAGACCACAATTGCGTACAAAGAATGTCGAAACAAATATAATTTGTTCGAAACACTTTTTATTTGTTTACAAAATACAATTTATTAATAACAAATATGCAAAGTCGCAATTAACAAAACTTGTAATACAAAATATTGTTGAAAAAATTCTTAAATATAGCAATCTTAAGACTTGTAAATATTGTTTTAATCAAATTTAATTATTAAATATTTTATATCAAATACAATAGCAATACTAATTATGCGTATAGTCTTTCTTACGTATTTTTTTTAACATTTTCGACTTGTTGTTGTTGTTTTTCAATATTAGTAATCGACAATTAATAACTTTTTTTAACTTTCTATATTAATTGTTCTTTAAGACAAGAAGAAATATAATTATTAATATAGTTTTCGATAACAAAGATATAAATAACGACGTTTAATACAACAAACTTTTCTTAAATTTTGTTTTCGTTATTATAATTACGTTCTTCTTTAAAGTAAAGTCGAATATATTTAATTACTTCTATTTAATTTTAAATTCAAATATATTTTTAATAATATTAATAATCTTTTTTTTAATTGTTTTTATAATTAACGTCTTGCAATCTTTTATCTTGTTCTTTATTTTAAAATATTACAAAGATTGAGAGATAAAATCTAATAATAGTTGTTAACTTTACTCTATATATTAAATTGAAAAAATAATTAATTTAAGTCGACATGATAATAGAATTATAAGAAGCGTCAAATAAGATATCGAAATTATAAAAAAAAAATTGTGTTTATATAAAGATTGCAATTTTGATTTTTTTGAGACTATTATATTAAAATCAATATTATAGTCGATAGTCGAGCTAATTAATTCTATAAAGGAAGATTATTAAATAGAGCATAAATAAGAGTAATAAAATTAATTTGTTGTTAAACGCAAAAATTAAAGTGCTCGCAATTATTAAGTAATAAAGTTGCGTATATATGTTTAAAAAATATAGTATAAGTGTTTTTGATATATTATTATCAAAAATAATGTTAAAATAATAGAAAATAAGAGTTTCGCTCTCAAATTTAATACAAAAAAAAATAAAACAACGCTATAACAAACATTATGTTCTATTACGATCATGCACTAATATAGGCCAAATCTAGGCCAAATCAATCCTAGCTCATCGTTAGTTCTATTGATACTAGCGTGCTCGCGATCGCGCACATATCTATTGCGCGATCTTCTCTATATTTACTTCTCATGCTTTTAGTATTAATTAATACATACTTATATGATTCGTTCTATGTAGGCCCCTAACACTACTAAAAGCATTCAATCACTATACTCGTAGCTTCACGAGATCAAAGAACGAAGTAACTCGACGAAACGACTAAATGAACTCGCAACAAGTCGAGATCTATGATAAGCTCAAAGCTTCCACCTAAACACTCTCGTTAATTACTCTATCTACACATACAATAATGAAGCGATTCCTAGAACGAGTCTAGAAGATTGTCGATACGCTATTAAAGAAAATCGAAGAACGACGAGTGTCTATTCTATCCTCAAGTGCGTCGAATGAAATCTAGAACATTAAAGATTCGTCTCGAATCAAGAGCAAGACTCAATTGAAGCATTGAATCAAGATCGATTCTAACGTCGTGTTAATATATATTGCAAAGTCTCGCTACGAACGCGATGCAACTCTAGAATGCGTGAAATCATAAAAGATCATAATTGTCAACAAAAAAAAGATCTACAATACGACTCTTAAGGCTCAAGATCGTCACAACAAGAGCAAGCAAGAATTGGCAAACATCAAAGAGCAAATGATTTCTTTGCAAGAATTAGCGAATAATTTAAAAAAGAAACTACGTCTTTGTAACGAGAAGATCAATCGATTGCAAGACTTGTTAGCGATTGCTTAGATAAACATAGCACAAGCTTGTCTAAAGACACGAGCTTCTTCAACGCTATCAACGTTAATAGACAAGCGCTTCGTTAAGTTTCTAGACTCGCCTATCTTCATCAACAATAATGACTTATTTTTCGAGAACTAGTCTTTGAAGTTATACGACAAGTTGATCATCGATAAGAATTATTTCGAAATCGATATTGCAAGAGTTGCGTACGTCGTCGAAAGAACTAGCGAAGACGTCGTCGAACACATCAATGCGTATCGAATGAAGAACGCTATCTATTTCAAGATCGTCGACATGATAATGAAGATTCTAAAGAGCGTATACGAGGATTTAGATCGTCAACGCAACGCACGACAAAAATATTTGACTCTTAAACAAAAAATTAATCAAGAATTCGTTTCGTTCTTTTTCGAATTTGCACGTTTAAGTTACGAACTAGAATACATCGACGTTATGCTTAGACAAGATCTCGAGACAAAGATAAATCAAGAATTGAAGAGCATTCTCGTTAACAACTCTTGAAAGTTCGACAATCTAAGTTAGATAAAAGACTATTTGATCATCGCGAACAACGTTCGTAAACGCATTAGAATCGATAATGATTATAAAGACATTTTTAAGAAAAATAAAACGACGAATAAGCTTCATTATACGACGATTGCCTATAACGATAATCGTGTCTCTATTTACTCTCGCACTATTATCACGATTGCAAAACTCGTTATCGCAATTTCTACTCTAGTTATCTTATCTTTGGCAAACGTACAAGACTCTAAAAGAAACAATTGCTTTGTTTATCACAAGCATAAGCACTTAGCGAGAGACTACTCTAATAAGAAGAGTCAAGTGATAATAATTAAAGAATTGCAACTAGACTTTGAATTTAATGAGAACTATGACTCATTATTGGAAAACTAATCGTTCTTGAACGTGACGAAACGAAGAGCGAAATAGTCGAGATATTCTCTTTAAGTTGGCGTTTCGACTCGTACGATAGAACTTCTCTTATTGTCGATTGTTAGCTTATTACTTTTGATGACGATCTTCATAAATACAAGAACAAAGAACTACTAGATATCGAATGTACGACATACAATGTAATTAATAAAATCTTGATAGACATAATTTGCGAGAAACTTAATATTAAATTGATTCTTCTAGCGAACTCGCGATCTTTAAGAGCTTACAACGAGCAATTAGTTTCCAATTCTATCATATACGTCATCTACTCTACTCTAATTGTTAACGAACATGTCGAACAAATCTACTCTATGCTTATAGTGTCTTTAGAAAATCATCGCATCATAGTAGGCAAATTTTAAATAAATAAGTACGACGTTATTTTTGACATAAAATATAATCGATTAATTTACAAGTCGAATTGCTATTGTTATCTAGAAGCTACGTTCAATGTCAAGTTCAAAATTGCTCTTGTGTTAACGATCTTAATAATTAAGGAATTCTTTAACTATGTGATTTTCAAGAAGAAGAAAACTTCTAAATTCGAGTCTATCTTTGCTAAGCTAAATAAAGAAACTTAAGACGATGCTTCTATTAACGATTTCGAATCTAAGAAATTCTTAGACATCGCTTAGATATTTGTTGTCGCCTTTTATCGACTTAATAGTTGAGTTTATTGTCGTCAAGACGTACGTTGTTTCTTTGTTACAATAGCGATCATTATCGAGAAGCTAATTCGCAAACTCATTATCGTCGATTGCGATTGCGTAGAATTCAAAACTATTATTAAGATAATCTTAGAGAAGATACTCAAGAAATTGTCAATTAAATATCACGATCTTAAGATTGTCTTTGATCGAATTAAGATTAATGATCTTTCATTTTATCGTCTTTACGATCACAAGATTTAATTGAAAGGCAATGACAAATTAATGTCAAAAATAAAATTTATTAGATGTCGATTCACAAGTTTCTTGAAATTAAGAAATATTTAAAGAAGAATCTTAAGAAAGATTTTATAAGTTCTAGTTCGACTCTCTTTGCGTCTTTCGTACTATTTGTCGCAAAGCCAAACGAAGAACTTCGCTTCTACGTTGATTATCGCAAGCTTAATGCTTTAACTTGTCGAAATTGATATTCGATTTCTTTAATTAAGAAAACATTAATTCGTATTATAAGTTGCAAGTATTTGATCAAGCTTAATATTATAATTGCGTTTAATAAACTTCGCATGCATTCAAATAGCGAGAATTATATCATTTTTGTTATCTTTATGAAAGTCTATAAATATCACGTTCTCTTCTTTGATCTAATTAACGAATTGGCAAGCTATTAACACTATATAAACGACGTACTTTTCGAATATCTTAATGACTTTTATTAAGTTTATTTGAACGATGTCTTAATCTATAGCAAAACTCTCAAAAAATATATTCGTCACGTTCGATTAATTTTGCAAAAGCTTATTGACGCAAGTCTACAAATAAATATTAAGAAGTGCGAGTTTCACGTTTAGAAGACTAACTTTCTAGATGTTTTGCTATTAACAAAAGATATACGCATGAATTCTCTTAAGATTTAAGTAATTATAGCATGGGCAATCTCTACTTGCCTAAAGAAGATTTAGGTCTTCGTAGATTTTTGTAACTTCTATCGACGATTCATAAGAGAATTTTTCAAGATAGTTCGTTCGATGCTAAAGCTTACTTTTAAGAATACATTTTTCAATTAATTTGCAATTTGTCAAAAGACTTTCGAACTACTTAAAGAAAACATTATTATCGCTTCTATGCTACGTCACTTTGATAAAGTTAAATAGATTATACTAGAAATTGACTTCTTGAACTATGTTAATGGCGAAGTTCTTTCATAGTATAATGATGAAGAAAATCTTCATTTCGTGACTTTCTATAGCAAGAATTTGTTGTTAACAAAATGCAACTACGAGATTTACGATAAAGAGTTGCTAGCTATTGTTCGTTGCTTGAAAAAATGGCAACTAGATTTAAAAATTATTAGTATTTTTATTAAGATGTTTACGAATTACAAGAACTTGGAATATTTTATAACTAGCAAGAAGCTTACTTGTCGTCAAGCTAGATAAGTCGAAAAGTTATCGAAGTTCAACTTCAAGATTATGTATCAATTAGATATTCGAAATGCTAAAACGAATGTCTTAACGCGCAAATCTAATAATTCGTCTACTATTGCGAAAGACGATCGCATTAGATATCAACATCAAACGATTCTAACATCTAATTGTTTTCCAATTAACTACATCGAGCTCGATGCGAATGCCTCTATCTACGATCGAATTCGAAAGACCAACATAAATGATAAGAAGTGTGATTGCTTTCGTTGAGTCATCAAGAAGAGCAAACGAATCTTTAATTGAATTCGTTTAAATAAATGCTCTATCAAAGATAAGATTCTTCTCTATCGAAACAAGCTTTAAGTGCCTAGAAATTCTAATCTTTTTGCGAAATTAATTCGAGAAGTTCACGATCAATTCTCTAATGAACATTTTGAAATTCATAGAATTATCGATTTGTTGCGACGAAATTATTATTGGCCTTACATGCGACGAGCAATGAAACAATATATACGCAATTGCTATAATTGTCAACGATTCAAGACTTCTCGCGATAAGTACAACGAACAATTGATTTTTGTCGCCATATCGACGCAACGTTAAACCAATATATCAATGAACTTTATTATTGAATTGCCAAAATTCAATCAAAAGAACGCGATTTGCATCGTTATCGACAAGCTAATTAGAGAGCGACATTATATAGTATGCATTGTTATTAATAAGAGCATCTTCGCAAAAGCAACGACGAATATTCTTCTACACGACGTATTCAAATATTACGACTTGTTTATCTTAATTATCTTTGATCAAGAATCTTAGTTTGTGATCGTCGTTTAAAAAAATTTTTGTCATCGCTTGCGCATCATTTGCAAACTATTGACTATTTTTTATCCCAAAATGAATGAACAAACAAAACGTGTTAACTAGAACGTTAAACGACAATTTTGAACTTATTGCAACTACATGTAAAACAATTGATTCAAATGATTATTTATGACGAAGTTTGCCAACAACAATGCAATCTTTTTCGAAACTAGCATGATCTCTTTCTTCGCGAACAAGAGCTTTCACCCACGTATATTCTTTAGTCTAGACAACATTGTCTACACTATTGTACGAGAGCGTATCAATGTCGCTAAAGCAAAGAACATCATTGACATTATGCAAAACATTTTGGAAGTTATGAAGAACAACTTCAAACGAGCTCAAGAGACAATGAGTCGACAAGTTAATAAACGTCGCAAGACGATTAAGTATTAAGTGGGAAACAAGATGTTTCTTTCTAGTCGAAACATCATTATCGATAGATTTATCAAGAAACTAGAAGATAAGATGCTAGGCCCATTTCTAATCATCAAAAAGATAGAAGTCTTATACAAGTTGAAGCTTTCGACATTCATGAAAGTGCATAACGTCTTTCATTCTAATCTCTTGCGTGCGAATCTAGGCAACTCTTTTTTAAATCAAATTTAGGAATCTTTAGAATCTATTGTCACCTCTAAGAGCGAGAAGTACGAGCTAAATGATATTCTAAACTCTAGATGGCATTATGAAAGATTGCAATATCGTTGCAAGTGAACTAACGAAAAGCAACGAGACATGAAATGATACTATGCAAATGATAACGAGTTCAAGGATGTCGACGAGATCGTCAAGAATTATTACGACAATAACATCATGACTCTTGAATCTAGTGACAATGCAATCGCACTCAAAATGCGCAAATAGAGGCGCTTCTAAAGGATTTGAAGCATTCGAAAGATATGTTTTAGATTTGCCCCTAAATCTAGAACTTTGGGAATATTAGAGATAACAACGCGCCTTCTCACCAAGAATACGCATCATTTCTAGGTAAATCTTCGCAACGATGCGAACATCGCTAGTTCGAGGGGGGGGTAATGTTACGATCATGCACTAATATAGGTTAGATTTAGGCCAGATCAGTCCTAGCCCGTCGCTAGTCCTATTGGTACTAGCGTGCTCGCGATCGCGCACATATCTACTGCGCGGTCCCCTCTGTATTTACTCCTCATGCTTTTAGTATTAGTTAATACATACCCATATGATCCGCTCTATGCAGGCCCCTAACATGTTCGATGGGAATATATTTAAATATGCTAAATGCTAGTGCAGTTATCGCGTCGAAACTAATCTCTAGTGTTAATTCTAGCGCGACCCTAACATAAGCGAATTCGCTAGGATTCGCTTGAGGGTTGTTTCTTTTTTTTTTGCATAGGTCTGACTACTGAGGCAAGGCCGCATCGACGTTTCGATGGTTGCTCATGCAGATAAGCCTTGCCATAGGGCTGACAGTTCGAAATTCGACTAAAGTCAGATACAGTAAAGTATATCAGTCTCCTTATCACTAGCCTATTACTCTCCTACACGGAGATCAGTTGCCCAAAGTTCCTTCCAATAGCAATCGAAGTATACCAAGCCACCAGCCTCAAACCCATTCGAGCGCAGCACTTTTCCGCGACGCAGTTCATGGCCTGAAGATACACAACATCACGATAAGATCAATGAAGTATATCACGAGACGATCTCCGTACCCAAGGCGCGATCCTGAAATTCCTCAACCGATTTGCCTACACACAGGCGGTAAGGAGCTTCAGTACGACGACAGACAACAGCGTCACTGTAGGTATGACCTGCCTCAGTAGTAGCGATCGCAATGCTAAATCTGCGTACAAAGGAATACTGACTACTGTGACTGATCCGGCTCTGATGCTCAGTCAAGTACCATCATCGCAGCGAAGGTCACAGGTACTCGACATCTTCGCCCCAGCTAGCCATTCCTCTAGCACGCCCAAGGCAACGACGTATGTCTTCAGCAAAGAGCTGCCGAGGCAGGGGGCCGATGGAGCTGGTTTGCGAGCGCGACGTCCCACTTTCACCAACCAGTGCCCTCATAATGCCTGCGAAAGAATCTGGATGCGAAAGTAGTCCTGCAGTCACTGCTGGAGAAAGTGGAAAAGCTTCAAATATTTCGCCACTGAAGGTCTCTGGTGGGTTTTCTGCTGTGCTTCGGGGCAGGAAGAAGACCTACCCCTGCCTATATAGCTGACGCTGAGGTCTGGTGATGATGACGGGTACGAGCACTGAATGGGATAAGCAGGCCTATATATCAGAATGTGTTCGAGGAAGACCTTTGAGAAAGGTGTTGACGAAATAGTGGTTTTGGGCTGATCTGTCAGCGACGGCGTATTGCTACAGCGGCAGACAGGCAGAGCATGTGGCGTATTCGGGCATGGCCTCTTGGGTAGGCCTTGAGAAGAAAGCAAGAAGACAAAGATATCTGGAATGTCCAGAACTTAAGAGAACAGAATGCGCTCATTCTTGTCGCGGCATAGAACAGGATCGCGGTTCTGACGAGAGAGAAAGATGTCCTACCTAGCATTACTGCGTGCTACTTCTTGGTGAGATAAGAGCGACTACCGTGACCAACGAAGATTTTTACTCGCATTGTAACCCAAGAATCCAGGAGCAAAGCAACAAGGATTGTCGGTGTTCATGGAATATTCTGCTGATCGATATCACCGCCACCCAATTTTGTCTAGTAAAAAATGTACGATCGAAGCAAGTCTGGAAATACGCTCCCACCCCTCAAAGGCCATGAGGAAGGAGGTACGGCAGGTTCCTAGCTTTTTCAGCATCTCCTTTGGGTTATGAAGTCTCGAACCTCTGTACATACCATCATTAAACCACTTCAACGAGTGCAGTAGCCTCCATCGATGAGAATATCCGTCCCAGTTGTGTAAGTGCTAGCATCGCTGATCAGGTAGACATAGGCGCCTTTCAACTCCTTCGCGTCCCCATCGCGGCCCATCGGGATCATGCTCTTCCACAGCTTCTGCGTGTCCTGATCCACGAAGTCGCTCAACCCAGTATCAATATACCCAGGCGAGATGCTATTGACTCTAGCAAAGTCACGCCACTCATTGGCCAATGATTTCGCCATGTGAATGCAACCAGCCTTGGCAACGTTGTAGGAGGTCTGTTCTTGCGGGTAATTGGCGATGTGGCCAGACATGGAGGCGGTGATCACAAGAGAGCCGGTGCCGCGCTCCTTGAAGTGGTGTCCGACGGCTTTGGCGCAATTGAAGGTGCCGGTAAGATCGGTGGAAATGACTTCCTCCCAGTCATGAACCGAGCCGTCAAGGATGCCGGAGTTGGCGGTACGGCCGGCATTGGCAACGAAGCCGTCGATCTGTTTATATGTCAATATTACTTCTGAAAAATCTCCATAGTTTTTTGACACGGCGTCAAGGGTTGACAGAAGAAAGCCGTGTCCACATACCTTGCCGAATTCCTTGATGACATCAGCAACGAATTTCTCGCAATCCTTGTAGTCGGCAACGTTGAGCTTGTAGGCCTTAGCCTTGATCTTGTAGCTCTCCATCAGCTCCTTGGCATTACGCTCACCACCTTCAGCTCGGGAAGCATAGGTGATGGCGACATCAGCACCGAGCTCAGCGCAACCACGAGCAGCCTCAATGCCCATACCTTTGGGGCCGGATGCGCCAGTGACGACAACGACTTTGCCTTTGAGGCTGAAGAGATCGAGCAGGCGCTCGGCTTTAGGGACTTGGATAGGCATGGTGAGTGGTTTGAAGGGTTGTGATTATGGAGGTGAGGTTTTGGACTGTTGGGGGACGAGCTTGGAAGCTGCGTATATATCAGCAATGGCTCGAGCTGTCAGGCCTTCTGAAGGCAGGGCAATCAAGGAACTTACACGAGCGATGTCAATTGAAGCGGAAGAGACGGGAGGAGTGACGTTTGTAAGTAGTGGTTGTTGGATCAGGAAACAAAAACTGTTGCTCCGTTGAATGTGCCCCACTAATAAGCCGCCAATCCGGGCTTTCCCCCGCCATAATCATTAGCATGTGACGGTACATCAGTCGGGCCGAATGCCGACGTCAAAGCGGACCATAAATGACCAAGCGCTAACAATATTATCAAATCTTTCGTCAGCATCAACAATAACACGGTCCAAAGCCTAAAGCTCGAAGTACTCTTCCTGCATTCTCTGCCGTCGCGGAACAGCCAAGCAGCTAGCCAGTCCTATCTCTGCTACCAACTAGTTTGGGAAAGAATGCGCTCTTTTGTCCACCAAAATCCCGCACAGCGGCAGCATGCTATGCGCCGGCAGAGTGCTCCCCTCACTGTTTAGACCGCATGATTATCATTGCCTACGTTTGAAACGCGTCGACGAGTCGAATGTCGAGTGACCGACCATTTATAACTCATTACTAAGGAGTCAAACAATCAAAGAGTATCACGCAGCCTACCTTGCCCAATACTGCTGCAACATACTTACATAATGCCTACAAAGCTCTTCTCTCTGATCTCGTCTTCTGACGTAAGTCTTTATAAGCTCAAGACATACTCGAACGATGCGCTCTAGCCGCGTCTGCGTTTTTGTTAATATCCTCACAGAGCTGTGGGAACGCTTTCTGTAACAACAGTATTATCTCTGTTTCTCTCCTTTCAATTCTGGACGACCTTTTGATGATGTAGAACCCCAGGATCACGAGTAGACGTAGGAAATGAGAAGAGGCAAGCTACTTTCTTATTCCAGCAGCCAGGCTCTCAAGCTGTCGAGGCTGATATGAAGACGTAAGGGAGGAATCCAAAAGCGTGGGAGACAAGGGGGACGATACGAAGGTACAGAGCAGAGGGTTTGCCAAGGACTCATATGAGCAGCCCGATGCGAAAGGTAGAACAGTATGACTTTCATTGCAAGGCTAGATCAACGCTATAAGCTCAAATGCTACATTCTATCGTAAAAGCTCAGACATGCAAATTCTATCATAAAAGCCCAGACGTGCGTGCAAACAGTCAAAAAAGAGATCGCTCTAAAAGCTGTGCAAAAATCTGAGCCGACGCCTTGCTGGAAGCGCTGCAATTTGATGACCGTCAAGGGGATTCTTAATCACTTGGGCGAGTCGACTGGGAAGCGGCGCTCATTCGCCAATCGCGCCCGCCATCTCCTTTGCCTGGCCTCGTGGCTTCTCGCGGCCCATTGCGTCAACAGGTGGATACCGCGAACGAAGCTCCAGCTCCTCCAGGGGAACTCCATTGCGGATATACCTTGCAAGGAAAGTCAGACGGCTCAAGGAGAAGAGAGGACGCACTTACTGGTCGCTAGCCAGCTCCCTTGGCTGATAGTCCCAACTCTGGAATCGTCCTCGAGTGAGCGCATCCCAACACAGCTTCCTCGACCGCTGACTCTTCAATACCTCAGCGTGAATACGCTTGAAATCCCAGCGTGCGTTGGCCTCCAGCTCGAAGGCTTGAAAGGCCTGCTTCACGGTTGCGTCGGTGCTGGTGGCCAGGTTAGTAAGTTCACGGGGATCTTCGTCAAGGTTGAATAGCTGAGGAGGATCCACAGGGCAGGTGACGAATTTCCAAGGTCCACGTCGAATCATCATCAGAGGTGCCACAGTGCCTTCTCCCAAGTACTCTCCATAGACTGTTCGTGGGCTACCATTTCCTTCGAGGAAAGGAACAAGCGAACGACCATCTAGAGGCAAACGTGGGTCGGTGGTTTGACCAACTAGGTCGACGAGTGTAGGGAGAAGATCCATGGAAGAAACACTATGGTTGATATAACCGGGCTCAAAGCGTTTGGGGTAGGAGATAAGGAGGGGAACGCGGGCAGAAGCTTCAAACCATGACATCTTGTACCTACATTTGTTTTAGCCCTAGCTCGAATGTGACTCCACGGTAGTGCTAGCAAGAAGCTGCAGGACTTTTCTTCTGATCGGAGGTAAGACATACCACAGGCCTCTCTCGCCCAACATATCCCCATGATCCGAGGAAAAAATGACTATGGTGTCTTCTTCCATCCCACACTCCTTCAGCACGTCCAGAAGTTTACCAACATTATCATCGACGTAGCTCATAGCACCGTAATATGCTCGCCGAGCCCGTTCGACAGCTTCCTTAGGTGGGGTGTTGTCCCATAGACCGCATACCTTGAGCAGTCGTTGGCTGTGTGCATCTTGTTCCTCTTGCGGGATCTTGACGTCTGGTTGGGGAATGTCAACGCCCTCATACCGATCCCAGTACGTCTTATTTATAGTGTATGGGTCGTGTGGGTGTGTGAGAGATACAGTAAGGCAAAAGGGACGTGCGGACGCTGGCCGGCGAGCGGCACCGTAGAGGTATCGGGTGGATTTGAACATGACCTCTTCATCAAAGTCAAGCTGGTTAGAGCGTATGCATGGTCCGGCTTGTAGGATAGAGGAAGCACTATGCATCCAGTCGAGGTGACGGTCCGGTTCGTCCCAGTCAACGGCCCTAAATTCAATAAGTACATCTTTTAGCGGAGGAGCTTCTAGTTGATGGTACGGTATCGACATATCACGACCACATATGTCCGCTACACCGCCTTGCCCGTTGGTTTAAACCTTCCAAGCATGTTGCATCCCTACTCTTTTCAAACGTACCATCCGAAATCTCCAGGGTATATGTCAGTCGTCAATCTCTCCTCAAAGCCGTGTAGCTGTTCTCCGATGAAGTGCATCTTGCCGGCTAAGATTGTTTCATAGCCTTCACGGCGTAAGTAATGGGCATAGGTAGGCACGTCGCAGCCTAGAGGAGAGGCATTATCCCATGCTCCGAGCTGAGTAGGCAATTGGGCTGTGACAAGCGATGAACGTGCGGGAGCACATAGTGGAGAAGCGCAGTAGGCGGAGTTGAAGACAGTCGATTTGGCTGCTAAAGCATCAATGTGAGGAGTCTTGATAGGGGAGGACTGGTTATGGAGTCGAAGGAGAGGTGCGGAGACCTGGTCAGCTAGAATCAAGAGGATGTTGGGTTTCCGCGCACTGCTGCATATCGAGGGCGGTGCTGTGCTTGGTGGGGTGTCAGCTGGGGTAATGGCGTCGAAGATGTCCATAAGGCCCGGCTAGACTTTACTTTGTAAAGAGGTCTTGAAAGGACGTGTAGAGGGAGTTGCTCGCAGTGTGCGGAGATCGAGGTTGCAGAATGAGTAAGGAAGAATGGATTTAGAGGGTTGGGTCCCAACAATGGTAGAGACAGGAAGAAGACGAGGCAGCACAGATGGTACGAGGGTAGGATAAGTGGGCGGTCGAGGTGGCTCTTGCTGGCTCGTGGAAAAGGGAGGAAGGAGCACATGACATTATTATTCGCAAAAGCGGGCAGGAATTGCAACATCAGGCACGTCACTTCTCGACCCAACATGTACCAGCGCACCGAAGCCACACAAGCTCCTCGTCGACCAGTCGATTTGGTAATGGTGCAACTGCTCATGGCTTAGATCTCCTACATTGTCCGTACCAACGCATTCGCCGCACCCTGCTTATCAGCCATGGACCGAGGTTCTGGAATTCTACGATCTGGAGCCCTATCACAAAGCCCTAGCACTAAGCCTTTCTTGGCCACTGAAGTGCGTCACGCGACACTTAGCTCACTTTAGCTCTCGTTTACTATGCCCCTGCAGCGGGCCCCTACGAGTGCCGTAATCGGAACTTGTACTTCTTCAGCATGCACTGGTAAGATTCGCAGGGGCGGGATGTAACAGGACTGTCATTGGTTCGAAGTCCTGTCCTTCTTTGAGGAAGTCATGGCCAGGAGCAACCATGTTCTGTGTTATGTTCGACAACAATGCTCTGGGCACCGGTAAAGGCACGTTTTGGGCGCTGGTGACTGATGAGGGCTCAAGGCTAGGGAAGAGCCGTTGCGAAGCGATGTAACCCGTGCGTCCGGACTCGACGCTAATGCTGGCAAAGCAATACAATCCAATCGTCCTGGAGTACCTTACAAAATCATCCATTGACCCAAGGGACGATATGCATGGCCTATCACCTAAAGTAAGGTGACTGACCAAAGGGGAAGATGCAGCACGACTGAAGAGAACCACCCCAATCACATATATGCAAGCGCTTTCAAGATCGTCACTAATCATACAAAAACAAGACCGTGTTCTGCCCATCCCATCATCACGCAAAGCTCTTCGGCCTTTCAGCGTTCTGTTCTTCGTTGAGGGTATCGCGTCGCTTGTTCGGACCATGCGTCCCTGCGCCTGTACCCTTCTCCTGACGTGCCTGCTCGATCGCTGAACGTTGCGCTATGCTGTCGTCGTGACTCTTCCACGCGATACTAGTGTCCGGAGGGAACGCGAGGACCCGCTTGATCGTTTCGCTAGGAGCAAACATTAGTAGCGGACTCGAGGTGGAATGCTGGAAAACGAGAACACGCGAAGAGACTTGAGCTGTGATTGCACTTACCGGATTTTGATGTTCCTCCCGCCGTCAATGCGCGTCCAGATGCTCAGCACATCCTCGCCACTGCGAACACTCAGCACGGCACCGCAGACTTCCTCGCCTGCCTCCGCAAATTGATCGCCGACCATCACAAGCAGGAGGTCCTCCCAATATCTATCTGCAACACCCTTCTTCAGCCGTATGATCCATTTACCGCCCCGCTTGTTCTCCTCATCCTCCCACACCGGTCGGATGCCCTTCTTGAAGATATGATAGTCGGAAACTGAAGGTAGAGTAGAAGGGCGTTTGAGATGGGTATAGACGGTCCAAAAGGACTCGACGGTGGAGAAGTGGACTAGGGGTATTGTAGATTTTTCGTAATCGGAGTACTTGGACGTTGGCGGCCTGTACCACACAATCCAGGTAGATTTGAGAGAATGTTCTGAAGAAGTGCTCGAGGGCTTGTTGCCTGATGACAATGATGCCGCTTTTGACTTTCCATCTCCCCAATTGAGCTCTCTTGGGGCATCCTTCTCACGCTTTTCTGTCCCTGTATTGTTTGTGGGGGCTGATTGACCGAATTCGAGAGCTGTACTAGGAGTTCTAGGAATCTTTGCAGTAGAACCGAACGATGCAAAAGCGCCTGATCCAAGCCCGAAGGCGGACGATGCGCCGGTCGTGGGAGAGGCAATGCCGGTGGTAGTGAGTGGGGAAATGCCATTGGCTTTCCCCCCAACAGCACCCTCTCCACCAAATCTCTTCGCTGCAGAATATGTACGGACTGACTCAGACTTCGGATTATCTTTGCCGCCATTGCTGGTATTGGATGTGGACAAGGAAAGTTTACTGGTACTTCGAGGGGCGGTCAGTCAGTCATACCTTAGCACAAAGATCGTAGAGCACGTACTTCGAGCGGCGTTGCCATAGATTGTCCATCAAGAAGGTTTCAATATCAAATTCAGATCTGTAGATTTGCTAAAACACCGAACTACATATGCTCTGCATGCAATCAAGCGGTGGGTTTGCGATGGCGGTGATGCTGGAGCTTTGTATAGACGTCGGCGCTGGAGTAAGGTGTTTCTAGAGCACCTGACTAGGGCGTGATCTTCCGGGTAAGATGTTAGGAGATAGATGAGTTGTTGGTAGTGTGAGAATCCAATTATGAAGCAATTACTTCATAAGTCTGGGGAACGGTGTTTGCCCTCAAAGCCAAGGGTCATCGTAAATTATCCAGGGCAAGGTCTTGGCATTGACAGGGGTTTGACTCAGGTCAAAAACAACGACCAGTCTCCCATCTTTTCTTCTCCAACCAAGACCGCCAACTCAAATCATTGCTTGTTATCTCTTCGCTTCCGTATAGCTGGCAATTCCGATGGTAGTGTCCAGATTGACTTTTCCGCTTCGTAAAACCGTCATCACGAGGGCCACTTCGGTGCGAACTTCCCATGATGCGGTGACGACCTGAATACCGGAACATCGTCTGTCCTGTGATATGATACATTTCACAATCATTCGGTAAGTCATTGATGCACATCTCAGCTTCGTTTGAGTCCAAGACATGAAGATAAGAACCGATTCTGGTAATCTGACAGCTCAGCCGCGTGTACACTCTTGCTTATTGCTTGGCGCTGGTTGAGCATGATATCTAAAGGCAAAGTCTGATCTTCCACCAGCTGCTCTGGATAGATGGCTAAAGATATGGTCCTATCGACAAGACAAATACTGACGTATCTGCAGATCGTGATGTGTATTCGGCTAGGCACATAGATTGGAAATGCCATTGTCATAGACAAGCTCTCTGTTTCTGTGGAGGTCGTTGATCATTATATACACATTTTAGTTGCCTGCTTCGTTGGCAACCGGTTTCCCCTGGGCCCTCGTCCCATCACCATCTCGTGGACACGTTCTCGTGCCAAGGACCCGTTTTGTTCTGCCAGCGCACCGTGCGTACTTCACTTGTCGGTCGGTCTACTCTTTTTCGGCCCTGCCACTTTCATATTCCCTCCAACACTCCTTACAAATCAATATCCCACAGAACCCCACCCCGCACACCCACACATTTGCCCCTACCCAGCTTCTCCCGCATCTATCGCAATTCTGTTTCCTGAGCTCGCCTTCCGGGGTCCTGTACGGACTATTTGCCCCGACTCTCTCCCAAATATCTCCCCTACAAAAATAAGTATGCCCACGATGCTGCTCATCGAATGTAGCCACCCGCTGCGCCTGGCATTCCTCGGCATATTGTCGCTCGCCGTCTTCGAAGTCAATCTCATCAAATACCACCTCTTCCGGCTCGGCAGTGAAGCCAAGGAATCTCGAAGCTTCCGAACGAAACTTTGGACATCCTCGTCGGAGCCTGAACTTAGTAATTCAGAGGGGTCAGTCATGGCGCTGGACGTATTTGATCGTGTTTCGGTATCGAAATCAGCAACGGAAGAGCTTGTTGATGCTTCTGGCTTCTTTTCCAGCACCGGTTTACTTGGTCCACCTCGCTCCCTCTCAGACGTCTCTCCCATCCTCTCAGCGAGACTGAGTCCGCGCTGAAGCGGCTTCCCATGGCGCCTGCTCAGTATGTCGCTTGAGCTTTTCAGGAGCGCTAATCCTTCTGTGCGATTCACATCTATCAATTCCTGACCCAGAAGCAACACCTTAAGTGCTGCTTTTGATGATGGATCTAGCCTTGCTGTGAACGGGGCCATGTTCTTTGGAGGCTGCTTTGATGGCGGCATCGTAGGTCGGCAGGTCTTACTTGGGGAGATAATGGCTTGGGGAATTGAGGAGTTGGTTACTTTATGGGAGACTACGTAAGTGGGTCGTGATGGAATCCCTAGGCCCATGATGCAGATGTAGACTCACGCTTCGTGATTATCGGGTCTTCCCCCACAAACTGTCATAGGTGCGGAGTCACAGGATTACTCGGAGAACGACGCACCTAAAGTATATTCATACCTGCAAAGTCCAGCTCTCATCAGATGCGCCCTCACCTTGGCAGTGTATTCTTCACTTCGGCCAAGAAGCAGCCAATGCGCAGTAAGCGGCAGGGGGCCAATAGAATAAATCGTCGGCAAAACTCTGATTGGGTACAAGCGTACAGTAAGCCGATGGCTGTCTCCTGGTCGAAGTAAGACAGACCCAGAAGTATGATTTTCACTCCACTCCATTGACCAATGGCCTCTATCGGCTGTGTATAGACTCCACAGCGAAGCGCTTTATACTATTCTTTCCCGCGGATCGAGGGACTATTCGAGCAGTACCTACTGACCTTGACATGGAGGAGCTTATGGTCCACACTCACATAACAAAGGTAAATGCAGCTCCGGTTCCGTCTTCGCCCTCTCCTAATGGCCTGGCTGAGCCAGCATGCGATACGCTCGGAGAACGACTAGCAAACAATCATCTCGCGATGTAGATCACATATCGATGATGCACGTCTTCTAGCAACTCCGCGCGCGAGAACAGTCTTGAACCCCCCTTTGTTCGAGTTGGCGTTTGCCAGCTCTTTCTCTATGAGCATTGGCCGAAGCGATTACTTCTTTCAATTTTCCTCCCGCACATGCCTGCCACGCTGGACATTTTCCCTGATACAAAAGTGCTAGACTATATATTGCACCGGTCTCATATGCTTGCAGAGCTTTGTTACAGTCGAGCACTTCTGGGTTCTTAATTATACTTTCTTCGATATATGACTTCAAACCGCTGATTTAAAGTTACTACCAAAGAAAGATATTGTAATGGAATTAGTGTTTCCTCGGACAGGTTCTTGCGATTTTTGTAGAGAATGAAACAAACAATATCACCAAAAATGTCGGCTGTGTTGGAAAAGCATACGATCCCGTTTTGCATCGACATATGTAGGTCCTTATCTGACTTGCCGAAGCCCTATCGATGCTCTTTGAAGCTCTCGTACCATCTCTTTACACCTCGAGGCCTTCCTACTGAGTATCTGCATCAAGTATGAACAGCATTTATAGAAGGTTTTCTTTTGACAATGGCTCTTCGTCGGTCTACGACCCCAACGCCATTCCGTTAATACGTTTATCTAGGTGCTTTTCAGGTTAACGAGATCCTGAGATGGTACACTGTTGGAGTATATGATAGAGACCAAATGGGGCTCCATGCAGCTGATGAGCCTTTTGCCCCCATTAGGATGACCAAACACCGTACTTTGAGATGGAGCGTATAGGCTGATGCTAGAGAGAACGGTGACGAGTGAGAGTAGCACGAATAGCTTGTGAGGAGGCTTATGGGACATCCAGCTTCTACTCGAGATGGCAGGTTGTTGCACAAGGTGGGATAGAGTAGAAGTGACATTTTTTTCTAAACGTGGATACCGTTCTGTTCGAACATGAGTTATGGCGAGTTAAGACTAAGTGTTACGCGCAAGACCCGCCACACGGAAACCACTGGAGAGATACTCTTCAGGCGTGCGATTCGAAGCACCGAGAGACCTGCCACCGAGTGCACAGGGCCCCCTCGGAAGAGTAATGCAGACTGCCGGCTAATCCGAGTTTGCAAATTTAGTCTTGTGCTTGTTATGATCTTTCAATGCCATGTCAATTATACGGAAATGAGGGACGAGGCAGAGGCGTTTAACCAACGAGACCGCAGGCTTTTTACAGAGTATAGAATCCGGCACCTTTCTGGAAAAAGAAATCTTCGCTACAACTACGATAAGCTGTCATCCTCGCAGCATGTTTCTCTCCCGTAGGTAAGTATCGTCGGCCTTGTTGTCCTTTGGCGGTTGAATTTCTTTTAGTATCGGAAACTGTACCATGTTAATAGAGCGGACCCTATCCTGTGGAAACATGCAAGAATTTCTCCGCGATCTCGTTGATATCCTTTAACGTTTTGCCGATTTGGCCGTTCGTCATCGCTGGTTGATATATCCATCGCCATTCCGTCAATACGTTTTTTGAGAGTGTCAAGCAAAAGTGCTCGCTCGAGTAGGAGGCCCTGAAACGAGTCCAATGCCAGCGCATGGGTAGGATCTTTAGCTGGTCAATCCATTGTCATCTTGTCCATCCACTTGACCAGCGGATGCCGGCAGCTGATTGTAAAGTCTCGTGACAGTGCGTGAGCAGAAGCATCCTACCAATATCGAAGATTCGGGCTCAACCCGACCATCAATCCTATGCTTGTCTGCTGGGGTTACGGGAACGTTTACCAGAAAGTTGTCCGCGAATTGCTGCCAATTCAGACAACGTAGAAACACAATGTAAGAATGCAAGGCCAGGTCACGACTCGAGGTGTTGTCGGCTGACTGCAGCACATGGTTTGCGCTATTCTTCCACAAGAGCGTGCATTATCGGTCGCGAACGAGACCGTGTGTGAATAAGCATGTTCGATGACTCTAGCAATAATATCTCGAATACTCCAGATTGGAGAGCCAATGTTATTTGCAATGGCTGTATAGAAAGGTTGAATTGGTCAATTATGTTTGTCGGTTCGAGGGATTGTAGTATTGAAGGGATGAGGTTGAGCTCATAGGGTGGCCTTCCGCCATCGGGCTAGTCCGCTGCTGTGGGACGACATGATTGGTTAGGAGAGTCCTTGCGTTGGATCTTGGACTCGGTGGATGACCAGGATTTGATGATCTGTCAAGCAGCGGTACAGCTCGCACGGACAGCATGTGGTGTGGTGGCGTCGAGTATGTAGGACCTGCGGCGCGCTGATTTGCTGAAAGATGACCTCTCCAAACATCGTGCAGATCTTTGAAGCAGGACCATGCAGCTCGCTCTTTTGGGAGCAGCTGGGTCTGTGGTAGCATCAGTGGCCAGAGCATTCGACAGGCTGGTGCAGAACGAAGGCCATTTTGCTTCTACCAGATCGAGAGGTGGTTCTGTCCTAGACACGCCGCGCCGGTGTTCATTTTAAGGTCTTCGAAGTAAGAGGAGACTCCGACTGTCTGAAGCTTGAGTAGAGGTGGTAGAACGACCTGCCGTGGAGAATGATCGCAATACAGTAGCTCCAGCTCTTGAAGACCACTGTAAGCGACTACACTCATGCTTACATTGATGACGGGAGCTTTGACCCTAACACCATCCTTCGTGCGAAATTGAGGTTGAAGTAGACATAAGGACTCGATTGCCAAGCATTTGTCCAGCAGCTAGCGGTCCTCATCTTAGAATGAGCCTCGAGGACAACCAATGAGGGGGCGGCAATGGCTGGCGCAAATGCACAACCACCACACACATGAACGCACCACCGCTTTCACGTTTTCTATCCTCTCAAATCGACGTACAGAGATACAGCAGCACTGTCGTGTGATCGGGTCGCCGTCAACCTACTCCAGGCTCATTTTCCAACGTTCAGGAATTCTTATGCCCCAATGCGCCCGAGTAGAGCAGCAAGTCACCCCACTCCCAACAGCAGGCGATACTTCTGGAGCACCTTGTCCATACCGACAATACTTCTTGCTTAGAGGACAAGGTAGATCAAGAGGAAGCTTCAATGTCCGCGACACGATATAACAGCGCAGGCGCATTCGTTCCTGGGCATTCTACAATAGAGAGGTGACAGGTCGACATGGAGCAAAGGTTCTCCTTGCATGGGCCTACAAGGAGCATGTCTTGTACGTTGCGCGCCTTATCGAAGGGTTAATTGTCTAGCATTTGACTGTCACCATCCATGGAGCTAACGTACTCAAGCTCTGGCGTCGACTATCCTACATGTCCCTTCCCCTACTACCAGCCAAGCCCCGCCTGGAATCAGTCCCCACGGCTCTGAAAGTAACGATGATGTCCCAGTGGAGCTAACAATACCATTGCCTTCCTCGAGGACCGGCTCAGAAGAGGAGATTCGAGACAAGGAGACCATACCACCGGCCATGGGCGTAGAGCAACCGCTACCGGATAGCAAGGACCATGTGCCAGCGGAAGAGAACCCTTCTCCAGGTACAATGGGTGGGATCGACCTTTCTTTGAAGTCCCCAACAACCGCTGTTATACCACCTGTTTCTCTCGAACAGCTCCAGTCTGTAAATGCACTAGAGAAGGACCATATATGCCGCGCCAACAACCTGCGGCAACGGTTGAAGCATCTCCGTGTCATATGGGGGCTAGAACGGAGGCTCCTCCGCATATCTGCTTCTATCTACCACTCAATGGTCGGCCACTTCCATGCCACTGACCGGGCGAGGTTTTTGGATGCCTACGATGCAGGTCAGCAGATGCTAGATGCGATCCCGCTTAGTAATAATACAACAGGCGATATTGACACTGTTCTGGCCTCTGGACCCCCTAACTGGATTGAGGTCTTGCCACTCGTCCACCGGGACAACTTCCTTGAATTTTTGGCTAGTTTGAGATCTGAACCCAGCTGTTTAGCTGACTGCTTGTCAAGCCTGACTTCTACAGAACTGGTTGCTCTCACATCTAATTACAGGTCTGCAAACGTTCTTGTCTCTATTCTTCCTGGCCGACCCAATGTGAAAGCCCAAAGGTTTGGTAAGGATCCAGGTATCACTTCTAGAAGCCGTTGGTCGCTGGACTACGGTCAGGAAGACCCGTTCTTCGTATTGTTCTATGGTATATTTGATGATTCTCAAGGACCTGGGACTTGGGAGTACTGCCAACGGATCGAAGTTTGGGCCAACGTGTGTTCTAGGGTCATGGTAGATGGCAAACGTGGAAGTGACGAGGTAGTAACAACAACATTGGACGCCTTTGCTAGCTTACAGGAATGGAGTCTAAAACCAAGGCTGGAGTCCTACCTTGCAGATCTGTTGAGAAGAGGGGCATTTCTTCTGGAAATTCCCACTGACCAGGCTATGGATTTCGAAGAGCCGCTGGAGATTCGCAACGCAAAGGCCGCGATATCCGCCTCGGAATTCTTTGAGAAGTCAATACAAAAATTATTCACACTTTTGGCGGACCACCTTCCCAGTACCGTTCCTCCGGGCCTTCGGGATCTTGTGCATTCTGTATTGGGTAAGATCGAGGATTCTAAGATTCGAAATCGCGCAGAAGTTTTCATGTTGTCAAAATGGTTCTTCTGCTCGTTCATCTCCAGTATGCTTATCTACCCAGAGGTCAGTCTTGCAAAATGCTTTTCGTGCTTGCTCCCTTGTTGACGACAAAACGGCAGAGTCATGGCATGCTGATGACGCATCACATTGGCAATACTGCCAGAACCACCATCCTGAAAGAACTTGCGGCTCGGATGCACAAACAAGTATTCGATGTTTCTTCACCATGGTAAGTCTTTGTGTGCCCACAGTTGGACGGACCTCCTAAATCAGATCACTCTAGGAAGCATTCCTTGGTGTCGTCGCAAAGTCAGGCTCTCCTCGGTAAGATTTTCGCCATTTTCAAGCCGTTGCAGGCAGCAACTTGTGAATTGGAGGGCCAACCACAGGTCCGACAAAGCCAAAAACTCCAGGCTACTGCGTCCCTTATACTAAGTCCTCGGGACGCAATCAGCCTGATCACGACTTTATATCCCAAACTGCCGTCATCTGCCGCTTCCCTCGACGGTCTGTATAGCGACCGCGCATCCACAGCCTCTTCGGTGGCTGAATCGTCTACGCTCACGTCTGGTTCCACTGGATACGGTAGTGGCGTACCATCGTCCATGGCGCCAAGCACCAGAGGTACTTCAATGACCAGTACCACCATGTTAAGCGAAGCGCCGCTTCAGGAAATCATTGGCGATAGCCCTGCGGACGTCAGTTTTAGACCATATAGCGCGGCTCAACCTGCCAGAGAGACTCCTAGGGAATCCAAAGGTGAACACATGTCGTCTTTAATTGAAACTTCTCAAGTGATCCGCAGCATGGTTGAGACCGATCCCAGCTTTGAGACGGCTTTGCACCATCGCAATTGGGCCTCCCTCAGCGTTTCAAAAAGTGGGAAACTGTTATCCGTCGATGTCCTCGATTGCTTGGATGAATGCCAAGACAACGAGTCCAAAAGAGGAGAGCGAGGGCATTTCGAGGGGATAGACTCAGAAACGTACCGTGACTTCGAAAATGCCATTTGCATGTCCATGGATTATCAGAACAGTTGCCTAGACCTGCAGTATCTCGCCAATGAGGTTAAAATGGGCCGAAGTCATGATAGGGGCTGTCCAGGAGCCTTGGATCTTCTTTTTCGATCGGCAATGGCCTTCTGTCAATCCAATCTCGATTTCCAGGGATCACACATGTGGTGGAAGAACTTACAGACCCTGCAGGAGATCATGGCCCTAGACAGTGCTGGAGAAGCTCTGAACGAACGACTCGCACATATGATAAGGCGAAAGCAGTCCGTCATCAGTGATAATGCTCAGATGGCGAGACAGTATGAAGACCATCTTCTATCTCTAGAACGACTAGCAAAGCAGCAGAAGAATGCTCTAGCTACCGCAGAAAGGCAGCGCAAAGCATTACGATTGAAGATGTGGTATGCGTGCGACGTCAAGCACTCAGCAACGTACGAAGATGCCTTGGGGGTCACACGTGCGCTCAAGGCCATGACCGATGGCAAACGCTCCAAGCGATCCTCGGGCGTTACCTCATGGGCGCGGCAGCGGTTACGGACGCCTCTGAGCCATGATAAATCGGCGGCACATGTCCTTGAAGCGTTGGCAGCACCCAAAGATTGTGGCGGTCCTTCCAAATTGGCCGATCAGCAGATCGAGCTTATCAGCCGATGGTTGACAAAGAATAGCATCGAGAACTTCTGCAAAGGCGAAGAGAGGATACACCGTTTCTGTCAGGAGGTACAAAGATGCGCGAACAAACTTGCTGGCGCGAACTTGCTCGAAAGCCCTGTTCTATGGTCCAGCAACCTCTTCACGCACGAGAAGACTAGCATGGGCATAGACAATGGCAGTGCTACTTCCTTTTACTTCGGCGATTTCAACAAGGAGGCTCGTCAAAGTCACTGGAGTGGCGTTGTGCCTCACGCACCCCCATCGCCAGTCTCCCCCATTAGTCCACCAGCACCTTTATATCTCAACCTTCAAGGTCCAAAGACTGTGAACAGTTTCTGGAAGACGCCAGCCTCAAGCTTTCATCAATCGAAGTATGTCCAAGCGGTACCGAACGGCTCTGCAGCGATTGATTCGACACTATGGTCCCAACCTCGTTCACACGGGCCTTTTGGCGGCTCGCCATGGCCTGCTCAGCAAAGCCCAGCGCATAGTATTACAGGCTCACACGGTCCCCGTACCGTCGGCTCCGTTGAGGCTCGCCAATCATTCGTCAACCATGTGAAGAACGTCGTCACCTCCTTGCTATTGAGCGATCTCGGATATCTGTCATGGAGCCAGGGTAGCGAGACAGACGATTGGACAAACAGATTTGGTCTCGATCCAGATCTGCACAATCATATGTCTTCTCACGCGCTTCAAACAGAAGCCGGAACACAAATGCTCGGGTCAGGCTCTGCACGTGGCGACGGCCTGAGCGACACAACAATCACTCCAAGCCAGCAACAAGAAGCAGAGAATCCTACCCCCAGCCGAGCCGAACATTCGGAATACGAGAGACCGGAGAACGATGTGCAAGGCCTTGTTCATGGAGGGTCCAAAGGCAGAGCCAGTGACGAGATTTGCGCTATAGAGTCATCCTTTCCGTTCTCGGACGCCTACGCTGATATCCTGGAGAGACTGTCTAGCACCTACGATCCGTACACGAAACTTGATCTGCTCTGTGAATTAGAGATGCTTGCTTCTAGCTCATTGCAAGATTTCCATCGATCACAAGTGCGAGCGCGATCATCTACGGCAATCTTTAGGAATACATCACCACCGATGAATACCATCAGTGCTCGTACTATCAATGTACCAAGAACAAAAGCTACGAGTCTAGAAGAGGTCATCGCCAACTGTACCGAGCGCCGCGCGGGTACCTTGAAGTTCGCCGGCGCCTACGCACCACCTCAGCCAGCTCCCCCTCTTCACACAATCTTCCAACCTCCTGGAGACCACCTTACCGGCACCGATGAACTCGTCGATGCTCTTCTTTCCATCTTCCGTGACGACACCTTACGTCCACCAACCCTCTATTGCGATCTCCAAATGATAGCTGCGCACATTCCCTCTTCGATTCTCGACCAAACAGCCAAGGGAAAAGCCTTCTGGGACGCCGGTCTTGCCGCCCTAGCCCTCAAAGAGGAGCGCATCTCCGCCATCATCGACCGCGCCACCCGCATCACCACGTATCACATATCCGCTACCAAGAATGACCCCCATACCTTCACCTCCGCTTACGCCCCGGATCTCGTCAACACCACACTCGCCGACGCAGCCCACTTATGGACCACAGCTGCCAAAGAAGGAAGCCCCGTTGCAGCAAGAGAATTAGCACTATTCTACCTTACGCACCCAGAACTGGTACCGAGGGTGACCATGCCGCTCAGTAAGGCTAAGGATGTGTTCCGGACGGTGGGATCGAATGAGAGGGGTGTCGATACAGGAGGGCTAGATCCGTCGACGTTTGCTGTCGTCTTCCACTGGATGGAGGTTGCAGCGAACGGAGGGGATAAGGACGCTAAGGACTTTCTGAGGGGGACAGGAGATTTGAGCGGGGGGTGGTAGGTACCTGAAGAGCTACTACGGTGGTAGACATTCTGATAGCTGGATAATTATTATTCTGGATTCTTGGCGATCCTTTTACTTGCACACCTGGTAAACTCCTGGTGGACATACGCCTGCGTACGTTGTAGATTCTTCGACTAAAGACTTCCGTGCCCAGTCCGTCGCCAGAATGGACTTCCATGATCAATAGGCCAACGGTATTATATACTGCCTGCCACCAACGTGTTTGAGGAAGGTACATGGCTTAACTACCAAAAGCCACTAATATTGATGTAACATCTCGCAGCACCGCTGTTTGAGCTAGACCAAAGAGGCTATGTAACGTCGCTCGAGAGGAAAGACAATAAGAGATATATTTGAGCTTTAAATCGATCGCGCAAACAACGTTTTCTACGAATTGTCGATCGAGAAATCACGAGATTTATGCAGGCAGAAACAGACCCACCAGATAGTTCTCATAAAGACTATGTTTGATCAAGGCGATAAACGTTTTGTTGTCGTCGAAGAAAAAAGGGGTGACCATGCAGAGGAGGTACATCAGATTCATGGGTGTCTGGTAGTTGATTGATGTACATCGCTAATTGCGCTGCGATGGTCATCACGTGAATCCGTCGGCCCATTGATTATGAAAGGCCATTCAAGCGACAGGGTTGGGTCCGTACGAGAGTTTTCTGTCGTAGGTTCTTCTGCAAGTTGGGAGTTATACTCGAAGGGTAGATCTTGTACTCGGGTCAAGGTCAACTCAATCATCGTTCCTGAGAGGCGAGTCAGCTTCTGAGTTATGATAGAAGCTGATGTTGGGTTGGTCTAGTGACGTATTGTCATAAGATCATTTGAGTGTTGACAAGCAAGTGACCTTTTTCCATTACTTCTCGCTCGACGCCACACTTGCCCATTCCTTCCGTCTACGTCGCAAAAGCATATCGGGAATATCATAAACTTGGCTCATGAATAACGAAATTACGGCATCTATACCCAGCTGCTTGTGTGTTCCATCAACGGAGATCTTTTCACTTTGACAATTGACTAGCTTCCCAAAGACCAAGCTAGGAAGACGTGCATTCCGCCATGAATAACACGGGAGAGTCAGTGACCTCATCATGCAAATTTCGAGACACTGACTAATTCCACCAGGGCGTATGCCTCGGACATATTCACGATACTTGCTGGTCCGACATTGGAGCGAATACTGGTTCATGAAGCGGTGTTAGCCGCATCGCCAGTCTTCCGCGCAATGACTGGACTACCGTTCAGAGAGAAAGAAGAACAGACGATACGTCTGCCAGATGACAAGGCTTCCCACATTCGATGTATTGTCGCTTTCTTGTATACCGGGGGATTTTGTACGCAGTCGGAGTGCGATCTCCAAGCTCAGGACGTGGGAAATCAGGAAGAAGGGCCATCAAGCAAATTTAGACATACGGGGTCCACAGTCAATTGCCCCTCTGAAGACAGAGTCTGCGTGGTCGCGCAAGACCTGAAGATACCAGAGTCTGGTGCAGTTGTTCAACCAGGAACAGAACCCTTGACCAACGCTGAGCGAGCTGTCGCCGAGGACCTCGCGCAGATCTTCATGTTGGGCGATAAGTACCAATTGTCGGATCTCAGACGCTGCGCGCTTCATAGACTGGCCTGCTTGTTTAAGCCTTCCCAGTTTCCGATTCGCTTCTTACACTTAGTCACCATTCTCAACCTCCACATACCAGAATCAGATCCACGATTTCGAAATTTTGTTCAAACCTTCCTACGACACGGCGCTTTTAGGGCAAGGCGAAAAGCAGAAAAGATTGTTCAATTGATCATTGAGAATGGCTATATGAGGCAAAGTGGAGTGCTGGCTGAAGAGATCTTGAGCGCTTATGCATATGACCGCTCACGAGATGATTTCGACTCCGATAGCGATGGTCTTCCACCATTGTCCAGCATCGTGCATGAATTCGGCGCATAGTGCCCGGTCTTGCGTTCTTTTCCTGACGTCAATCGAATACGATATTCGAACGAAAGCTAATTGACTGGTTAGAGCTCAATAATGCATTGAATTGAAAGGCCTTTCCCGGAGGTTCTGGCTCATTAGACTTTCAGTTCTCAGACTTTCAACGACAGTCTCTCCTTAATTTGAGATTTCATTCGCTTACCATACTACCATAAATCACTGCTCAACAAAAGCGAAAAGCTTAGCCTTTGCATGGGCCTCATCGTGAAAGCTGTCTCATTATCAAGATTGAGTAGAGCATGTCCATCTAATAGCGCTAGACGCCATGCGCTCTTTTGCAAATTCACAAAGGTTCGTTCTGAGCATTTCATCCGTGCCGGCAGCGGAGAAACGATCGTGCCGAAGAAGCGCCAACCGCGCGTATCGCTATTCCTCCTGAGTCCTGATTGAAGAAACAGCGAACTTCAAGTCTCTTGTTTAATATAGAATCTCTAGCCAATTTCTACTACAATGGCGTCGATCCAAAACCTTACGCGCCCAATTACCTGCTTCTGCTCTCTCCTCCGTAAACGCCATCCCTCACCCCAACAGTCCCGCCACCTCGTAACGAAGCCCAAGAAACACCCACACGCCGCCCTCCCTCCACCCTGGAAAACAACACGCATACCCAAACCCGAACCGTTATGTACGTCTCTTCCTCCCTAAGTAGCCCCTCTTCCGCAATCCCACACCCCCATTTCCATAACCCATAAATGCTAACCCCCCATCCTCCCCCATAAGCCCCCCCCAAACGCATAAAAACCTACACCCCACCCCCCTCCGCCCCCCGCCTCCACCCCTTCCCCCTCACCGCCGTCACAACCGCCCACCTCCAAACCCTCGACCCGACCTCCTCCCGCCGCCGCCTCTTCGACCGCCTCAACCCAGACTGCCCCCG
>JAABUQ010003064.1_pt1 | contig 31492 bp, 22 predicted proteins | sample 5560001 | NCBI WGS metagenome assembly JAABUQ01 (sample SAMN10711888, study PRJNA513371) | rock metagenome | isolation source: Antarctica rocks | place: Antarctica: Victoria Land, Finger Mt nord | collected 2015-12-18 | reverse complement strand
ACTCATGCCCTCATCGAGTTCGTGAAGCGACAATACGACTGCGGCGCGCCTTTTTGCTTTGGCGAAAAGAACACTTAGATCGCCTCAACTGATCCCAAAATACCCAACCTGGTCGTGGTTTGCGTGGCCTGGGTTGTGGTTATCTTGTGGTGGGAAAACCGGTTGCGGAGAAAGATTCGACAGAATGGCGCAGGAACGGATTTTGATTTTCTGTGGAAAGGGGGGTTTTAACAGGGGGTTTGGCTACTTGCCTAGTCAGGTAGTTGAACAGGGGAATTTTCTGAGTTATCAAATGGTTTGTGTGGCTGCTGCATATTCGTGGTGCCTTTGCTGTGCACACTCGTAGCTCACCTCCACCCTTTTTACACCATCATCCACCAAACCACCCACAGATCACCACTCAGCAACCCAACACCCCCCCTCCCTCTCCGCTATCCAAACAAACATCTCCCCTACCCCACAACCCTCTTACCCTCAGACAACCAATCCTGCATCCGAACCCTCTTCCCCCAACCCTGTTAAGTCAATCCAGCCTTGCAACAGCTGAATTCCACACCTCCCACCGCACTAGCACCAGCATACTATCATCGATCCACATAACATCCACTCCTCCCACCTGCCTCTCCTATTCGTCTTTCCCACGGCAGGGTTGCAAGCACACCACTCAAAATCCCCCTTACCAAGCTTCTCAAACCCATCTCAACAGATCTGATCTATTCAACAGAGATCGAGAAAACCTCAATCGAGCCTCTCAAACCATCTCAACGACACGATCTATCTTCGACAAGTCTTCCGAACCTCTTATCACCCAACTTTTCTCAATTGACTTATCTGTATTCGACACCAAAGCTCGAGAATCCAATGATCGAGCTCTTCAATCCATCTCAACAGTAAGTCCCAAGTATTCGACCTAGTCTTCGAAATCCCCATCTCCCCTCTTGAAATCATTTCAACAACTATGCCTCCTGTTCGACGCTACTACTGTTGGGAATCAAAAACAGCGCAAGGACAAGCCATTTTCTAGATATACACGGGGTGCTGATCTCGTAGCATCTCGTCGTCGCCAAATAGGCATATGGTAGAGAGGCCGTTGACCGGAAGGGTTATCAGGACTGCTCCGAGACCGGCCAACTCTCTCCTATCTAGGCGGCAGGAGCAGAAGGAGTTGGAGGGCGGGTCAAAAAAGAAATCAATGCAATGAGGAGGGAAGTGCAGTGGGCGGTCACTATGTTGAATGGTATTGCAGGAACGGTCAAGCACTGCCCCCTTGATCTCCCTCGTCCCCGGCACTAGCCCTCCTGTCATGCGGGGTTCTATTTGGGGAGCTTGATCGAGGTTGCCTTAAGACTTGTCGAGCACAGATCGAGTTGGTTGAGATGTTTTGGAGAGCTTGGTGGGTGTTTTCTGTGGCTTTGATTTTGGATGTTTGGGAGATGGATAGAATAATTGAAGGAGTGGCGGAGCTTTGTCGAATATAGACTAGGTTGTTAAGATGGTGTGGGATCTTCTTGAGAGTTGTCGATGACAGATCAAATTGTTGAGATGGATTTGGGAGTGAGAGTGGGGCTTTGAGAGTTCTGTCGAGTAGATCAGAGTATTGGGATTAGAGCCCGGTGGATTTTTTCTCGAGTTTTGATATTGAATACTTGGGAGGTGGGAGATAGGAGAATTGAGAAGCATTGGATGATAAGAGCTTCTTGGACCTTGCTCGAATATGGATAGATGGGTTGGGGATCTTGACTGAGGTTCTCTGAGGACTTGTCGAAGACAGACTGAACTGTTGAGATAAATCGAGAAGCTTGATAATTGCTCTCTTAGCCTTTTGTATCGAATACCTGCAAGGTGGGTAAGATAATTCAAAAGCGTTGAATAATAAAGACTTCTTGGACTTTGCTTCAATATACCTCACCTTGCTGAGGGTGTTGTAGAGACTCGGTTGAGGTTTCCTGAAGACTCGTCGAGTATCTCGACTTGTTGAGATGGAAGCTCGATGATTATTCTCCCTGGCTTTCGTGTTGGAAACTTGATAGATGGATAGTAACTGAGAAACGTTGAATGATAAGAACTCCTTTGGCTATTTTCGACCATAGGTCAGGTTGTTAAGACGGGATAGTTTGAGAAGCTCGGTGGAGTTTTTTCTCGATCTCTGTCGAATGATTCAGGCTGTTGGGATGGTTTGGACCTCAATTGAGGTTTCTCTTAGTCTCTGTCGAATCGATCAGACCGTTGAGATGGTATGAGAGCTCGGTGGTTGTTCAGATGGTCTGAAAAGCTCGATTGGGATTCAAAACGAGCGTCGTCGAATCTGAAGTTGTTGAGGTGGTTGGTGGAGGGTTCGAAGACAGTGTCGAATACATAGCAAGGTGTTGAGGTGGCTCGTGGGGATCCCTGGGCGTTTTGTTGTTGAATACAAGATACAATTTTGAACTAGTCTGCTCTGTCCAACACGTTAAGTTATTTCAAGAACTCCATCAAGCTCTCTTCGCTCTTCATCGAACCCATCTCTCTCTGCAACCCTTCACAAATGGCGATGCTAGAGGAGCTTCATAAACATTATCTTAAGCTTCATTCACCTTCTCAAACACTAAGCTTCTTCCAAAAATCAGATCTAGATCCTCTCCATCTTCAATCCTAACCGTACCAGTTCTCAAGCGCGATTGCAATTCCCTTACTAGGCAGCTCTCAAACTGCAGAGAATGAGCGAGATATCAGCAACGACGCATGGGATGGATGGATAGTATGTGATAAAGAATAAGCATTACGGGTTAAGCAAGTACAGATAAAGTAGGCGAATGGATAGAATACTCGTACCCCCTCCCCCTCCCCATGTCCTTGTCCAAAAGGGGGGACGGCCATCCCAAGGTCCCAATTCAAGTGATACAAAAAAAATAATGGGGGGGGTAAACTAGTGTATAAAACAGCGCAGGCAAAGAATTTCTGTGCATAGAACTCCAGGAAACCAGCTTCCAAGCAATTTGGTCGGCTGGAAATTCGCAGTAACGTCATTGCGTCAAAGCGCCAGAACGCCATCGCTTTGGTTCGATTGCGGAAAAGGGGGGCCTCGAGTCTATGTGGGTACATGATATAGTAATGTGTCGTGGGTCTCGTGATTCATTCAAGACATCGTCAGGGGTAGGGTTGGCTAGCCGATTTCGATGATTCTGGGTACCTCGTGCTGCGTCCCTGGAGGCATACGGCAGGAAGAAGTGCCTGGGCTGAAGACCTGTGAGAGCGCATCCCAGAGCCAGGCAAAGGCCATGGAGGCGATGTGCCAGATTTGTGGGAAGCGGTTCCAGAACATGGCGATCATTACTAAGAAGAGAAGCGGTATCTAGAAGTAGCACCGTCAGTGAAATGAACTATAGTAACAATATTGAACGACCTACCCAGACCGTCCATAATTTCCGATCATTCCGCAATCCTTTGACCTTTTGGTTCCTTTCAGCTCTCAGCTTCTCGGTCTGTTCGCGACTGAGGCCTTTGCCGCCGATGGTAACACGCTGCATGACCTTTGAGCTTTCTGCTTCAGCAATAGGAAGTTCGAAGAGCTCTGTCGCCTTTTGGTCCATAAGAGCATCCCCGACAGCACGAAGGGTGGATCGGGTTTTGAGGTCCGAGATACGCTGGTCATCTTCGGCGAGAACATCGTGGTAAGAAGGTGGAGTTTCTGTAAAGCCTTGGCCCGAACTATGAGTGCGCGTATGCTGGGCAATGCCCGACTGCTGGTGCATGTTGGGTCCCTGGGCCCATTGGGACAACATGTTTCCAACGGGATATTGTTGAGAGGCTTGGCCACAATCGAATGGATTTTCGGCGCTCTGTCCCTGGATAGGGTACGAAAGGGCTTGTGGCGCGCTCATGTCCGAATCCTCGTCAACATAGGTGTACAGGTGGTTCGTGGCTATACTGGGTGATGGTAACCGCTGCGGATTTGGGTATACGAAGCTTATTTTAACAGGACCTGCTCGGTCGCCGCGCGGGACTCGGCAAGACAGAGTTTCTCCACCAGCCAAAGACCGCACTTCAGTCGCCCTATGATCCCCAAAGAGAACCTGCAAGTCGGATCGAAAGCCTCTGCCGATGAAGATGCACAGATCACCCCCTACGATGCTACCTTTACCGGGCGCAATGTTCTCTATCACCGGAGGTTGGAGTGCCGTCTGAGCCATCGGAGGCTGGGGTTGTGATTGGGGAGGCGAGCTTCGATGCGCCTGTGTGTTCGGCTGCGGGCCCGGCCCCGATTGGGACGTAGGTCGTGAATGCGTGTATCCGTTAGTTGCCTCAGCATTGCGCAACCGCTGCTCCAGTGCCTGGGCCAGTTCGGGCTGATAGCTGCTGAAAGTGTCAGCATTGGGGCTATGTGATCGACTTTGATAGTTGGAATTAGGTGCAGAGAATATCGCGGTGGAGAAGTCTCCCATGCTTTGCGAGCGATTGGCCTCAGTCAAGGCGCCAAAACCGCCGTTAAGAGGTGATGGTGGATTCGTTCTGAAGCCAACCGCATGATTAGAATTGGCAAAGCGGTGTGTACAGATAAATTGATTTTGCGCCGGCCTCCGAGCGGCAACGGCTGCACGGTTCGGAGCCTTGCCGTTGATGTGGCGATTGGGAACATTGTTATTTAACGCATTGCCGTTTAGGACGTTGCCATTCGGAGCATTGCCATTGAGGGCATTGCCATTCAGGGCATTTATGTTGGCAGCATTGCTAAAGTTGTAGGCCGTAGACTGCCCGTTCTGAACTTGCGGAGACTGCATTGGCGTCATCCGCAGTTGCTCGAACATGCGTCCCGAGACGCTGGCTTTACGTTTCTTCTGCTGTGGTTCTGGTAACCTTGTGGGTGAAGCCTGTCTTGAGCGATTCTGAGGGGTTAGTATTCCCAGCGCAACGTTCGACGCGCTCGCCATATTGTGGTGGGGCACGTGGGTGACTGGATATTGCTGGGGCGCTGCATAATTCTGTGGCGTTATGAAGCCGTAGCCGTTTGCCATTGCCATTAGGTTCGGCGTCGAGTATGACTGTTGAGGACCTGCTGGATATTGAGAGGCCGTAGGCACACTTGAAAACATAAATTGGCCAGGAGCCTGCGTGCTAGCCACCGGATCCGGAGGTGTAGGTGGAGCAGAGTCCTTCCTTTCCTTGTCCTTGTGATCGTCGGTTATCATGATTGGCTTCGACATTTGTTGGCCGAATACTTTGCCAAGATGGTCTGTCAAGGTGAAAACCACTCTGTCTGATGTCAACCAAGAGGCCTCTGAGATCTCGATCATATGACTTACTCAAAACCAGTCACTTCGTGCTGATGTCGACAGTAGCAGCAGATTCGCATTTGCACATCAGCCCCGACTGTGCCTGCCTGAATTGGCGGCATCGGCAACTTTTTTTCCGACTTTTTCTTCTTGCCCCCATCAACGGTCTCCGTTGACGAATGTTGTCTCAGCAATTGCTCAGCGGCATTCTTAGAGTTAGGGGACTTCCAGTCTACTACCGTAGGACTATTGAAGCCCAACAAACAATGTGATGCTTTGAACAGCCATTCGTCAGTCTCCTCTGGCTTGCGTTTACTTCTGCACAGCCGCTTCCTCTCTCGAGCGACGCAGCCGTCACATATCTTCATTGGACTTCCTTCCATCGGTCTATAGTCATTGGTCTCAGCTGAAGTCCTGCTCGATTCCCTGGTGAGCGCCTTGTTCATCGCCATTTGGCGGTCGTTTGCTGTCTTCATGGCGGTGTGCAGAAAGGCGGTAACGTGGAGCTCCAGAGTATCCGGAGTCAGCGGCGTATACGCGTCTTTCAGTTGCTTGATCTTAGTCAAATGATCCACGTGCATGCGCAGCTTCGAAATCCCAGCTGGGGGTTCAGTGAAGACTAGACGAATGTCCAGTGCAGTCTCGACTCGTGTCGAAACACGGTTAGTCAAAAGGTCAAAATACCGGCCTGGGGAGCGATATGGGTCGGGGTCCTGAGATAGATACATCAACTTCAGACACTTTTGCGGCTTTTGAGACTGTTGCGGCTGTTGAGGATTAGCTGGACACTGGCTTTGATTGTGCCATTGACTAGGATGGAAATGCTGAGGCGCAGGTTGGAAGATGTTGCAAGTATGTGGGGCATTGAGGGGGATGTTCTGTGGAGCTTCATGCATTACTGGGTGTGCATGGGCGGGCTGAGCTAAGTTCATTGCGATTGGAGAGGAGCTGGATGAATCCTAGTAGCCTAGCGTCAGTAGTAGTAACTGGTATTGGGTTACGGAAGCCACTGAGAAGCTCTAGTGAAAGTAGGACTTACCGTAAGGGTCTCGTGGTATATTTCGTTGGTGATTGTGGGATCAATGGAGAGATTTGGAGATGGCTCGTATGGCATCGCCATTCCCCCAATCCTGTCGCTGGAAGCCGACTTCGATCCAAGGGAGTCTGTTGGGCTACTCTCGGCACTGTTGACAGCAAGATCGTACGTCATCTGATTCATCGTCTCCATTCCCCAGAGATGGGGCAAATAGCCGTTTGGCTGCGCGTTCGGCACAACAGTACTCGTACCGTCGGAGAAGTTGTCCGGAAGCCCATGGTTTGATATTGCCGCGGTATCGTCAATTTTCTCGGAAAATGAGGAGCGTGCCGACCCGTCATTACTCTTCTGTCTCTTCGAAGATACCGACGATGAGTCCGAGCGTGTAGGAGACCGAGATGGGCCGCTTTCCTCCTTGACTGCGGGACTCGAAGGCTCTTGATCGAAGTTCATGTAATCGTCGATGTTGAAGTTGAACATATCAGGCGAGCTGGGACGTAAAGTCTCGTTCATTGTCTGGTAGAAGCTGTTGCCTCCAGCATACTGGTCGGCCGTGACCCCGAGAGTCGGGCTGAATGGGCTCTGCGATCTTTCGGACAAAGGAAGGGAGGGATCGTTGGAGGGATCCTGGAGGCCATTGGTGGAGCGCTCTGGCATGGGGTTTTGATATCTGAGGGACTGGAACATGGTGGAGATGGCGATAGTGGATAAGGGCGATTAGCCTGCGATAGGAGCCATTTGCGAGAGGAAGGAAAGGGCAATTGTACAGTATGTAGCTGGCGATGGAGCAAATCCAAGGATAGTATAGCTGTCGAGTGTTGCGGCCGACGTTGGATGCCGTTGAATTCGTGATGGACAAACGTTAGGTCAGAGCCAATTCGAGATCACGGTGGAGCCTCCCGAGCGGCGAGCCCCTCGTTCGTTTTGCCGACTCGCCGATGCAGCTCGAAATCGAAATCTGGGGTACCGAGGCACGCTAGCCCCTTGAGAGGATAGCGCTGGCCGAGTCTTTTGTATCAACTGTCTGTCAGAGTAAGGGGCTGTTGATATTTAGAGTACATAGACGGCTGCTCCGACAGGACGACAGTATCGTCTATTTGAAGGTACTCAGATTGACTTTGGAACATCGGCAACTTGCGCTTTTGACATTGGTTACAAGGGGCAACGTCTTCGATTCTGTGGTACTGTCACAGTCTCTCGGCGCATTTTCTCCTAAAACCTAAGTGGCTGCTTGCTTACAAGTCAAATAACTCTTCCGCAAGACTCCGGACCATGGTAGACACTGCTCTAATGACTTGTCACCTTCCTATTCAAGACCATAATTTACTGGAACTGGTGACACATGGAGCTGAACGAATACCGGAACATCAGCCAAAGGCTGCGCGAGACTTCATCTGTTCCCTGCTCCCTATCGGAAGGCCTCCCGAATGTCGACTTGCAAAAAGGATGGTAAGTCTATGATATTTGTTCAATTAAGTCTAATCCGCTCATTCATCGTTACCGCACGGTACCGGATCGTTTTGGGATGTCAGAGTAGCGCATCGACCGGATGAGACATGGCTAAAGCGCTACGTGGCAACAGCCATCCTTGTACTGCGACACCTACCAAGCTTCGACTGTTCCAATCGTGGTGACCAGTCCACGCCGACTGTTGCCTCGTCACGCTGCCACGTACGACCAGCTTATATAAGCCCAGCGCCAGCTGCAGACATGCGAATGGTTCCGTTCTTTCCCATCCTGTCCTCTTCGAAGATATGAGGGATTTCCACGGCGACCGTCCCTGCCCATCCTAGCTTCCTAGGAAGCTTTAGGCACTTCCATGGCCACCGGCGGAAGGCCTAATCCGTTCCTGTTGCGGAAGAAGAGGACACCCTTGCCTTCACCTTCGGCTCCCTCGCTCGGCTCGACCCATTGGCACCATCGCGCACTCTTCCACATGCTCTTCAGAAAGCCCACAGCGCCGCCTCCGGTATCGGAGCGATAGTGCCGACCCATGATGGGCTTAATGGCTTCGGAGGCTTCGTCGGCATGGTAGAAGGGAATGGTCGATACATAGTGGTGTAAGACATGGGTCTCGACGATGCCGTGCATCAGAGTTCGGCCGATGAAGCCAAATTCGCGATCGATGGTCGCGGCCGCACCACGAGCGAATGACCAGGCCTCTGGGGTGTAATGTGGGAGAGATGGGTCCGTGTGCTGGAGGAACGTAATCGCCACTGTCACAGGTCGCATCAGGAGGGGGCTTGCTAGAAGTATGGGTTTGGGGAAAGCTTACCGAGCCAATGGTTTACCCAGAGGTATGGTATGAAATACCAGACCGCCAGATTTGCCCAGCCAAAGTTTTTGCCAATCAGAAAAAGTACGGTACCAGTAATAGCAAGACCAAGATCACTCAAAAGGATTAAGTTCGCATCCTTGGCCTCGTACAACGGACTCGACGGATTGAAGTGGTTGACGCCCTGGGTCCATCCATTCACCTTCCCCTTCCCACGTCCTTCGGGTTGGCGCTCATGCTTGTTATGTCCCGTGACATTGGCGCCCACGTACAAGAACCAACCCGCAAATTGCTGTCCGACCATATGAGCTGCCGTCATGATGGGCGTCTCCTCCATGAGCTCGCTCAATTCATGGGCGTAGTAACCAAACTTCGAGGCGTACTCTTCGCGGGTCTTGGGCACGAAGACCATGTCTCGCTCCAGATGGCCAGTGGCTTTGTGGTGTTTGCCGTGGGAAATCTTCCACGAGAAATAAGGGACGAGCAAGGCGGAGTGGCAAATCCACCCAACCGCGTCGTTCAACCGCTTCGAGGGCGAAAAGGATTGATGTCCACATTCGTGGGACAAGACCCAAAGACCCGTGCCAAAGCATCCTTGTATAAAGGTATATGCCGCCCACAGAACGGAGCGCAGGGCGGTCGAGGGGATATTTTCCGGAGTCAAGTACGTGTGGAAGAGGTAGAACGTGAGGGCGAGGGATCCAATGTCGCGGGCCACATAGCTCAAGCCCCGGACGGCGGAGCGTTCGAAGCAATGAGCGGGGATGGCGTCCCTGATCTGCTTGATGGTGAAGTCTGGGATCTGGAACTCATTGCCATAGGTGTCTAACAGTTTCCCATTTACCTTCTCGACGGCGAAACCGGAATCGAGAGAGGACAACGATGTGCTAGACGGCGAGTGATGTGGGGTGTCATCGGGCGAGGCAGAAGTAGAGTTGGATACCGATGATGGCGAAGAATCGAGGGTAGCGATGCGCTGCAAGAGGCTACTACGAGGTAGGGCGGTCGTGGCCATGATCAGGTCAGAGAATTGAGGTATAGCAGGAGACAATGAGTGAGGATATTCAAGTAATAGATTAGGAGTGTCGTGCAGTTGAGCAATTAGAGCAAGTAGAGAAGGGGGGCGAGGGGACTTTGTGTTGTTGACTTTCACATGCGCAACGTAAGACTCCAAACTCGAGTAGTTGAATCGCCAACAATAATCGAATGAATGTGCTACCGGGTGGATTGGCTCGCCAATGACTTCACTACCAATTACTGTCACAGAATTCGGAAATCTCAGGTGAAGACGGCTACGGGAGTGAGGGAGGTGAAAGACTGGGAATTTGTACAAGATGCTGTGCACGCTAGTGCCCTGCCGAGCATTCGCAAAGGGTTAGCTCAGGGACCGCAGTGGCTGGTGCAGATGCAGGGTGCCCGTCTTTCAACACACCTGCTCTCGAACAAATCTCAGGATGCCGAAGAGAGTCACAGCTTTGATGTTGGCTGATTAACAAACGACGAGCCTGCTGAGTAGAGATCCAATTTCAATCTCAGCTTCTTCCATGCTCTCGAGCCATCAAGTACTACCCTACAGTAAGGTAGTGTCGTCACAACAACGTTCCCCCTCCCGTCGATGGCTATGATGCTATCTCGCTTGAGCGGAGTCCAGATCTCAATTTAATGCAGCAGGGGCGATCATCTCGAAGCCAAGCAGCACACCGCTCCGGCTGCATGTGCCATTGGCCTGACCGGCCTCGAGCCTTTGTCGACTAAGGAAGTCGACTCGACGAAGTGACGCCAACACGGTCAAAGCAGCTGAGGAGAACCATCTGATGTACTGTAGTAAAGTCAACACTGGCCAAGGTCAACAATGTCGTATGTGTGATTGAGCTGATAGGACCTCGGCGATGCTCGCTGCCGCTCTTGGTTGCATCTAGCATGTGCAAATCATCATCGTCGAATGATCTGCGACAGAGTCAAGCCACACCAATTTTTTGTTGGGAATCGGCGGCACATTGAGTTCAGCCGCCACCCGTCCGTTGAAATGACGTATGTGGGGGCCTCGCTAGGATGACCAATCGGTGTTCTCAACAAACTGTTGCTATGCAGAGCAATCTTCCCTTCAATGGCTCTGAGCGCATCGTACCCCGTTACAATCGTTGCTGTCGTGGAAACAACAAGCTTCATGACCAGAGGCCGAATCACTCCATTTCCATGATCTAACCTAGACGAGGTTCAGTTGTTGCATTGCCCGGGCAGGTGCAGAAGCGAGTTTCGACTTCGCTACTCACACATACCTCTATGTGGCATTGCTGGCTACACGGCTGACATTGATCATACGCTAGAGCATCGTGTTGAGTCCGACGACTGCGCGTACCCTGGAATGTCAGAGACAGACTCTAGGACCGACGAGAACGCCTCTCAGAGAAGGTACAGCTCAATCTCTTCCCTGTCTTGTTAGCCGATTTTCAATCTAATAGCTGTAACATTCCCCGATCTAGAGGACATGTCTAATTCTCCTCATCACAATGCGAGTCTCTCTGCGAATTACTGTCGCTCAAATGTCCTGTCTAGGCTTGCCTTAGACGCTGAGTGCTCTGAAAGATCTTCTCATGGCGCTACTGTCTCCTACCTTCGTCCATCGGGTGCCTTTCCGCTTGGTCTCAAGTCTTCGATAGATCACAAACACCTGTAGGAACATCGTACAGCATTTGTGTCGTTTTCAAATCCAAACTTCTAAGCACGGAAGCACTTTCATCTTCAGTCGTGTATACCCAAACCAAACTACGCTCACGGAAGTTACCACCTTGCGGAATATCATAACCAGGACCAACCGCCCCCTCACCTTCGGACACTTCACTTTAACCTCTCTTTCTTCCCACCATGTCCTCACAATCGCATTTCCCAGCCGCTCCACCGCCCACCGACAAGGCTCTTATAGCCCTCATAAGTACCTTCGCCGAGAAATGGATGTCCCATCCTGTCTACGACGCCTCTCACGACTGGACCCACGTCCGCCGCGTCCTATCCCTCTCTCTCCATCTCCACTCTATCGAGAGCACCCATGATTGCCCCCCCTACAGCCGCACCATCATCATCCTCGCTGCACTGCTGCACGACTGCGCCGATAGGAAATACTACCCCACTCTCTCCAGTCGCACCAATCTGGCAGAGCTCCTCCCTCTGGCGAGATTCGTGCAATTATATCCCGAGAACCTGGCAGAACTGATCCTAGAGTACCATGGAGCGGCGCCCGAGCTCGCTCATGCCGTGCAGGAAGTCATTAACGGGATGTCGTATTCTAGTGAGATAGCGAAGCCCGAGCGAACACGCTCAACGCTCGAAAAGCATCCCGAGCTGGCCATCGTACAGGATGCAGATCGACTAGATGCCCTCGGCGCAGTCGGCATCGCGAGGACATTCACGTACGGCGGCGCGGTGCAGGGGAGGATGTCAGCCAACACTCGTGACGATGGATCGCAGGTTAGGGATGGTTTCTCAGCAGAGAGAAGGGTTGGGAAAGGTTTGGAGTCTACGATTGAGCACTTCACTGAGAAGCTGGAGAGGCTGGAGGGTATGATGAAGACGGGGGAGGGTAGGCGGCTGGCGAGGGAGGGGACGGAGAGGCTTAGAGTCTTCAAGCGTTGGTGGGATGAGGAGGCTACTTTAGGAAGCGGGAGGGGTCATCAGCATGGGGAATGTGAACAGAGTATGGGCGATGGAAGTAGAAGGGTGGGCTAGGTCGATGACGAGGCGTTGCGTCCGTCTCACGGCCCTCGGAAACGGCAGTTCAATCAGATAAGGACGTCGATGGATCTGGGAAAGGGTGGCACTGTCCGGTGGATAAGCTGCAGACACTGAATGAAATACTGATGCGGGGTTGGAGGGGAAGACTGACTGGCGAGACCGAAATTTCCCGCGCCAGGATGAGAGGAGGCGGTCGCTCCAGGTGGCAAGAAGCATGCGATTGAAGACAGCAAAAAAGGATGAGCCTACCACGGGATCTCGTACTAAGACGGAGGGAGTAGGTCATGCTCTCTCGGAGCTCCACCATCTCAGACCTCGCTCCTGCTTCCCCCTGCCAAGTCCTTCATATCATGGGCATACGCACCACCGCACCCAGTACACTCATCCCAACACGCTACTCCGACCCCTCAGCCTCTATCCCCCGCCCTAAAACCATACAACGACATCATTCTACAAGCCCATCAACCCCTCCTAGCCAGTCCGTCTGCTGTTCAACGTTGGGGGGGAGAAGGGGGGTTGCGGTCGGGTGCGGGAGGGGAGGGGAAAGGAACGGGGGTGGGGGTTGGATGTGGTGTAGCTGAGGGCGATGTGGGCGATGTGGGCGTTACGATAACGGTCACGAAATCCTCGTTCTAAGGCCACACGGAGGGGGGTTAAAGATTGTGGCGGACCAGACCGACGATAGAAGAGAAATCTGCGGTATGCGCGATATGGTGGGGAGTGGTCAGGCTTGAAGACGTGCGAGCAAGCCGTAGTTACCACTCCATTCTCCCTCCCATGCGCACAACGCGAGTATAAGCCAGAGTCAACTCCGAATAGAGCATGCGAGTAGATACAAGATCGTTGGCAAGGGGTATGTATGTACATCGAGGAAGAAGCATACAACATGCGCAGTAAACGATACTAGCAAGTGTTGCGCTCAAGAACCATTGATCTCATGTCGTTGATCGGAGGCTCGTTATGCGAAAGTTATTGCACGCATTGTTACCCTTAGGCCCTCAGACTCTTACGAGATCCTCAGAATAGTCCGCAGGTCTTCATCATGACACGCTCACCTCCCGCTGTAAATACACACCAAAGAGCAGGCTTTCCAGTATGCGTCAACATGCCCACCACTCATTGTCAAGTGATACCAAAGAGCAGGCTTTCCAGTCTGCCTGCTACGCACAACACCTCAAAAGACATCCTCATCCCACTCAAACTCCTCCCTCTGAATCCCCGGCAGCGGTTTATCCACAGCGGTCTGCCCCTTCTCAAACTTAGGCGGACTTTCCAAGACCTTCTCAACCTTAGACGGACTATCCAATCCCAAATTCGCATTAGGATCCTTATCCTTCACAGGGCTCAAAACAGTCATACCCGGATCTCTGGGATATGGCGGTAACTCTTTTCCCTCCATCGACTGCGTCAGCGGCGCGACCACATCTTTCTCTTCTTCCTTGGCTGCCTGATGCGTAATCTCCGCAAACACATCCTGTGCCGTCTTCCTCACGCTGACAGGGCTGTTATTCGGCACCTTCTGGGAGCGGGAGCGCAGCGAGGCTTTGCTGATAGAGGGTTTGAATTTGGGAGAGGGAGAGTGAGGCGGGCTCAGGGTTGGGGAAGCGATGTGGTTGAAGTGGGTGGTTGAGGTTACGTCGACATTCTTGCTGTCGGGGAGCCGTTTGCCTAGGAGGTCGTCGATTTGGGTGTCTGTGATTAGGGGATAGGCTTTTTTGAGATTGATGGTGTCGGAGGCGCTTTGCCCGAAGGGGAGCTGATAGTCGGCGTTGGGGCGCATGAGCATGATTTTGACTTTGTCGACATGGGAGGGGTGGAATGGTGTTGGGAGGGGGGGGACAGGTGGTGCTGTGGCGGTTATTCGCTTTCGTGAAGGTAATTTAAGCGATGCTGGATTGGAGGTGTCTTGTCTGGAGTAAGTGGTGGTATCTGTTTCCTCAAATTTGGGATTCCCTCGAAGTTTCTTTGCGGCGCTCTCCGTAGTCGCTATCGGATCTACATCCCCTTTGATTCCAGGACCAGTAGGGTTCAACACGTTATCGGTTCTCTGGCTGCTCGTTCTCTTGCGAGCTGACGGCAGGTTTGGAAAGATGATCGGTAAGCTTCGACGTTCATACTGATGATCCATCGAATACCTGCTTTGAAGTCGTAGGCCGGGTAGCTCTTCACTGGTAGATAGAATATTTGATTGACCATCATTGATGCCATTCTTTGGAAGAAGGTCTTTGAGCAGTCTTTCACTCGGTAGAGAAGGTAGAGCACCAGGCATGAATGGCTTGGGCCTTATGCTGGGCAATGTAGTACCTTCATGCGTGATCTCTTTGGTCGCTTCGAGCTCGTCGAGCTCGCGTCTGGCAGCTTCTAGCTGGCTTTCTAGATTGCTGACCCTTTTGTACAGTCTCTTTTGCTTCAACATATCTTTCTTCGATGGTTGCTTTCTGATTTGCTGTCCATCAACGACAGAGTTCACCGAGTCGGTGGCTGATCGAATGCTCTCTTGCGCAGAGTGTCGTTTGGCTGATGGTAATTGAAGGTGCGAGCCGACTCTCTTGAGTGTCGAGAGAGATGGCGTATGGAGATTGAGCGAAGATCGGCGGCTGCTCACACGAGGCATTAGGGTCACCGATCGCTGGACTAGTGGCACAGATGGAGCAGGCATCACATTGTTCAGTTGGTTCTCCTTATTCTCCACCGAGGGTCGAGATTCTTCCATATCGATGGCTGAATCGCGGAAGGAAGCCGTTTGGGAGCTTGAGGGAACAGCGTCATATTGATTTGAGTGGATATCTCCGGTCATCGGCATTCCTGTGGCAGCTCGCGTTCCTGTGAAACCGCTCTTCTTCAGCTCCGCGTAAGCTTCAAGGATATTTTGCTGTGGGTCAACCTGGGGTTCTTTGCTGCTCCACCGTCCAGTCCAAGCACCAGGAATAAAAGCATTAGCTATCGCTCTTCCAAAGCGATACATAGTAGACGGTTTGTCTTCGTCGATGCCAGCATCATAGACATTGTTAGTATCCTGAGCTGGACGGGTGATTGAAGGGCGTGAAGTCGCTGGCCCAGCCATATACTCCTCCATGGCTTCTTCATCGCGAGTGTATAGACTTGGGGGCCTCTTGCTTGGCTTATCATTCATAGAACCTTCAGCGAACTTGGAGGGGCGTGTCGGATAAGGCGAAGTCGCCCTCGACCTTCGCTGCCTCGGCGATCTTCGCTGCCCTTGGAGGTCTTCATCCTCGTTAATCTTTGTAGTGCTGCGCCGACGCTTCGGTGGTCGTGAAGGTCCATCATCGACTATATTGTCGCATTCTCTTAACTGATCCGCCGGGTCGTCAATCCTTGTGCGCTTTCGAGAATTGTGTTGAGGGGGTGGTGAGTGCTCTAGCTCATTCTCCAATCCTTCCATATTCCTGCCGTTGGGGATCTGGTCACACGAGTCGTTAACCATAAGGTTATCCGAATGGGCAGCGGCAGCGTACATGCGGCAACGTTCTCTCGGGTTACTCACCTGCGGTACACAAGAAGTCATATACAGGTTTGCAGCATCTATGGCGAAGTCATCAATCCAATTGGGGAGCTCTTCAAAGACGTACGCAAGACGAACTACCAAAGCTTGAAAGGACGATCTTTGAAAATGTTTGAGGAACTTTTCAATGGTCACCGGAGAGAGTGGGACAACTATTAGGAACGGCGTAAACACTTCCGCTGCGCAGTAACCACTTAAGGTTAAGCGCTACACGCCCTTATTCTCCAGTTGAAGTTCAGAAGTTGAGAATCTTCTCCTTCGATCACTCTGCGCGCTGGCAAGGTATGAACCCCAAGGACTTACCAGATTTGCGTTCGCGGAAAAGGCGATGATCAAAGGGTTTGGACTGAATCACCGGTGGTGGCGCGGTTGCAAAGCAGCAAAACGTCGAGGGATGTCAGTGATCTAACTTAAAGGCTCTGGAGGAAGCAGCACGAGAAAGCTTCCATTGGCAATTCGATGCAGTATCACACCCACTGATACCAGCGTATGAGACCATGGTTCTGAGACTGTGATGCTACCCAAAACTGATACTTTATCTTCGCAGAGTCTCTGAAACGATGGTGCATCATGCGTGCCGTGAGAACCACGATCAAGTGGCCAAAAAAAAACATACATACACTCTCGCGGCTCGAGATAACCTATTGAACGTTTACACTCTGAAGCCTAAGGCAGCCCCTTGGTCTAGATGATCGCCGTCCACCTAGGAAGAGACTATTATTTATGCTTGCTTGGGATACAAGAAACATCACAGCGGAAACTCAGAGTTTCTACATCGCCCCCTTCGAAGCACCTTGTTCCGCAAAAGATGACGAACATAGCCTTGTAAGAAAGATATCATGCAGGTAGCAGTAAGTTAAATGGTCAGTGCACATTTTCTACTCTGTTTGCGCTCGCTGCTGCGCTTTCTCTTCAGCTTCATGATCTCTATGTGCAACAAACTTCGCAGGGCGGACCTGAGCTCCTTAAATTTCGCTTCTTATTCTTCGACGTCGGTATTGTTCGAAAGTTTCTCGTACTTTTTATAGTTCTCTCCATACTGCTGAATTTTCTCGTTGATGGCCTAGTAACAGTCAGCACGGCTATCAACACACCATATTAGTATAGGAAGAAAATAGTACCTTGTATGCATCGCTTCCAATGACGACTCTTAATGGAGGATCCTCCATGATCGCCAGCTCATACATAGCTTGTCCACCCTTCTTTGGGTCATCAGCCTGTTTCCCATGACGCTCGCCCATCTGCTTCCTAGCATCGATGTGGTCGTAAGCTGAATGACGGCGTTCGGCGAACACCATCGAACGACCAGCCCAGTCGGTTCTGCAGTAAGAATCAATATCGATGAATCTCTCGATATGGGGATCAGGACGAACCTGAAGCCTTCGGGCTCGACTAAAGTGAATCTGATATTCCACTTAGGCTTCACCTCCTTCGACATCGCCTCTGTGAACCCTTCCACGGCCCATTTCGAGGCGCAGTAGCTGCTGAACATTGGAACACTGGGTGTTGTTAGCATGGTCCTTGATAAGAAAGCCCGTGGGCTCGTGCGACATGCCCTCTCTGGCCACCAATACTGGTAACCTGCTGAATCAGCCCACCACTGGGCTTTTGTTCCCTCATGACCTCCATAGCCTTCCTCGTCACCTGGAGCAGCCCAGAGAAGTTGACCTCCATCTGTGTCCTGATCTGCTCAGGCGTGAGTTCTTCGAAAACTCCGGAGAGGCCATATCCAGCATTAGTAACGACGACATCCACGCGGCCGAACTTATCGAGAGCCTGCTTGAAGACGTGCTCAATATCACTATCGTTCGTTACGTCCAGCTCCAAAGGCAGATAGTTCTTGGCGGATGTGTTTTGGAATGAGAGGGACGAAGGGTTGCGCGCAGTAGCAATGGCGGTCGCCTTTACCGATGACTTCCTGTACCAGGTGGTAGCCGAAGCCTGTGGATGTACCCGTGATGAGGAAGACGCGAGGCATCGTATATCGATCTATCAATCGGAAAGGAAACGAATTGGAGAAATGCAATCGACAGGAAGGACATGCTATATACCGATATTGACCGGATGACATCACCGGCACCGTCGGTTTTAAATTAATCTCCGAACAGACTTCGCCGTCTTAGCCGGAAACATCTCACCCATCTTTATTCTTCGCTTGACCAACCTGAGGCTATTTGCCAGGACTAGCTCCGGTCGCGCTCTCAAGCAGGCAGCTGGCCTTCACTTCCGCGACCAGATTATTCATCAACGCAGCCCGCGCATCGCTTTCGGCATGATGATGGTTCAGATGTCGTTGCATTGCATCTTCATCCTTGAGTACGTTGTAGAGTATGGGTCGTTCGCCGCACTCTTCGCAAATAACCAGCTGGTCGCTCAGTTGACGACAGAAGACCCATTCGCAGTCGGGGCGTTGTAGGTACTCCTTGAAACAATCGTACGACTTGGAGTGCTTGCTCTCCGACACGAGCATTGGAAGAAGGATCGGTGCAACACGCATTCCACGGAAGACCTTGATGAACTCTTGGCACCCGGCTTCGTCGAGCGACTCACAGTGATCGTCGACGTATGACCTCAGTGTCCCTATATCGAAGTTGCAGGTTCTCTGCGAAAGCGGTGAACACATCAGGGCTCCTTGCATTTCTGGGCCGTCTACGTTGTCGGAGAGTTTGTGGACACCTGGAAAGTCAGCTCCAACCAACCGACGCCAGGAGGATGCCACCTGCCTTGTTCCTTCATGTAGTCGTACGCTTCTATTTCAAGCATATAGGTGATCCAGAGAATGGCTGGATTGAAGGCCCGAAGCCAATAAAGGTCGTTAGAGGTCTGCTTGGAGATTGGTATGCCCATTGTTGGCGATACGAAAGTAGAAGGAAACTTCTTTGTAAGTAAGTCTTTCTGTACAGTATGTTTTTTCGAAGCTCCAGGCTTGACTGCTTGAATCGGTGGGCATCCTCGCCCCTTTATAGCGTGGCAATGGTTCATCGCATTCCCAAAAGGACCAGCGCTGCTCTAGCCGAGTCTGCTTCGTTGTGCCGCTTAGGTGGAACGCCTAGGAAGAAGGAAATTCGAAATTAATGAACCTACGCCATGTTTCCATAAATAGTGCTGAGACTAGGAACCTCATGTTTGGGTCTCCAACATTCACGTCTGTTCTCCCCGACCTCGGCCGGCCGTTTTCAAGCCATTTTTTCTGGGGACATTGACAGATGCCTTCACGCTACCTCTTCACGTCCGTGGGATATATTTAGCTTCTGACAATCAATGTGGAATAGCAGATATACTTGAGACAGCGAGGTAGCTACTTGCGACTTCGAGTTAATACTCCAGTGATTCGTGAATAAGGATAATATTCTGATTTTGTTCCGGTGTCCATGCAAAGACGGAGCAAAAGTGACTTTCAGCTATTGACTACGGTTTTAGTGCGATCAAATCTACATCAAATATGCAAACAAGGCACTCTTCAAAAGCACATCTCATGGAATACATAATTGATTCAGTACAATGTCGTCAATACTGGAGGAACTGATATAGCAGGAGGCAGTCAACATATCTAGAACCAAATTCTGACATCGGGCTCAAGTCACCCCAAGCGCATCTCTCTGTGCCATTCCTGCGCCCCTTTATTTTAACACCATTCCCTTATTAGTCGAAGCCCCACAGGTGCCTGATGTTGCAATGCCCATTCGAACGCCTCGCCTGGCGCAAAAATCTTCTCCCTGAGAACATTCCTCAGCTGCTTGGCCTCACCTCGCCTCAGACCCTCATGCTCGCACACATGCGTATCTGTCGAGCTGGCATCATCGACAAGCACAAACAGAGCGGGGCAAGAGTCGCACTTCTCGCAGTATGCCAACAGATCAGCCAATTGATCGCAGATGCGGAGACAACGATTCTTATCGATTTCGGGATCAATGCGTCGAAGCCCGAAATGAGTTTTGAACTTCGGATGGTCCCCGCAGCCTCTGAGGACGATTGCGCTTCGTCGGAGATTGGCATCGTTTTCCTTGCTCCAGAGAGAGGAGAAATCGGCAGTGTAGCTGTTCACGGCGGCTTTGATTTGGTGCTTGCTGTTGGTGAGCGGCCTGGATCGTCCGAGATCATAATCGAATCCGTGTTTTCGCGCGATAGACTCGCCGATACCTGCGATGATGTAGGAAACGTCATAGTCGGCGTGGTATTGGCCGTCGAGATCGAGACGGGGCTTCTCGACGGCCCACGGGTAGGGGATGGTATGATCCATGCCGTGAAGGTCAAGGATGCTGGGTAGGCCTTGCTGATCGCTTCAAAGGAAGGTTGTGCTTGTTCTCTAAGTCGAGTTGTGGAAAAGAGGGTTTTCTTGATCTGTGCGCAGATTGGTTCAAAAGGTAAGGTACCGTCTTCCGTCTGCCAGCAGACTTCTTTCATATACGCAGATGATTCTTCAGATTTGCAAGTATTTTTCCTATGCAGCAGGAGTGGTGGAAGCGATTGCGCTTGGCTCTTATATACCTGAATTCATATTTCGAAAGGTACAACCAATATCCAGATTCACAAAATTATCCATTCCTTCCCGCTTCAACATATGGTTCAAACGCCCGTGAACGTCCGCGAGATATACAACCCTTGAGGCTAAATGATCATGGCATGATAACAACGAGAATGGAGAAAAGAAAATGAGAGACATCCGATGCATGTGTACCTTGTCTAGCCTCAGGCGCGTTCTATTTGGGCTTATTCAAGATGTGACTCTTCGAACGATGAACTGAGTTCTTGCTATTTTTGTGATGAAGCTGTGTTACGTGTGACAGCTCCTAAGGCAAACGAAGGCTTTTCATGAATATATAGATAGACCCAAAGTATCATCTGGAAATACCAAGCGACATGCTCGTGCATAGTTGATTAATTGAGCACCAGTGAACAAACACCGATCTGCGCATTGAGGAATTGTTGACTGTGCAATTATGTCCTTCTTCTTGTTCGTAATCTTTCAAAGTCCCTTCATGTTGCAGCGACTCTAAGTTGATAGATCCACCCCCGTTCGGGCCGACAAGCACCTCTCATAACCCTGGGGGATGACACAACCCTAAGCATCTGAAATTGGTGCGAATTCTCGAGCATATAGCTCATCTCGGGTGCAGATTTCCCACCCGGGACGAGCCTATCCCGGGTGGAAATTCTTACTCGAGGGGAATTTTGTTTATGCTAAGTCTATGCTTAGCATAAATCTTTCGAATTAAAGAAATTTATAACAATCTTTGCTTGCAATTAAGATGTATACTTAATATATATATAGTTTATGTAAAATATAAACTTCTTTATTTAATATTAAGTAAAAATTAACATTTAGAGTTTTGCTTTTTCTCGATATATATTAAACATAAATTTAATCTTTTATATTTATTGCATTTTTAGAATTGTATAAAGTTTATAATATGCAATTAATTAAAATTTAAAAACAAGATTTTTGTATTATGTTACGCTAGTACTTTCGTAAAAGATATTAAAGAGAATTATGCTATTAAAGAGATTTGTAAACGTCTTCAAACAATGTAGACAATCGTTTAATAACAAGAATTGCAACTATAAACAATTTTATATTCAATAAATTTTCACAAATAATTTAATGAATCAAAGTAACAATAAGTAAAGACTTAAAATAAGTTAAACACAATTTATAAAAAAGTCGTATTTCTAATTTCTATATACTAAGAAAATATAAATTGTTCGTCTTGTTCGTTTGTTAAATATAACGAACATTATTGTTCGCAATGTTCGTTCATTAAACATAATAATAAATTCGCTAATAACGCGTAAAATCTAAATCACTAATATAGCTTAAATAAGCTCGTAACATTATTTTTTTTTTAAAGTTTTTCAAAGTTTTTGTTTTAAAAACTTAATGTCTTTTTACAATGTCTTCAAAAAAAATTAATATTAAAAATTCTTCTTTTTATAAGAAAAATCTTTTTGACGTTCTAGATTTTGCGTATTTAGCGATGCGTTCTTGTCGCAATTGTGCGATGTTTAATAAAGTTTATTGTGTGAGCAATAATTTTAAAAAGTGTGTGAAATGTATGCGATTAAGTCGTAATTATAATTTAACAATTTCGTTCACTTCGATTAAACGAATTTATAAGAAACGATTACGCTTAAAGAAAGAAATGCGCGAAGCGCGTGCTAAGCTAAGTCGCTTAAAAAAACAATCAAATTTTCTAAAAAATAAAGAAAAAGAAATGATCGTATTAAAATGAAAGAATATTGACGATTTAAAAATAAATAAAGCGCTTTTTACTAAGTTTATTGCAAAGACTTTCGAGCTATTATTCGATGTGTCGTTTAAATAATTTTAACTTTTAATTAACTAGAATTGAGCTATCGTTTTTTTGCCTAACTTTAATGAAACTTTCTTAAAAGATTTCGACAACAATTAAGATTTTTTTTTGGCTCTTATATATTTTTCGAAGTAAAATATTTTTTTTACTTGATAAAATATTTTTTATTTTCTTGTTTTAAAATTTCTTCAATCTTATATTGTTTCTTTTTTTGTAAACAAAAATAAAATGTGTTCTATAAAAACGTAATTAAATTCGCTAATTTCAACAATAAAATATTAAATATTAAAAATACTTTGACGTTCTTAAGTAAGTCGAGTTCGTAATTGATTAATTTCTTTGTCTTCTTAATGAGAAACGATTCAACTTTAATATAATATAATTTTTTGTTTAATTGTTACGAGTCGCGTATTAATAAATATTATTCGTTGCGCATCGCTCTTCACAAGATAATTAGAAAAGAAAAATTTATTAACAAAATTAAGATAATTAAGATGACTTAACTCTTAAGCATCTTAAATTTCAAATTAAGATAATTAAGATAATTAAGATTTTAAACATCTTAAATATCTTAAATTTTAAATGATAAAAAAGTATATAGCTTTTGAACGCGATTTTCTTATAAATTGTATTCAACTTATCTTAAGTCTTTACTTATTGTTACTCTAATTCATTGAATTACTTGTGAAAATTTATTAAACATAAAATTGTCTATAGTTGCAATTCTTGTTATCAAATGATTGCTTACATTGTCTAAAGACGCTTACAAATCTTTTTAATAACATAATTCGCTCTAATATTTTTTACGAAAGTACTAGCGTAATACTTTGAACATTCTAAGAATGTCTATATTAGATTAACGCGCCTTTATCTCGAACAATAGCTCAACAACATTACGTCAACTTTTTGTTAATAAAGACGACAAAATAAGAATTAATAAGCTTGATATCTATTATGAAGATCGTATTAATTTGAAGAACTAATTTATGTAAATAAATATTTATTTTATCTTTTATCTTGTTCTAGCAAACAAGAAGACGATTTTCGCATTAACATTTTTTAAAGAAAGAGTTTAGCATTGATTTAAATTAAACTTACACAAGTATTTAAAGAATTATGACGAAAACTCTTGTACAATGTTTACGAACTTCGATAATTTCGAAAAAGAACTTCGAAAAATCTTCGAAACATTTAACGAAAAACAAATTACGAAAAAAGTGATTTAACACTTAATTTAACGAATTTTTGCAACAAACTACGTAGCAAGATTTCAAAAATATGTTAATTTTATCAAATGAAACGATGTCGCATTTATAACAATGTTTTGACAAAATCTTAAAAACAATTTTAAGAACAAAATTATGCGCAATAATAAATTCATTAGCGACATGTTTAATTTTATCGAAGTAATTATCAATTTTAACGACAAAGTATATGAAAAAATTATAAAAAAGCGATACGATCAACTTTACGAAAAAGCAAGAATCTTCTTTGAATCGACGATCGAATATTATTAAAAAGAATTTCGTTTTAATCAAAGATATAATAATTTAAATTATCACGAATTTACATTTATAAAATTGAATTTTATTTAACGACGCAAAGAGAAAAACTTTAGAGAAAAACAAAATAACAAATCTCACAAAACGTATTATTTATATAACAAATCAAGTCACTTCGCAAGAAATTATTAATTACGAAACTTAATAAATTGTTAACAAATCAATGTTATGTTAAGAAAGATATTTGATAACTAAAACGATATTAAAAAGCAAATTAACATAAAGACGAACATTTTTAAAACTAAATCGAACGACAATTATTATTTGATAAAGAACTTAAATCAATTATAAAAAGTTCTAGATAAAATATTATTAAACAAGACATTCGCATTTACGTAGAAAGTTAATTAAACACTTTAAAAGATTATTAAATCTTATAGTTTAATTATTAACTCAAATAAAAAATATAATTGAAAGAATTTTCACAAATGCATAAATGACATTACGAATTATTTCGAAGCTTTAGTTAATTTATCGAAGATCGTAAACAAATGCGAGAAAAAACTAAAAAACAATGTTATTACAAAAAAGAACATACTTAATATTATAATGACATAATTAAATTTTATAGCATACGTAGATTTTAGTTAAACAATTTGTTACGACAACTTATGCTAAACTAAATTAATTATTAAGTTAAATTATAATATTATTTCTTTAATTCGATTCGACAAGTCGTAACGATTTTTTAGAATCAAATCGCTCAAAGTAGTTTAGCACGAAGTGCGTTAAACTACTTATAGTAATCAACTAAACTACTTTAAGCAATTCAATTCTTCGAATTTTTTTTAACTTAAATCTTAACATTTATACGTAACATTTTCGAATTAATGCGATCAATCTATGCTAAACTTATCTAAAAAAGAAGAACGAAATTAATTAATTTTTTAAAAAGTCAAAATTAGTAATTTAGCAATAAAAGAAAGCTTAACGCAAATAGACGTTTGAAATAGAAGTCGCAACATAAAAGTAAAGAAAAGTTCGAATTTTTTAATAAAGAGCATATTAAAGAAATGCGATATATTAGCTTAACAATAGCAACTAAACTTAATGACGTACGCATAATATTTTATTACATTAATTAAAATTAATGATCGTTAATTTACAACAATGATTAATTTTAATGCGATAAATAATTTTATAACTAGAGTGTTACGACCTTAGCTCGTTACAATCGATATATATTCTACGAAGAGATATATAGCACGAAGCACAACTATTCACATGTTCGATAACTTGACAAACGAGCAATGTTCGACGTGCTAGCGAACGAGTTCGACGTGTTTAACAACGAGCAAAGCGAACAATGTTCGACATGCTAGCGAACGAGTTCGACATGTTTGACAACGAGCAAAGCGAACAATGCTCGACATGCTAGCGAACGAACTCGACATGCTTGACAACGAACATGACGAACAAGAAGAAATCTCATTAGTATATAGATCTTCGAACACGACTTTCTTATAAATCGTGTTTAATTTATCTTAAGTCTTGACTTATTGTTACGATCGATTAAGTTGCAAATCTCTTATTATCAAATAATTACTTGCATTATCTAAAGACGTCTATAAATCTCTTTAAAGCATAACTCTCTCTAATATTTTCGAAGAAAATATCAACGTAACACTTTGAACACTCTAAGGATGTCTATATTAAATCAATGCGTCTCTACCCCAAGCATTAGCTCTACAACAAAGGAAAAACAACTTATATTAAATCTCATGAAGATCGACGATAACGACAATAGTATCGACAATAAAGAAGAAATTTCATCAAAGATCAAGATCAATGCTTTAAACAAATACTATAAAGATAGAATTAAATTAAAGAATTAAATTACGCAAGTTAAAATCTACTTTACGTTTTATCTCGTTCTAGGAAATAAAAAGACCTTGTTAACTTCTACTTTTCTTTAAGAACGAGCTCAACATTAGTTAAAGTCAAATCTTTGAAAGCATCTTAAGAATGAAGAAGACCTAAAAGAAATCTTTATCAACTTCGATATCTTTAAGAAAAAACTACGACAAGTATTTGAAATATTTAACGAAAAATAAATAGCGAAACAAGTTATTTAGCATTTGTAACAAAAAACATTAGTAGCAAACTACGTCGTCAAATTCTAGAAATACGCAAATCTAATCGATTAAGACAATGCATCACTAATGACAATGTTCAAGCGAGATTTAAAGAAGAATGTTAAGAACGAACTTATGCGCAACGATGCAAGATTCGACATCATTTAAACTTTAGTAAAGATAGCAATCGACGTAGACGACAAACTATATAAGAAAGCTATGAAAAAACGATACGATCAATTTCATGAAAGAGTAGAAATTTTCTTTGAATCAACGATCGACTATTACGCAAAGAAAGATCATTTTAAGAAATATAGCAACCTAGATTATTGCGAGTTTGCATCAATAAAATTGAACTCTATTTAGCGACGTAAAGAAAAGAATTCTAGAAGAAAGCAAAATAACAAAAATTCAAAAACGTGCTATTCATGTGGCAAATCGAGTCACTTCGCAAGAGATTGTCGTTCAAAGAACTTAATGATTTCACGACAAATCAATGCTATGTTGAGAGAGATACTTAATAGCCAAGACAACATCAAAAAGCAAGTTGACAAAAGAACGAACATCCTCAAGACTAAATTGAACGACGATTACTATCTAGTAGAGAATCTAGATTAGCTACAAAAAGTTCTAGATAAAATATTATCAAACAAGGCACTCGCATCTACGTAGAAAGTTAATCAAACACTTAAGAAGACTATTAAATCTTATAGTCTAGTTATCGACTTAAACGAAGAGTATAATTGAAAGAATTCTTACGAATGCATAAAAGATATTACGAATCACTTCGAGACTTTAGCTAGTTCATCGAAAAAAAAATAGATTAGTTAAATCGTAAACAAATGCGAGGAAGCGCTAGAAAGCGACGCCACTATAAAAAAGAATACTTTCGATGAAATCGAACGACAACTAAACAATGTTAGTTTATCTTGACAAGAGATAGAGAAAGCAAAGACATATAAGACACTCAATTGAATCGCATGCTACGACAACTTATGCTAGACTTATCTAAAAGAAAAGAAAGAGATCAACTAGTTTTCTAGAAAGTCAAAGTTAGCAATCTAGCAACAAAAAGAAGCTTAACGCAAATTGGTGCTTGAAGAAGAAGTCGCAACACAAAAGCAAAGAAAAGTTCAAGTTTTTTGATAAAGAATATATCAAAGAAATGCAATATATTAGCTTAATAACAACAACTAAACTCAACAACATACGCACGATGTTTTATCACATCAATTAAGATCAATGATCGTCGACTTATCGCAATGATTAATTTTGATGCAACAAATAATTTTATAACTAAAGCTCTTGTTAAGAAGAAAGAATATTCTACTTAAAAGAAGTCTAACGCATACAATCTAATAATTGTAAATAAAAACTCATTACTTGACGAGAATGAAAAAGTGAATAAAGAAACAAAATCACTATCGATAGCTATTTAGCAACATCACGAGAAGCTAACCTTTAATATAGTGAAAATAATCACTCACAATATTGTTCTAGAAATGCTCTAATTAAAGCAACACAATCTAGAAGTTAACTAGAATACACAAGTACTTAGATTTGAGCGATGTGATTACGCAATTCACATTCAATCTACGCATCGACAACGTTCGATAATAAATAAAAGATAGAATCGAAACTTAATCGCAAGATGCGAACTTGCATTCTTAAAAAAGAACGATTAACGTATTGAGTTCGATTCGACAAACATTAGTAAAGATTAGTTAAATCAAAACGTCAAAGTACGTAAAGAAATTTACGAATCTTCTAAGAATCTTGAAATATCTAGTAAAGCGAGAGAATCGCTAAAACACATATCACGAATATATAACAAATGGAAGCACCTATTTTAGGAAGAGAAAACGACAAAAGCTCTACCTAGACATCAATCGTAAAATCACGAAATCAAACTTGAATTAAACAAGAAATTCACGTTTGAATCTATTTGCGCTTTATCGAAGAAAAAATTGTCAATACTTCGCAAATACTTGGCAAAAAACGAAAAAAAAGAATTTATTAAAAAATTCCAATTACGAGCAAAATACTCGATCCTCTTTACATCTAAGAAGGACAAAGAATTTCGCTTATGTGTCGATTATCGAAAGCTAAACGACATAACGATCAAAAATCAATATTCACTATCAATTATTAGTGAGCTTCAAGATCGATTATTCGAAGTTAAGTACTTTATTAAATTAGATCTACGAGAAGCGTATAACTAGATTAGAATGAAAACAAAAGAGAAATAAAAAATAGCTTTTCGTATACAATATAAACTTTACGAATACATGATAATGTCGTTCGAGCTCATTAATGTCTCGACAACATGTTAAGAAATGATTAACGATGCGCTACGACAATACTTGAATATATTTGTCATAGCATACTTGAACGACATCATGATATACTTAATCACGCTAAAGAAACATGTGTAGCATATTTCCCAAGTATTGGAATGTTTGAACAAAAAAGACTTACGTCTTAAATCAAAGAAATGCGAATTTCATCGAAAGAAAGTTGACTTTCTAGAATTCGTTGTAAAACGACATGAAATTCGAATGAACCCAAAAAAAATCAAGGCAATTAAAGAATAATTAACATTAATCGATGTTAAAGACATTTAGATCTTTATAGAATTTGTTCAATACAATAAAAAGTTTATCGAGAACTTCTTAAAGAGATCGATATCACTAACAAATCTAACAAGAAAAGACATATTTTAGAAATAAGAAGCAATCGAAGAAGCAACATTTCAAGAGTTGAAAAAAGAGTGCTTAAAAAAATCAATACTTAAGATGTTTAATTCAAAGAAACTAGAACGAATAGAAATAGACGCATTAAATCTAGTTATCGATGCATGCTTTAATCAATTATATAAAGGCATATAACATCTAGTGGCATACTACTTTAGGAAACTCTCGTCAACGAAACAAAATTACGACATTCATGACAAGGAACTACTTGCAATAGTAGTAGCCCTTAAAGCATAAAGAATATATATAGAGAAAGCATCAAAACTCACAATTCTAACAAATCATAAGAACTTATTACACTTTATTACGACAAAAGAGCTCAACAAAAGACAAGTACGATGATCTAAGAAGTTAGGACAATACAAGTTCAAGATATTGTATATTCTAAAAAAAGAAAATGGCAAAGCAAACGCACTTAATAGACGAAATGATCATATAAAAACAAAGAAATCGTTCAATCATAATATACTTAAGGTTAACAATGACGAATCACTATCGATTAATAAGTATAAGCTAAACACAATCTTAAGAATCTTAAGAGACAAGTCAAAAGAGTTCTTTATCGAAAAAGAGAAACTTCAAATATTAATGAACAAAATCGACGAATGCATAAAAGAGCATCATGACGAATCACTACAAAGACATCTAGAGGTGATCAAGATACTTTAGCTTTTGCGCCAACATTGCTAGTTTCCCAATATGAGGCAAGTTGTCGAGGCATATGTTAAACGATATCTTAGCTATTAGCAAAACAAACATGATACACATGCGCAATATGACGAAATTCAATATTAGAAATTATCTAAATCGTCATAAGACGAAGTTACGATAAACTTCATTATTAAGTTGTCTAAGTTGACGAACTTAGCAATTAGAGAGAAATATAATTCGATACTAGTAATGATTGACAAGCTTATCAAGTACTCACATATTATCGCATGTAGAGAGAAATTTATAGCAAAACAACTAGAATACATCGTACTAAATCGATTGATCAAGTATTATAATATACCCAAAGAACTAACTAGTGACAAAGACAAGCTCTTCACGTCTAACTATTGAAAAACACTTATATTAATGTTAGATACGAGGCTTCGCATGTCAATTGTCTATTATTTGGTCACAAATGATTAGACAAAGCGAACAAATCAAAGCCTTAAGCAATATCTAAGGCACTACGTCAACAATATTTAGAACAACTAGATATCACTTTTATCTATGGCACAACTAGCCCTAAACGCAAAGATTTTAGATACTACAAAGATAACTTCTTTCTTTGTTAACTTTGACAAGAAATCGAATCTCTTTAATCAAGAAAGACAACACCTAGTAGCTCAATTAGTTATTGAAAGAATAGCGACATTCAAAAAGATACACGATAACATTACGACAATGCAAATTAGATTAATCAAGTATCAAAACAAGAAACGAAAAATAACACCTTAACTAAAGAAGAAAAATAGAGTGTATCTTTTAACAAAGAATCTAAAGATTAAGAAGAAAAGCAAGAAACTTGATCATGTTAAGATCGAATCATTTTTCATTAAAGCAATCAAGGAATTAATCAATTATGAACTCGACTTACTTAAGGACGCCAAAGTATTTCTAGTATTTCATGTTTCATTATTGGAATCAATCGACCTCAATACGTCTATACAAGGAACTTTTCATTATTACTTACAAGAAGAGAATCGATTCGAAATTAAAAGAATTCTAGAAAAAAAAGATTAACGATATCTTGTCAAATGAAAGAAATACTCTACAACGAAGAACACATGAAAATCTATTAGTAGTCTCGACGATTATGACGCTTTTATCTAGAGATTTCATCAACGTTCGAGAAATCATCTAGCATAGCAAACGAAAACTAGATGATAAAAGATGCTTCGATCAAAGCATTCGCAACAAAACAATTAGAAGACTCTACGACGTTCGATTTCTTCATTCTAGACAAAAGACATTGCGTCTTTCGCTTTGCTTTCGCATTAACTTTCTTTAACATCTTCTTATTTTGAAGCAATCGTGTGATTACGATTGTTAACATAGCTTCATTCTTAGCAATCTTTGAGAACAAGTCTTCTCTAGTGCGATTCAACGAAGCCCACGACATGTTAACACACGCTTTATTCGCGCGAACACATTTCGAACACTTTAAACAAGACAACGAGTCTTTCATTGCGATACAAGATTTATTAGAATAAGAGCAACGCTCATAGACAAAATCAACTAGTATATCGTAGCGATCGATTTCGAAAACAAGACGAATACGACTTTGTTGTTAATAAGACATAATAATGTAAGCAATCGCTTTTCGAGACAAAAAGATTAAGAAAAAAAATAGTGTTACGACTCTAACTCGTTACAATCGATATATATTCTACGAAGAAATATGTAGTACAAAGCACAACTACTCGCATGTTTGACGACTTGACAAGCGAACAATGTTCGACGTACTAACGAACGAATTCGACGTGTTTAACAACGAGCAAAGCGAGCAATGTTCGACATGCTAACGAACGAGTTCAACATGTTTAACAACAAACAAAGCAAACAATGCTTAATATGCTAACGAATGAGCTCGACATATTTGATAGCGAACATAACGAACAAAAAGAAATCTCATTAGTATATAGATCTTCGAATACGACTTTTTTATAAATTGTGTTTAATTTATCTTAAGTCTTGACTTATTGTTACGATCGATTAAGTTGCAAATCGCTTATTATCAAGTAATTGTCTACATTACTTGAAGACGCTTACAAATCTTTTCAAAGCATAACTTTCTCTAATATCTTCGAAGGAAGTACTAGCGTAACATAGAGCTCTTGTAGAGAGAAAAGAGTATTTTATTTAAAAGAAGTTTGACGCTTACAATCTAGTAATTGTAGATAAAAATTCATTATTCGCAAGAAATAAAAAAGTAAACAAAGAAATAAAGTTACTATCAATAGCTATTTAACAACGTCACGAGAAACTAAT
>JAABUQ010003063.1_pt1 | contig 31512 bp, 29 predicted proteins | sample 5560001 | NCBI WGS metagenome assembly JAABUQ01 (sample SAMN10711888, study PRJNA513371) | rock metagenome | isolation source: Antarctica rocks | place: Antarctica: Victoria Land, Finger Mt nord | collected 2015-12-18 | reverse complement strand
TTCCCAAACCTGTTTGCTTGGGTGATGGAGCAGATGGGTGAGTTGCCCCGACCCAGAATCTCTAAAAAGTTAGCAAAGTCTCAAAGACTTACCCTGCAAAGTGTCCCGGCTTAAATTGGTAGCCACACAGAGTATATGAGTTATGAATTCAGATAAATATTCAAAAGTTCTGAAAACCATTTGGCGAGTCTCCGATGAGCTTTGGCAAAAGCTAGAATTCGTTTTGGATAAATATGACCCCCCAAATGCTATCGGACGTAAACGGATTGATGCTCGTGCTGCCCTAGATGCCATGATTTTTCGACTTCGCAGTGGGTGCCAGTGGAACCAATTACCTGCTGAATTTCCTGATGATAGTTCTGTTCATCGCACGTTCCAACGCTGGGAGCAGAATGGTGTGCTTGACGGCTTTTGGACAATCTTGGTTGAGGAGTGCGACGACCTCGACGGAGTTGAATGGCGGTGCGGAGCCGGAGACGCTCCGCCTCCGGGCAAAGTGCAGATGCAGCGATGGCTAAAGCTCGATTTGGAGGAGATAAAACAGGTCCAAATCCCACAGACCGAGCTAAACCTGGAACCAAACGCAGTCTATTAACCGAAGCGGATGGTGGTCCATTAGCGGTTGTGATTGATGGCGCTAATGTGCATGATTGTAAATTGCTTGAAGCAACACTAGACGCAATCATTGTGGAACGCCCAAATCCGCAAAAGGTTGAACAGCATTTGTGTATAGAATCCCGATTGAGCCAAAAATTTTTGCAACACAACCACAAAATCTTCTAAAGCCTGCCGTCTTTTTGCCGAAAATTCTTGACCCGGAAGCATACCCAGACTCAAAGCAGGATAAATTGTTGCAAAACCTCATGAAGTTTGTTAAGATTCGTAACAGAAGAATTATTAAGGAATCTTTACAATGGCAAAGAGCACTTCTGATTTACCTGCGATTGCTAATGCTTACAATGGCAAGGACCGTAATGCTTTTCTGTTCGGGTTTAATCCCCAAGCTGAACTATGGAATGGGCGCTTGGCAATGATCGGCTTTCTCGCTTACCTGCTTTGGGACCTAGCTGGCTACAGTGTGCTGCGTGATGTACTTCACCTGATTGGCTAAACTGGCTGTCAAGAATTCACAACTTTCTCTGTGGCTGGCAGTTTGAGGAAGTCTCCACGACTACCCGCTCTCGATTAAGTACAGATGATATTCTGCACCGTCAATCAAAGTTATTACCAGTTAAGGTTCCTGGACCTGTCCAGAGGCACCTTAACTGGGAAAATGCTAAATCCCAGAGACTCTTGCGACGACCACTGTTTTCCGAGTCTAAGTGCTAAAACAGGATTTCAGAAAAACTCAGCTTTGAGCTAGCTTGAAGTGAGAAAACGCTCCCAAAGCTACTTAGGCAGATTTTAAAAAGCTTTGCAAGTATCTTCCTACCTTCATGACAAATCCGTAAAATCAGTTTCAGTCATGGTGTCGGAACAGCTCAACTACTTAGCTTCGGACCCTCAAAAGATCTAGTGCGGCGTCAAGCCGACAGTTTTTACCTCAATCTGCATAGGAATCAGTGATGGATCAGTCGCTCAAATTATCTTTGGAACAAGAATTCAGTCTTAGAAGCTTTGGCGACCAAGTGCAGCAGATGTCCCGCGAGCAAGCGCAAGAGTTTTTGCTCAACTTGTATGAGCAAATGATGATTCGCGAAACGACATACCAGCAACTTTTGAAGCACGAGTGGAAATTAGAGCCGGATTTCCCCTCTCGGTAGAACCGAGAAGCAGTCCTCAAATTGCCTCTTACATCAAGTGGTGCGTGGTGCTGGCTGTCAACGAGTTCGGGCTGATGTTGTTGCTGTGCTTGAAGGTGGCTATGATTTGGGCCGGTCTCGTAATGCCGATGGTTCCCTCGATCTAATCACTGACCTGTGGGGTGTTGCTAAGAAACATAATCCGGTCGAACTGATGAGTTCCATCAATCAGCAATATGCAGTCAATAAAACGTTGGCAGAAGTGAGGCGTCCCAGCTTGCAGAAAGCTCATGTCAAATTAGTGGTGCAACAGTAGCTTTTTATTCTTACTCGATTAGCACTAGACAATTGTAGTTTCGCAGGTTGTCTAAGTAATAGGTTGATCTGAAAGAGCGTATGATGAGGTGAGGCAGTTTTTGCGACCGAACGGAAGCCTCACTCGTATTGAGCGCAAACATCTTCGGCTCAAAACTAGAATCAAGCGACTTACCCGTAGGCTCAGATCTTGCACCAGTACCAAAACGAGGCAGAGCCTCTATATTCTGGTTCCCAGGCTGAGCCTGGGAACGAGTTTTGGAGGCTCTGCCTCCCCAGTACCGAGAGTAAGGTGCAAGATGTCAGTAGGACTATGATTATGTACGGTTTAGTAATTGGGCTGTTCATCCGCTACGAGTTCGGACTATTATTTTAGGGATAAACAACAAATCGGCAACATTACCGTTGTATTTATAAACCGCTCATTCGTGTATGGACAAAACTACCCATAAAGTAGAAAAGCTGTCCAGATCGCATCCGAGCGGCTAGATGCTGTACCTGCCCAAAGTGCTTTACAGCTTGCCTTTGACTCGATCTACCGCAGTAGACTCAATTCCCAGGCTTGACCTTAAGTTCCCAGTTAGAGACACTGAAAAAGTCGTGACGCGACAAGGAGCGCGAGGATTTTATTTAGTCGGTTGATCCCGCTCCATACGTGTTTGCGGGGATTCACTCCCAACAAAGCGGTTATAGAGCGGGGTAATCGTTCTGAGAGATTCATGGCTCTACGTGCTAGAACCAATGCAGCAGCTTCATCACTGCTCATGCCATACATTCTAGAATACTTTAGCAACGCCAAAAAGCTAGACCATGCAGGATTACGCTTAATTACCTCAATGCCATGATTCTGGCACTGCAATTCTAGTTGCGCGCGGAATCGGCTGTAAGCAAAGTTAGACAGCATCCGGGCGTACTTTCTACCACGTTCTCTTAGCTGGGCTTTCTTGGCTGCGAATTCGAGGTGCTCGAACGCAATAGGCATGTCCTCGCGCACCGCCAAATTGACAAGTGAGTTACAAACATTGGCGATGATTGCCAACGTCTGACCACGACGCTTAGAACTAACGTCAAACGGAATTCTACCTTTGACAACCAAATTGCCATCATGATCTACCACTGCATAGCCAATTGATTTGGGATTGATATCAATGCCGATACAACCATACTGTCTTGGTCTGGTAATTCGTTTAATAGATGGAATGTCAAGGGTGACTGCCCAGAAAAGCGCGAAAATCTTTCGCGTAGAAGCGATGTGTCATTGCCAAACCGTACCGAATTGGCGTTTGATGACCTGTCTTTTTGTTCGTGGTGAATCCGGTTGTTGACAGCGCTTTCTCTAGATTGTCCTGACCATAAGGAAACGGATTGACAAGACATTCCAACACCTCACCGTACTTGTGTTCTAGACATTCAGGAACACGAATCTTAAGAGCAGAACCATCGAACTGAAAAACTTGATTGCCGCAGGTTTCACCTTTAGAGCCGACAAAGTAAGCCTCGCCTTGCTTGCTGATGGTCACGCGCAGCGGCGCAAGCCTGAGAGATGCAATCTGACGTTCCAGGTGAGCAATGTAGCGTTTCTTGTGGTGAATAGCAAAACGTTTTCGTTGCCATGAGGTTTGGCGCGTGTCCAGGTAGCAAAATAGCTTTAGATTTGTGGATTGTTTCTTGTCTTTCCACTTGCCAGCGTAATGTTTACGGGCATCCTTTAATGATTTCTCAGTCTGGCGTAACCAGCAGGACGCAGATTTAAGCTTACCATCAAGCTGTTTGATATGATTAGCGCGGCATAATGCCGCCGAATCAATTTTGCCGTCTGCGTCTGCAATTACCGCACCTGCTTGACGCTTGTTGATTTTGAATATCTGCTGAATCAGCGTGTTCAGTTTCGATTTGTCGCGCTCCGGAGTAAGTCGCTGATTAACAGCAAAGACCAACGCAGACCGATAGACCTTGCTGTAATCAGCTATAAAGTTTTGCAGAATGTGAGGTAGGTTATCAGTCGCGTAAGTCTTCATCTATTCCATTGATTCGACTCAATCTATGTTATGTACTAGTATACCAATATATTTAATGCTTGTCATGCCTTTTCAGAAACAACATAAATTAGGTGCTAAACCGCTCAATGATGAACCGTTTGATCGCACTCCGGTTTGCTTTAAGGTTAAACAAGGTGTAAGAGAAAAACTAAAAGCTGTTCCTAATTGGAAAGAACAGCTTAGGGAATTCGTCGCTCATCTAATTGAAAAATCTGGTCAAACAGGAAGCAATGGGTAGATTTGTTCAGAAATTAGCTAACAGTTACTCACTCTTTATTAAAAAATGAAGATTCTCCTAGTAGAGGATAATCAGTTGCTTGCTGTTCCTTTATCTGCCTTTTTAAGGAAACAGCACTACACTGTCGATATCGCTAGCGATGGTCAAGAAGCGTTAGCTCTCCTAGAAGTCTTCCCCTACGAATTGCTCCTGCTAGACATCATGCTGCCTAAATTAGACGGCATCAGTCTTTGCCGGCAGCTACGTCACCGGGGGTATCAGCTACCGATTCTGCTGCTGACGGCGCGGGACACATCTACGGATAAAATCGATGGTCTGGATGCAGGAGCCGACGACTATCTAGTCAAACCCTTTGAATGGCAAGAATTGTTGGCTCGGATTCGCGCTTTAGTGCGCCGGGGAAGTTTTCCTGTGTATGCGAGTTTAGAGTGGGGTGACTTGTGCCTTGAACCAAGTATTTGTCAAGTGACTTATGATGAGCAAGGAATGGAACTTACTCCCATAGAGTATAGTCTTCTGGAACTTTTCTTACGCCAGAGGCAGCGGGTGTTTAGTTGTAGTGCTCTGATCGATCAACTGTGGTCCTCTGAAGACTCCCCGACGGAAGGGACGGTCAGGTCTCACGTTAAAGGGTTGCGGCAGAAACTCAAGGCTGCCGGTGCCCCTGCTGATTTGATTGAGACTGTTTACAGCTTGGGTTATCGCCTCAGGGTGCTACCTCCTGAACAGCATAACCGTGACCAACCGAGTCAGTTTTTGCGCGAAGAAAGCCAGGAAAAGACCTTGTCTGCACTCGCCCAAACTTGGGAGCGGCTCAAGCCAGATGTCCTTAGCCAGGTGGCACTGCTGGAGCAGGTTGCGACAATCCAGCAAATGGGTAGTTGCAGCAATGAACTACAGCAACAGGCAATAACGGAAGCCCATAAGCTGGCTGGGTTGTTAGGTACCTTTGGCTTTCCTCTGAGGTCTGAGCTATCCCACGAAATAGAAGACCTATTGCGGACTGGCGTCATCTCAGGCGCAGTTCAAGCGTCACGGCTCTGGGAGCTAGCGGCAGCCCTGCGTCAAGTGTTGGCTCAGCCAAAGGCTGAGGGTCGAAAGGCTCAGGCTGCACTGCCAATACTCCAGGATAAACTGCCCCGACTTCTAATCGTTGACGACGACACAGAATTGACTGAGCTTCTTAAACAAGAGGCTGCTAGCTGGGGAATACAGGTTGAGGTGGCAATAAGTCCCGCTGCCGCTAAAAGCCGAATTCTGGATGAACCTCCTGATGTGGTGTTGCTAGACGTATGGTTCTCAGATAGCCCCGAAGATGGCTTAACGCTGTTGAGACTGACTAATTTGGTTTCTATACCTGTTGTAGTCTTTACAGTGCGTGGTGCCTTTGCTGACCGATTGAAAGTTTCTCGACTGAAGGCACACTCTTTTTTGCATAAACCAATGGCTCCAAAGCAGGTACTGGCGGCAGTTAGCCAAGTTTTACAGCAGACTCACACTTATGAGTTTCAAGTTTTGATTGTGGATGACGATCCTCGAATGTTAGTCAGGCTAGAGACTTTACTGCAGCCTTTGGGACTGAAGCTTACAACTCTTACCGATTCCCGACTGCTTTGGAATACCCTGGAAAGGGTGGCACCTGATCTGCTGATTTTAGATCTAAAAATGCCTCATGTGGACGGAATTGAATTGTGCCATGTGGTGCGAAGTGACCCCCGGTGGAATGGCCTACCAATAATGGTGGTTACGTCTTATACCGATACGGGCATAGTGCAACAGGTTTTTGCGGCAGGTGCTGATGACTTTGTGGCTAAACCGATTGTGGAACCGGAACTGGTTACCCGCGTTATGACTCGCCTCAAGCGCACCCAACTCCTGCGACAGAGCACCGAGATTTATCCGTCAACTCGGTAAAATACTATTCTCTATCTACACCAATTCTCCATGATTCAAAAATATAATTGGAAAATACTGTAGAGGAGATTAGGCATGAGTAACTGGGGCATTTTGACAAATACCCAAATACTCACAGTAATGTGTCTATTTTTCTTAATTGCCAGCGGTCTCTACACTTTAATCCGCTGGAGCTGGCAACAGCGTCGCTCCATAGCACAATTACCGCAGCAAGTAGGACAAGACCGCAGACTTGAAGGCGCTGTTGCCTCACGTAGCGATCGCTCTTCAACCCCGGTAGAAAATCAAGAACTTACACATCTGCGCTTGCTACAGTCGGTAGTAGTCAATGCCAACGACGCAATTTTAATCTCCACGACTGAGCCAATCAGCGATACAGGTCCGAGCATTGTCTATGTCAACAAAGCCTTTACTCGGATGACTGGTTACAGTTTTGAAGAGGTGGTCGGTAAAACACCCCGCATTCTCCAAAGTGCCAAAACAGACCGCTCCCAACTCGACAAAATTCGGGCAGCGCTCTTAACTTGGCAGCCAGTTAGAGTAGAGCTGATCAACTCCCGCAAAGACGGCTCTGATTTCTGGGTAGAGCTGAACATTGTGCCGGTTGCCGATGAGCAGGGTTGGTTTACCCATTGGATTTCGGTACAGCGTGACATCACTGAACAAAAAAAGGTGGAGCAAGCCCTGCGCGAAAGCCAACAACACTGTAAACTAGCCGTCGCTTCCGGCAAGATGGGCTTGTGGGACTGGAACCTTAAGACTCAAGAAATTTATCTTGACCCTAACCTGAAAGCGATGATGGGCGTTGGCGGTGATGAAATCAGTAATTACGTGCAGAGCTGGAGCCAACTGGTGTATCCAGAGGATCTTGAACAGCTATTAGTTGCCGCTAATGAGCATCTAGAGGGATTAAAACCAGAATTTGAGATTGAATACCGGATGCTGCACCAGGATGGTAGCTTCTGCTGGGTTTACGCTCATGGCAGGGCAATTCGTGACGCCAGTGGCTTCCCAGAGCGCATGATGGGAATCAATGCCGACATCACTGAGCGCAAGCAGGCAGAAATCGCTCTACAGAGGAGCGAGAGCCGCTTCCGCGAAGTTTTTGACGAAGCACCGATTGGGATCGCTCTATCTTACTCGGATGAGCAGTTATTTCAAGTCAATCGGACCTTTTGTCAGATGTTGGGATATTCAGGGCAAGAACTGAACACACTCAATCTCAAGGAAATCACTCACCCCCTAGACCTAGAAGCAGAACAGGCTCATTTCCAGCAGCTTTTGGATGGGGAGATCTCTGTTTATCAGTTAGAGAAACGTTACGTCAAAAAGAATAAGGATTTTTTGTGGACTCAAGTTACTCGTGGCGTGATTCGTGACCAAAACAATCGAGTCCTTCATTTACTAAACATGATTCAAGACATCACGGAGCGTCGGCAAGTCGAAAAGATGAAAGATGATTTTGTCTCAATCGTCAGCCATGAACTCCGCACTCCCCTCACCTCGTTGCGAGGGGCGCTGGGATTACTATCAACGGGAAAACTCGGTGAACTGGGCGCTCAAGGCAAACGCATGCTGGAATTTGCGCTCATAGACACAGACCTCTTAGTGCGTTTGGTCGCCGACATCCTCGATCTGGAACGTCTTAAGTCTGGAACGTTGACGCTCGCTCCCCAGATTTGTCATACTGCTGAACTGCTCCAGCAGGTGGTGCAGATCATGCAGCCGCTCGCGATGGATGCTCAGATCACCTTGGTTGTTAATGTTGTCGAGGCTCCGGTGTGGACTGACCGCGACCACATTGTCCAGACTTTAACAAACTTACTCGGTAATGCAATTAAATTTTCTCCTCCAGGAAGTACGATTTGGTTAAGCGCTAAGCTGCAAGGCAATGAGGCAATGTTCCAGGTCAAAGACCAGGGGCGGGGAATCCCAGCCGATAAGCTCGAAATTATTTTTGAGCGCTTTCAGCAAGTCGATGCCTCTGACTCCCGGCGAAGAGGGGGTACTGGTTTAGGGTTGGCAATTTGCCGGAGTATTGTGCAGCAACATGGGGGGCGGATTTGGGCCGAGAGTGTTGTGGGAGTCGGCAGCACCTTCTATTTCACCATACCGCTACTACCTCAAGAGTTAATTCCTTAAGGTAAGTATTAGAGCGAGCGCTTTATACCACTCACTTCTCCACAAGTTCTCCACAACGGCGCTATATCCTGAAGTTAGAGCATAGTTTATCAATAGACCGCAGGTAGCTTCCTTACCATGAACCATAAACGAATTTTGATTATTGATGATGACTACCGCATCCGGGAAGTAACCAAGCTCACATTGGAACTAATGGCTAAATGGGAAGTATTGACGGCTAGTTCTGGCAGTGCAGGACTGGCCCTAGCCCAAACCGAGCAACTAGACGCAATTCTCCTGGATATCATGATGCCCGAACTCGACGGGATGGCGACTTTGAAGCAGCTGAAAGCTAATCATGCTACCCAGTACATTCCTGTCTTTTTGCTAACTGCCAAAGCACAAGTGCTTGACCAGCAAAGCTCAGGCAATTTTAAGGTAGCGGCAACTATTTCTAAACCCTTTGATCCGCTTACTTTGTCTAGCACAATAGCAGAGGTTTTGTCCTGGTCAAATTAAACAACTATATCGTTACCTGAAGCTGCCATCGCTACATAGCCATTCCTTATACTGAACAATCGTCAGAAAAACTTGAATTAATGAATCACAAAGAACTCAAAAAAACATTGCCAATTGTGACACAAGAAATTGAAAACGTCTTAGCAGATTATCCGAATCATCCTTATCAAGTAGCCTTTTCTATTCATGAATTGCGGCAAAAGCTAATTACCCATGTCCTGGGCCACATTCCCAATTGTTGTGCTGTCGTTGAGGATGAGCAAGAACTCTTCAGGACCCCGAATCTACAACGTTCCTTGCAGGAGCGGGTACGCCTAGATACTTTGATTCGCGGCAGTATTCTTCATCTCCTTAGAGAAAATGCTGACTGGGTTGGCTGCCATATTTATCGAAAGGAAAACTCAAGCAATGCTGATTTCATTGGTCTCGTTGATTTTCGCGCATTTAAGTATTTTACCACCTTTAACAAGATGACAAAAAGCTAAAGCTGCTGCTCAATGAGAAAATCTACTAGTAGGAATAAATAACCATGTTAAAACTTGACGTAATAGTGGCGCAAATGCCGCGCCCAGAATTTATTCAGGTCTCACCTAATTCGAGGATAGCTTTTTCTGACAGTCAGAGTCAGCTGACGGCTTTTACAACAAATTGGCAATTGGTTTTAGCCGAAATTAGTGAAGCTTTAATAACTGCTGACACTAAATCAGTTATCAAGCTATTGTTCTCACACTTAGACTATGAACAACTTAATCACAATGCTATAGAGGACATACGTAGTTTAGTTAGACAACCAGTTGATGACAAAACTCTGAGAGCAACGCAAGATAGAATTAATTCACTTAAGGAATTAATGAGTGAATATTTGGCTCAGAGTCAAACGAGCCGACCTCTGCTCAACTGCCTAATCAAGGAGTCTAGTTTGATTGTCGAGCAACTCAAAAGTTTAGAAGTTGTTGGAGTTGGAGCCTTTATGATTGCCTCAGGTTTTCGCTTAGCACTGCTTCAAGCTAAGGCTTCATCAGATCCAACAGAGTGGAGCAGTGTCAAAAACCGGGCAATTGAGGATAGTCAATATGCTGCAAAGGTGACTCCCAAATTATTTCAACTGACTGTTGGTCGGATTGATAAAGCGTGTCAATGCACTAAGTGGGAACCTGAATCTGAAGGGGCAAGAGGAATCACAGAGTATGAATGTCGTTATTCTGATGGCAAAGACATTCACCTGTTTCGAGCCATCAGCCCGGATGCAGGGATTGAATGTAATCAACACCGCTTACAAATGTTTCAAACTGTAGTAGATAAAGTCAATCAAACTGCTGCCCAGCCAGTACGGACAGCGCTTAAGCAATGGCGCAATATGGCAGCAAGTATTTGAAAAGTTTCTTTACAGATGTGGTGTTTGACGACAACGCGAGGGCTCACTTGTCGAGTCGAGGAGTGTTGAGCGATGCCTACAGCGGGTGTGAGTAGCCCCAAGTTTTGTAAGAACCAGTCTGTGTGCTTTGTTGGTGGAGATGGCATTGTCCGCAGATGCAGTCGGGAATCGGGAATCTGGATTTACCTGGTAGAGATGCCACTGGGGCTCGATCCTGACTTTGGTAGAGTGGGAGATGAAACGATGGTGCTACTCAGCGAAGCTGATTTGTGGGAGTAGGACAATAGCGGAGCCGCTCAGAACATGCTGTTGCCGAGGTAATCAAAGAGACACGACTAACTTAGCTCAGTGGCTGCTGTCCACGTCGAGTACTTAAGGTAACTCTTGCTACAATTCCCAGATCTGTACCATAAGGTACACGAGTGACTAAACTAGTCTTTGGTACTATTATGTACATAAGAGTTCAACTCGCCATAGCACCGGAGGCGCTCGGCATCCAATTATTCGGCGATGAGCCAAAATTTAACTCGGTATACTCATTTACACCCAGATTCAGCTCTCGCCAGCTATCTCTGGGTTTGTTGAAGTGTGCGACGCTCAAGCCGGTTTTTGCTTGTGGGTAAATCTGCAAAACTTGCCTGGTTTGAGCACATTTTCATCTTTTGCGCCTTGAATTCACCTGAGTTAAAGCTGTGGTTCTGGTTGATAGTTGCGTTGTGTCAGCCGTTGGGAAGTGAGTCAGTTGCTAACTGTCAAGACTTGTTGATAATTGTCAAGACTTGGAGGTCTACTGTGAACGTGGATAAATTTAGCGGACTGCCAATAGAGACGGACACTTTTATGACGCTGGGCACCGCCTGGTCAGAAATGGAGGTGGCCCAAGAGAAGCTGCAGCAGCAGAACTCGGAGCTGGCGGCAGCTGTTTCGGCTCTGGAAGCCGACTGCAAGCGAGCCCAAGAAGCACTGCACGAAAGTGAGGAACGCTTCCGCTTCTTAGTAGAAAGTGTTAAGGAATATGCAATTTTCCGGTTGGCGACTGATGGATGTGTGGTTAGTTGGAACGCAGAAGCAGCAATAATTTTAGGCTATCAAGCAACAGATATCATTGGCCAGCATTTCTCCTGCTTGTTTACGCCTGAAGACATCAATTGTGGCAATCCTGAGCAAGACCTGATGACAACCGTGGCTCAAGAGCGGGTAGAGGAAGATCGTTGGTATGTCCGGTCGGATGGCACACGGTTCTGGGGCAGTGGCGTTCTCACGGCATTACGAGACGAGGTCGGAAATCTCCTCGGCTTCTCGAAAATAGTGCGTGACATGACCTCACACAAGCGGGCGTCACAAAAAATCCAAGAACAAGCCGCCCTGCTCGATGTCGCCACAGATGCAATTCTCGTTCAAGACCTCAACCACCACATCTTATACTGGAACCAAGGTGCCGAGCGGGTTTACGGCTGGAAGGCAGATGAAGCCAAAGGCTTGAATGTCTTAGAGCTTTTGTACAAAGATTCACCGCATCGAGAAGATGCTCTTGTGAGTGTCGCCCTAGATGGGTCGTGGCAGGGTGAGTTGCATCAAATCACAAAATCCGGCCAACAAATCATCGTCGAAAGCCGCTGGACACTAGTGCGCGATCCGGCGGAGCAACCAACATCAATCCTCATTGTTAACACCGATATCACTGCGAAGAAACAACTCGAAGCACAGTTTTTCCGCGCTCAGCGACTGGAGAGCATTGGCACACTGGCTAGCGGTATCTCCCATGACCTGAACAACGTGCTGACTCCAATTCTCTTGTCTGCTCAACTTTTGCAGATGCTTCACAAAGATCAAGCAGAGTCAGCGGCTGCTTCAAATCCAGGAAACAAACGCTAAACGGGGGGCAGCTTTAGTCAAGCAAGTGCTGGCATTTGCGCGCGGAGTTGAAGGTGAGCGCACGATTCTTCAACCCAGGCACCTAATTGCGGAAATTCAGCAGATTGTTAAACAGACATTTGCCAAATCAATTGAACTTTACACAGACATATCGCCAGAGCTTTGGACTGTGTTTGGCGATGCCACACAACTGCACCAGGTACTGATGAACTTAGTAGTCAACGCTCGGGATGCGATGCCCAATGGCGGTACCGTAAGGCTAGTAGCCGAAAATCGGGTGATTGAGCCTAACTATGCCCAAATGAATCTTGATGCCCAAGTGGGTCCTTACATTGTCATTACTGTCTCAGATACGGGAACGGGCATTCCAATTAACATCTTGCCGCAGATTTTTGAGCCATTTTTCACCACCAAGGAGATGGGAAAAGGCACAGGGCTAGGTCTTTCAACCGTCATCGGCATTATCAAAAGCCATGGCGGTTTTGTCAACGTGTACAGTGAAGTGGGCAAAGGTACCGAATTTAAGGTGTACTTGCCAGTGGTGTCGGGAAGCCATTTGCAGCCAGCAGAAGACTTTGAACTCCCCATCGGGCACGGGGAAGTGATTCTGGTTGTAGATGACGAAGCTCCAATTCTTGAAATTACAAAAACAGCGCTCAAAACGCACAACTACGAAGTTTTCACTGCCAATGATGGGATTGAGGCTATAGCACTGTACGCCGAGCATCAGGATGAAATCAGTGCGGTATTAACCGACATGATGATGCCGTCGATGGATGGTTCAACCACCATCCGCACGTTGCAAAAACTCAACCCACAGCTCAAGATTGTTGCCGTCAGTGGACTGGCGTCAAACGAACAGGTGGCGTCTGAAGCTGGCGTTGGTGTCAAAGCATTTTTGTCGAAGCCCTACACAGCCAAGGAATTATTGAACACTATTAACGGCGTCTTGAGCACCCCATAAAGGGGTAAGAGCAGCCTCGCTGCCGTTTGCCGCTACACAAACGCTTGCATTATGCGGCAACAAATTCGTTCCATTTCTGCACAAGATAAGTTTGCTCCTTCATGACCGAATTCCAGCACACCACGTTGCCCATGCGTTCTTTGAAAGAGCCACCGTCGCGCACTGCACCTTTAGACTCAATCTTCTTACCAAATGGGTCAACGATATCTTCTGTAGCAGGCTTACCTTCGTACCAGAAATCCCATTCTGCAGGCTTCATATACTTTTTCGCATTCTCGGGAATAGCGCTGTAGTAACCCTGCCGTCCCAGGAAGCCACCAACCCAGCCCTCCACTAGCCAATTCATATACTCATAGGTAGCATCCAGTTCAATCCCAGATAGGTGGCGAGCTATCCCAATACCGCCGCCCCAGCCCCGATAGCCTTCCTTCAGGGGACCGTAAACACACTTAACCCCCTTAGATCTAACGGCTGTGACTGCGGGTGACCACATGGATTGCAGCACTACTTCACCGGAGGACATCAGGTTTACGGATTCATCAAATGTTTTCCAGAAGGCGCGGAACTGACCTGCTTTCTTATGATCGATCAGGATGGCACTAACCTTGTTGATTTCCTCCTGTGTCATATTGCCCTTATCGCCGAACTTCATCATCCCCATTGCCTCAATTACCATGGCTGCATCCATGATGCCAATGGAAGGGATATCCAGCAGTGCTGTTTTACCCTTGAACTTGGGGTCAAACAATTCTGCCCATGACTGAATCTTTTTCCCTACTAGATCAGAGCGCCAACCTAAGGTGTCGGCGTTAAACTGGAAAGGGATTAGGGTTGCCCACTGCGTTGGTTCCGGGGCAAATTCAGTTGAGTTCTGATCCTTGAGAAACATCACTTTATGCGGAGCCGTCCCCTGAGACGTATTTACTTTTGCCCCTGGATATAGGTTTCCTGTGGTAAATATGGGGACAAGCTTGTCGAACTGTTTGATCCGCTTCACATCAATCGGCTGTAAATTACCGGAAGGGATGACCAGAGGTAAGCTGAAGTATTCGCCATCAAACACGTCGTACTGCTTAGGCTGAGTGATGGCAATTTGGTTGTTTTCTTCAGTGCTGAGGGCACGCATATTCAGCTTGAAGCCTAGGTCTTTTTCAGCCTTTTCACGAATTTCATTAATCTGAGACACTCCCGTGCCGATAAAGCGAAGTGTAACATCCTTAATTTTGTTGGTAATAATGGTAGGTCCAGGACTAGCTTGTTGTGTAGCTGGCTTGGAAGTACACTGCGTTGCTGTCAGCATGGCTCCAGCCGCTAACCCAGTTCTCAAAACTTGGCGACGAGTAATTTTAACCATTGTTTTTGAAGCTAAATAGAGCGACTATCAGTTACGGACAAATGCAATTTTAGGTTCTGACGGGGTAAAGAGATGCGCTGTTTGAGTTAGGTTGATGTGAATGTTGCTATGAGTAAACAAGAGTTCTTTTATAGGCACACCCTGCTTAACTAGTTCTATGTAGACAATATCTAAATTATTTCTGGTACAAATGACTGTAGCAATAGATACATTTGTTTATTTGCTCTTTATCCTTAGCACCAGGGAGGCAAAGCCTTGAGGCGATACTGGTGCAAGAACTGAATCACGATAATAATGACGCTTAACCTTAATCTCTGGCACTAGCAAAAACTTGAGTGCCTAATATACTGCTAAATCGGAATTGAAATTAAAAACTCTGTCCCAACACCAGGATCTGAAAAACAAGTTAGCCGACCGCCGTGTTTCTCGACTATAATTTGGTAGCTGATTGACAACCCTAAGCCCGTGCCTTTACCAACAGGTTTTGTTGTGAAGAAGAGGTCAAATAGCCTTTGCTGTACTTCTGGTGTCATGCCTGGTCCATTATCTGCAATCCTGATGGTCACATGATTACCGTCTAGCACTTGAGTACGAATCCAAATCGAGGGATTATCTCCATTTCCCAATTTCTCCTCAAGGGCATCAATGGCATTGCTTAGGATGTTCATAAATACCTGATTCAGCAATCCAGCATAGCATTCGACCGCAGGTAAGTCGCCGTATTCTTTAACGATTTCAATAGTGCAATGCTTTGGCTTGAACTTTAGACGATGCTGCAAAATTAATAGGGTGCTATCAATTCCCTGATGGATATCGACAGGTTTCTTCTCACCTTCATCAAGCCGGGAGAAATTGCGTAATGTCAGCACAATTTCACGGATGCGATCAGTTCCCACTTCCATAGCGGACAGGATTTTGGGGAAATCCTCAATTAGAAAGTCAAGGTCAATGTCCTCAGCTAAGACTTGGATTTCAGGGTCAGTATTAGGGTATCGATGCTGGTAAAGTTTGATCAGAGCAAGCAAATCCTGGCTATAGTTAGTGACGTGGGTCAGGTTGCCGTGGATAAAGTTAACAGGATTATTAATTTCATGGGCAATACCAGTCACTAATTGACCAAGGCTGGACATTTTTTCAGTCTGTACCAATTGGGTTTGGGTTTGTTGCAGATTACGCAGGGCTTTTTCAAGCTGCAGGGCTTGCGATCGCGATCGCGCCTCAGATTGTTGAGAGGATATATTCTTGGCTTCTAGTTCTTGGGAGTAGGTTTGTAAGTTGGTGTAAAGACGGGCATTTTCAATCGAGATCGAGACTTGGGATGTCAGTAGCTTTAATACTTCTAACCGTTCCGAAGTAAAGGCTGCTGTAGTCAAGTTATTTTCGAGATAAATAATACCAGTTAGCTTCCCTTGATGGATAATTGGTGAACACAGGATGGAGCTAGGTTGATTCGCCACGATATATGGGTCAGCAGCAAATTTCTCTTCACATTTAGCATTGTCTAAAACCAGACTCTCTTTTGTTCTTTCTACATAGTTAATGAGCGAAACTGGCAAATCATGACTTGCCTCAATCGGGATGGAATGCAGCACTTTTACAAAACCTTTACTAACCGCAGCCTTAGCTTCAATTACCAATTTATCTTCTTGTTTAGCAATAAAAAAGCCGGTTTGAGCTCCGGCATTTTCCAAAACAATTTTCATTAGTCTTTCTAGCAATTTCCCCAGATTAATTTCTCCAGAAAGGGCCATTGATGCTTTAATGACAGTTGTTAAGTCTAAGGAGCGGGAATCCCCGGCAGTTTTAGAGTTAGTCGTCCTTGTAGGTTTAATTCCGGTGATTTCTCTTGCCAATGTGCTAGAAAGTAGCTGTGGATATTTTGACTCCAAGTCTTTGACTTTAGCAGTTGCCCCCCACTTGGCATAACCATAGTAAGCTTCAGTAATATACGCTTTCGCAATCGTATCAAATCCTCTAATTAGATAGAATTTGGCTGCTAGTTCATTACCAATGGCTGCATTTTGAGTATATTCATTGAGTTGAGCAGACTTGATCGCCTGATCGTACAACTTCATAGCTTCTAGTTCTTGACCGGAAAGGCGCGCCATTTCGGCAGCTACCAGCAAATATTTGTGGAGGAAGTTTTCTGGACAGTTATCTGCCCAGTTTTTCATCCTTACTTGATTTTTTTCTAGGGTCAACCAATATTGATTTTTTTCTTCTGCACCTGCATTAGAGTAAAGAGCCGTGATATTTAAAGAATAGTAAAAACAATACTCAGCTATTAATATGTGTCCGGGAATAAATGTAATTTCCTCCATGGCTTTTGCCATCTTCATTGCGCTATCATAACTCTCAAAGATAAATAATGTTTGCAACTTAATCAGATAATACCAATTTAATCCAAAATTAGAACCACTGTTCTGTAACTTTCCTAAATGCTGGTGTTCATTCAAGGTTTCATTGCTTAAAATATACTTGTCTTGAGTTAAGCCCTGAAGATTTAAGCAAAAGTGTTGCCATATTATTGCACTAGCAAGTAGAGTAAAATTTTTAGTCTTTTGATAAAAATTTTTAGCTTTCTTAGCTTCTTCATGTACACCAATCAAATCATCACCTTTAATGATTTGGACACAAATTTGTTGAGCAAAAGCAAAACCAGCATAAAGAAAATCTCCAGACTCTAAACCAGCTTGATAAGCCTTTTTAAGAAAAGGGAAACTTAATTCTATATACTGAAGCCAGCAAATGATACTATCACTAAAGATAGTATTTATTTTAGATGTAAGAGCTAAAACATTAAACTTTTCGTTCAGTTTTAAAGCCAATTTTCCAAATTTATAAGCAGACTGATAATCTCCTAATTCTAGCCCCAGTATTGCGCCATACATGACATATGCTAAGGAAGATAAATCTGTATTTCCGTATGTTAACGAAAGACTAACCATCTTCAAAGTAATCCAAGAAAGTAAAGTTGGATTAGTTTGGTGTGCCGGTAGTTCCAAATTCATCAGAAAACTCATACAGACCTTCTTATCGAGGAGGCTCATTTGCGGTAGGTGAATGAGATCGGCTATTTCTCTGTTATTAAGATTTGACTGGACTTCCCGTAACTCTGCTTCTATTGCTGTTTGCAATTTTTCTTCTGTTTCAGGGACGTCAATTCCAAATAAATTCAAGCCTTTCATACCTAACTGAATGCTGCCTGTAAAGTCATTTGAGCTTGAATACACGAGCATTTCACTACTGTAAATATCTGCTATTTTCAAGGTAGTTTTTGCCCGAGTTAATAAAGATTCAAATATTTGATTCGCTACAGCAAAATTGCTACATAAGTATTCGCATTCAGCACATTCTTTGTAGAGACAAAAGCTCAGGCTATAATAGTATTCCCAATTATTTTCAGGCAAAAGTTTTATGCCAAAAGTGTTGTAGTTTAAGGCGGAGGCATAAGCAGTAGAAACTTTTGCCTTCTTGCCAGCTGTTAAATTTAATTTAGCTAATTCAACTCTTTCCTCCAAGCTGGTAATTAATTCAGCACTCATATTTAGGTGGTTAACAATATCAAATACCTTTTCTTCCAACTCTTCTGGACTGGTATTACCAAGAATCAGCCGACCAACACATAGATGCACCAATTTTTTATCTGCTTCTGGAATTAGTGTATAGGCTGCTTGCTGTACCCGGTCATGTAAAAACTTATAAGACACTAACTCATCGAAATGATCTAAAACCTGAGGAATTTTGTAGGCACTTCCCCCGAGGGGAAGAATCAGACCCACCTGCAGCGCCGGCCATAAATCAGAGGCTGTGGCTACGGTCGATTTTTCACTTACTACTGCGAGAACGTCTAAATCAAATTGATTCCCAATGCAGGCAGCCAGCTTTAAGACCTGCTGCGTCGGCTCGGCCAGTTTTTGAATCCTACTGGCCATCAACTCGACTACATTATCAGTAAGCTCCATCCCCTGAATTTGCTCAACATTCCATTGCCAACAGCCTTGCTGGAAGTCAAATGTCAGCAGTTTATCTTGGTATAAGGATTTAAGCAACTGAGTCAAGAAGAAGGGGTTGCCTTGAGTTTTATTCAGCACTAGCTCTGAAAAAGGCTCTGTCCTTTTAGATTCATAGCCAAGGGTATCGGTAATTAATTGGTTGACGTGAGTGATCTCTAGGGGCCGTAGGGTGATAGTATTCATCCTGACACCGTATGAGTACATCTCATCTAAGGTCAGCATTAAAGGGTGAGCTGCATCTACCTCGTTATCTCGGTAAGCTCCAATCATCAACAGATATTGACTGTCCGAGTCTGACATTAGGAGTTGGATTAAGTTCAATGAGGCGGGATCAGCCCACTGTAAATCATCTAGGAAGAGTACCAGTGGGTGCTCTTTGTTAGTAAACACATAAATGAATTGCTTAAGAACCAGTAAAAATCGATTTTGAGCTTCAGTTGGTCCTAGTTGTGGCACAGGGGACTGTTTTCCGACAATCAGTTCGACGTCGGGAATGACATCTATAATGACCTGACCATTGGGACCAAAAGCATTTGAAAATTTTGACTTCCAAACAGCAATTTTTTCATCACTTTCCGTTAGTAACTGCCGGATCAGTTCTTGGAAAGCTTGAATTAGGGAAGCATAAGGAATATTCCGTTTAAACTGGTCAAACTTACCAGCAATAAAATACCCTCTCTGTCGGACAACTGGTTTATGAACTTCGTTCACCAAAGACGATTTGCCAATTCCTGAGTAGCCACTGACTAGAATTACCTCAGTTGTCCCAAGGCTTACTCGCTCAAAGGCATCATTAAAGTGCCCACTTCCGCTCCCCGACCATAGAGCTTTTGCGGTATGAGCAATTGTCCTGATTTATCCTGCTGACCAATAACGAAGTCTAAAATCTTGCCAGTCGCCGAGAGTGTTGCCAGACATTGTTCTAGATCTGCCCTTAGTCCCTGAGCACTTTGGTATCTGTCTTCGGCAGTTTTGGATAATAACTTCATTACAATGTCAGAAACCACGTTGGGAATCTCTGGACTTAGTTTTTTGGGCGGTATTGGTTGCTTAGCAATATGGCAGTGAACTAATTCCAAAGGTTCTGTGGCTTGGAAAGGCACTTGACCAGTTAGCATTTCATAAAAAGTAACACCTAAGGAATAGAAGTCAGTGCGGTAGTCAATCACTCGGTTCATCCGTCCCGTTTGTTCCGGTGACATATAGGCTAAAGTCCCTTCTAGTAAATTGGGATTACTAATTGCCTGATTCTCTTTGTCCAAACGCGAGGCAATGCTAAAATCAGTGATTTTAACTTGCCCTGTTTCTGGGTTAATAATGATATTCTGGGGGTTGATATCTTTGTGAATAATCTTATTTTGATGTAGTTCCTCTAAGGTCACAGCTAGTTGAATTGCTATCTTAAGGAACTCTGATAGTTTTATGTTTTTAGCCAAGAAGAATTGCTGGAGAAATTGACCGTTAATATCTTCCAATATTAGAAATAGACCTCGTTGATAATTTTCCAATCTATATGCTTTGATAACTCCTGGTATTTCAAGACTTTTGAGAAGCTGATGTTCATGTTTTAACTGCGTGATTTGTTCTAGAGTAGGATATTTATCTAAAATGGTTTTAATGATGACCGGCTTTTGCTCCAGCTCACTCTGCCCTCGATAAATAATAGTGTTGTCACCTACTTGAATTAATTCTAAGTTGTTGTAACCAGCTAAAGTAATCATGCTCGTTCACTTTTTTATGTATACTTATAATAATACTTCTGCAATTTTACTCAGTGATTAGCTGGCATTAACTGTTGTGCTAATGGTGTTGTAGTATTAAAGATTATAGAAGTTAGAAAGTCGAATAATTATAAAATATTAACGCTTTAACTTAGCCGAAATTAACAAGATTTAGCAACCGAAAAATTACGGTTGTTGTCTAAAAACAGCAAAAATATCTACGAGAATTTACGTAGACGAATTACTTTTTGATAACTTAATGCGTTCAGCTACCAACTCTGCTTCTCGCTCAGTAGTAAAAACAAGCCTAGCTTTTGGGTCAGCTGTCCAATAGGCATACCGGTTGTCAAAATCCCGCAAGTACCAGTCATCGTTGTTTATGTAATACCCATGGAGCATGTTATTTTCTTTCTTAAAGCGCTCCCTTTATGCTGGCTCCTGTGAGTACAAATAGGGTTTAGAGATGATGAAGAATTGCATAAAGAGTCAAGAACCATTTGCATAATAGACAAGCTTCTTGGTTCAGATTGTCTTGACTCAGGGCGGTTTGATTGTTGCCAGCTTATTAGATAGATCTTTCTGCAGTTTGGTGCCGAATAAAGACAGCAATAATTGCACCAGCAATAGATATCAATATGCTTGAAAGGAGCAGAGTAGAAGTCGTTAGTCCTAAGTTGCCAGTTATTAATAAAGTTGTTAGTGTTCCGCCGATGAAGGCACCAACAGTCCCTAGCAACGCACCAGTAATCAGACCTAAAACTATCCAGGTTATAATATTCATTATTTAATTATTTACAATAATCACAATATATTTATACTGTCTTGTCTAACAAGGTTCGGCCGTAAAAATCTGATGAAGTTGTATAAAGAGTCTGTGAGCGCCCACACAGTAGGACAAGCCTCTTGGCTCAGAGCGTTGGTAGTGTTCTAACTCTGATGCCTGGAGCGGGTCGAGGACGTAGTAACTATTAGACCAAAGCGGCAACATAAACGAGACTTGGCACTCGGTGACAGCGCACCTTTACACTGGGCCATTAAGTTTCAAGCACTCTCACCACTGTGGCGAGGCAATAATGAGTGCCTCTGCTGCAACGCAGGGCAATGGCCTTGAGAAGAAGTATCCCTGCCCATATGCACATTTGAACTCTCTAAGTTGTGCGAGTTGCGAGGCTGTTTCTATTCCTTCTGCTGTCACATACACACCAAGTTTTTGAGCAAGCGTCAAGATAGTTTCGGCAATCTCTAAATTTCCCTCATCAGTACCTACTTGGCTGACGAAGGAGCGATCAATCTTTAACTCATCAATCGGAAAACTGTGGAGACGACCCAATGATGAATAGCCTGTACCGAAGTCATCGATAGCCAACCGAATTCCCAAGGCTTTTAGTTGTAAGAGCGTGGTAGTTGCAGTCTCATCAATCTCCATGATCACATTTTCAGTAATCTCCAGCTTCAAGCGAGAGGCATCCAAGCTCGTCTCAAGCAGAATTTGGCTGATTTGCTCGATTAGATTCGGTTGAGTGAACTGTTTGTTGGCAAGATTGACATTAATTGATAAGGGTAAGTCCTTGGGCATTTGTTCTGACCATTGCTGTGTCTGGCGGCAGGCTTCACGCATTACCCACTGGTCGATGAGGCTAAGCAGTCCGGTTTCTTCCGCTACTAGGATAAATTTAGCTGGAGAGAGAAGGCCACGTTGTGGATGCTGCCAGCGTACTAGGGCCTCGAACCCGGTAACTCTACCAGTTACCAACGACACAATCGGCTGGTAGTAAATCAGAAACTCCATCCGTTCAATTGCTCGGCGCAGATCCGTCTCCAACTGCAAGCGTGCAACTGTGCTTTCGTGCATGCTGGTATTAAATACCTCGTAGCGTGCCCCGATCTCCTTAGCTTTGTTACATCGCAATGTCGGCATCACGCAAGAGGTCTGATGGCTGACTATGACCTGTCGCACTGAGGGCGATGCCGATACTCGTCGTGGTGAATACCTCTTGCCCACCAAGCTCGAAGGGCGATTTGAGTTCCGTCTGTATCCGCTCAGCAACGCGGATTGCGTCGCTAATGTCCGATAGTTCTTCAAGCAGGATTGTGAACTCGTCTCCCCCAATCCGCGCAATTGTGTCCATGGGGCGCAGGCAAGATTCTAGTCGTCGAGCCGTGGCAATCAGCAACTGGTCTCCAAGTATATGTCCAAGGCTATCATTAATTACCTTGAACCGATCCAAGTCAAGAAAGAGTACAGCGAATAGATAATTCTGGTAACGTTTGCCGCATTCGACTGCACGCCCCAGGCGGTCCATGAACAAAGCTCGGTTGGGCAGACCTGTAAGTGTATCATGAAATGCATTGTCTCTCATTTTCTCAGCATAATCGCGTAAGGCTTGCTCTGCCTGAGAGCGTTCAGTGGTGACGGCACCCAAGAACAAGCCTGTATGCGATAGAGCCATCAGGCCGAATTGCAAGGCCAAAAGATCAGATCGACCGAACTTAGCACTCACCAGGAGCGCAACGCTGACGTTGATGAACAAAACGGTCGTCGCTGCCCTCTCAAACCCGTGCTTCAGAGCGATCCAAATCAGTGGCACAAAAATGAAATAGGTGTAGTCCAGATGAGCTCCTTGGGGCACGCCATACGCGGCCCAAATCCCAAGACCCAGTACGACGATCTCCGCCAGCAACGAGGGAACTGAGGAGGCTTTGGGCCAGCACCGGTTCGCCCTTGTCGCTGGCGGTTCCAGATCCCTGTGCAACCAGACCCACGGCAGCTTACGTAGCCAAATTAGTAGAACCGGGGCTAGCATCGCGATGCCGGTGGCATCCCCGGCCCAGTAATGCAGCGTGTAAATTAACCACTGAGACCAGGGGATTAGACCGATCCAAGCGAAGTTTATAACTTGCAGCCAGGCAACGACAAGTGGTGCAGCGAGGGCCGCGACGACGATAAACCAGATCACGTCGCGCAGTGAGCGCAGGCGTGGATTAATCTGTACCTTGTACAGCAGCAGAGCGCTAGCGAGGGCGTAGCCCAGTGTTGTAACTAAATCGAAGCGCAGCAGCGTGACAAAATTGAGATGGCGGTGAGTCACCACATATTCATGTACAAGTGTGTTGAGCCACAGCGCCGGAGTGTAGCGCAAGCCGAACACCAACACAAGCACGAAATCGAGGGCGGACGGCGGATACCAGATTTGAACTTCCGGCGCTGTTTCAAACGCCAGTGACACTTTGTCCAGCGCCGCCCAGGTAACGAGGTAAATCGTCACGATCCACACATAGCGCACAGGCGGCGGTATGAGCCGCTGCCATCTGAAGAGCGTTCTGGAGATCTGCGAACCATCCATTTGCTGCACCCATACCTCACTCTTTCACAAGCAATGCAACTGTAGACCGGGGTTACTAGCGATAGCCCCGGCGCGCAGTTGCATACCCTAATTTACTATTTTCAGCTATCTGCATGCCTAAGCCAGGGCGTCACCCCCCTAGCCTAGGCATCCAGGTAGGAAGCGGCTGAAGGTTGGGCGTTCACGGGTAAGTTGGACATCTGTAGATTAAAAAGCAAATCCGGGACGGACCGACTTGATCCACCCCGGATGAAAGCTCATGCTAATCTTAAAAGGTTCTGTTCCCTACTTGCTAAAAGCATCCTTAATGTTGTCAACTGCATTCTTGACAGCATTCATTGACTTTTCTGCTGTTTTCTCAGTTCGATCTGCATCTCTCTCTGCTCTGCTCTCAATTCGATTTTTGTCTCGCATTGCTTTGCGCTCAGCGATACCGCCATCTTCGTCGGCTTGATCCACCTTAGCGGCATTTGTGTTTGCGGTTTCCTTAACTTTATTTTCTGTACCTCGAATAATGTTTTTGGAGCCTTCAGTAACTTTGTCGGCTGCTCCTTTAATTTGGTCTGCTGCACCTGTAGCGATCAACTGTGGCGTTGAATCAGCTAGTGCTGTAGTGTTCGAGAAAAACGCACCTTGCCACACAAAGGTGAGCGCTGCCATACAAAGTAATGTTTTAGCCACCCAAAGCCCTACAGTCGAAAGCCGTTTCATAAAATAGTTCAGTTGCACAGATTACAATCTCCGTAAGATCTAACAATCTATTTTTATACTGCATTCAGAGCATCGACTAAATCATACTTTAGGCACAAGTTCTCTCGTTATAAGTAAACAACGCTGCAACCGCTCGACTATGCAACCAACCGCGCCAATGACACCATGTGACCGACTGCCTCCGCCTCTGTGTTCGGGACTTGCCTTGACAGCTCTTGCTCCAATGCAGGATGTGACGGATTTATTTTTTATGAGCGTGATCGCCAGCTATGGCAGTCCCGACTACTTCTTCACTGAGTATTTTCGCGTCCATTCCAGTTCGACGCTCAATCAGAAAATCCTGCGCTCAATTACCGAAAACGCCACCGGTCGCCCCATCTTTGCTCAGCTCATTGGCGAGAGCATTCCCGACCTGGTCCGCACTGCTCAAGCGTTGAGCCGCTACCCCGTCGCGGGCATCGACCTCAACCTGGGATGTCCTGCCCCTAGGATCTATCGCAAAAATGTAGGTGGAGGGCTGTTGCGCGATCCTGAAAAGGTCAACCAAATTCTGGGCGAGCTGCGGGGAGTTGTGAATGGGCGTTTGACCGTCAAAATGCGAATTGGCTTTGAGAATACAGCCAACTTTGATCGCCTCCTTGACCTGATCAACCAGCACGACATCGATTTGCTAAGCTTGCACGGTCGTACCGTTAAAGAGATGTATTACGGTGCCGTGCATTATGATCTGATTGCCCATGCCGTACTACGGGTGAAGTGCCCGGTTTTAGCAAATGGTAATGTAACTTCTGCCACCTCAGCCGCAGCTGTGCTGTCCCAGACCGGAGCCGCAGGGGTGATGATCGGTCGCGCTGCGATCCGCAACCCCTGGATTTTTAAGCAACTTCGCCAATATCTGAACGCCCAGCCCGTTTCCATCGTCACTCTAGCTGAAGTTCGCGACTACATTGAGCGATTGCGTCAAACAACGACCGCACTGACGGTACCGGAGCGGGCGCGCGTCAGCTACATGAAAATGTATCTCAACTACATCGCTCAAGGTGTAGACGCCGCAGGCGCTTTCTTACGCGATATGCGGCTTGCCCAAACTGAAACTGAACTATTTGGGATGTGCGATCGCTACTTACTCAGTGAGCCAGACAGAGAATTTGCCTCACCGCCCGGACCTGTGGCTCGTCCCCGTTGCGATGCAAGCACTCCTTGCCAAATTCCAGCGCGTTAGGATCAGGTTAAATGCCACCTCTGCTGAAATCAAATTCACCGCCCTGTGGTTGTTCGATGTGGACGAATTAAGGATGAGGCTATGCAACTGTTCTCGATTGAAACTACTCCTAGTCCTAACTGCATCAAGCTCAACTTGAATGCGTTCATTAGCGCCAAAGCACTGACGCTGCAGCAAGGAGTAAACCAGACGGATGCCCCTGCGTTTGCTCAACAGTTGCTTGCTATTGAGACAGTGCAATCGGTCTTCCTATTCAAGGATTTCATCACCCTCACACGTAAGGGGAATGCGGACTGGCAACCAATTCTGGCTCAAGCTGCTCACATTATTGGAGTCGCTGAGGATGCTGATTCAAAGCTTCTAGCTCAGGTTGCACAACCCCAGGTGGCAACGGCAACCGCCAGCCCAAGCACCCTGCAGCACACCTCTAACTTAGGTCACGTTGAGACGGCTGTTCAGGTGTTTCGCGGTATTCCGGTTCAGGTGCGAGCGATCACGGCTGACGGTCAACAAGCACGAGTGGCTTTGCCAGAGCGATTTAACCAAGCACTGCAACGAGCTATTAGTGGCACTCAAGCTAACTATGTGGTTGAACGTCGCTGGGAACCGTATCAGTCTCCTGCTGGCTCTCCTAATGAGGTCGCGCAACTTGTCGCTGACGAGATTGCCAGTCTAATTGACGAAGACGAGCTAGCTCGGATTGAAACAGCCGCATTGTTTAATGACCATGCCACTAAGCAAGCCAACAATACCTCCTTACAGCAAGCCCTTCTAGCTGACCTAAGTCATCCAAACTGGAAATATCGACTCAAAGCGCTCCAACAGATTGAAGTCACCCCTGAAACGTTTCCTCAGATCGTGGCTGTACTAGATAACGAACAAAGTACGATCCGCCGCTGGGCGGCGGCACTCCTGGGTGCGAGTGGAATGACTGCTGCCGTTGAGCCGCTTTGTCGTGTGGTACTTGCAGACACATCCGCTATTGTGCGTCGGACTGCTGGTGATGCCTTGAGCGATTTGGGGGACATTAATGCCATGGTGACGATGTGTCAAGTATTAGAAGATCCCTCGAAACTGGTTCGTTGGAGAGCGGCTCGATTCTTGAATGAAATGGGCGAGCAAACCGCTGTTCATGCCCTACGCCGTGCGGTTGAACGCGAAACTGAGTTTGATGTCCGTGTAGAGATGATGGCAGCATTGGAGCGGATTCAGGGCGGCGGTGAAACTCAACTGCCGATGTGGCAGCGAATCGCCCAAGGTTCGGTGGCAGAATCAAGATGAATCGACGGTCGCGTCCTGCCTTTTGGATTCTACTAGCTCAAAATGAACTTCCATCTCGGTTGTGCTGTCTGGTCATATATAAGGTTGGGTCGGCGATTTCTATCCGTCAGGAAGTCGCGCGGCTGAGTTTTTAAATCTTTATAGCCAGCGCCTCACCACTGTTGAAGGATGTTTAGCAGTGCGGTCTTTCCTAACATTTGCGCTTCTTACCCTCAGCTTTAATCTCAAGTTAAACTCATGTTATAATTTATACATGATAATCGGATTTAAAACGGAACTCAAACTCAACAATCAGCAGCGCACCGAACTGCTGAAACACGCTGGTACGGCTCGACATGCTTGGAACTGGGGGCTGGGTCTGACTAAAGATATCCTTGACCATAACAAGGCTAACCCAGAGGGAAAAATTAAATTCCCCTCTGCTATTGACCTACATAAGTGGTTGGTCGCATTAGTCAAACCTGAAAATCCTTGGTATTACGAGATAAGTAAATGTGCGCCTCAGTATGCTTTACGTGACTTGAGGAATGCTTGGGACAGGTGCTTTACTAAAGTATCCGGTGTTCCTAATTTTAAGCGCAAAGGGCAGAAAGATTCATTTGAGCTAGACGGTATAATTAAGGTTTATGGTATTCATAAGATTCAGGTTCCTAAAATAGGAATATTAAGAACTTACGAGGCATTACCCCAAATTAAACCTAAAAACGTCACGATTAGCCGCACCGCTAGTAGTTGGTTTATCTGTTTCAAAATAGAATTAGAGACAACAGATACACCCAAAACTGTGGATGTGGTTGGAGTAGACTTAGGGGTTAAATCATTAGCTACTTTGTCTACGGGTGAAGTATTCGAGGGCGCTAAATCTTATAGGCAACTAGAGTCTAAACTCTCTCGTCTCCAATGGTTGAACCGCCACAAACAACTTCACTCTTCTAACTACAAGAAATCCCAGATCCAAATAGCGCGTCTACATCAACGAATCGCCAACCTCCGTAAAGATACATTACACAAACTCACTACCTATCTTGCTAAGAACCACGGCACTGTAGTTATTGAGGATCTAAATGTGTCAGGTATAATGGCGAATCGTAAGTTAGCTAAAGCCGTGCAAGATATGGGCTTCTATGAGTTGCGCCGTCAGTTGGAATACAAAACTAAGTTATACGGCTCAAAAGTTGTAATAGTTGATCGTTGGTTCCCCAGTTCTAAAACTTGCTCTTGTTGTGGAGCCAAGAAAGAAACACTCTCCCTCTCTGAGAGAGTTTTCAAGTGTAAGCATTGCGGGTTAGAGATTGATAGAGATCTCAATGCTGCAATTAATTTGAGAAACGCGGCAAGTCATGTCGTGTCAGCTTGTGGATCGGATGAAGCCGACTTCTCCGAAATGAAGCAGGAAGTTTCCAGTGAGCTACTTGTTAGTAAATGTTAGTGAAACAAAGACGGAACCCTATGCCAGTCAGCTCACAACTATTCTGTCATAACTAGGGGTTGGACGTGTTTTGTTAGATACCCGTTCTATTTACAATGGAGCAGACGACCCACAAGTGAGTGCTGAGCGACGCAAACCTAAACTACCTCTACAATTCAGTGCCACTGCAAGCTTTAGTTTAATTCGCTTTATCAGTCATCCTCAGCGAGAGTTCAACCTGACTTTTCTGGAAGAGTGGGTTGTCCAGGTTGACCACTGGCTGCGTCAGGGTAAGCGCCTTTATTTCTTTGTTCATTGCCCAACTGAAGCGCGATCGCCTGGTACGGCTCGTTACTTTCAACAGCTGTTATCACAGCGAGGTGTTGCTGTGCCGCCCCTGCCCTGGAACAGCATTGACCAGGCCCCTACTCAACTTAGTCTGTTTTAATTTGTTAATTTTTATAAAACTTGCTCGTTCTCAAAAAATCCGTTACAATAGATACAGAAAGCAAAAAACGTTCATCCCTCTGCCAAGCCAATACTTAATTGACCACCAGAGAGACGGAAGTAGGGTCTCAACCCGAAGGAACGCGCCTCAAACTCACTTCATTCATTCAAGAGGCGAATTCTATGACATCCTTTTCTACTCTTGCTGTTGTCGCTCCCATTGCCCACACCGAAGTAGCTCTTGATCCCCAAACAGGTGTGGCTCCTGTGTCTATGTCTAACTATGTTGGCGGTGCTGCAATTCTGACGGTGCTGGCTGTGATGGTTGCCGCTGGGCTGTCTGCCGCTGGCATAACCAAGAACCCCGCAAGACCTGTTAACCGGCAAACTGGTCATCCAGCTCACTAAACACTAGTTGATGCCGGTTGATTGTTGAGCGTTGACCGGAACATACTGTCAACGCTCTTTACGGCAATATGCAACTTAAATGTGCAAAAGCTTATATCTAACGAGGAGGTGTGCTTTATGCAAACAAATGAACAACGTCGTCTTTATGAAGAACTTGAACTAATTAATCGGCAAGAACCTGAGATTAAGCCAAGTAGACTAAAAGGATTGTTTGAGACGCTAAAAACAAAATGGCAATCTGCGATCACCTCTTTGACTCAGGAGGATGAACCTGAGACTACTCAGGAGTCTGGACCTCAAGCTTGCCCAACTGATTTTGGCTGGTGGTACACCTATGGCTGGCTAGCAGGACATTACGCTCTGATGTCTTTGGATCTATCTTCTGAAGAAGACGTCCGAAACTGGCTAGAAAAAAGTTACCAGCGTCAAGCTAAAAGCAACCCTTAGATGATCTATCAGGAAGCTTATACCAAGTTGAGTGCTGTCGTCAGGAATCAGGTTTTAGCTCTTGAAGCTTTCAAATACCTTTTTTCTCCGCAAAATTGCTATCTCGATATCAGGATTGAGAGCGAAAGATTTCAATCGCTGAAAGCCCCTCTAGAGCAAGCCCGTAGCCAATTGATTCGTCCATCAACCGCTTGAGTCGTTGAGTGAGCAACATACGAGCATAGCGCAGAGCTAGTGTGGGCTGTTTAGCAATTTGTGTAGCTAGCTCCTGCGCCCTTGGCATGAGTTGTTCACGGGGCATCACTTCATTGACTAAGCCCAAGTCAAGCGCTTCTTGTGCGGAGAGTTTCTGTTGAGTCAGCAGGAAATAACGGCCTCGGTTTACCCCCATTAGTAGCGGGAAGACAACCTGTACTCCATCACCAGGGGCTACACCATTTCCAAAATGAGGAAAGTCTTGAATAGTTGTGGTATCGGCAGCCAGCACAATGTCGCAGAGTAACGCCAATTCGGAGTGAACAATTGCTGGTCCATTTAGTACCCCGATCATGGGAACTGGAATCTCAAGCTGACTATGGATATTGTGCTGTCCACGCCAGATTGTGTGATCCCAACCCGTGGCGGTGATATTTTTCCCCAACCCATTAAAGCTCTTGAAACTTTCTGGGTCGAAGTCAGTGCAGAACTTATCTCCGCTGCCTGTTAGGATAACCACTCGATTCTCCCGGTCAGCAGCGATGTCGGCAAAGGCGAAGCCCAGTTCCTCATGCACCGTCTTGCTAAAGATCATGGGACCACCGTTAGTATGCAGGGCAACCTCCAGAATGCCATCATGCCGCTCCATGCGGAGTGACTCATATTTGTTTGTGTAATCAGTTAGGCTGATAGTCTTCACGATTTTCTCCCTTCATTACTTCTAACCGAACTCATTAAATCTTCATGAGCGATCGCTATCACCCAACAGTGTTCGCTAATCCCTTTCGCCCTTAACGGACTGACAAACGAATTGTATTCATCCACGAAGTACGACTCAATTACCACTCTTGAGTAGTTTATGTATCTTTGGGCTTAACTGACGAAACTATGGAAAGTCCCTCTAAGCCCATGTCAAAAGGAAGTTCATCAATGACTCTTCTCTTTAGTTTTCGAGTAAACATTAGGCGCGTGTAGCGGCGGGTAAACGGATCGAGGCGAAGAAGTTGCTCCGCTAACTCATTGGCTCTAGCAATCAGTTTGTTACGTGGATGAACCTCATTAACCATGCCAATTTGTAACGCTTCTGGCGCTGTAAGCTTCTGCATCGTCAAGAGGAAGTAATGTCCCCGAACATCACCCATTGCAGCCGGATAAAGAATCTGGACTCCGTCTGCTGGCACAACCCCACCACCTACTGATAGATGCTGGTTGTCTTGAAAATACGCATCCTCAGCAACTAAGATAATATCCGCCATCAAAGCATACTCACCATGAATCGGAGCCGGACCGTTAACGGCTGAGATTACGGGAACGCTGATGTCAAGAAAATTGTAGAGCAGCTGGCGAGCTTCTGTAAGTATTGCATACCAGCCAATAGGTTTAGTAATGTCGTCCACAGTAGAAAAGTCAATGTGGGAGATCCAGCTATCGCCAGCACCTGTGAAGATAACAACCTCATTCTGGCGATCGCGGGCAATCTCACCAAACGCTTCCCCAAATTCTCGATGAGCAATGCCTGTGTGGATATGAGAACCGCCGTTCGTGTGCATTGTGACTGTGAGAACGCCAGAGTCGGTGCGCTCCATCATCAAGTTTTCATACTTATTCTTGTATTCGTGAAAACTCGTCATGTTCGTTAAACCTCCATATTGGGACGAACCGCCTCTACGGCTTTAAGGTTTCGGCTACAGAAAGCTTCCACCGTCCACGCGAAAGTTGGCTGCACTGCTTGCTTAAAGCTTGCTTCATCTTCGTTTACAATTAACTAAGACTAGGAACTTGGTTATGGAGTACGGTATGAGCATATTCAGCACCTGCTCCGTAAGCTCCAGCGTGTTGTTTGATAACTTCCATAA
>JAABUQ010003062.1_pt1 | contig 31513 bp, 28 predicted proteins | sample 5560001 | NCBI WGS metagenome assembly JAABUQ01 (sample SAMN10711888, study PRJNA513371) | rock metagenome | isolation source: Antarctica rocks | place: Antarctica: Victoria Land, Finger Mt nord | collected 2015-12-18 | reverse complement strand
AAAGGAGGATCAAGGCACTTATTAAAGCGGAGGGATGGTATACTAAGTATTAGAGCTAAGAAATTTTGGGGATATACTTGTTGATTGAGTGCAAATCACTATCTAAATTATGTAGCTTCTCACTGTTTTGCGTGGTTCTGAAATAATCAATATGTAGAGGTGGATTTTTGGTGGGAGCGGGGTACAGCGGAGACTTTTGCGTTAGTACTGTATATGAGAACGCATTGATGGGTATATATCAAAGCGTCAAAACGGGTTTCAATGCTCTCACAGTCTGTCCTATTGCACCATCTGGAGTTCATCAACCTCCGACTCACGAGCCGTGTTTTCGGAAAGAAAGTCACTCGCCAATGCTGCCCGAGCGGATATCCTTTTCTTTGGATCAAGCTCGAGACACCGCTCCAAAAATCTGATACACTCCTTCATCTCGGGGTCTAGCTCCTCTGCTTCGTCAGGCCTCGAACTCGTGATAGACCAATATATGATGTGCTCTAGCGAATAGCCCTTCTCGCCAACAGTAGGTAGCGTGCATTCGAACTGAGCACCATGCATGAAAGCACAATTTTTCATTTTCCGCTGTCCAAAGATTGTCGCAATCTCGATCAGTGCTTCAATGTCATCTGCCGAGTTGAAGAAGGGGAACCTTTTGGCTAAGATCGTCAGCAGAATGACGCCTGCAGACCATATATCTATCTTGCTCGTTTGGGCTGTGCATTTTAGCAGGACCTCTGGTGCTCTGAAGCCTCTGGTGCCGGCCCTGTTCGCTCTTCTTGGGGGTCGCTGATCGGTTTTAGGATATCCGATTGCAGGGCCCGCGCCCCATACTCGGCTCGCTTTTACCTTCTGATTTCGGATGGTGGGTGCGTCCTGGCATATGCAATGAGAGTGATCCGCCTCTTCCCGCTCAGCGAGCCCAAAATCTACCAGAACGCCTCGCTTCGCCAGGACATTGTACAGAAAGTTGGTGGGCTTGATATCCCGGTGGATTATTCCCTGCTTGTGTACTGCCGCTAGGCCAGAGAATAAACAACGAAAATATATTCGAATATCACTCGGGGCGCATAGGCGGTAGAACATACGGAAGTCCATATGACGGAAGTGAGGTAGTATGGCGACCACTTGATCTTGATGTCGGAAGGCCGTGATGAGAGGACATATCGAGTCGCAATTTTTTAACGAGTGCAACAACTCTAGCTCGTTCTGGATCCTCAAAGGGCTACTTGTTACATATATCTTCTTAATGGCAACGAATCGGGGTTTGGACTGCTGGGAGTCCCCCTGAGTACTGGCTGCTTGCCTTCTCATAGGCGTCGAACGCTTCGTTGGCGGCGAGGACCATGTCTTTCTGTAGTGGAGCTCAATGTCCCAGTCGTTCTGATAATGGTTGTAGTGCAAGTCTTCGGCTTTGTAAACAGTCGAAAAGGTTCCTACAGAAGATCATCAGCGGCTTGGCAATCCAGGCTGACTGAAGTATCTCCTATACCTTCACCGATACGATCTATCATCCGAAATTTCAGTCCCATATCGTGAAATGTATCCTCGAGTTTGTCCATATCCTCCCGGACTGCAGGCTCGATCTCAGCAAGACTCTCAGAGGAGCTCTCCGAGCCATCAGAACTTTCGTAGTATTCTTGCTGTTCATCATTTTCGACTTCATCGGGCGTCAAGTCAGGAATACAGCCATCAGGCTTTGGCTGGTGGGTCACGAATGGGTTCTCCTCCTCCATCGTGACGAAACCTTGCGATTGACTCGCATGACACTGACGAACTAAAATCCCTCGAATCAGACGGACACGAAATTTCGCGCTGCTGCAGCCTGCAGGTACGACCTTCCAAGAGAAATTTGGGCAATTGTAGACCAACATCCCCACTAGTGGGGCAGACGCGTTTGACGCGCCGTCAACAACGCCAAGCGTCTGCCATCAACAATGTTCTGCAATTCCTACCTTGACCGCCGCTTTTTGCGCTGCATTGAATCCAGACACGATGGAGGATCGGATAGAATTCGACATCAATGATGCGCTGAAGCATTACCTCAGCGACCCCGCAACTATCTCAACCCCAGAAGCGGACGGATCCTTAGTCGATTGCGAGAGCGACCCAGAATCGCTCACCAATGGTCTCATCAACGGTGTTCTAAATCCAATCGTGGACTGTATAGCCGAGAACCCAGATGCGCTGATAGGGAGCACTACATTTGACTCGTTGCAATTTCTGCTAAAGTGTGCCCCAACTTTCCTTGAATCCCAGCGAAGCCAACTTAATGAACCTGTTTCTGAACTCTTCAAACTTTCCAGATCATCATCTCTCTTACCTACACACTCGTTGAGCAAGATCCTCGATCTCATAACCTCCGGTCTTTCGACGGAAGCGGACATTGTTCACAATGATCTCGAGACCGAGGAACAGGATGCGCTTCGTCACCAAAAGCAAGTTCTCGAGATGTATGCATTCCTCCTCCAATGGTCGATATCGGTAGTCGAAGTCAAAGCAGCCGAGAAACCAGCAGGTGCCACGACAGCGAAAGGCCGTGGAGCCGGTAAAGGAGGCAAGGCCAAAGCAGGCGCAAAAGATGGTTCTTGGGACTCAACCGCACAGCTTCAGACGGCTCTGGACACGATGTGCAAGGTCCTACGATTGAAACTTGGCAAGATCTTCATGACAACTTCGGAGAGAGATACCTTCGTGGGCTTGTTCACCAGGTCCGTATACCTAATTCTGGAGAATGAGCAACGAATCAAGAATACCGCTCTCCGCATGCATGCCTTCAAAGTCCTGTGTATTGCGGTGAAGCATCATGGCCAGGCATTTGGTAACATCCAGTGGCCTGAACGGACGCGAAGAGTCCTATTGATAGTTTCTAGGAGCGCAAACCTCTATCATTCAGAATCTTTCGTATTTTGAGCATCTCGCAGAGCCTATGGCTGAGTTTCTCCACATTTTGTCTGAGCAGTATGACTATCCGCAGCTGGCCGACGAGATATTGAGGTAGTCTTGAATCATACTTGTGTATGCAACGGTCAGCCCTAATATGCCATAGGGATCTGAGCAACAAGGAATTCAATAGCAATGATACACGGGGTCCGAAGTCAGTATCAGCATTCATAATCAAATTGTCGGAGCTTGCGCCGAGGCTGGTCATAAAACAAATGACATTGCTCGTAAAGCAGTTGGATAGCGAGGTAGGTCCTTGGTTTCTCGGATGCAATCAAACACATTTAATCCGCCTAGGCCTATACTCTTCGATGTGCAGTCATCGAAGCGTGCGGAAATTTAATCGCCGATCTAAGCAAGCAAGAAGAACGCAACGAGAATTCCAAGACTCAGATCAATGGCTTCTTTGACATTCTGGAGGAACGTTTTCTGGATACGAACCCTTACTGCCGATGCAGAGATATTCAAGTTTATATGAAGCTATGTGACTTAGAGCAGAAATTTCCCAAACGCCGGCAAGCTGCTGCAGAGCTGGCCGCTCGAAGCCTGGAAGACAAAAGCAGCAACGTACGAAGGAACGCCATCAAGTTGCTTGGTAAGCTAGTCTCCACCCATCCTTTCAGCGTGATGCACGGAGGGCAGCTTTCGTACAAGGAATGGGATCAGCGCTTGCAGGCGGTGGAAACGGAACTTGATTCGTTGAAACCGCCAGTGGGCTCGCCCGGGCTTCTTGAGAAGAACGGTCAGGCGGACACCACTGTTGACCCCGCCCTCCTCGACGATGCAACGGTGATGGAGGATGAAACGGGGGAACCACCGGTTTTGACAGAGGAGCAGCAAGCGGCGGCGCTCAAAAGGGCGGCAGAAGAAGCCGCTACTTCTGAATTAATGACCAGACTTCAGCTGACACGCAAATATTACGCCGAAGCGATGCGCTTCATAGACGTCCTGCACCAGGCAACACCTGTCGTCTGCCAACTCCTCTCCTCCAAAAACAAGAGCGAAGTCATTGAAGCCATGGACTTCTTTGTCGTCATCGATGCGTACAAAATCGAGGCGGCAAGGACGGGCATTCGCCGAATGTTACGCTTGATCTGGACCAAGGGCAACAGTGACGAGGGTAAAGGAGTTCAAACTCACCTTATTGACTGCTATCGTGGCCTCTTCTTCGGGGCTCCCGATTCATTCAGCGAGAACGACGCTGCAAATTACGTCGCTCGCAATATGATTAGTCTCACTTTCGGAGCCACGCCTGCGGAGCTAACATCGTTGGAGCAACTCCTTAGCACAATGATGAAGGAAAACCATGTCTCCGAGGTTGTCATTACCAAGCTCTGGCAGGTATATGGTGTCCAAAAGCAAGAGATCTCTAAGAGCCAGAGACGAGGTGCCATCATTGTCCTTGGTATGCTTGCAGCGGCCAACCCGGAGATTGTCGTGCGAGAAATGAGTACCATGCTCCGAATTGGCCTAGGGAATCTAGGTCGCTCAGACTTCGTACTTGCCAAGTATACTTGCATTGGTTTGCGTCGAATTAATCCTAGTAAGCGTCAGGTAAAAGACGCAGCTACCGCGTTCGCAAAGCTCCCGAACCATCATGCTGTTCTCACCAAGCTGGCCGCAATAACCGAAATCGTTTCTGACAGCAAAGAATGGTAAGCAGTGTAGCCTATTTGAGGATCAAGGCCTGGCTCACTCTATGTAGGTTCGGCGTTGCGGAGCAGGCCATAGGGGCAATCTATGCGCTCGCAAAACATCCAGACACGCTGTGCTCGGAACTTTTGCGCAGGAAGACCAGACACGTTTTCGAGCGTCGGACACCCGAAGCCACTGCGGAACCGCTGGAAGGGATTGAGGGTGCAAGCGGCTTACCGTCTCCACCTCCAGAGGAGCGCGAGAAGAAGCAAAGGGGATCTCTGGCTCTCTCCCAGCTGCTTTTCATCGTTGGACACATCGCCATAAAGCAGATCGTGCATCTCGAGCTTTGCGAACTTGACTTCAAACGACGAAAAGCGGAAAAAGAGAAGGCCAAGACTGCCGACGCATCTCTCAAAAAGTCTGCCGATGGTGAGCAAGACGGACTGGATTTGATTGGCGGCACGACTGAAGACGACTTTACTGAAGCCATGTCTCATATCCGAGAGCGCGAGCTCCTTTACGGCGAGCAGTCCCTTTTGTCCAATTTTGGCCCACTGGTTACGGAAATTTGCTCGAACAATACCGCGTACGAAGATGAAGACCTCCAGGCTGCGGCAACCCTATGTATGGCCAAGCTGATGTGTGTGTCATCTGAATATTGCGAATCAAATCTTCCACTCCTGATCACCATCCTCGAAAAGTCACAGAACGCAGTCACCAGGAGCAACGTCGTTATTGCGCTCGGAGATATGGCCGTCTGCTTCAACCACCTCATTGACGAGAACACCGACTTTCTCTATAGGAGACTCAATGACAATGATGCCTCAGTGAAACGAACTTGCTTGATGACGTTGACGTTTCTCATTCTAGCAGGCCAAGTGAAGGTCAAAGGCCAATTGGGCGAGATGGCGAAGTGCTTGGAAGATTCGGACAAGAGGATCGCAGACCTATCAAGAATGTTCTTTACGGAGCTCGCGACCAAGGACAATGCAGTCTATAACCATTTCATCGATATGTTTTCACTACTCAGCGCTGAGAAAGATCTTGAAGAGGATGCGCTAAAGCGGATCATAAAATTTCTGTCTTCATTCATCGAAAAGGTATAACCCTCATCCAGATACAGAACATTGCTGTTTACTGACCTTTTCGAAGGATAAGCACGCCAAGCAGCTTGCAGACAAGCTGGCGGCGAAACTGGCACGTTGTGAAACGGAGAAGCAATGGAGTGACGTCGCCTACGCGCTCTCGCTCTTGCAGCATAAGAACGAAGATATCCAGAAGACGGTCTCCGCGGGGTTCCGCTTAGTCGAGGCCACTGCTTAAAGAAAAGCGGCCGTATTTGGCTTGTTAGATCTCTGCACTTACTGGAGTAGCGGCACGAGGAGGAAATTTGGATGCGGATATACCCTGGCATGTATTTACGCGGAAGGAGGTAATTGCCCTTCATAGTCCTCATATTGGAGGGTCGCTGCACCCTCTTTGATGAACAGAACGAAGCGAAACGCAGAGTTGCCGTTGAGGTAATAGCGATGAAGCCGTTTACTCCGCAGGAAGCCCAGTCGTTCATAAAGCTTCATTGCTGCAGTGTTGGTGACTTCGGTCTCGAGGGCGATCTGTGCGCTTCAGCCTCAAATCTGGAATCTAGTGGCTGTGGATCGGTGGGTACCTCATCGGCTTCGCGCTCAATCATGAGGTCGATGGACATTCGGACGAGCTTGGTGGCAATACCTGAACCTCGGTGCTCCTCTCTTACCGCTAGCATGGCGATATAACCCCTCAACGGCCCTCCTCTATGAGGCTCTAACTTGGAGATCACCACGCCGACAAGGTTCTCGTTGGCATCCAGAGCCTTTCGATTTGTCAGCCTTATTGTGAGGGTCACGGCTGAGTCCAGACATACCATGAAACATAGATCGCCCCAGTGATAGAGGAAGTATCGATAGACATAGATGCTGTAGGGTTCGGAGAGATCCCTGGATATCAATTGCCGAATAGCAGGAAGATAGATGGACTCCTTGTTACTATCATATTGAACATATCGTGGTCCAGGCAATGGGTCAGGAGACTTCGCGCCAGCCTTCTCGCTCATCCTGAAGGAGGCTTGACATATTGGGGAGAATGATGAAGATCGAGATGTACTTTATGTTGATACTGGCGTCCAGCTGCAAGTGGCCGTAAAGCTAATGCCAAGCACTGACATGTGACAGTCCTCACTAGCGTGGATCAGCACTCCCTCATGTAGAATGCTCTGTATGGATTACCGCGTCAAGTTGTTGCGCGCTTCGGTGCCCGAGAGATGTCGACACTGCGACGGCGATTTCTTGGACATTCTTCCACGGAGGCTTTGAGAGCTCCCTCGCCCGTCAATGGAGAGCCAGTGGCTTTGGTACCAAAATCGCACCTACAGAAGCTTACCAAGAAAAGAAGTAGACGGCAATGGCTTGTATTTGGTCTAGGAGGGCTTTTTGGCATCCTGATCGCGGCTTTCTTCGCTCAAAGAAACGATGTGATCAATCTGGAGGGGCTGATGGATATGAATCTGGAGTCCTTGATCGACGTGATACCAGCTGGCATTGTTAATGACGCCAAGGACATTACGGTATGCCTGCGCGTACTTCGAGCGATTAGGGAGCAATAAGCTGAAGCTGAAGCTGATACAGCTCCTGATAATAGCGAAATGAGCGCGAAGCCGTCAACTATGATTCGTTCTCTGTCGGACTCCATCTACAGTCGCAAGGGGTAAAGGCAATGCATCCGGTTATCATGATACCTGGCGTTATATCCACCGGTCTTGAGAGTTGGGGCACGGAGGAGGCATCAAGACAGTATTTCAGGAAGAGACTATGGGGAAGCTGGAGTATGATGAAGGCTCTGATCTTGGACAAAGCGAGCTGGAAAAAACATATCATGCTGGACAAGAATACGGGACTGGATCCCCCAGGAATCAAATTGCGCGCTGCTCAAGGCTTCGATGCTGCGGACTTGTAAGTAGGTGTTCATACCCGCATTGAAAGTCGTGCAGGCTGATGGGTCAAGCTTCATTACCGGCTATTGGATATGGAATAAGATCCTGGAGAATCTGGCAACACTAGGCTATGATCCGTAGGTGAAAGCTCCTCGCTTGTCAGAGTTCGGACTCTGAACATTCTTTTGCAGGTCCAATGCGTTCACAGCAGCCTACGACTGGCGCCTCTCATGCTCAAACCTCGAAGTCCGTGACGGCTACTTCACGCGCTTGAAAATGCATATCGAGGTTGCCCTGAAAACCTCCGGCCAGAAAGCCGTCCTCATATCCCACAGTATGGGCTCTCAAGTTCTCTTCTGGTTCTTCCATTGGGTAGCCTCTCCCGAAGGAGGCAATGGTGGGCATGACTGGGTAGATAGATACGTTGATTCGTGGATCAACATCTCCGGCTCGCTACTTGGTGCCTTGAAAGGCTTGCCCGCTGTTCTTTCTGGCGAAATGAAAGATACGGCCCAGTTGAACGCCTTCGCCGTCTACGGCCTAGAGAAGTTCCTCGCCAGAGAGGAGCGCTGCGACATCTTCCGTGCCATGCCTGGTGCATCGAGCATGCTACCGAAAGGCGGCAATGCGGTGTGGGGCAATTCACTTTCAGCACCCGATGATACGCCAGGCCAGAACTTTAGCTATGGAAACTTCGTAAACTTCCGGGAGAGCAATTCGACTCGTTCCCCTGCCAACCTCACTGTCGAGGAGAGTATCGAGTATCTGCTCCAAAACAGCGATCCATGGTACCAGAAAATGGTGCGAGACAACTACTCGCACGGCCTTGCAAAGACCAGCGCCGAAGTGGAGCAGAACGAGCACGACCACAGAAAATGGATCAACCCACTCGAGACTCGCCTGCCGCTGGCGCCAAACCTCAAAATCTACTGCTTCTACGGTATCGGTAAACCCACCGAGCGCAGCTATTTTTACCGCGAGGATCAGGACCCTCTGAGCAAAATCAACGTGACCATTGACACGGGCTTTACGACGCCAGCAGGGGGAGACACCATGGTCGACCACGGCGTGATCATGGGCGAAGGCGACGGGACCGTCCCGCTCCTCAGTAACGGGTATATGTGTGCTAAAGGGTGGAAGTTCAAGCGATTCAATCCTGCGGGTGTGAAGGTGAGGGTTTATGAGATGCCACACGAACCGGATCGGTTTAGCCCCAGAGGGGGTCCTAATACTGGTATATCCCTCCGACTTGCCTTAATTTATATTGAAGAAGAAATACTGATCGAAGTGTTAAAGGTGACCATGTCGATATCTTGGGGCGAAGCTCGTTGAATGACCTGATCCTTAGGGTCGCAGGCGGCAAGGGACAGCAGATTGAGGAGAATATACAGTCAAACATCATAGAGTATGCGGAGAAAGTTCAGGTGTATGAGGAGGATTAAAGCTTGTGCATTGCATTTGCGCTGGCATTTGACGAGGTTACCCGGGACCGGTTTGTACTTCAGAATTGTCAAAGTCGGACTCCGAACATGTAATTTACTATTATACCCAGGCCAGTGGGTCAGCAAATGGTTTGCCATGTATTCTATATGTGGTATCTCATGCACCGGCAAGGAGTGGTGCACCCTTTCCTCAGAAACCATGAAAGAACGCATTGACTGATTGTCGACGGGTTGAGTGACCAGTGAAGACCCAGAGCTGAAAAGGCAAACCGTCAAAGTATGTCAGTCGAAAAAGCTAACACTCGGGCCGTAAGCGGGCAAGAATCATGTAAAGTACACCTCGCCGGCGCATGGATATGTGCAAGTTACTGTCCCTCTATATAATCCCCCTCTTCAAGCACTCATTTGAACAGCAGGCCGCTCCACCGGCTCCACATCCTCCTCTTCCCTCTCCTCCCTCACCTCTTCCGCAGCTCTAACATTCCTCTCCCTCTGCTCCTGCAGCACAACCTCCATGCCCTCACATAGCCTACCCCATCCCTCCTCCACCGGCCCCATCCCCCACCATTTCTGCCTCCAAACCCCGTTTTGCCCGCTCAGCTCATACCTCCTTCTTCTCTGAACCGCCTTCAGGAACGCCACCGTCACATCATTGCTCTCGACGCCTTGATTCCTCATCTCCTGCAGTAGATCCGCCATCCCGTGGAGATCGTTCTTCGTCACCCACAGCAGATACAGCGTCTCGTTGTAGAGATTCGCACTCGCGCCCAGGACGTAGGAGAGTGAGCCTAGGCGCTTTACGTGCGAGAGGATGGCGAGCGGGTAGGAGCTCAAGGGGAAGGAGCGCCGGAGGAGGCGGCAGCAGGCGACAAGGTAGAGGGGGTATTCCTTTGTAAGGATGGAGAGGAGAACGGTGGGGGGCAGGGCTTTTGGGGTGTTTGCTTCGCCTGATTTTGCAGCCGCAAGAGACTTCTTTGACGGCCGCCCGACTTTGGGTGCTTGGGAGGAGGGCAGGCCGGCTTTGGTGGGTTTGGATTTCTTGCCTTTCACGGCTTTCTCGTGCTCTTTCATGCGCGCGTCGAGTTCGTGAACGAGCGTGAAGACTTCGGTTTCTAGGACCCGCCAGACCTCGACGTCTGTCTGGGCGGCTTCAAACATCCCGAAGACCTTCGTGCGGTGCTGCTGGTGCGCGGTGGATAGATCGGAGATCACCTCACTGCCGATCCTGCCAGGGCGACCCCAGTCTTTCGGAGGCGGTAATTGTTGACTCAATGAGCCAAGCCCAGGCATACCTTCGAGTAAGGGATGCCGCGGGTAACTGGGCTGGTCAACAGACGCTCGTACCTCTGCAGCTTCCATTCTCTCATGGCTGCTTATGGCATCGTCGAATATCTGGTCTAGATCCTCAAAGTAAGCACCCACTTCCAGGTCGGCTTCGTCTTGGGGCTCATCACGCTGAACGGCGCTGGCGCTGGCGATGTCTTTGAAAATACGATCAAAGACGGCTTTTTCGGAGTTGGTTATTGTGGTGTCTTGGGACTTCGTGAACTTGGAAAGTGAATGAAGGGCTGGATTGAGGGATCTGGAGTCGGTGTCGAGCGTGGAGTCTGGAGGTCGCTCGAAAGGGATGGCATCATGGTCTGCTCTCCTGTGGGCAATGACACTGAACCGACGCTGCGACCGGCGGCCTGGCTGGGTGTTGCGCTGAGGCTGTCCATCTCTATGGTACTGTAAGGTCCGAGTCTGATATAGAAATGGGAGTAAAGTGCTTGACGGAGTGAAAAGGCATTCGGGGCTCAGCAATGCCTTTGCTCGCGACATGGCTTGCTTGACTGAAGGGATCATGCACTTTGTCCCAAGACAAGAATTAAGGTTTGCTAGCGCCATCGCGTGGATCTGGAAGTGCAACGCGCTCATGACGTGCCGGTGTCTGCGTTCACGATCACACCCATCTTCCCCTTAGAGATATTCAACATCGGACGTTCACCAAACGACGCAGCAGGTATTGTGACAATGGCAAAAGAAGAGCCAGCTGTAATCAGCGAAGTTGAGCAGCAGCGTCGGGCTAATATCGCCCAGCGGGAAAAGCTCATCAAGCAACTCGTTCTTGAGTCCAGACAAACTGGCCTTGGTCCGCAGCCCAAAGCCCCAAGCAAACCCGCTACTTCGCACAAGAAGAAGCCTGCCGTCAAGAAAGTCAAGCAGGAAGTCCTTCCAAAACGAACCTCCTCTCGACTCGCAGGCCTAACCGCCGACAGCGAGGTCGCCAAGCGCAAAGCCGAAGATGAATATGTCGCCCTACAGGAAGCACAGATAGCGAAGCGTCAGCGCTTCTCCGGCGACCTGAATCTGAGCGATGCGGTCGTTGCAGGCAAGAATTGGGACAAAAGCGAAAATTTCCTGGTCGATGTCGTCTCAAGGGGAGCAGAACCCTACAACCGCACCTTCGGCGAGACAGAAGTCAAAGAGACGACCGACAAGGAGCTCCGCTCGCTGCGTGAGAAGATGAGTAACCTAGAACTCTACGAAGGCTTCGAACCCAACCGCATCAAAATCACCCCGGAGCGAATCTACTCCCTCGGCTTTCATCCCGAGACCTCGAAACCACTTGTCTTCGCCGGCGACAAACTCGGCAACCTCGGGATCTTCGACGGCTCGCAACAAAGCCCCCCGTCCAAATCCGAAACCAAAGTCAAGCAAGAAGACGAGGACGACGAGGACGACGAAGACGAAGCAGAGCCCAACATCACCTCCTTCCACCTGCACACACGCACCATCTCCTCCTTTCAATTCTCCCCCCTCAACCCCTCCCACCTCTACACCTCCTCCTACGACTCCTCCCTCCGCCTCCTCGACCTCTCGAAATCCACCTCCTCCGAGATCTACGCCCCCGAAGACCCCTCCCTCGACGAGCCCCTCTCCGGCGTCGAAGTCGACCCCCAAAACCCCCACATGCTCTACTTCTCCCGCCTCGACGGGCACGTCGGCCGCACCGACACGCGCTCCAAGGACACCTCCATCTTCCAACTTTCAGAAAAGAAAATCGGCGGCTTCAGCCTGCACCCGGGGAACCCGCATTTCGTCGCGACCGCCTCGCTGGATCGACATATGCGGATCTGGGACCTGCGGAAACTGGGTGGGAAGAAAGGCGTGCAGACGCCGGCGCTGGTGGGCGAGCACGAGAGCAGGCTGAGTGTCAGCCACGCGGCGTTCAACAGCGCGGGGCAAGTGGCGACGGCGAGTTATGATGACACGATCAAGGTCCATACGTTCGAGGGGATGGGGGCGTGGAAGGCGGGGCATAAGGTTGGGGAGAAGGAGATGGAGCCGAGTGCGGTTGTGAGGCATAATAACCAGACGGGGAGATGGGTCACGATGTTGGTTCTCCCTCCCCCTTTCTCCGTTCATTGGTTTGGCTGATGCTGATGCGAACAGACTCCGTGCGCAATGGCAGCTACTACCTTCGGATGGCGTGCAGCGGTTTTGCATCGGGAACATGAACCGCTTCGTCGATATCTACACGTCCAAAGGCGAGCAGCTTGCGCAGCTGGGTGGGGGTGGGATTACGGCTGTGCCGGCTGTAGCACAGTTCCATCCGACGAACGATTGGGTGGCTGCGGGGACGGCGAGTGGGAAGCTGTGTCTTTGGATGTAGTCGGGGCCGAGAAAGACGATGAAGCGTTCTGTATGACTTTGGCGTAGAGGCGACAGAGCGATGCTCAAGAGTGGGGACGACATGTGGCGTCCAGTCGATACAGTTGTTCTTCTCGAGCGTCCCACAAAGTTAGCAGTGTCTGAGCCGTAAATCACGACGACAACACGATGCTCTTCCTTCATCCCTTAGTCAGACATGGTCGGTCTAAAGCCACGAATGTATAGCTCCTTGTTTGACAAGCTGCATTGATTGTCCAGGTCACTATGCTAAAGTTGACCGAAAGCCTCGTCCAAGGGCTGCATAGTCAGATGAGTCAATCTAGTAAATTGCTTTGCATCTCTATCTACCTCAAACTTTTTTAGAATATGAATAAAGCAGAGTTAGCTGAAGATGGTGGAGTACATGCAGGAACGAAGACCAGTCTAGTAATACAGTCAAAGGAAATATCTCAATCTTGACCTTCTTCGGCTAGACGGCATCATGCTCAGCACATGCAACTAGAGATGCCAACGCAAGTAGGTTGCTTTTCGAGGGGTGTAGGAGGAGAGGAAGGCAGACCGCAGCTGTACGGAAGTCCCGGTCGACGTGCGCACGGACCGTGTACCTGGACAATGGTCCGCTCACATGATTTGGTCCTGTGTAATGCCACCAGTGGCCTCTGCACCCTCCATTGCCTCGTCTCCGGCACTCTGGTATTTGACAAACGTTAGGCCGAGCGGTCGTCCGCCGTATTGGTAACCAGTGAATTTGGCTGTCGACGTGTTAGCGTGGTACGACACCCAATACTCGAGAAGTGACATACAGATAGCCGTCTCGGCATTCTCAGCGGTGTCGAATTGTACGACACCGGTACCACGAGAGCGGCCATTGGGTTCGTATTGGATTTCTGCCCGCACAACCTTTCCGATGGTGGTAAAGAGCTCAATTAGATCCTCATTGCTTGTAGACCAGGGTAGCTGGAAGACGTCAACAACGACCATAGAATGAGGTAGCCTCGACTTACGTTGCGGACGTAGATGATCTCGCTCCGCTCACCGCCAGAAGAAGCATAGTCGGTGAAAGGGTTTGGTGCAGCAGAAGCAGTAGCACTAGGGGCATCGTAGCCACCTGCAGCCGGAGCACCACCGTAACCACCGCTGAAACCTCCACGACCACCAAATCCTCCTCCAAAACCCCCACGGCTGAACCCACCTCTGCCACCGAAGCCCCCACGACCGCCAAAAGAACCGCCAAAGCCACCTCGGCCGAAGCCGCCGCCTGGAGGGCCGGCGAAACGGTCTTCGCGAACCTCCAACATACGACCCTGCCAGTCGTAGCCGTTGAATTGGGCGATGGCATTGCGTGCATCGTCTGGGCTTTCGAACGCAACAATACCGGAACCTTTGGGACGACCATCATGACCGAGATGAACGTCTGCACGTATAACGGCACCTTGCTGGGCTGTGCGTGAATGCGGTTAAACAGTGTTCTCATTGCGAATACTGAGCACAGTACGAAAAAGTGGCCATGGGAGAACGACTTACCAGCTTGGCGGAAAAGGTCCTTCAAATCTTGCCAGCCAACGGTGTAAGGTAACTAGTCCGACTGTCAACACCACGCTCGCAGAAGATCGTGCAATGTAAGAAGGGACAGACGTTATTGACGAAAATTTGACGTCCATTGCCAGAAGGTGGCCCTCCGAAGCCGCCGCCGCCGCCGCCGCCACCGTAGCCGCCTCGGCCAGCGCCTCCTTCGTAGCCTCCGCGTGCGGCAGGTGGGCCTGTGAAGCGTGGTTCGGATTCGCGATCCTGTGTGTACGTCAGCAACATTCAAGATAGCGAGTGTGTCGTCCTTCGCTTAGAAGAGCTCTCGGTCAAGATTGTGATGAATTCAATGAGGAAGCTCACCTCTCGGACGTAGACTAGTCGACCCATCAGATTCTGGTTGCTGAGCGTGTTCACGGCTTGCTGGGCTTGATCCTTCGTCGCGTATTCCACAATACTGATCCCGTCAGTCAACCTGCATAATCGAATAGCCTGCTGCTTGCTTACCCGCATCCCTACATAACCCGCGGACAAAGTCCCCACCCGTCAATCCAACGTCCAACAACCAACATAAACCAGGAAACCAGCCAGCTACACACAGGCGCCCACCTTCGACATTCCATTCGGAAGCAACAGCACATCGGCAAAGAGGACCTCCCCCGCTGCAATAGGAGTTGTGAGTCTGGTTTCTGGCGTCCGAATCTTGGATGCCCACCGACCTTGTCTCATGAAGTCTTTCAAATGATGCCATTTCACATCGTAGGACAGGTTGCCGACATAGACTCGGCGCTCTTGCTGGGACGATTCCCGGACCGAAGCCATCATCTGCTCCTTTGCCTGAGCCCGCTCTTCGAAGGTCCTTTGTGGAGGTGGCGCCGAGCGACCGCCGTAGGCTGACCCTGAATAGCCTCCAGCTGCGCCACTCATGGGCGAACGAGAGCGGCGGTCGCTCCTACGGTAGTCTTCGCGGCTCCGAGAACGGCTTCGAGGAGAGTACGAGCGACGGCTGCGGCGTGGGCTTCGAGAACGGCGTCTGGGCGATCGCGATCTCTCCCGCTACACAGTGTTAGATGGGAGATCGCACGAGAGACATGATTCTTGAACAAAAGAAATGCCGCTTATCCAACTACTTAGCATGACATGCTTGTAGCGTGCTGCGCAGATGTAGACCAGGAAAGGCAAGTGTATTTGGCTTGGCATTTCCGTAGATGATCAAATTGATGCCGGGTACAGAAGGAAGAACTGCCGGGACTAATACTCGGTCCAAGAAGACGCGAGGATTGCATCATCGACACGAAAGGTAAAGAATGGAAGGGGAATTTGCACTTACTGCGTGTGGGCGGTATACGTCTGCTGAATCTGGTGTTAGAATGTGAGCGTTCAAAAAGTTTCCTAGCAAATCTGGAAGCTAAATAACAACGGTTTGGACAGATTACGACTTAGCAGCGGCAGTGGAGCTCAAAGACTCATAAGGCGCCGGGGAGTCACTAATTTAGTACAGAGGGAAGGGAAGGGGAGGAGCGACCGACCCATGGTAGTATTGCTGATGTCTGATTGCCGAGCGAAATCTTGCTGAAGACTTGACCGAAAGTTCGTGCACGACAAGCACGAGCTGGCGGAGGCGTGAGCAGGGATCAATTCGATAGGGTCCCAATATCTGCAACTACTTGGTCCCAAAAGACCCTTCGGATCAAGTACAATCAGAACCCGACCACTCAGGATAGCCGGCGAAGGCGGTCTGCTGGAGATGGACGTTTCAAGCAGATGGGATAATCGAGGAGGTGTGGGGTGAGGGGCTGCAGCTCCAACCAAGTTGCCTAGTTTTGCCTTGCGGTGCCGTTGGCAAGATTCGTTCCTAGTAAAGATGGCGGTTCTCGGTCAGCCTCAATCCGTCCGAAGCAGTCGCACGCAGCAAGAACGGGTCAGACCGCCATCACTACTGCAGCCAAAGCATGCCGCGAGTGACGAAAGCTTACCTCGACGATCTGAGAGGTGGAGGGAAGATGAGGGATTGGGGTGGATGTGGTAGGACCAGCTGATGGTGCAGATTGCCAACCACCAATCACTGACGTGCTTCACTGAAAAAGCGGTAATGAAGGCAAGAAGGAATCTAGGACTTGGGCTGCACTGAACAGTCGATGGCAGAGGGAGTTGTGAATCTTGCCCTACGGTTCGTGTTCTGAAGTGTCGAGCCTAAAGTACGCGACAAAAACCGATCGGCCAAAGACACGCTAGACTTTTCGGGTTAGGCCAGCTGGGCAATCGCAGGTGGAGCCTCCCCCTTTCTTTCCCATTCGTACTTCCAACCACCAACCACCAATGGCCATATTCTATATTCATCTCTCTACTTGGCGGTGCTATGATTGTCATCCATAATTTGGGCATCTCTCAAATGGACAACATGTGAGCAGCGTTCATGCGTCGGAATAGCCGCCTTCCTCGTGATAATGCAGAACAACCTGCATCACTCTGGCTGTTCTGCTTAGACATTGCAAACCAGTCAGTGCATGTGGCTTGTGAATGGCGGGTTGAGGCCTGCATGTCCGCACCATGGCTGCTCCGGTATGACCTCCTGCGGCAGAGTACGTCGGCGTAAACCTTGAGAACGTGTGCGCCGATAGCTATGCTTCCTCAAAGCTAACGGAGATGCAAAATTGTCACATCAGGCACAGATGGCGAAGGTCCACGTCTCATGGAAATTGGCATTGAGCCAATAAGATGTGTTCGTTGCACTCACGGAAGCCTGTCCATTAGCTACCTGAAAGGGCTGAAAGGGCTGAAAGGGCTGAAAGGACGGAAAGGACGGCCGGCGTGACCGCTCTATTGGCGTGAACGAGTTCGAGGATCTCAAAGTCACGGATATCCAATACTCTCCCCTTCATGTCGAGACCGCCTTTTCGAAGGATCCGTAGGGCGCATCGAGGTCCGAACAGGTGGTAGCTGCCGGAGAGCCATCAATCACGTTACGAGCATGCCGCTGCAGGTCATTCCTTTGGATCTACTCTACTCTCCGGCTTGCATCTGGCGGTGATTGAAGAGAGGTCGTCATGACCAATCACCATTCAATCCGTCGGCCTCCTATCAAAGACCTAGGTAGGAGTAGGGCTGAACGAAGCATGCATACAGCAGTCTTCCTTCCGCTCTTGCATCATCTCAGCCGCTTCTCGTCCGCATACCTTACTCCGTAGACACAACCCCGAGAGACTAAATACTTTTACCCTAAACCGCAAACACGTTGCACAGTCTGCCCCTGGACAATGAACCAAGTTACCTTGGGGAATGTTGGGAAACTACGTTTTAGCCTCAATGCTGGATTCATATTTTTCGCTGGTGATCCTGTTCTCTCCGTCCTCGTTGCACTTGTAGAAATACTTTACCCTTGTCGCATAACTACTCGGGCCTTGGCGCCAAGAGAGTTCGGACTCAAAGATCCAATGCTAAGGTAGCCACTCTTCCTCCGCTCGATGGCAAGTGTTCGTGTATCTCGAAGTCTGCGAACTGGTTTAAGCCAGTCATTCGTATGGTCCCGTTGCTCCCGCATGCCATGGACTGGACGTCAGTATCATTCGTACGAGCATGAGACAGCTCCACCCTTCCCACAGACTGAGAACGCCATCTTATCCGCCGGCCTCGCCCATGTCCCCACTCAAGGCTTCTCCATTGATGCTCTAGCCTGTGGTGCTCGTGACGTCGGCTACCGGGACGTCTCCGTCAATCTTTTCCCTGCCGGCGCTTTCGCGCTTATACAATATCACCTCGTCACTCAACGCTTAGCCCTCGGCGAAAGCAACAGACTAGGTGTAGATCACGATCGAGGTGTTGCTGCGAACATCAAGAATCTAGCCCTGAAGAGATTGCATGCCAACAGAGCGATCATTCATCGATGGCAAGAGGTAAGCCCTATTAATCACATTTATCGTGCACGGTCTAATTATCATCAGGCACTTGCTCTCATGGCCATGCCGCCCCATCTTTCCACATCCCTTCGAGAGCTCGCACTTCTGTGCGACGAGATACTCTTCCAAGCCCGCGATACCAGTGTCAATACATCGTGGTATACCAAGCGAGCTGCACTTAGCGGCATTTACGCTAGCACTGAGCTATTCATGACTACGGACAAGTCTCCGGACTTCGTCGAGACCGAGGCTTTCTTGGAGAGAAGACTCGAGGAGTCAAGCAGTCTCGGGAGCGCTCTACGTGATAGTGGAGAATGGCTTGGTGTACAAGCCATGGGCATGGTAAATGGATTGAGGAGCAAGGGTGTGCGCATATGAAGCGTTCTGGGTCTCATATCCCTGAACATCACAACGCCCGAAGCCCTTGGGCGCTGGAGGCTGCATTTACACCCTGTTTTATACAAGGCGTCCACACAGGTGACGACGTGCCAAGAAGATTGATATCACATCCGGAGCACTGCAGAACAGTACGGCAAGCTGTGGGAGCAGCATTGACGCAATGCGAGTATATCGGGGCTAACAGTCTCTTGCGCCGTTGCCGAAACAGTGGAACCTACTTGGGCTGTCGGCGAATGCAGAAGACCCAGCTTATCTTCAGACTGGTCTCGGATTCTTCCGATTGATAGTAAAGAGAGTTGGTGGACTGTCTTCTTTTCCAGCTTTTACAACGTATATCAGGTCTTGACACTCCACCTCATATTAGCATTCTATATCTTTGTCCCTTAGAGTTGGCTGCGAGCATACCGTTCGGCGTCTCCGCATTCGTTGGTAGTAGGGTCATTCTTACCTCTAAATAGGGTGAATTGATAATTCTCCATCTCGTGAACGCGCGGTCTCCCTTGCTATTGGGTCTGTGCAAGTCAAATATACCGAGCTCACCTGATCCTCAGATCCGCTGAATATTATTCGGACGAAACAACCGATCGCCTGGTTTGCATGAGTAATTGTCTTGAGCTCACCAGCTGCTTTGCGTAACGCTTTCCCAGTGTGCTAGAGGTCATTCACCTCGATAGGAGCCAAAAGATCGATCTTGCTCGCTCATAATCCCGCTAGACTGGATGTCCGCTGCACAACCACAGATAGTGAGGCAGCCGCCAATCTCGCTTAACTCCACCTTCACTTTCAAATAACTCTTGCCAATCCTCGTCAATTACTTTCAAATTACCAAAACTACTTGAATGCCTCACCTACTGCAACTCACCAATGCAGCTGGGCTTCGAGGCTAGGCCCACGTCGTGCGTCTATTCCGATTGCGGGAGCATATGAGGATTTGAAGGTTCCACCGTAAGCAAAAGGCTATTACCATCTCGGAAGATCTCACCCTTGGGTGAAATGATCAAGTACTGTTCGTGACTACTCACAGTACCAGCAAGCCTACAGAATTGGAACGGATCCCTACAGAAATCTTCAGGCTCATTCTGGGTGAGGTCGCCTCTCCGATGATGCCACTCGGGGTTGCCTGCACTCTTGGTCAACCCAACGCGGACCTGAAAGCTATGAGATTGTGGTCCAAACGCTTTGCTGAACAAGCGACCCCATACCTCTTCAAGACCCTTCTGGTGTTCATTACTACAGAAAGTTTTGCCAGGATGACCGCAATCGCCAATCATACGCACTATCGACACTTTGTCAGCGAGGTCCGCGTTTTTCCCAGACATTTCGCCGTCGAAAGCCCTTTTGATGAAGAATCTGATTACCAAGATCATATTGCTGGACTCTCGCTTGACGATATCTACTCTGACCCCGAGAATCCGGACAGAGATCCGTGGACGAGTGAACAGCTTGGCCTTGCCTACACGCACTACACGAGTATGCGCAGGAAGCAGTCAGAACTCCTACCGCACGTTCAAGCGCTACTACAAGACGCTTTCGGCAAGTTCTCGACGTTGAAGAATGTGAAGGCTCGCCGCTTTGGGGACGAATTGAGGTACAAGATCAAACAACAGAGACCTTCTCTCCCACCAACCTTACTCGACTTCCACCGAAGGACCCTACTCTTGTTGTCAGGAGATCGCCAAGCAATTTACTATACCTCTCCCGGCGACGAGGAGTTCGCAGAGGAGACGTTGATCATAATGCGTGCTATTGCTTTGAGCAATGCAAACATCGAATTGCTGTGGCTTTGCGATCGAAAACGCAACCCTGATCTCGGTCATGTAAATTTATCGGGTAGCGAAGTCTTATCAGCCAAAACCACGTTCGCCAAACTAAAGATACTCAAATTTCCATTGCCAGAGTTGGACGAATATACCAAGGACATCGATCACAGGCCATCGATGAAAACATGGATCAGGCTCCTGGAGTCGGCTTCGAATCTCGAGACTCTGAACTTGTCTGGTCATCTAGGTCTAAGCTGTGGGCATGGTCATGAATGCGACGTATTTTTTTCCAATGCCTATTTTCCGCGCCTCCGTAAGTTAGGACTTACCAACTTCTCAGCTTCAAGTATTCCAATTTCCGCCTTCGTCAAGCGACATGCATCGACCCTCAGGAAAATCAAGCTGCGGGACTTCCGACTCTTAATTGGCTCATGGTATGGCATCTTCAATGATATTCGAAGAGAAGGTCTATGCGTATATGTTTCGCGCTTAGGGTGTCTCTGCCACTACCAGGAGTACTTTCATGGTGAACAAAAATATCAGCAGAGGAGGCAGCTAAAAGGATATATGCAAGAAGGCCAGTGCTGGCCGTCCGACTTGCCAATGGGCCTGTTGAAGGAAGCCTCGGAGGAGTATGAATCCGACGCCGAATCAGAAGGAAATTAGGCTGTTAGTTGGTGGCCAATTGCTCTCACTATGCCATGTGTATTAGGCATAGCTGTGCAGGTTGAGTAAGTAGCGTGTGTGTGATGGTGGTCTACGGCTCACCATCGATCATTGCTCGGAGAGCTGGGAAGTCCCATACGGCTTCAAGCTACATTAGCACATGGCACGTTCGATTATCGACATGGCTCTCATCAACCCAACATATTGAGCTCACCTTTTCTCAAAGATTAGTCCGCTTCATATTTGTGCTCCAACTACGGTGTTACACAGCAAGCAGATGACCATCTAAAGTACCTTAGTCTCCTCCAGCCATCCTCGGTTTTTCAAGGCTCCAAGCCAAGATGGATGTGCTTCCCTAACCCCGAATCTTTCATTAGATACGTTAGATATCATTCTCATTCATCCCCATTCTCAATCCTCACTACATACCACATAACTTCCCAGCTTCTTCAGTGTGCTGACATGTCTCATACCGCATCCTGCTAAGCGCTACAATCTCAGGTCGTGCGATGGTCTGGAAGGAAGAGCAACTGCACAATCAAGCACAGCGTAGATTCATGCTTCTGAGTCAACACCGGCTTTGGGGACTGGAATATGCATCCATATTGCGATCATAAAGCGAAACTAGTAAGCTAGCATTTTAATAGACAGCCAACTTCATGCTACAGCGCTTGCAATGCTCACACCCCCCAAAAAACAATTGTCCCACAAGTCCTATAGCAACGCCCGCTAAGCTGAATCATACCCATGATCTCGTCCCCGTATCACAACAGCTAATGGCTGATATACTGAAACACCGCACTAACAATCTTATCCGCCGTCTCCTGCCTCAACAGCAAATCCTGAATCTTCCCCAACGCCCCAGCCTCCCCTTCATTCACGAAATGATTCCAGCTACTCGTATCGCCATACAACATCGCCGGCGCCTTGATATATTGTTTCCCGTCCGGCTTGCACCGCTTGCACTTGAACGTGTCGTGCGTATCGCTCGTTGTGCCGGGCTTGAACTGAAACAGCTCTCTCAGGGAATCCAGCGTGAAATGGCGCTCCACATCCTCTGCGGAATCGACGACGCAGGACGAGAGTGACTGCTTGTGTGACTGGCGCTGGAAGATTTTCTCCTCGATGGTGCCGGTGGCGATGAAGCGGTAGACGAAACAGTCCTTCTTCTGGCCGTCACGCCAGACACGAGCCAGTGCTTGCTGATCGGCGGCAGGGTTCCAGTCGGGGTCGAATAGTACGAGGCGGTTCGCGCCGATGAGGTTAAGGCCGCAGCCGCCGGCTTTAGAGCTGAGGAGGAAGACGAACTCGGGGCCTTCGGGGTCGTTGAACTTGTCGACGAGCTTCTGGCGCTTGCTGACGTTCATGGTGCCGTCGAGGCGGAGGGAGCCGTAGCCGCGCGAGCGGCACAGCTTGTCGAAGATGTCGAGGGTCTGGGTGTAGTTGCTGATGAGGACGATCTTGTCGTTGGTGTCTTGTCGGATGCGGGCAAGCATGCGGTCGAGGACTTGCATCTTGCCGGAGTACCACGGTTTGACGTCGCGGTCGCGGCCGCGGGCGTCTTTGGGCACGTAGTCGTCGGGGAAGAATTGCTCGCTGCCGGGGAGGTCGGTGGAGAGGTCGAGGAGGTCGGGGTGGTTGCAGAGTTTCTTGAGCATGCCGATGGCTTTCAGGGGCTGGCTGCCTTTGCCGCGGAGGAGGGATTTGATGTCGGGGCTTTGGATGAAGTAGTTGTAGAGGTCCATTTGGAAGGGAGCAAGATTGCAGAAGACGACATGCTCGTATTTGACGGGCAGGTATTTGGACAGGATATCGTTGGTGCGGCGGATGATGAATTTGTTGACGAGGGTGAGAAGCTCGCGAAGACACGCATCGCCTTTCTGGCGGTCAGCATCTGTACCTGCGGCGTCACGGCCGCGGAGGATAGGAAGTTCGTATTTCTTGCGGAAATCTAGACGTGTTCCCAGGAGACTCGGGTTGGCGAAGTTGAGCAAGGAGAAGTACTCGGAGAGGTCGTTCTGGATTGGAGTTCCGGAGAGGATGACCCTACGGTCAACATTGAGGCCATTCAGAGCAGTGAATGTTTGGCTTTCGCCATTCTTTAGACGATGACCTTCGTCACAGAGCAAAAGTCCGATAGGCGTGTTTTTGAGTTCATCAACATTGAGCCGTAGTGTTTCATAGGATACGATCAGCACGGGCCGTACAACTGCACGACCGCTGGCAATGGCCCATTGCCGTAGCTGAGAGGTCAGCTCTTCCTTGGTAGCTTTCCCATCCACTGCAAAAGGCGTGACTGCATCTTTTCCAAGCCACTTGACCAGCTCGTTCGCCCAATTGCGGACAAGACTCGATGGACAGGCAATGACGCATTTCTGAATCGTTGAATTTCCAGCTTCAGGCGATTGTTTGAGGAGTGTCCACATCAGAGCAATGCACTGCAAAGTCTTTCCCAGCCCCATCTCATCTGCCATGATGCAGCCATTGGCCTTTTCGTCTATCATCCCCGTTGTACATCGATACAAGAACTTGACACCTTCAATCTGATGAGGTCTGAGGACCTTGGCCAGTCGTGGATCGATGACCACTGGAATCTTTGGATGATCGTCCACTTTCTTCTTCAGACCTAGAATATCGGCCAGACTCCTATGCATGATTGGTACATCTAGCGTCGGCTTGTCTTCCTCCTCAGCTTTCTTCTCCACTTCTTGAGCATTCTTCGGTTTGTCGTCTATGGTAGGATCGTATAGTACGATAGCGAATTCGCCGCTAGGATCGTGCAAAGGTTTGGCCACAAAGACTGCGCCAGTCCTCATACCGAGCGTAGGAGCTGGTCGATTGGGATTGTAGCTTGCCACATCTTTGTTGACAAGCGGTACGGCGAAGCGTTGACGGAACAGAGTCTCCTTATCTTTCACCTTGAAGACGGGAAACTTGTTCGCATCTCTGTTGGCCAATGCCAGTCGATCTTCGTTCGACCATGGCTTGTCTCCATCTTCGACGTCCCCATCGTCACCAGCGTAATTGACCTTGCGTTTCTTCCTGGCAGGCTTCTCGGACGCACGAGTGGGCTTGGCGGTACCGGGACATTTGAACGGTCGTACCAGACGATCGATGGATTGTGGGCCTCCTCCGTAAAGCCTCGACGCTTTCTGGCTGACTGGTGTATTCTCCTTATCCGCTGACGGCGTTAGGGTTTTTGATCTATGCCTGCATTTACACTCAGTAGGCGCAATGCAAAAGCGATGGACCAACTCACATTGAAGAGATCAACCGACACAGTACACACCGCAGGTCTCAATCACTTCGTAGCCCGTTGCGATGGATGCCGGGATGGAAGATTGTTGGACGCTGGGCAGAGAGATCAAATGTTGCATCACTTAATGGTCGACGTGACTTCCAGCGCCACTTCTTATCGCGTGACCACGTGCTGCGCTTCCCCTGTGGAGTGCCACCTTCCCGGGCCCCACAACCATGATCTGTCCAACCGAGCCGGAGCAACTCTATTGATCCTCTCACGTTCCTTTGTTCTGCTTATTAGCCAACATGTTGTTCCTCCTGTCTTGTGTGTCCCCAGACAATCGGTTGACAAGGCCGAATTGCTTTTGCTATCAAGGCTCGCCACGATCTACGCTGCAGGTACTCCCCTTGTGTGACTGAACAATCTGTCCCGAGACGAAAAGCAGGCTTCCGATGGGCTCCACCCTCTCTCCTCTCTCTCTTCTGCTTCAGATTGTTGAGCGAAGCCGAAAATCGACTTTGCGTTTTCGATTTCATTAGTACATCTTTTCAGTGTCATGCTTTGATCTTATCGCAATATGCGCAACCAACCACGCTCGCGCATACGCGTTTGCCACCTCTTGTGCAGAAAGTGGCTGCATCAATAGGCAGGGACACGAGAACCCACGCTTAGGTCGAGGCATACATGGACCAGAACAATCTTTTGATCAATATTTCAGTAGGCTCATGGGGGCGCTGGGAAGCCTCCACCTGATCTCATTGTACAGCGAGAAAGGGTTATGATGGAAGAACCGGTGTCGAAGGTGATTCGTGGGCTCAGTCTTCATGCCTTTCAAGCATGCACAACGCCAGGCGGGCGTCACGCGTTTTAGGCTTCTTGGATTCCTCCGAGATCGCTGGAAGATCTCCAGACTTTCGCATGGGTTCAATGGCATTGTCTGAACACGAATTCAAAATGCAGGGGAACTGGCCTAACAGGTCAACATGGAGCATTTGGTCAAGAGAACAAGCCTAGCACTCAAAACAATTGGGAGTCCACCACGAGTCCAAGGGCACAAGGTCTACGAATTGGTAAATGATGCGATTTTTCTCCGTCGCTAAGCGACCAGTCAGTCAGACCGGAGTCGAATTTGCGAAATACTCGGTTTTAGCACCACATTCGATGAATCATCAGTAGTGTGATCGTGCTTCAGGGTCTGGGGTAAAACATTGTACAGTCTGTGGGGATCCGTCGAAGTTCAAAGCAGCAATGACCATCAGCACGTTGCTGTATAAAGCAGAAATTGATGGATGGCTCGGCTATTATTCATGTGGCTTGTCATAGATGCTTCTGGTTCTAGAGGCTGTCGGGTCGAGACCCAACAACCATATCGTTGCTTCACTCTAGGTGCCAAAGCCATAACGTTGCTGGCCTACTTGACGCCATCAAGGGGTAGACAGCCTGTTACTCGCATTGTGTAACGCACCACGGGCCGTTCCCGAAATCCCAAATCAGCGTTCGTGCTGCAGGCTTCGAGAAGCCAATTTCCTCTTCCGTACCACACACTGGCGTCACTCAACACTAGTCTTGATCTTCCACCATTGAGTGCACCATTTCGGACTGGTTTCCAGATGTTCCGCGAGTATTGGGAACAGATGGTATGGACTCTCTGGGTTTGCACAGTCCCGACATGCATCAACCTTCGTCTATAACCTTGGCGGAGTGAAGTCTGCCGACATACCCTGGTCGTGATTCTTCTATCAAACTGCCCTTGGTAGCTGCATGGCGTTTAATTGTCCCCGCACGGCATTTTCCCTGTCCCTGCACTGCTTCCCTGTCGGAGGTTCCGGGATCTTCTTAAGGTTTATGGTGATTTACGATAACCGACTATGCGTTCGTGCTATAAGAAGGGGAGGAGCTATATACAGTATATTACATCTTGGGGTCTTGAGAACCTGTCTATTCTCCCATCGCTTTGAGGCCGTGATGCAAGGGTACGCTTGACAGCCCTTGAGACCTGCTAATCTAGTGTTCACAATACTCTTTCATGCAAGCGTCATTGGCATCCCCAGAGATACTATCTGCTCGGCTTTCGTGCGAAGAGGATCGAGGGCCCCCTCTTCTGATTCTGGCCTGGACCCTTCTAGCTGTTGCCATCGTTACCGTGGCTTTGCGCATTCGGTTCAGACGTGGGCTTCGTAACGGTATAAGCTGGGATGACTACTTCATTGTGGCGAGCCTGGTGAGCACGTGCGCAAGCAAGCTTTGTTCTCCCAAATCGCTAATGATAGATAGATCGATGCCATAGTAGGAGTTGGCTTCCTGACACAAATGGTCAAAGTCGGCGTTGGAAGGCACATATATTGTGTGGCACTGAGCCAAATCCCGTCAGCGGTCCAGTGGAGCATCTACGCCCAGATTGTGAATATAATCGGCATCGGCCTAGTTAAGATCTCAGTATGCTTATGCGTACTGAGGGTGATTGACAAAGTCCGGATGATTCTTTCCAGATTCTTATGGGTCGTCATTGCCTTTGTGAGTGCGAGCCACCTCGCGCAGGTAAGTGAGACCAACAGTTCCTCGCCTTTACTACGCTTGCTAAAGTCTCGAAGGTCATTCTCTTTCTCGTACAATGCAGACCTATGGCCGCCATCTGGGATAAGTCGATAGAAGGGCAATGCTTTTCGGCTCATGTTACATATCTTGCGGGCTATATTGGATTTGGACTCGATGCTTTCACCGACCTTGTGTGCGCAGGCATCCCCATCTTCATAATCTATCGGCTGCAGATGAATGTACGGACCAAAGTGGCGCTATGCATTCTTATGGGCCTCGGCGTCTTCACCGCTGGCTGCGCGATTGCCAAAGCCGTCACGCTGAAGGGGATTTTCGCGAAAGATTATACCTGGAATATCACATATCCTGGGCAGTGGACAGTAACCGAACATATCGTCGGCATCGTCATTGCTTCGATACCGTTGCTCAGACCACTCTTCAAACAGATCCTTGAAGTCGCCAGTCAACGTGTCGCCAGTTCACGTTCGAGCTCAAGTGGTCGGACATTGCAAAGAAAGCAAAGCCGCGAGCGAGGCGTGCACGTCCAGATCTCGTCTCTGATGAACGTTCCCAATAACAGCCGGAAAACAATGCTTCTCAACGAAAGAGATATCACGAAAACCACCGAGCTTCGGATGAGCACTGAGACCGATCTCAACTTCGGACATGTTCAGCGGCCGTCATCTGCTTGGGTAGTGCCTTATCGCGATCGGCCATACGGGTACGAGCATGTCTAAACTACTCTCTCTTTGAGTTGCCTTCTTGTAATTATTAGTGTACAGTCGTCAATGAACTTATGACAAGCTGCTGTGGACTTGCAAGTTTGCTGTGACATGAAATGGGTTAACTGCGGCTGTGAGTTAGAACGAACGTCCATCCAGTCCTAGATGGCCGAAAGCGACAGCGACAGGGACATAGGTGAAACACGGGGACATGCAGATACCGATACTCCGGGTATGGACCTAAACTAGTTCCAGATGGCAGTGCAGAATCACGCACAGACCTATTGCATTTACTTTATAAAACGCGACGTGAGCTTACAGGGTCGCTTGTTCCACAGCTAGGGTTCCTAAGCGCCTAATTGCATGGCTACCTTCCAGAAGAATAGCCAGTGGGTCTTTGACTTCTAGTATCAATATTCTTGCAGAGGTTCGCATTGGGGCCTGATAAGGCAGTGTGACCACTGATATGGTTGCAGCCCTAGCGAAGAATAGATATCGTGATCTTCGAAACAAGACGCAAAGATGCCTGACCGCTAAGTGGCTTGTTCAGGCTGTGGGGGTTGCATAGTATCTTCGAGACTTGCCACGTCTACAAGCAGAGCGCGCTGTGCCTAGGCTTTTGTCCTCGACGGCAGTTTCTATTGAGTGATGTAGCGCATCTATGGAAGGCCTGGAGCTTGCTTCTTTGCTTGCACCCCTCATCTACTCCTTCCAAATCTAAACATGGGTCCTTCGGGTCGAGTGCAAAGACACCATGTTAGGCCAACGTCATTCCTCACGTCAGGATTAATGTTCCCAACCCTTCCGCTGAATTTTCTCCACCTCTCTTTTCTTTCATGGTCTATTTCAGGTTTCGTGTTTCAGAAGTGTGTGGCTATCTTGTACTCGATAGACTTCATATTACGTTTCCCCTAATCTGTCCAATAGTACTGCGTCGTCTGATGCGGACCTGGTAAAGAGTCTACGAAAAGTGAATTAAGAGATCTATCGGACTGTGGGGCTTTAGAGTCCAGGGCCGTTCCTACCTCAGCTTTACGTCCCTCTTCAACAAGCATATCGCAAAGACTTGGGCCAGTCTTTGAGAGGTGGGCAATGTATTCGCTTGCATTCCGACATCTTCCGTAGACGCTCCAGGAATACGTGCTCTGATGTTGGCTGATGCCTTCGCATTGGCTGATGCTCGGAGGTCGGCTGTTGCTTTGATACTGGATGCTGCTCGGATGTTGAACGATCTTTGGGCGTTGGGTGGTTTCGGAGCGCAGATTAATGGCAAGCTTGACTAAATTCTGGCGAGGCGCCTTCAAGGCGTTATGGGTGACCTCGGCATGGCTACTTAGAGCACATCAATGCTGCAATGCAGATGATGCATCGAATTGTTGCAGCAATACAAAGCTACAAGGAGTCAAAAACGGAACGGTGTCTCTGAGCTAAACATGCATTCCATGCTAACACGAATGCAAAGCCTCCTACCCCTTTGAATATTGATAGACAGGTTGGTTCACGGCGCGTTGGGATTCATCCAAAGGGGGAGAGAGGCATGAGAACGACTCCTCAAAAGAAGGGTTATGGAGAACGAAGCGAACACAGGTATTCTAATAAGAAAGTGGTTTTTGGCACAGTATGTAATATGCAAATCAACGACCAGATAAATGTAGGGATATTATTCCGTTGACGAAATCGATGTAGGACCTTGAGGACATTCTAGATGTAAGTCGTCCAATTTCGCAAAAGCCCCAAGCTCAGAGAATGAGTTCCAGTGCTAATGTGGGTCAGCTCGATCAGAGGGAAATATGGATATTAGGAAAGCTGATCTTCGAAAGGTCTCTTGAGGAATTCCACAAACAGTGAACTTGGAGAGGCTGACCACTGGCACGGTGTAAAGGGGGAATCTAGGGAAAACAAAACCAAGGAAACAAGGGAATCGGGATCAGAGTAAAACTTTCGGACTACGGCAATATGGGGAAAAAACCAATCGAGAACAATTCATGAGTTCTGAGCACCAGATCTACGGACTCGACGGTTTTTCACGCGTTTCAATTGACCCTCAATGCCTTCTTTGATTGCCTAATGTAGTGTTGTTCGACTGTTCTACAGAACGCACTGAAAAGATCCGCGGAGGGAATGGATTGATTCGTGTCTGCGATCAACGAATTCGTCGACGATGAAATGTCAGGTGTATTCGGACTAAACGTCTTCCTCGCAGTAAAAAGGGCTGTTTCTGATGAGCTGAAGACAGATGCAAAGAACCCTAAAGTATAAGGATAATTTTGATGAAGAAAGTGATCCAACGAGTATTCTGACCCTTGCAGAAACCTCCTCTACGGCAGGGAGCCAAGGAAGGTCGACAGTCTGAAGGCAAAACCTCGATATGGTGAACCTCCATTTATGGCTTGGCAGACTCGGACTCTCGTCACCCCATATCAAGAAACCTTGTTCTGGTTAGTGCAGGATATGTCGGTTTAGCGCAGACCCTTGCTTTTCGATGTGCAGACGGCTCTTGCATTCACAGAATTGTAATCATGTCATGTTCAATCGACATCTGTTGCAATCTCGATCGCCGTATATCTTGTTTTCGAATCGTTTTCTTGGTGACGAAATTCTTGTAGGCTTAAAATCGTTGGTAAGTAAAGTCTACCTTCTCTCCACCTCGCTCTTCTTCCGTAGAGACTTTCATTTCCCGAAAAGATCCTCTATGTGTCCATGAAAGCATCACACTCCTGGCGGTACTTCTTCGTCCATAATATGCATAGTATCGCAGGATGCGACCAGCGCCTAGAAAGCTGAGCCGCAACCTCATGCCTAGATACTTCGAGGCTTGTCACTGCCCTCTTCTGCCCTCAACAAAATCCACAGTATCACAGTTGACTTTCTCATCGTCTTGCTTCTCCAATTTTGCAACCAAATATTCCAAAGCGTAAAATGGGAAAGCCACTTTTCTTCAGCCATGTGTCTGTAGCTGCAACGCTCATCGCTCTATTGCACGCATCGACCACACCAACATGCTACTGCTCGGATGGAATTCTAGCAGCGGATGGGATTCTCTGAGTGTGGATGGTGAAGAAAGCGCATGTTGCTAAAGTAAGCAACAACCTTTATGCACCAGAATCCACCCGATATTATGAGGCTTCTTCACTGACAGCTCATGGAACAATTCAGCCTGCTGGAGAATCTGCTGCAAAATCAGTGTGACGGGTCTGTCCTCTGGTTCTAGCGAAAACCCATACGCATTCATGGCGAGAATGATCGTTAACAGCATGCAGCCTTGCGGGTAAGGGAATGAATGTTGCTATGGCTTGAGCGACGGTGGCTGCTGTTCCACCTCATCACTAGTTTTCTATCTTGGCGCAGCCACCCTCGTTATCACTACCACGAGCCACCTACATCAAGCGCTTCGCCTTCTACGACATCAACAGCCATGGATGCGGTTATGTCCTGGTGGTGGATGCCGAAAGGTTACGCAATGGATGGCAACGTGGGTGAGGAAGGCTCTAAGTTCTCTTCTATAATGCCTCGGAGAATCATTTGCCTGTATCTGCCCTATCTAAATTTGTCCAATGTTGCAATTACATCGCCTGCATGTCACAAGACTGCCATTCATATCTTGCACAAACTCTGTTGGATTCAAGAGAAGTCGTCGGCTGTATTTCTGCTCCGTGATAGCAAAGCCGCGTCTTTCTTCCAAATTCTGAAAATGAAACCGCACGTTATACAGGTTCTGATTACTCGTTTCTCAGGAATGACCAATTCATCGTGCAATTGACACAGAGTACATGTGGCCAAGTGCGGGTACCCGCGGTTGTCATCCCAAGAAACTCACATGACTTCGCGATTGTTTGCTATACAAGAGCGATCTTGACCTGTTGCCAATCATTCGTTCCCAACTTTCCTTCTCCACTTCAGCTCCCCTACACTCACTCGCAACATCCTTGATCAACTACTGCGAACTTCCCTCGAAGGCGAACCCTCAGCTCTACCTCACACTACTAGATCAAAAACCCTCTCGCCTACCAACCATGGCATCCGCAACCCCCCTCTCCACAAAAGACACCCACATCCTCTCTCTCCTCTCCCTCCCGAACCCTCCCCTCCCGAACGCCGCTCCACCCACCTCCACCCCAAACAACACCACCGCCTCAT
>JAABUQ010003061.1_pt1 | contig 31525 bp, 32 predicted proteins | sample 5560001 | NCBI WGS metagenome assembly JAABUQ01 (sample SAMN10711888, study PRJNA513371) | rock metagenome | isolation source: Antarctica rocks | place: Antarctica: Victoria Land, Finger Mt nord | collected 2015-12-18 | reverse complement strand
AGATGCACCCCTCACATCTCGATCTCACCCCGTTTCCCCTCCCCTCTCCCGCCGCAGGCCAGGGGGAGGGGTTTTCCATCCGCTCCCTAGTCGCCGCCGAGGCCGCCGGGGCCGATAAAGCCGTGCAGGCCCGTGAACCAATAGTTGCCGAAGTAGGTAAAGATCGTCGCGGCAAAGCCCACGATCAGAATGATCGCCGTGCCCCGGCCCTTCACGCCGCGTACGATGCGGGCGTGCATGTAAAAGGCGTAGATCAGCCACGTCACGAGCGCGCTGGTCTCCTTCGGGTCCCACGTCCAGAAGCCGCCCCATGCCTCGCTCGCCCAGACCCCGCCGAGCACCAGCGTGGCGAACATCAACGGGAAGCCGACGACCACCGCGCGGTAGCCGATCTCGTCCAGCACATCGAGGCTCGGCAGCTTCGCCGTTTGCAGCCGGTCTTGCACCAGGTACATCGCTCCCGCCGCGAAGCCCATCGCGAAAAAGCCGTACGCGAGCATCGCCATCGGCACATGGATGGCGATCCAGCGCGATTGCAGCGCGGGCACGAGGCCGGACACTGCGCGCTCGCTCTCCGGGCGCGAAAGCCCGTACACCATGATCGCCGTCGCCACCGCCATCGCAATCGCGCCCAACGACTTCGCGGGGTAGAGGCGCGAGAGCACCCAGTACGCGAGGCAGATCGTCGTGGCAAAGGCGAGCGCGAACTCGTACATATTCCCGTACGGTCCGCGATGCGAGACGAGCGTGCGGAAGCCGAGCGCCCCGACCATGAATAAGAGCGCGCTGCGCTGCATATACGTCGCAATCGCTCCCGCCATGACGCTCGCGCCCGGTGTGCGCTCCGCCGTGACGCCCGCCGTGACCGTGCCGCCGCCCGCCGTTTGCATCGTGGTGGTGCGCAAGCGGAACAGCCCGAAGTTGTACACCGCGTAGAGCACGGTGGACAGCGCCGCGCACACCAGCGCGCCATACAGGCAGTACGAACTCATCTTCAACGCACCAAGCATCGCTCACTCCGTTCATCTGTAAGCAGTTATCAGTCGGCAGCAAGCGGGGACACGCTTACTTGCCCGCCACCGACAAGGCCGGGGTTTCGGCTCGCGCGTCCCCCATCACGTCTGGCTCATCCATCTCATCCGGTACATGATCCTCGGTACCTGACACCGCTGTTTTGATGGCGGCGGCAATCTCCGTGAACTCGCGCGCGCCGCCGAGGTCGAGCTTGACCTGCGCACCGAGTCGCACCCGCGCCGTGCCGTCCGGCAAGGGGGTGACAAGGGCGCGGAGGCGGCGTTGTGGCAGGTAAAAGGTGACGATGATGCTGGCAAAGATCAGCGCGGCGGCGAGGTAGATGAGTGGTAGCCCCGGAGCGTACGTGATCTGCAACCCCGTGAAGCGCAGTTCGCGCGCGAATGTGACGGTCAGGCCGCTGATCGTCGCGGCGCCGCCAGGATCAAGCACCGCCGTGCCGAGTGGCCCTGCGCTTGCCTTCGCGGCCCGGTTGTCAAAGACCGCCACCGCCACCTGCCCCGCGCCGAGCGTGTCGTCCGGCGCGCCGCTGCCCGCGCTCGACACACGCACCGTGACGCCGAGATCGTCCAGCCGTTGCACGCCGATCGGCCGTGTGACGCCGAGTGCCTGCGCCCGCGCCGAGGGGTCGAGGAGCGGCACGCCATCGTCGAACACGACGCGGCCCGTCGGGTCGGTGATCTTTAGCTTCGCGGCATTGCCGAACGTCGCCTGATGAAACGATACCGCGCCGACGTTGATCGGGCTATTGACGCGCAACCGACCGGAGGCGACCACATTGCCGGTGGCATCGCGCACATCGAGATCGCTGTAGTAATCTTTCGCGCGGCCATCGTCGTAGTAATCGTCTACGAATCCTTTGTTGGTCACGACGAGGCCCGTGCCGTGACCGACGGGGCGGTCGCTGCCGTCCGGCACGAAAAAGCCGATCTCGCGCCAGCCCGCGCCGGCGATCCAGACCGCGCCGACCATGATGAGCACCAATCCGCAATGAAAGGGAAAGGTGGCGAGTGGGCTATAGCGGTGCTTATCCGCGTACAAGTGTACGCTGCCGTTTTTCGCGTCCGTGTGGGACAGCACGCGGTACCGCTTTTTCGTCGCCACGCGCGTAAAGGCGGCAATGCCCGCTTCCATCGAAGGCGCGGTTGCTTCGTCGTGCTGCTTGACGGCATTGAAAAAGCCCGGCGAGGTGCGCACGTTCGGATGCCAGACGCGCTGGGCGATGCCGTTCCAGCGGTTCACCATGCCGCCAAGTACGATCGAGATGGCGAGCAGACCGAGCGTGATGAGAAAGGGCGGCGAGAGCCAGACTTCCCAGTTGCTCCACTTCCCCATCAGGCCGCTCAGCGCGGGTACCTGCTGGGCGACCCAGACGGGAAAGGTGCTTTGCGCCAGCGTGGCAATGAGGATCCACGCGACCGTGGTGCCGATCATCCACAAGGCGACGCGCACGGAGGTGAAAAACCACCAGACGCGGTCTACGAGACGGGCGAGGGGTGACGGGGCGGCAACGCCGGACGATGGTGCGGGGGCCGCTTGCGGGGAATGAGCCACGATGCAAACTCCGTTGTTTGCGTGCCGCGTGCCGCGTTCGCGCGGCTGCCCCGGCACACGGGCTGGCGGTTCATCTGTTGGTGGCAGTATATCACCGCCCCCTGAAGCGTGATGCCGGGGATCGTGATGGCGGGGGCGATCACGGACAGGCATCACTGTGTGCCGCTTGCGTCATGCACCGAATATTCGGCCTCTTGCCAAACATAACATTGTTGTGGCATTCTTTGGCGGTGCCAGGGGACATGTGGAGGCACGCATCGTCAAGTGGTCGGGCCACCATTCGTAGTGCGGTGTGTGCAATGGAATACAAGGGGAGAGAGCTTGTGAAGAAAATGCGCGGTTCGTTTGTGGTCGGTGTCACCCTTGGTCTCGTGCTCGTGGGGCTGCTGGTTTCGCCGGTTGCGCCCGTCGCGGCGGCAACGGCAACGGGTCATCTGTCTGCCACCGTTTCCGACCCGTCGCCCGTGTTTCGTGCGAATGAGGCTGTCACGGCCACGTTCACGGATAGCAACAACACCCCTGTGAAGGGGCTGAAGATGAAAGCGACATGGATCTCACCGGGGCGCACGACCACATGCAGCGGCGTGACAAACGCGGACGGCGTAGCGCAATGCAGCCGGACCGTCAAGGCGACCTCCGGGCAAACAGTGCATGTTCTCGTGCGCATTACGTATCGCCGGCACACCTACAAGCGCGAGACGAGCTTCGTGGTGAAGTAGCCGCGCATTTCTGTCCCCGCAATGCGCGGAAAACAAAATGACGCGCCCCGATGCAGTGATGCGTCGGGGCGTTTGGTGTGTGGGAGATTGCTTCCGGCTCGCCGTTTCAGTGGTATCGCTTAAAGCGTAATGCCGGGGATCGTGATGGAGGGGGCAATCACCGAGAGGCGGGCGAGGGTGTTGGTCAGGAGCAGGATGCCGATCAGGATGAGAAAGCAGCCACTGACGAGCGAGATCGCGCCGTAGTAGCGGTTGAGGCGTCGCAGCGCGCCGCTCGCGCGGCTGAAGGCGAGGGCGACGAGCAAAAAGGGCACGCCCAGCCCCAGTGAGTAGCAGAACAGGAGCAGGCCACCGTTCGCGGGCTGTGACCCGACCACGCCGTAAATGCCCGTGAGGATCGGCCCGACGCACGGCGACCATCCCGCCGCGAAAAACACGCCCACGAGGGCCGAGCGTGCCAGATCGAGCGGGGTGAGCGCGCCGGTCGCGCCAGTCGCGGCCTCCCGCATTGTCGGGGGCGGGTTGGCAACGATGCCCACGCCGCGCCGCTTCGTGAAGTGCGGCACGGATGCCGGGTTCATCTTGACGGTGCGGTTGAGAAAGGGAATCTTCACGAGGCCCGTGGTGTGCAGCCCCATGATGATGATGAGCACGCCACCGACCCAGCGCACGTACCCCTGCGCCGCCTGCACATTCGTCAGGAACAGCCCGACGCCGATGCCCGCGACCGTGAACACAGCGGAAAAGCCGAGCACAAAGGCCAGCCCGTGGGCGAGCAGCGCCCGTCGTGTCGGCGCTTGTCCCGGCGCGACCGATGTGCCCGCGAGGTGGCCGATGTATCCCGGCACGAGCGGCAGCACGCACGGGCTGACAAACGACAGTAGCCCGCCGAGAAACGCGAGCGCCGCGCCCGCGACCAGCGGCGTACCCTCAACCTGTACCGCGACTTGTATCGCTGCGATCATGATGCCTCCCCACACTGCGAGCTTCCCTTGCGACACGCGCCATGCTCGCACCAGTATACGCCGCTTGCCTGACAGAGCGGTTACGTGGGCCTTACGGTTCGCGCCACATCTGCGATAATTCGGTGACGCGATGCACGATCGGTATTCGGCTTTCGCACGCACACCGTGAGGAATCTCAGGAGGCATCATGCCGCGCGGCACGGGACAACGCACGTATCGAACGGAAGGCATCGTGCTGCGCGGGCGCGACATGGGGGAGGCGGACCGCCTCATCACCCTGCTGACGCCGGAACACGGCACCCTGCGCGCGGTGGCGAAGGGCGCGCGACGGATGGTGAGCAAAAAGGCGGGCCATTTGGAGCCGTTCTGCCGCTGTGCGTTGCTGGTTGCCGGGGGACGGGAGTTGGACCTGATCGCGCAGGTGGAAACGCTCGACGCCTTTCCCGGCCTGCGCGATGACCTCGACCGCCTCGGCCCCGCATGGTACATCACGGAACTCACGGAACGCTTCAGTGACGAAGGCACGGAGCAGCGCGTGCTGTACGGCCACTACCTCGCGGCGCTTACCGCCCTCGCGCATGGGGCGGACCCGGACTTCGTTTGCCGCTGGTACGAAAGCACGCTGCTCACGCTCAATGGCCTCGCGCCCTCGTGGTCGGCGTGCGCCGGTTGCGCCGCGCCCGTGCAACCGGACACCACGTACGCCTTTAACCTCACGCGCGGTGGCCTGCTCTGCCCCGACTGCGCCGCCACGGCCCTGCACGACCTTGTGCTCGACACAGATACGGTGAAACTCTTGCGGCTCCTGGCGCGGGAACCGCTCGCGCGCCTCGTCCACTTGCGCGTGCCCCGCCCCGCGCTGGCGAACGCCGCCGCCGCCCTCACGCTCGCCCTGCGCGCCGGGCTGGACAGTGACCTGCGCACGCCAGGGGTGCTGCGGCAAATGGGGCAGTAAGCGGTCACAGCATACGAAGGGGATCAACGCATGGCGTACATAGACAAACTGCTCGCGCCGGGCGAAGCGCCACGCTACATCGCGCGGCAGCATACGCTGTTCCTGATCGAACGCATTATCGAGCAGGTCCTGATCGCGGCGATCCTGATCGCGGCGGGGATCGCGGGTAAAATCCTGCTACCGTCGCGTGCCGGGGAGATGGCGGGAAACGCGGCGATCTTTATCGCCTTGCTGCTCGCGGTCTGGGCGCTGTTCGAGGCGTATTGGCGTACGCTCGTGTGGCGCAACACTGAGTTTATCGTCACGAACCGTCGCGTAATCCGTACGCAAGGGGTACTTGCGAAGCGCTCGGTTGACTCGTCGCTGAACATGATCAACGACTTGAGCACGAACCAGAGTATCATGGGACGCATCGCGGGGTACGGCGATGTACGCGTTTTCACCGGTAACGACGACGCGGACGAGTTTTATCAGGGCATCGCCGACCCGCTCGCGTTCAAGCGGGCGCTCCTCGCCGCGCGCGACGACCTGCTGCGCGAGTTGAGCGGCAGCGGCGCGCATCCCATTTACCCCGGCGCTCCCGGTTATCCCGGCGCCGCGCCAGAGTACGACCCCGCGCAGATTCCGACACTGATCGCTCAACTGGCCGATCTCGCCGCCCGTGGCGCGATCACGCGGCACGAGTATGAGGCCAAGCGCGCGGAGTTGTTGCGGCGGCTGTAATTACCCGTCCGGTTGCGCCCCGGCACAGTGCAATCAAACCTGCGATAACGACCACCATACGAACCCGTACCGAAAGGAGCGTGCGATGGCCCAGACACCGGACCCGGCATCGGAGACCGACATGATGAATGCGCTTGCCGGTATTGCCCCAAATGCGCCGCTCGCCGCCGTGCGCGCGGCCCGACCCGATGTGGCTCAGTACACGCAATCGAGTGACCGGGCGTTGCTCGAACCGGACGATCCCGGTGGCGTGAGTTGGGAGGAGCGCGAAATGATCGCCTTGCGCGTCGCGGTGCTGACGGGCAGTACGCCCCTCGTCACGTATCACCGGGAGCGGTTGCGCGCCCTCGGCGCGAACGCTGCCACGCTCGCCGCCGTTGAGCAATCCGGCAATAACGGCAACGGCGGCGGCGCTCTCTCGCCCCGCATAGTGGCGATCTTGCGCCACACCGACCTGCTGGCGCGCACGCCTGGAGACGCCACCCCCGCGCATCTCGCCGCATTGCAGGATGCCGGTCTCACCCCGCGCGATATCGTGACGATCAGCCAGTTGATCGCCCTGATGAGCTACGAGGCGCGCGTCCTCACCGGGCTGCGCCTGCTTGCGGAGGACAAATGAGCACCACCAAACAGCCCCAGTTTACGATGGACGTGTTGCGCTGGCAGCCGTGGATTGCCACCGTGGACGAAACCGGCGCGACGCCCGAACAGGCCGCGCTGGTGGACGAAGTAGCCCCCAGCCCCGACAGTCGCGCCTACTACGCGCTGCTCGCGCACGACGTGCCCGCGCTACGCGAGCGCACGCTGTTGTTCAACGCCGTGATGTACGGGCGTGGGGGTCTGCGCCGCGCCGACCGCGAGCTTGCCGCAGTGGTGCCATCGCTCATCAATGGCTGCGTGTACTGCACCTCGGTTCATGCCCGCCGGTACGCGCAACTGACGAAAAACTCGGAGCTGATGGAGCGCCTGCTCAATGACGGGCTGGAGACGCCGCTGCCGGAGCGGGAGCGCGCCATCGTGGACTACGCCGCGAAGCTGACGCGCGATCCGGCGGCGATGACAACGGTGGACCTCGCCCCGATGCGGCAGGTGGGGCTATCGGACGGCGAAATCCTCGACGTGACGCACGCGGCGGCGATGTTCGCCTGGGCCAACCGCCTGATGCAGACCCTCGGTGAGGGCGAGCCGACCACCGCCCCCTGACTCCCGGCCCCTGCCCGAGATAAGCGCAAAGGCGCAAAGGCACAAAGGAATGAAAGACATCAAACGGGTCTTTTGTCTTTGTCCCCCTTCGCGCCTTTGCGCTTCAAATGCCCCCGTCCATCGGTAGATGCGGCAACGCTCAATGGCGACTCATCGCTAATGGTAACGTACGTTTCACAGTGATCTTTTCCGTTTTTCCGCGAAATATGGTTATAATACAATCCGTAATGCATCGAGTGTATGAATAAGAAGGGCAGGGTGGCATGGTCGCTTCGCTCTCGACGGGTGCCGGGTCGTCGCTGTTTGGACGCACGGCAGAGCAAACGGTGTTGCGCGCGGGCCTCGACGCTGCGCGGGCGGGACGCGGGCGGCTCGTGTTTGTGGCGGGCGAGGCGGGGATCGGTAAGACCGCGCCGGTCACGGCGCTCGCGCGTGACGCGGCACAGGAAGGCGCACGGGTGCTCGTTGGTCGCTGCGAGGATGTCGTGCCGCCGCCGCCCTATGGCCTGTGGCGCGACCTGTTCGCGGGGGCCGAAGCCGCCGCGTTGCCCGTGCCTCCCCCGGCAGCGTTCGCTCCCCTCACGGCGGCACCGGCGACGACCGACCCCGCGCCGCCGGAAGCGCAAGTGCGCGCGTGGCTCACCGCGCTCGCCCGCACGCGGCCCGCCGCGCCCGTCGTGCTCGTGCTGGAAGACCTGCACTGGGCGGACCGCCTCGCTCGACCTGCTGCGCGCCCTCGCCCGCGCCGTCGCAGCGGAACCAGTGCTCATCCTTGGCACGTACCGCGAGGATAAACTCGACCGTGCGCACCCGCTCTACGCCCTGTTGCCGCGTTTCGTGCGTGAGAGCGACGTGGCCCGCATCGTGGTGCCCCCGCTCACGGCGGCGGACGTCGCGGCGCTCGTGCAGGCACGCTATGCCTTGCCCGACGCGGATGGGCAACGGTTGGCCCGCTCTCTGTACGACCGCGCCGAAGGCAACGCCCTGTTCACGACCGAACTGCTCTACGCGCTGGAAAACAACGGCAGTTTGCGTCAGACCGCCGGGGCGTGGCGCGTCGGCGACCTCACGGCGACGCCCCTGCCCCCGCTGCTGCGGCAGGTGATTGACGCGCGCGTGCATCGCCTCGGCCCGTAGGCAAGCGTGCTGCTCGAAGGCGCGGCGGTGATCGGCGGCGAAGTGCCGCTCGCCCTGTGGACACGGATCAGCGGCGGCGACGAAGACGCGGTGCTCGCCCTGATTGACGACGCGGTTGCCGCCCGGTTGCTCACCGTGCTGCCGGACGGTGCCGCCGTGCAGTTCATGCACGCCCTGACGCGGGATGCCTTGTACGCCAGTATCTCGCTCACGCGCCGCCGCGCGCTACACCGCGCGGTTGCCGAGGCATTGATGGCGCGGGCCACCGCTGAGCCGGAGGCGGTCGCGGCGCATTTGCGGGCGGCGGGGGATGCGCGGGCGCGGGACTGGCTGCTGCGCGCGGCGGCGCCCTTGTGGGCGGCATGGGCCGCACTGACCAACCAGTATTCCGCCAATCACGGGCAGGGGTCAACCACCATCGGCTTCCCGAATCTAAGCCTCTACCAAATCCTTAACAACTCCTCGCAGTACCCGACCGTTTTTCACGATATCCCCGCGTCCGGCGACAACTGCGTGCAAGCTGCCGTCTGCCGCCCCTCCGGGGGCAGCGTGAGCTACCCGGTTCAAACCGGATACGATCTCGCAACAGGTATCGGCTCCTTCAACGCGGGGGCGCTCGCCATCGCCCTCGGCCCCCCGCCCGTGGCGGCGCTCAGCACGTCGTCGCTCGCCTTTGGGTCGTACACTGTGGGCGCGGCGGACACGAAGATCGTTACTGTTACCAATCAGGGTCAGGCGCCCCTGAACTTCTCGCACGTCTCGGTGACTCCTACCGACGCCTTTTCGCTGAGTGGCGATAGTTGCTCGCCGCGTCCCGTTGCCCCCAACGGCACCTGCGGCATCACGGTGCATTTCCAGCCATCCGCCGCGCAAGTGTATACCGCGACGCTTTCCCTCTATGACAACGCCGCGAGTAGCCCGCAAACCGTGGCGCTTACTGGCGCGGGCGCGTACGGCGGTGGTCCGGTTCCCGTGCTCAACCCCGCCAGCACGGTGGACTTCGGTAACACACCCATCGGCGCCAGCTACAATGCATTCGCCGCCGTCACGCTTTCCAATGGCGGGTCGCAGCCGTTGACCGTGAACTCCTACAGTCTCGCACTCGCTCAGTATTTCTGCAAACCGCTCTAGGTGAACAGCCCGACGAGGTAGGCGACCGCAGCGGCGGTCATCAGGGCAAAGCAGGCCCAGCCCCAGAAGTTGCTCCATAAATTGTTTGTGAAGGTTTCCATCACGCTGCGACGGTTGGCGAGGAGCACGATCATCAGCAGCAGGGGTGGCGTGACTAACCCGCACAGAATGGAGCTATATACGAGCGCCTTGATCGGGTCAAGGCCGAGCAGGGTGACGATCATACCTGCGAGCGTGCTGAGGGCAATCACGACGTAAAAGCCCTTCGCGCGGCGGAGTGGTTCGTCCAGCCCCTCGCGCCAGCCAAACGTCTCGCTTACGGTATAGGCAATCGCGCCGGTGAACACGGGCACGGCAATGATTCCCGCGCCGATGAAACCGGCAGCAAACAGGTACTTCGCTACGGGGCCGAGCAGCGGTTGCAAGGCAGTCGCCACGTCCGCCGCGCTCGCGATGTCGGTTTTGCCGGTCTGATGCAGCGTGGCAGCGGTGGTAAGGATGATAAAGTACATCACCACGTTCGAGGCAAACATGCCGATATTGACGTCCAGCTTGCGGTCGGCGACCTGCTGCCGCGTGGCGCCGTGGCGTTCGGCGGGAGTTTCCTTGCCTGCCGCCTTTTTCTCCTCGACCTCCTGCCCCGCCTGCCAGAAGAACAGGTACGGCGAGATCGTGGTGCCAAGAATGGCGATGGCGAGGTTCAAGTCGTCCTTGTTGCGTGGCAGGTGAGGAATCAGGGTGCCCCGGAGTACCGCGCCCCAATCGGCATGCGCCGCGAAGCCCGTGAATACATACGCGACCAGCACGAGGGCAAGCCACTTGAAGACCTTGTTGATGTTCTGGTATTTCGCAAACACCTCAAAGAGCGTCAGCGCGATTGCGATCAGCGGCACGAGCACGACGATGGGCACGGGCACGAGCAGGTTGATGCCGGCGGCAATCGCGATCAGGTCCGCGCCCACGGTGAAGGTGGTGGCGACGACGAGCAGCAGCAGCACGGGGTACACGAGCCACTTCGGGAAATACTGCCGCAGCGTGATCGCCAGCCCGCGCCCGCTGACGAGGCCGATGCGTGCGCACATTCCTTGCACCACCGCCATCATCGGAAAGGTAATCAGTGCCATCCAGAGAAAGCCGTACCCCGATTGCGCCCCCGTTGCGGCATACGTGCCGACGGCGGAAGGGTCGTCGTCTGACGCCCCCGTGATGAGGCCGGGGCCGAGCACGGCGAGCAGCTTGCGCGCCCCGTGCTTCTCCGTCGCCTCGCGCCGGTCGCCGAGCCGCTGGTCCGGTGCGGGGACCGAGGACGCATAGGAGCCATCAATCGTGCCCGGTTCCTCGTCCGCGCGCCCATGTAGCGTGTGCATCAGCGGCGACTGCGACGGTACGGCGGGGGGTGCGTCTTCGTGCGCAACGGGCGCGGGGCGTGCGGGGGATACAGGGCGCGCAGCGGTGTTTCGCATAGTGGACGGGACGATCCTTTCGTCTCAAGCAAGCGGGCACACAGACATATCACCGCTCGTACACTGCGGCAACCGTTTACCGCAGTGGAGTAAGCAGGTTGCGTGCCACTTGTACGGACAGATAGGCGCCCCAAGACGGAAAGAATCAGCCGCTTTCTTATACCGGTGGTTGGTGCGTATGCCAGTCGGTTTGCCCCTGATAGGCATGGGCAACCGCGATCACGGTATTCTCCGACCCCGCGCGCCCAACGAACTGCACCGACGTGGGCAGGCCGCGTTCGCCGAAACCATTGGGTACGCCGATCGCGGGGAGACCGGCGACGTTGCCTGCTGCGCCAATCGCGGGGCGGCGACCCGTAGGCGAGCGGAAGTACTCGCTGAAGCGCACCGTGAGCGGGCTGGCGACGGCATTCGTGGTCGGTGCGAGGATCGCGTCGTAGCGGGCAAACAGGGCATCGAGGTCGCGCACGATGTGGCGGCGGATGCGCGTCGCCGTGACGTAATCCTTGCCGCTCACGGTGCGCATTGCGTAGCCGCCCGTGCGGTCTTCGGGCGCGGTGAGATGTGCCGCTTTGCCGCTCGTTACGAAGTCGTCCATCGCGCTCGCTGCCTCCGCGTTGAGCAGCGTTTGCGCCACGGCGGCGTACGGGTAGTCTGGCAGCGTCACTTCCTCAATAGTGGCAACCGCGCGCAGGGCGTCGAGCGTCGCGGCGAAGTTCGCGCCCACCTCCGGCTGCGTGCCGTCCGCCGCGCCCGCGATTACGCCGAGGCGGAAGCCGCTCGTCCGCATCATGTCGGGAGTGTAGCGATATGCGTTGGGGAGCGTCGTGTCGTCCCCCGCGTCCGGCCCGGCAATAGCGGCAAGTACGAGGCCGCAATCGTCCGCCGTGCGGCACATCGGGCCGAGTTTGTCGAGCGTGTACGAAAGCGCCATTGCGCCGCGTCGGCTGACGCGCCCGTACGTGGGTCGCAGCCCCGTGACACCGCAGTACGACGACGGCGTGAGGATGCTGCCCCAGGTCTCGAAGCCAATGGCGAAGGGCACGGCACCCGCGCCCACAGCGGAGCCGGAGCCGGACGACGACCCGCCGCTCCATGCCTCCGGGTTCCAGGGGCTTTTACCGGGGCCGGTGAAGGCGGCGTTTGGCTGGTCGTAACCGAAGCCACCCGCTAGTTCCACCATTGCCAGCTTCGCCACCAGCACCGCGCCCGCCGCCCGTAGCCGCTCGATCACCGCCGCATCGTGCGGGAAGTGCTGATCGCGTAGCGGCGCCGCGCCCCAGGTAGTTGGGATGCCGCCGCTCGTCGCAAGCAGGTCTTTCGCGCCGTACGGGATGCCGTGCAGTGGCCCACGGTCGTACCCCGCCGTCAGTTCACGTTCCGCTTCCCGTGCCTCCGCCAGCGCGCGCTCCCGTGTCAGCGTCACCACGGCGTTGTAGAGCCGCCCCACCGTGTCGAGGCGGTCGAGGAACTGTTCGGCGAGGGCGACGGGCGTGGTTTCCCCGGCGCGCAGCATCCGCCCCAGTTCGCGTACCGAGGCAAAGGCAAAGCGGTCGCCGGTGGGCGTGGTCGTCGTGGCCATGCTGTTTACCCCTTCGCCTGTGGATGGAAAACTGCCGCCGGTTCGTCTCCATTCGCCAGGGGAACGGCGGCGAGGGCGGCGCTCGTCGCGGTAATGCCTGCTAATTGCTCGCGCACGCGGACGATACCGGCGTCGTCAAGCCGGTCGCCGAACTCGGCGCGCAGGGCGGCAAGGGGGGATTCGATGCGGGCGTCCGGCTCTATCATGCAGGCTGCTCCTTGTGTATCGCGGCGCGTACGTCCGCTTTAGCAGGTCCGTGTTGCAGAGAGTTTATCAGGAATCCGATAGCCGTAGCCAGTACGGGGGCGTTGTCGCAGGCGGTATTCTGGATGATACTGAGGTATCACGACCGCGTACATCTTATGCGCGCGGAGCGGGTACACCGGCGTACCCGGAGCATCACCACGCACTGCCGCGTGAGGAAAGGACCGACCCGTGCCTGCTGTTTTCGCCGCGACGATTCTTGGGGACCTCGGCACCCTGGTCGCGCAAGCGATTTTCGCCTTTGTGCTCCTGCTCGTCGCTATCTGGGGCCAGATTTCCTACGGCAACCGCGCCCTGAAGATGGGGCAGGACATGGTGTTCGGCTTTTTCGCCGTGTTCGTCTGGTTTATCGGCATGTCGCAACTGATCTCCGGGCGCATCAGCGGCCTCGCGCTCGTGGTCGTGACGATCCTGATGGGCACGGCGCTCGTTGACCCCATCCGGCGCGCAACCTGGGCACGCCTGCTGCCCATCGTCGCAGACGACCGGATGCACATGCTGGGGCTGGTCTGCCTGCTCTTTGCCACGGCGATCTTTTTTCTCACGAGCGCATCTGTCGCCGCGCCCATCGGCACGCCCGCCGACCGCGCGAGCGTGTTCGACCCCTCCGCCACCGGCGCACGCGCGGGGTGGAACACATTCGATCCCCTGCCGACGCCGCGCAAGGATGTTGGCCTCGTTGCCATCGGTGACACGCTCTATGCCGTGGGCGGCGAAGACGCGCGTGGCCCGGTGGGCACGGTGCAGGCGAACACTCCGCGTGCGGACGGCAGTGCGGGCAAGTGGGCCGATAAGGCGAGCCTCGCCAACCCACGGGCACACGCCGCCGTCGCGGTGGCCGGCGGCAAGATTTACGTAGTCGGTGGCGATCACGATGGCACGCCCGTCACTACCGTGAGCGTCTACAACCCAGCCACGGATACGTGGGCTGAAGGGCCACCCCTGCCCGCGTCGCGCACCGCTGTAAGCGCCGTGCTGATAGGTCTCGCGGGCGCGCCGGGCGGCACGCTCTTTGTGATCGGTGGCACGGCGGACGACCCGAACGGCGCGCATCCGCGTGGCACGAACACCGTGTATACCCTGGATACGAATGCTGACCCCGCAATGCGGCAGTGGGCATCGTTCGCGCCGTTGCATACCGCGCGGATGAGTGCGGCGGTTGCTGGTGACAACGGGCGCGTTTTTGTGCTTGGTGGGCAGGACATAGGCCGAAGTCTCGCCAGTGCGGAAACCCTCGACCCCAACGCGAAAGGCTGGGTGCCGCTCCCCGATATGCCGCAAGCCCGTGCGAATGCGGGGGCGGCACTGGTTGGTGGTGATCGCAACACCTTGTACGTGGTGGGTGGCATTGGCGCTGCCGAAGCGTCCCCCACCTCGTTCAGCTTTGATCTCGTGAACCGTGTATGGACGCAGGGGCCGGAACTGCCGGTCGGTCGCGCCGATCTCGGCGTCGCGGCAGTGGGCGGCAAGGTGTATGCCGTGGGGGGCGCGACCGACCAGTTAGCGCAGATCGTGCCCACGGGCGGCGTGCTCTATACGGCGGGCGAGGCGGTCGTGGTCGGCGTGCTGGCCGTGCTGCTCGTCGGCGTCGGCGTGCGGCGCGTGCCCCGGCCCGTGGCGGCAAAGGCAGTGCCGGTAGGTGCGGCGGGGAGCGGCGGACGCGGGGCGAGCAATCGGGGCGTGATCGCCAGCAGCCTCGACGATGCGGGCGAGAAGATGCAGTACGGCACGAGCTTCCGCTGGCGGCGCAGCCCCGCAGAGGTGCGGGAACGGCTCGGCCTCACCGCGCCGACGCCGCGCGTGCTGCTCGTCGCGCTCGCGGCGGTGGCGGCGCTCGTCGCGACCACAATCGGGGGACAATTGCTGACCGCCGCGCTTTCACCGACGATAGCGACGAATGTGGCGCGCATCGCGGCGCAAGCGCAGGCGAACGTCGGCGGTGCAGCGGCGGCGGCGGTCGCGGCGATATTGCTCGCTATCGGGGAGGAAGTGCTCTTTCGGGGCGCGATCCAACCACGCTTCGGCATCTTTCTCACGGCGCTCGCCTTTGCCGGGCTGCACACGCAGTATGGCTTCGCAGTCGCGCCGCTTACCCTGTTCGCCGTCGGCCTCGTGCTCGGCCTCGCCCGTCGCTTCGGCAGCACGACCGCCGCGATCCTCGCCAATGTCTTGTATGTAGTCGTGATGCTCGCCCTCGTGCGGGCAGGTATCTACACAGGATGACAACGGCGGGCATCGCACTGCTCCGGGAACGTGCGCGGGCGGACGCGGCCCTGCGGCTCCTGCCCATGCTGACGGATGCACCGCTCCACCTCGTGGGCGGCGCGGTGCGTGATGCCTTGGGGGGTGCGACGGGTGGCGTTGTCACCGATTGGGACATCGCCGTGCCGACGGACGCCGTGCCTCTCGCACGGCGATGGGCGGACGCGGTTGGGGGCGCGTTTGTCTCGCTGCACGAAACGCACGCGACTGCCCGTGTCGTCGGGGAGACGGCCCGATATGATCTCGCCGCCTACCGCGCTCCCACACTCGAAGGCGACCTGCGCGCCCGTGACCTGACGGTGAATGCCATCGCGGTTGACCTGCGCGCCCTGCTTGCCGGGACCGATGCGCCCTGCATAGACCCATGCGGCGGCGTCCGTGACCTCGAAAACTCCCTGTTGCGCCCGTGTGGCCCCGACGTGTTCGCGGCGGACCCCGTGCGCGTCGTGCGCCTGTATCGCTTCGTGGCGACGCTCGGTTGCGCACCGACCGCCGAAGCGGACGCACAGGCAGCGGCGGTGCTAGCGCGTGGCGGCGGTAGCGATAGCGGTGCGACATGGTGGCAGTCGGTCGCGCCGGAGCGGGTCACGGACGAACTGGCACAGCTATTCGTCGCGCCTGCCGCCGGTGATGCGGCCAATGGTGCAATAATGCGCCTCGCCGACGCGGGCGTACTCGATGCCTTCGTGCCGCACTGGGCGGAAACACGCGGCCTGGCGCAAGGGCGCAACCACGATCTCGAGGTGTGCGGGCATGATGTCCACGCCGCCGCCATCGTCGCGGGGCAATTCCTGCCCCGGCTGGACGAGTGGATGGCCCCGCACGCCGACGCGCTCCGGCAGTGGCTCGACGTGCCCGTGGGTGGGGAGCGCACGCGCCGCTGGCTCGTGCCGTTCGCCGCGCTACTGCACGATGTCGGCAAGGCGGTCACGTACACGATCAAGCCCAATGGGCGACCGGACTTCACGGGGCACGAGATCGCGGGCGGGCATATCGCGGCCCAGGTGGCGGCGAGCCTGCGGCTCTCGCGGGCGGAACGCAAGTTGCTCGTCGCCTGCGTGCGCCTGCATGGTTACCCGAACGCCTTGCAGCGGCATGGCCCCGATCATCCCCTGCGCTTTTTCGCCGTCGCGGGGGAGGCCGCCCCCGGCGTGATTCTGGTCGCAACCGGCGACCGTGCCACGGCGAACGGCCCCGCCCGCCCGCCCGAAAAGGTGGCGCGCGATGTCTCATTCCTGCTGAACCTCACGCGCGACTATTTCGGCACTTGGGCGCCTCTGCTTGCCACGCCCCCGCTCGTGCGCGGCGACGACGTGATGGCGGCGCTCGGCCTTGCCCCCGGCAAGCGCGTCGCGGAATTGCTGCTCCTGCTCCGACGGCGGCAACTTGAGGGCGCGCTCACCGCGCGGGATGCGGCGATAGCGGCGATACGACCGATCTTCGCCGTGCGGCATGGCGGAGAAGATCGGCCGGGCTGGTAGCATACGGATTGGGTACCGCATACAGGAAACAAAGAAGTACGGACTGCGCGGAATCCCCGCGTTCCCCTTGACGTACGTACTATATGACTGTACAATGCGTACGTACTACAGGAACGGTTCGGTAGCGTCGGCGATGTGTGTGGATGGCTTCCTCGTAGTCTCGGTGCATCGGAGCTGTGGCCGATGTGCGGAGCGGAGCAATCCGCTGGCAGACGATGGCGGTGCGGGAATGGGGTCGGGGACGCAGTGCAGGCCGGTTGCGCCTTCGCTTCCAGACATCAACGAACCGGGGTGACCCCTGTAGTACGTGGTTTTGGGTGGGATCGTCGGCTTGGGTCACAACACCCGCGAGACTGCCCCCTGTGCCCTCCTTTCCCCCTCTGCCGCTCCCGGTTGGTCGCGCGACCGGGAGCGGCGCTTTTGTCGCCCAAAACCAGTGCATGATTCGTTTTATTATGGAGTAGTCTCCACGCAATTCGCCTGCGGGAACTGACGGCCTCACTACTGTCCCTGTCCCTGTCCTTACCGCGCCACTCGCGTACTGTTTCGGCTATACCGCCGCAATCATACGTGTTAGCAACGTTTTCCAGAATAAGGGGAACAGAGGCTAGACACAAAGCGATGGTTCATGTTAAAATATTTTTGTATTGATGGATACGAACATAAGCGATCAGACGAGAAGGATAGGCGGATGGAAGCGCGCAAGGAAAACAGTACAAGATGGCGGCAGAGTAGCGTGTCCGCGCTGGTACTTCTGGCAGGGGTCCTCACGGATAATGCCTTGAGTATGTCTGTGCGTGTACCCCTCGTGGGACAGGCTGTTGCGGTGATCTGCGGCCTCGCGGTCGGCGCGCTCGCCGTACTAATATTCCGGGAGCGCGAGGGGGCACATACGTCGGCGGCGGCATTGTATTCCGCCCTGACGGTGATCGTGTTCACGCTCACCCTGCCCCGCGTGGAGTACCTCGCGCTACTCGCGCTTTGCGTCGCCACGGTCGCTGCGTGCCTCGTCTCGTCCCGGCATCATCCCATCATCCCACGGCCCGCGCCGGTGGTGCCCGTGCCGGTAAAGGCGCGCGAGAATCACCGGTAAATTTCTTCGCAGCATTTCAGTCGTGCTCCCCGGTTTCCATCGGGGAGCGCGGCTGTTTCCAACTGGTCAGACGGCCGCGCGCTCCCGCAGCCACGCGAGCACGCGCTGGTCATGCACCCAGCCCCCGCCTTCATGGGCGGCATTCGCGTACGTTTCCACCTCCACCGATGTGGTGAGGGCGTTGACGAGCGCGAAGCCTGTTTCCGGGGGGCAGACATCGTCCTTGAGGCCGATACTGAGCAGGATCGGCACGGTGATGCGCGGCGCGAAGTTCAGGATATCTATGGTATCGAGCGTGTGCATCACGGCGTCGCGGCGGTCGGGATAGAGCCGCAGATAATCGTTCACTTCGCCATACGGGTACGAGTTTGTGAGTGTCAAGGCGTCACGGATCGCGCACAGAAATGGCACATTCGGGGCTGCCGCCTTTACCTCCGGGCGTGTCGCCGCGATGAGCAATGTGAGTCCCCCGCCCTGGCTCGTGCCACGGACGTAGATGCGCTCGCGGTCTATATTGGGCAGGGCGAGGGCTATATCCATCGCGCGCCAGGCGTCGGCGTAAATGCCCTGATAGGCATAGCCCGTCGGGTTTTCGATCCCCGCCAGCATCAGGCCGGGAAAGCCGGGGCGGTATTCCGCGTCGGACCCGGTATGCGCGCGCACGCTTACGGCGAGGGCGGCAAAGCCGTTGTCGGCGTAGAACCGCTGCGGCCCAAGCGATTGCCCGTACCCCGGAACCGTCACCACGAGCGGGAACGGCCCGCCCATCGTTGGCCGGACAAACCAGCCCATGATGCGCAGGCCGCCAAACGAGCGGAAGAACACGCGCGCGACCGCCGTTTGCGGCGTGGAAAAGAGCGGCACCTCCTCGATCTCTCTATCGAGCGGTTGCGTGGCGGTCGCGGCAAAGGTGTCGTCCCAGAACCGGTCGAAGTTTGCGGGCTTTGTGACCGTCGCATGGAACTGGCGCAGGGTATCGGGCACGTCAGATACTGCCATCTCATCCTCCTTCGCGTGTCGGTGAATCGTTGCGGCGATGGTAGCACACTCGGTCGGGATCATGGCAGCACAAGGCGTTCGCTTTAAGTTCATTATTTATTTTCAAAGGAACTTTGCAATTGACGGGCCCTCTGGTATGATACAAGGTGATAGGCTGCGAAGTGACCGGAACAGGGCCGGCAAGCGGAGGGACGGGCGATGCAGTTGCGAGAACTCGCGGGACATCGAGGGCGCGTGCGGCGGGCCGCGCGGATCGTACTGGTTGTAGCGACCGCGATGATGGCGTTTGCCGGAAGCGGCGCAGGCGTGCGGGCCGACACACCCGATGGGCCGGACACGCCCCTGATTCGCAAGGTGTCGGTCAATACGACGCGGGTTCGCCCGGATCAGACGATCAAGGTGCGCATTGATGTGGGCGACCGCTGGGGCATCATGGACTCGCCGTACATCGAGTACCGCAAGGCGGACGGCGTGGTGGGGCCGGCGGCGTTTTTCAAGCGCGTCTCCGGCGGCATTCACAACGGTGTCTGGGAAGCGAGCCTGTACTTTGACGAATACGCCCCGTACGGCGATGCCTACGTCTCGCGTCTGTACGCCTACGACCGCCACGGGCACACGACGAACCTCTGGGAAGGCGAAGGCGTGCTCGCGGACGCGAAAATCACGATTATTGAGTACGTGGACCCGACCTTCACAGGCTGAGCGTGCGGGGAGATATACGCCCCGGAGCCTCAGCCGACTTCATTGCGCGTTGCCCGGCACCTCGTCATAGTTGATTGGGTAACCCGCGAAGAGGCATTCGCGGCAGGCGGGGCCGAGGTCAAAGGCGGAACGGCAACGCGCGCAGAAGCCGCCGAAGTAGCCGCGTTCAAAGAGGCGTGCGTCCATCGGGTGCAGGGCCGACCCGCTGGCGAGGTGGCGGCACTCCGCGACGAGCAACGCTTCCAGTTCGGGCGTGACCACGGCGGGCCGTGATACCTCGTACAGTTCGCCCGCCCAGTCGCGGATGCTGATCGTGCGCACCCCGTTCAGGTCGTAAAACGCTTCCAGATACGCCTGTTGCTCCTCTAGGGCGACGATGGCGGAGACGTATTGCAGAACCGCGTCCGCCTCTTCCGCAGTGGCGGCGATGCGGTCCACGATACGGCGCAGGCGAACTGTGGCGCGGCGCGCGGGATCGGACAGATCGGCTTCTTCGGCGCGCATGTTATTTCCCATAGATTTCTCCGTTGCGCTCCCGCCCTTCCGCGTCCGCGAGGCGTACGGCGCGAACGAATGCCGCCATGCGTGCCGCGTCTTTCATGCCGGGCGCCCGCTCGATGCCGCTCGCCACGTCCACACCCCACGGCCCGACCGTGCGTACCGCCGCCCCGACATTTTCCGGGGTCAACCCGCCCGCGAGAAAAACGCGCCCCGTGTCGCCGTCGCTGCTCGCCGGGTGGCATGAACGCTGCACGATTTCAGCGCACAACTTCCAGTCACCGACTGCGCCGGTACCGCCGTACTGTCCAGGTACGGCGGCGTCCAGCAGAGGAATCAGCGGTTGTCCGAAGGGGCCAGGGGGGAGCGACTGCGCCATCCGGCGGTAGGACGCGAGGCGTGCAGCGAAGGATGCGGCGGTCTCATCTGGTTGCGGGCGCATCGTTTTCAACGCCGGAAACCCGACTGCGGCAACGGTCTCCGGGGCTTCATCCCCCGCGTATTGCACGAGATCGAGGCCGCACAAGGCCGCGACCCGCCGCGTCTCCGCCACCGCCGCACTCACGAACAGCCCACAAATATACGGGGGCGACTCTCGTTCCTCCCGCAGCGATGCGATCATTATGCACGCATCCTCCGGCGTGATGCAGCGTCGGCTCCCGGCGTAGAAGTTGAACCCCAGCACGTCCGCCCCCGCGTCCGCCCCCGCCCGCGCATCCGCCAATGTCCGCATCCCGCACAATTTCACGACCGTCATGCGACACAACCGGGATCTAACCGCGAATACTGCCCAGAGGGCACCCGGAAGGCACGAAGAAAAATAATCTGTTTGCGTTTCCTTCGCGCCTTCCGGGTGCCCTCTGGGCAGTATTCGCGGTTCATCCTCTCCCTCCCGGATTGGCGAGGGCACGCACGGCGGCGGCGCGGTCGGGGGCAGTCATTACGGTTTCGCCCACCAGAGCGGCGTGGTAGCCGGCGTCCGCGAGCCGCCGCATGTCGTCCGGCCCCTTGATGCCGCTGAGGGCCGCCGTGACCGTGCCCGCTGGCATTTCCGCCGCGAGGGCCGCCGCAAGATCGGTGTTGACGCTGAAATCGCGCAGGTCGCGCTGGTTCACGCCGATCAAGGCCGCGTCCACTACCGCCGCGCGCCGCAACTCCGCCACGTTGTTCACTTCCACGAGCGCGGTCATGCCATGCTGCCGCACCGCCGTGTACAACGCCGCGAGGGTTTCGTCGTCCACCGCCGCGACGATAAGAAGGCAGGCATCCGCGCCCCATGCTCGCGCTTCCGCTACCTGGTAGGGGTCAATGAGAAAGTCTTTGCGCAAGATCGGCACGTTCCGTCCCGCCGCGTCTGCGCCGCGCCGCGCGATGGGCAGGTGCGTCAGCGAACCGCCGAAGTACGGCTCATCCGTCAGCACGGAGAGCGCCGCCGCGCCGCCGCGCACGTACTCCGCCGCGATCTGTTCCGGCTCGTACGTCTCCACGAAGACGCCCTTCGAGGGCGAGGCGTGCTTCAGTTCCGCGATTACCCGCACCGGCTCCCCCGGCGACCGGCGCACCGCCGCGAGGAAATCACGCGGCGGCGGCGTGCGGCTGATTTTGAGCGTGATTAGGTCATCACCGACGCGCGCCTTGCGGGCGGCAACCTCTTCCCGCTTACGGGCGAGAATCCCATCCAGAATCGTGCCGGTACGTGTACTCATGGCAATTGCCCTCCCACGCTCAGTATACTGCGACTTCACCGTAGGGAAGTGGAGAAACGCAAAGGCGCAAAGGCGCGAAGGCACGGAGGATAAATGCGATGGTCATCCCCCGCTATGACGATGTACCGCTCACCGCCCTCGCCCGCCTTGATGGGCGGGTCGTGGTCGTGACGGGAGCGGCACGGGGCATCGGCTTCGCGTGCGCACGGCGGCTTGTGGAAGCGGGCGCGACGGTGGTGCTTGCGGACGTGGATGGTGCGGCGGTCGCGGCAGCAGCAATCAGTCTTGGCCCGGCGGCATCGGCGGCGACCCTCGATGTGACGGATGAAGCGGCGGTAGTGGAGTTCTTCGCGCGGGTGCGGACGGTGCATGGTGGCGTGGACATCCTTGTCAACAACGCGGGCATCTTCCCGCAAACGCTCGTACTTGCGATGCCGGTAGCGGAGTGGGATCGCGTGCTGGCGGTCAATCTGCGCGGCGTGTTCCTGTGCACCCGTGAGGCGGCGCGGGCAATGACGGCGCGCGGGCGGGGCGTGATCGTGAACATGGCGAGCATGGACGCCTATCACCCGACCTGGACGGGCCTCGCGCACTATGATGCGAGCAAGGGTGGGGTCGTGGCCTTCACGCGCGCCCTCGCGCTCGAACTCGCGCCGCATGGCATCCGTGCCGTTGGCGTCGCGCCCGGCAATATTGACACGGAAGGCGCCCGCGCGATGGCGCTCAATCTTCCGCCAGACGAGATCGCACGCATGGCGGCCACAGGCGACGCCCGCCTCCCCTTGGGACGCACCGGCACGGCGGACGACGTGGCTCGCGTCGTCTGCTTTCTCGCCTCCGACCTCGCGGCCTACATCACGGGCACAACCGTGCTTGTAGATGGCGGCTACCTCGTAGCGTAATCTAAGGCAAAGGACGAAGCCATCTCCGCTTGTCGTTCTTTACAAAACGCGCAAATGTGCTAATGTACGTTCACTGTGGGTTGTACGGGTTCGTGATACGCTAAGGAATTGAGAGGGGCAAAATGACGAGTAGTGCAGTTGTGTTTGTACTGACCCCTTTTGACAAAGAATCTTTAGAAGTGTTAGACAATTTGATTGCTCCGCCCTTCAAGGAGCTTGGATACGAGGTGCAAAAGGCAGGAAGTGGACTGGATCAACAAAACATACTCAAAGATATAGTTGAGGGTATCGCGGTAGCGGACTTGGTCATCGCAGACCTCACAGGATTAAATGCGAACGTTATGTATGAACTGGGAATCGCTCATGGTTTAAACAAACCCGTTCTTATGCTTACGCAAAATATTTCGGAGTTGCCGTTTGATCTGCGGTCGTATCGAGTAATCCGCTATTCTTTAAATTATCGCGATGCAGACGAGTTAAAGGTTCAGTTGCGAGATATCGGCGCAGTACACCTTAAAGGCGGAATGCATTTTGGTAACCCCGTATCTGACTTTGTGCCATCTCATGTAGTGAGTAATGCATTAGTAGGGAGAGGTGTGGCTCTAAATACAAATGTTGAAAATAGCGTACAAAAGGGTTTATTAGATTATGCTGTTGCCTTCGAGGGCGCGGTTGAAGAGGTTAAACTGCACGCAAATGAGATTACAGGTATCTTCGGTAGATCGCAAAGCGAGATGGATAAAATAATCAATAAGATGGCATCGATTAATCGAAGCCTGACCCCTGTTCCTGCTTTCCGAAAGTATGAGGTGACAAAGGAATTGGCGTTGCTCCTTAATGATATGTCTAAAGAGATCGATAAGGAGACGAAAGCTCTTACAGTAGCGGTAGGGGGCTTAAACAACGCAACTGATGATATTGTGTCCATAAGTGAGATAAAAAGCGACGTCGACAAAGATGAGGCACAAAAAGCTATCAGTCAAATAGGAGCAACCGTCCAAATCGCGGTAGATGGTGCTGCTGCAATGCAAAAGACTCGAGAGGCGATGGCAGAGCTTAAGGACATGAATATTAGTCAAGCACTAAACCGATCAATTGTGAGGACAGATTCAGCCATTAGTAATTTAGCCCAAGTTTTTGGGCTTGTTAAAGCTTATGCAGAACGAACCACAAACGTACTACAGGAGAAACTACAGGGAGCATGAGGTTGATGGGTTAATCTACGTCAGTTACAAGGCGGCGCAGGGCGAGCACGCGCCAGCCCCAGGCGTCGTAGTGCCAGATGCCGCGCCCGCGCCGGGGTGGTTGCAGTAGCGTCGGCACAAAGCCGAACCGCGCGCCGAAGGCGATCAGCCGCGCGCGGTCAGCGCAGAGGATGTGACAGTACTCGCCCGTGCCGAAGCGCGGGTGCGACCAGCGAAAGAAGTGCAGCGCGATCTTGCCCTCCCGCGCCCACGCGATTGCCTCCTGCACTTCCCGCCGCTCGAATACGCGCACCTCGTTGGTCACGTCTGCATTCATAAGCGAGGCGGGGAAACGCAAAGGACGCAAAGACGCGGAGAACACGAAGTATTATCAAAGGTGCGCATTGATCTGGCTCATTCTATCTCCCTTTCGTCTTTGCGCCTTTGCGTCCTTTGCGTTCGCATTTCCCCTCACACCGACGGGCGAAGCTGGCACCCGTCCACGGCGATGTTCGCGCCGGTGACGAGGCTGGCGAGGGGCGAGCAGAGAAAGACGCAGACATTGGCGATTTCCTCCGGCGTGCCGAAGCGACCGAGGGGCAGGTCGCGGGCGATGAAGTCCGCGATCACTTCCGGGTCGCGCTCCGTGCGCCGTGCCCAGCCGCCGCCGGGAAAAAGGATCGAGCCGGGGGAGACCGCGTTCACGCGGATGCCGTCTTTCGCCCACTCGGCGGCGAGCGACCGGGCGTACATGATCTCCGCCGCTTTCGCCGCGTTGTACGCGGGCGCGCCGCCCACCTGCCAGCCACTGACGGACGAAATGATGAGCACCGCCCCACCCCCCGCCGCTTTTATGTGCGGGTACGCGGCACGGCTGGCGCGCACGGCGGCAAACAGGTTCACGTCCAGCGTGTACTGCCAGGCGTCGTCGTCGTTGCCGCGTTTGCCGCCACCGACGTTGTTGATGAGGATGTCCAGCCCGCCGAGCGCGGTTGTCGCGTCCTCCACGATGCGGTTCACGGCCTCCGCATCCGTCATGTCCCCCGCCAGCGGCACCGCGTCCCCGCCCGCCGCACGTATATGACTCGCCGCCGCTTCCACGTCCGCCCCCGTGCGGGCGACGAGGGCGACGCGGACGCCTTCCGCCGTGAGCGCCGTCGCAATCGCGTGGCCGATGCCCCGGCTCGCCCCCGTGACCAATGCCCGCTTGCCCGTCAGCGCCAGATCCATGTGAACCTCCCCTTGCCTCAAACGGAAAATTAGGGCGATCTCCCAAGAGACACGAGAGATGCCGCCGCGAATGTCGTATGCTACCGCACACACGGGGGATACCCAAATAGCGAGGGCCCGGAAACGGCGCTCATTGCAAGGAGGCATCGTACATGGCAGTGACTCGATCCGCTCCGTCCGACGTGCCGACCGAACTGGCGGCGTTCATTGAGGCGCGCATGGCGTTTTACGGGGTGCCGGGCGTAGTCGTCGGGGTATATCACGAGGGTGCGGAGCAGATTGCGGCCTTTGGCGTGACGAGCGTGGACACGCGGGTGCCGGTAGACGCAGGCACGCTCTTTCAGATCGGCTCGACCTCCAAGACCTTCTGTGGCACCGCCGCGATGCGCCTGGTGGAACAGGGCAAGCTCGACCTCGACGCCCCCGTGCGCACGTACCTCCCTGGCCTGAAACTGGCAGACGAGTCCGTGGCGGCAAACGTTACGACGCGGCACTGCCTGACGCACGTCGGCGGCTGGGTGGGGGACTGGTTTATCAATCCCAGCGACGGCCCGGATGTCCTCGCCCTCACGGTCGCACGCATGGCCGAGGTGCCGCAGATCACGCCCCTCGGCGCGATCTTCAGCTACAACAACGCGGGGTTTTACCTCGCAGGCCGCGTGGTCGAGGTCATTACCGGGATGCCGTATGAGGAAGCGATTGGCACACTCGTGACCAGCCCCCTCGGCCTGACACGCACGATGTTTTTTGCCCGCAACGCGATCACGGAGCGGTTCGCGGTGGGGCATCTCGTGACGGAACCGGGCACGGCGCAGGTCGCGCGCCCGTGGGAGTTGCCGCGTGCCGCGAATGCTGCCGGGGGCATCATCGCGGACGCCGCCGACCAACTCGCCTACGCCCGCTTTCACATGGGCGACGGCACCGCGCCCGACGGTGTCCGGCTCCTGTCCGAGGCGGGGCTGAAAGCGATGCAGCAACCGCTCGTCTCCAAAGGGCGCGCGGGCGAGATGGGCCTGACGTGGCAACTCGAAAACGTCGGCGGCGTACAGGTCGTGCGTCATGGTGGGGCAACGAACGGACAACTCTCCGCGTTCGAGATGGTGCCGGAACGCCAATACGCGATCACCGTGCTGACCAACGCGAACCGGGGTGTGGAACTGCATGGCGATGTGACGACGTGGGCGCTCGCGCACTATCTCGGTGTGAAGGCCGCGTCGCCGGAGGCCGTACCGATGGCGGCGGACGCGCTCGCGGAGTACGCAGGCACCTATGCGATGGCCCTCGCCACCGTTACCCTGACGCGGGAAGGCGATGGGCTGATGCTCCGGTACGAGCCACGCGGCGGCTTCCCCCGACAGGACAGCCCCGCGCCGCCTGCGCCGCCTCCCACCCGCGTGGAGTTCATCGGCACGGACTGGATACGCGCCACCGACCTCCCCTTTGTCGGCAACCAGGGCGAGTTCGTGCGTGACCCGGACGGGTCCATCGGCTGGTTGCGCTGGGGCGTGCGCGCCGCGCGGCGGCAGCAATAACGCGGGCAGGCGGCGTTTGACGTTCGCCGCCGCGCGGTGCTATGCTATCTACTTATACATGATCGGGATTGTTCACCGCGTATGCCCCCTGCGTGCGCGGTTCTGCATACATAATAAAGGAGACGACGCCGTGACCGCTCGCACCCCTTCATCCCTTTCGCGCCGTCGCTTTCTCGTGGGCGCAACTGCTACCGCGACCGCCGCCATTCTCGCCGCCTGCGGTGGTTCGACCAATACCCCCGCTCCCACCACAGGCGCGGCGACGACTGGCGCGACGAATGCCACACCCCCGACCGCGCCCGCGCCAACCGTGCCCGCAATGAGCGCGACCACGGGGGCGAGTACGGGGCCAACGACGACTACAGGCGTGTCACCGACCACCGCACCCGCGACGACGGGAACAAGCGCCACGACTGCCCCCTCCCTGATGCCCACGATTAATGCGCCACCCGCCACCTCTGCTGCCGCGCCCGTTGGCGCGATCACGCCCGTCGCACCGACCACGATGGCGAACGGGCCGAAGGGTGGTTCGATCACCGAGGCGGTCACGAGCGACGGCAAGAGCTTTCATCCCTATCTCACGAGTGACACCGCTTCAAGCGGCCTCTGGAACTACGTGCATGGCCTCTCGCTGATCCGGTACGACGAGAACACGCTGGACATCCGGGGGCAGGGCGCGGAGAAGTGGGACATTTCCCCCGATAAGAAGACGTACACCTTCACGTTGCGCGATGGGCTGAAGTGGAGCGATGGCGTGCCGATCACCGCCGACGACTTCGTGTGGACGTACCAGCAGGCGATCAAGCCCGAAAACAAGTACCCGTACGTGGAAAACCTGAAGGCGTTTCAGTCGTATACCGCGAAAGACCCACGCACCCTGGTGGTAACGCTCAACGAGGCTCTCGTCGTCGGGCTGGAAAATGCCGATGCCGTCACGCCGCTCCCCCGGCATATCTGGGAGAAGTACGACTGGAGCGACTCGACGAAAAACCCGGAGATCAACGCGCCGACCGTGGGCAGTGGCACGTATAAGCTGAAAGAGTGGAAACGGGACGATCACGCGACGTTCATCGCCAACGATTATTACTTCGAGGGGCGACCAAACCTCGATTCGATCACGCTGCGCGTCTTCGGCACGCAGGCGCTTGCTTATCAGGCGTTAAAGAGCGGCGAAGTAGATTATGCGGGGTTTCAGCCGTCTGATTACGCCGACGCGAAAAAGCAGTCGAATTTCACCGTGTATGAGTATTACGCGGCAGCGTCAAGCTGGCAGTACATCGGCTACAACCTGCGTCGTCCTCCGCTGAAAGACCCGCTCGTGCGCAAGGCGCTCGCGTACGCGACTGACCGACAGGGCATCATTGATGGCGTCGCCTTCGGCCTCGGCCGGCCCATTTACTCCGCCTTTCCGCAATCAAGCTGGGTCTACAATCCCAACGTGGAGCACTACGACTTCAACCTGGGAAAGGCGCGCGACCTGCTCAAGCAGGCCGGGTACACGATGAACGGCAAGAACCTGACAAAGGACGGGCAGCAACTGAGCCTGAAGTTGCTCTATGGCCCGGCGACGAGCAAGACGCGCGAGGGCATCGCCACCGTGACGCAGCAGCAACTCGGCGATTTGGGCATCAAGGTGGATGTGCAGTCGCTGGAGTTTCAGGCGTACCTCAATACGCTGGAGACGGACCCGTTCGACTACGATCTCTTCGTGCTCGGCTGGTCCGCCACCATCGAGCCGCACTTCACGTATCAAATCTGGGCGGAAGACTCGATCCCCCAACTCAACAGCGGCGCGTACGTCAACAAGCAGGTGGAGATGCTCTTCGATCAGGGATCGAAGGAGTTCGACCGCGAGAAGCGCAAGGCGATCTACGGCGATATCCAGCGCATCATCACGGATGACGAACCGTACATCTTCCTCTACGAGTCGAAGTCGTACACGGGCGTGAACAACCGCATCGGCGGCATCGTGCCGACGAAACTTGGCATCACCTATAACCAGGAAAAGTGGTTCGTCACGAAGTAGCCGCCGGGGCATGGTATGCTACCGTGCCCACACTCGCTCATCACCGCGAATCGCTGGGAGTACCCCGCCATGACCCGCTACGTCGTTCGCCGCCTCATCCAGTCCGTGTTTCTGCTCATTGGCGTCGCCACATTCAACTTCGTGATCCTCCATCTCGCCCCCGGTGGCCCGGAACTGGTGTCCGAAGACCCCCGGTTGCCGAAGGATTACGCCGCGCAGCAGCGGCGCGATCTCGGCCTCGACCAGCCGTTGCCCGTGCAGTACGTGCGGTGGATCGGGCAGGTGGCGCGGTTGAACTTCGGGCGCAGCTTCATTGACAAGCGGCCGGTGATCGAAAAGATCGCCGAGCGAATGCCGAACACGTTCCTGCTTTCCGGCACGAGCTTTCTCGTCGGCCTACTCGGCATCCCCCTGGGGATGGCGGCGGCATTGCGGCGGGGAAAACCCGTGGATCATGGCATCCGCCTTTTCGCTGCCGTTGGCAACGCGACGCCGGAATGGTGGCTCGCGCTGATCATTCTGCTCGTCTCGGCGCGCACCGTCCACTGATTTCCGCTCGGTGGCACGCAAACGGTGGGCGATGGTTCACTGCTCGACCGGCTCCATCATCTGCTGTTGCCCGCGCTCATTGGTGGCATCGGTGGCTGGATCGGCTACTCGCGGCTCGTACGCTCACAGTTTCTCGAAGTGCTGAACGAGGACTACGTGCGTACCGCCCGCGCCAAGGGGCTGGCGGAGCGGCGGGTGATCTGGTCTCATGTGTTGCGCAACGCGATGCTGCCCGTGGTCACATCGTTTGGTAGCATTCTCACGCTCGCCTTGTCCGGGTCGGTACTGTTCGAGTACACCTTTTCATGGCCGGGAATGGGGCGACTCGCGCTTGAGGCCGCCTATCAGCGAGACTATCCCGTGATTATGGCGCTTACCGTAATTAGCGCCGCGCTCGTGATCGTCGGGCAACTCCTCGTGGATGTGCTCTACACCTTTGTGGATCCGCGTGTGAAACTCACGTAGGCAGGAAACGCATGCGCACGGTACACACCGCCCCGACCGGCACCGCGCTCGCTCCCCTCACGGCGGTCGCCGCGCGGGCGCTCCCCAAGACCGAAGGCTACTTTCGCGGCGTAGGACGCCGCCTGTTGCACGATAAAATCTCGCTCGCCGCCCTGATCGTGTTTCTCGGCATCGTCGCCGTCTCGGTCGCCGCGCCACTTGTGAACGACGCGGTGCTGCATCAGGACCCGAATCGCGGCGTCCTGACGCGAAAGTTCCGCCCGCCTTCCCGCGACCACCTGCTCGGCACTGATGACTACGGGCGGGATGAGCTTGCGCGGCTGCTCGTCGCGGGGCGGGTATCGCTGGGGATCGGCGCGCTCTCGATGCTGATCTCGGTCACGCTGGGCGTGGCGCTCGGCGTGGTCGCGGCGTACTACGGCAAGTTCGTGGATGACAGCGTGAACGCCCTCGTACAAACGATCAACAACATCCCTACCCTGTTTCTGCTCATCATGCTCGCGGTCGTGTTTCGCCCCGGCGTCGTTGGCCTGTCGCTCATCATCGGCCTCACGGGCTGGACGGGCACGACGCGGCTCATCCGGGGCCGTGTACTCTCCGAGCGACGCCGCGATTACGTAGACGCCGCCATCGCCAACGGCGCATCTCCGCCGCGCGTGATGGCGCGGCACATCCTGCCGAATGTCGCGTCGCTCGTGCTGCTCGTCGCGGGGGGCGATGTGATCGGCGCGATCTTCGCGGAGGCCGGCATCAGCTACCTGGGTTTCGGCGTGCAGATTCCCACGGCAAGCTGGGGCAACATGCTCAGTAAATCGTTCGATTTCTTTGAACAGGCTCCCTGGCTCGTGATCGTCCCCGGCGTGATGGTGATGCTGACGATCCTCTGCCTGTTCCAGCTTACCGATGGCCTGCGCGATGCGCTTGACCCCTACCTGAAAACGTAAAAGGCCCCGTGTCGTTACAAGGATGTTCTGAGCATCTGCACAGACTTTCTTGACGCGCCCGCGTGACGCCCCTACTATAGCGGCTACATCATTCATGATTCACACAGGGGGTGGGGCAATGCGACAGGAACACAGGGCACGGCTGAACCGACGACAGTTCCTTGCGGCAGTCACTGCGGCTGCCGGTGGCGCGATCCTCGCGGCCTGCGGCGGTGCGAACGCGACCACGGCGCCCGCACCAGCGGGGAGTACCGCCGTACCTGCGAGCGTGCCCGCTTCGGCCTCCACTGCCGCAAGTACGGCGGCCGCAAGCAAACCGGCGGCGACCACGGGAGCGTCCGCGACCGGGGCACCGGCAATGGCAGGCACCGCTGCTCCCGCCGCCCCCGCGATGGCTTCCGCACCGGCTGCCGCCGCGTCCCCTGCAGCCGCGACCGGCGGCAAGACCATTGCCTCACAATTAGACACGGAGGGAATCAAGCGGGGCGGGCACCTGACGCTTGCCGCGACGAGCGACATTCAGACCTTCAACCCTATCCTCTCGCACGACACCTCCTCCGGCACGATCATTGACCTCGTGTTTGATACGCTCGTCTATCCCGACCCGGATACGCTTGAGTTCAAGCCCCGCCTCGCCAAGAAGTGGGACATCGCCCCCGATGGCAAGACGTACACGTTTTCGTTGCAGGAAGGCGTGAAGTGGCACGATGGGATGCCGTTCACGGCGGACGACGTGAAGCTGACGTACGACCTGTTGATGAACGTCAAGAGCGGCACGACCCGCGCCGGTACCCTGAATGACCACATCGCCAGCATAGACGTGAAAGACCCGCTCACCGTGGTCTTCACCCTGAAAGACATCATCGCGCCCTTTCTGGCGAACGACATGTACGGCATCGTGCCAAAGCACATCCTCGGCCCGCTCAAGCCGGAGGCGATCCCCACGTCGGACTTCAGCACGGGCAAGCCGGTTGGCACGGGGCCGTTCAAGATGCAGTCGTACAAGCAGGGCGATAACGTCACCCTCACGGGGAACCCCGACTACTTCCGGGGCGCGACCGCCCTGGACAGCTTTGTCTACAAGATCGTGCCGGATAGCACCGTGAGTTTTCAGCAGTTGAAAACGGGCTCTTCGCCAGCCTTGGTGACGCTCAGCAACGCGCCGTCAGCGCGCTTCCGAGCCAGACGCGCACGACATCCTGACCGGCAGCGCCGGTAGCGTCA
>JAABUQ010003060.1_pt1 | contig 31527 bp, 29 predicted proteins | sample 5560001 | NCBI WGS metagenome assembly JAABUQ01 (sample SAMN10711888, study PRJNA513371) | rock metagenome | isolation source: Antarctica rocks | place: Antarctica: Victoria Land, Finger Mt nord | collected 2015-12-18 | reverse complement strand
TGCGAGTTGGTGGAGTTGAGCTTGAGCCGGGCCTCGAGGTCGCCGAGTCGGGAATCCAACGCCGCGACCTGCTCCTGATGGATCTGGAGCAACGCCAGGATCGCCGCCTGAAGTTCGGGCGAGGCGCTGTTCCAGAGATGATCGGGAAGCGACGGCGTGGGTGTCATAGAATCAAAATAGTGTCACAAATCGCGAACGGCAACCCCACCCCGTGAACGGCTACGTGACGGCTGACTATTAACCTGCCGAACTTGTCTAGCACGAAAGTGTAATACCCGGCGGGGAGTGGGAAATCCTCCGGATAGGGCTCGAAAGATTCGACCATTTTGCCGGGTTTGCTGCGCTTTATCGCCTTGCGGAAGAGAACGGGAGGGCGTCGGAATAACGCGAATGAACTCTCGACTTGATCGTTCCGCATGATTGGCAGCCCTGAGCCATTGCGACGACCGATCTCTCTGTTCAAGTGTATACTAAAACAGTGAAACGTGTCCGTCAAGTGGTTGGAGAATTTTTCGGGGCGATCGTCTCCTCACAGCAGGAGGTGATCCAGGCTCGACAGCCCGATCGGCTCGCGGCTGGCAAAGGGCTCGGCGTACAACACGCCCACGGTGTTCCCCCAGAACCGCATGCGGTCGCGGACGTTGTCAACGACGCCGGGGCGGCCAGGCGGCTGGTTGTCCACCAGTTGCGAGCGATAACAGCGCATCGCGGCAAGCTTCGCCTCGGCCTGCTCGCTGACATCCACGACGAAGCTGGGGCGTTCGACGATGCGCAAATGGACGCTGAAATAATAGAAGATACGCGCCGGGTGAAAGGGCTCACCGCCGATGTCCGACTTCGATAGCTTGCTCCAGAACCGAGCGTCCTCGACGAGCTTGCTCGCGGCGGTGTGGTCGGGGTGGGCATCTTCCCAGTAGGGGGCGAACAGCAGCCGCGGGCGTGTCTCGCGGAACGCGGCGGCCAGCGCGCGGCGGTGCTCCAGGGTCGGCTCCAGGCTGCGGTTGGGGAGACCGAGGTTGTCGCGCCAGGGGCTGCCGATCGCCGCGTTCGCCGCGGCCGTCTCCTCGGAACGGCGCGCGAGCGATCCCAATGGCGTCGGCTCGCCGCTGGTCAGGTCCAGGATGCCAACCCTCCAGCCACCAGCCAGGAGGCGGGCAATCGTCCCGCCCATGCCGAGTTCGGCGTCATCGGGGTGCGGGGAGACAACCAGGGCATCAAGCATCTTCGAGGATTCCCGAGGAGGATCGGGGAAGAGTCGGATACCCGCGAGAAGACTGGAACCGACTCAGCCGTGCAAGGCCGCTTCAAGGGCCGTCGCCGGATTCGGTTCGGATCGCATCCGGTCCCAGGACCGCCCCGTGATCCGCTCGACGATGCGGATGGCCGACAGGACGACGGCCATGGTTCCTTGCCCCGGGAACACGGAGTCGCCGACCACCCAGAGGCCCGGACCAAGGATGTCGGCGCCGACGGCCAGCAGGTTGCTATTGCGGCGGCCCACGGGCGCCCCGCCCACGCCACCCGCGGCGCGTCGGGTGTAGCGGGCGAAGCTGCGGGGAGTGGCGAATTCCGCGTGCCGCAACGCGGACGGGGCGTCGGGCAGGGCTCGGGCCAGGGCGTCAAGCAGTCGGTCTCGGTAGTCGGCCTTCTTGGCGTCATAGACGGCGGGGTTGAGCCCCTGCCAGTCGGCGGGACAGGTGTGCGTGGACATCGTCGCGACCCGGACGCCCGGAGGGCCGTAGCCGGGGTCGTCGGGCGTGGAAAGCGAGATCAGGACGTTGTTGCCGTCGTGGGGCGGTCGCTCGTAGGCGCGCAAGACCTGGTGGAACAGCGGCCCGCCATCGGGCAAGGCGCGACGGTCGATGGCCAGGTACCCGGTGAAGGCACTCCAGGCGGCGCGCGAGCGATTCTCGGCACGACCGAGCCGCCCGTCGAGTGCGCGGCCCACGAGTGCCGCGGCCAGGTCGAGAGGGAGGTTGAAGGCGACCTGGCGAGCTTGAAATCGCTGGCGGCGGCGGGTCGTGACCGTGAAGCCGATCCCCTCGGCCGGCTCGACCCGGTCGACGATCGACCCGACGCGGAGGTCGCCCCCCATCTCGGCGAAACGGCTGCCGATCCCCTCGGCCAGGGCCCTCATCCCGCCCTTCGGCCGGCTCATCCCAAGGCGATAAGCTTGCAGACAGGCGGCGGCGTTGGCGAACGGAACGACCTCCGGCCCCGCCTGCGCGGTGTCTTGCAGGAGCATCGCCACCAGCGAACGGAAGGGGAGATCGCCGTCCAATCCCAGCAGTCGGAGCACGTCGCGCACGGTGACGACCGACGTGGCGGCGGCGAGCAGCCCGCCGCTGCCGAGGATGCGGAGGTCATGCGCCACGTCGCCCACCGAGCGGATCGGCATCCGGGGGACGCGGCCGGCGGCCCGGAAGAGGCGATTGCCGGCCCAGGCTTGCAGCCTCCAGAAGACGCGTTGCGAGCCGGGGCGTCCGGGAAAGGCCACGGCGGCCTCGGCCTCGAACGTCGGGGCGTCGTCGACCACGTCGAGGACGCGGTCGGGCAGATGCACGCGGTAGGAGGGGGTCTGCTCGGCCTCGAAGTCCACCCCGATCCGCCGCAGGAGAGCGCCGATCGGCTCTTCGGGGCCCAGGCCCATCAGCGCCGTGGCCCCAGCATCGAAGGTGTACGGCCCCCGGTCAAACCACCCGGCGCAGCCGCCGAGCCGGTTGTGCGCTTCCAGCAAGGCAACGCGCAGGCCCTGCGCCTGGGCCAGGGCCGCGGCGGCCAGGCCGCCCATCCCGCCGCCGACGACGATCAGGTCGTACGTCCCCGAGCGGGTCATCGATGCGCCTCCCCAATCCCCGGTCACAGTCTCCGCCCGGGTCAGTATAAGCGCCAGCCAGCCCTCCGGCCCGGCCAGCTTGCGCGATTCCGGGGCGCGGGGAGGGGACACGCTCCGCCCATTCTGCTAGCATTTCGGAAGCGTCCGCGGTGGTTCGAGGCTGTCGAGCGAGGGTGGTATGGCGGGATTCGTGAAGATGGCGACCCTCGGGGAGCTTCCGCCGGGGGGCTCCAAGGAAGTGGAGCACGAGGGGCGCATCTACGCGCTATTTAACGTCGATGGCATCCTCTCGGCCATCGACGGCATCTGCCCGCACCAGGGAGGCCCGCTGGCCGAGGGCCCGCGAGAGGGGACGATTGTGACCTGCCCGTGGCACGGCTGGCAGTTCGACGTGCGGACCGGCTGCACGACGCTCAACGGACGGCTGAAGCAGCCCGTATATGAAGTGAAGGTTGACGGGCAGGACGTAATCGTGGCCGTCCCCTGACCTGTCCAGGCGAAGGGCCCGGACCCCCGCCCGCGATCCGACCCAAACCGAACCGCCCCGAGGCCCTTCTGACCGGCCCGCGGCGCCGACGCCCAGGACGAGACGAGTGAGCCGGTGAGCCCCTTCCGATTCCGCCCGTTCCGCAACGGGGACCCCCCCGCCCTGGTGGACCTCTGGAATCGGGGGTTGCCCCAGCGCGGCGCCGCCCTGCCGTTGGCCGCGCACGAATTTGATACCCTGGTCATGGGCAAGCTCCACTTCGACGCCCGCGGCCTGATCGTCGCCGAGCGCGACGGCCGCGCCGTCGGCTTCGCGCACGCCGGGTTCGGCCCGGCGGAGCCCGGCGGCCCCTCGCATCGGCTCGACACCGAGATGGGTACGATCGCCATGCTGGTGGTCGACCCCCTGCTGGCCAACGACCCCGAGCCGGCGGCGACCCTCGTCGTCGAGGCCGAGCGCTACCTGCGAGCACGGGGTGCGAGCGTCTTCTACGCGGGGGGCCAGGCCCCGCTGAACCCGTTCTACTGGGGCCTCTACGGCGGCAGTGAGTGTTCGGGCATCGTGTCGGGTCACACCGCCTTCCGCGGGGCCGTCGAGGCGGTCGGCTATCGTCCCGCGGCCTCGACCGTCCTGCTGGAGGCCGACCTCGTCCGCTGGCACGAGGCCCGCGAGCCCAAATCGGCGTTCCTGCGCCGCATCACGAGGCTGGAAATCGTCGAAGACCCGATCCTGCCCCGATGGTGGGACGCCCTGGCGCTCGACCTGCTGCGCCCCACCGAGTTCCGGCTCGTGGCCAAGGCCGACTCGGCCATTCTGGCCCGCGCCCGGACCTGGGACATGGCCTGGTTCGGCCGCGACGACCGGACCCGCGCGGGCCTGGTGGACATGGAGGTCACGCCCTCCCAGCGTCGCAAGGGCTACGGCCGTCACCTTGTCGGCGAGATGCTCCGCCACGCCCGCAACCAGTTGATCGAGGTCGTCTCGATTCAGACGGGCGAGACCAACGCCCCCGCCCTGGCCCTGTACGAGTCGATCGGCTTCACCCGCTTCGAGACCTCCACGCTGTACCGCCTCCCCGCCGAACTCGGCGCCCGGTCCAACACGATCGCGGTCCCCGAACCCCGCCTTGACAGCGACATCATCCCCTCGTAGTGTCCCCCCTCGCCCGAGCCAGGCGGCGGCGGTTCGCCCCCGGTCGGCCCGTGCCGAGGGAGCGACGCGCATGCCCGAGGACCGCCGGTGGTGGAAGGCCCCGGGCCGGGGGCTCGCCGCGGTCGCGCTGACCGCGGCTTTCAGCGCGATTTGCCTGTATCCGCACCTGCTCTGGCTCGGCGAGCCCAGCCTCTTCTCCGACGACGTCATGCGGGTCGCGGACCTCCAAACGATTCCCCCCCGCCAGATGCTCGTGCGGCCGTTCAACGAGCACCTCGCCCCCCTGTTTGAGGCGGTCTCGCTGGCCTCCTGGCGGCTCGCCGGCCGACGGCTCACGGCCATCCCGGCGGCGTTCCAGGCGGCGGCGCTCCTGCCGTTCCTCCTTTGTTTGATCTTCCTCGGCCGGGTCGTCCGCAAGGAGGTCGGCTCGACCACCACGGCCCTCGCGGCGGTCGCGGCCTTCAGCCTGTCGGCGATGGTCGTCGAGACGGTCCAGTGGTATTCGGCCAGCAGTTTTACGTGGGCCCTGCTCGGCTGCCTCGTCGCTCTGGAAGGCGCGGGGCGTGGTCGCTGGTGGCAGTCGGCGGTGGCGGCGGCGGCGGCGCCGGCGTTCTCGGCCATCGGGCTGCTCGCCGGGCCGCTGGGGGCGATGCGAGCCATGCTCTTGCCCGGGACGCGCTTGCGGGCCCTTCCGCACTTGCTCGCCCCGGTATCCGGTTCGCTGGCGTACCTGGGCTTCGCGAGCGTGTTCCGCTATCGCGAGGTGCTCGCCGAGAGCGTCCACCGGAACGCCGACATCCCGCTGGGCTTGCTCAGCACGGCCAGAGCGCCGGTGGTCGTCCTCCTCCCGGGCCTCTTCGGGTGGGGCAACATCGACATGGCCCTCCCCACCGGGTTCGACCTGGCGTTCGCGGGCCTCGGCCTGGCGCTGGTCCTCTTCTGGGCGTGGCGAAGTCCGGTTCGGCCGCTGATTTTGGGCGGGCTGCTGCTGATCCTGGGCGGGTACGGCCTGACATATCCCTTCCGCACGGTCCACGGCCCGCACTGGATCTTGGAAGTCCAGCGGTATCACTTGTTCCCCCAGCTCGGGCTGATCCTGCTGCTTTCGCCCGCCGCCGCCCACGGACTGCGGCGGTTCGACGGCCGCCCGGTCGCCCGGCTGGCCGTCGCGACTGGTCTGGCGGCCCTCCTGCTCTGGGCTCACTTGCCGGAGATGAAGACGCGTGGGCGGCTGTTCCACTTCGCCGAGCAGCCGAAGACGCTGGCCGCCCTGGAGCGGCTCGACGCGCTCTGCCGGGCCGAGGGGATCACCCGCGGGCAGGCCCTCGCGGCCCTCGACCCGGTCCGCACCCGCTGGTTCCCCCACGACTACAACGCGCTGATGATGCTCCCGCCGGGCGTCGCGTTCCCGCGCCTCGCCGACGCCCTGGTGCGGCCGACGTTGCTGGCCTCGCTCTCGATGGCCGATCGCGAGGGCCTGTGCGGCGGCCTCGACACCTCCGCGCACCTGCGGCCCGCCGCCGAGTTCGCCGAGGGGCCCCCGCCGACCGTCAGCCAACTGGTCGACTCGTTCCGCATCCGCGCCGAACCTCCCGGCGGGAAGGCCATCTCCCAGGGCGGGCCCGCCTACCGCGAGTTTCTGCTCCCCGCGGATTCCAGACCGGCGAAAGCCCTGAGTCTCCCGGCCCCCGCCCCCGGTCAGACGCTCGAGCTCTGGTGGGCGGACCGCCGCGACCGCTGGTCGGAGACCCGCAGCGCCCGCGTGCATTGCGACACCCCGCACCCGCCCGCGGAATGGGCCATCCCCCTGGAATGGCTCCCCCACTGGAACCCGAACGAATCCCGACGCCTCCGCCTCTTTTACCGGGAGCCGGGACCCGTGGCCGTCGGGACACCCAGACTCTTGCGCTGAAGCTGCCAACCCGGAATTCCGGCTGTCTCGGCGGGGTCTCGACGTGTTACAAAGGGGGGGTCTCACCGCCGGAGCTCGCCGCTTCTTCCCCCCACGGATCTCGACCTTCTCATGGCACGACGCACCCGGAGCCTTCGCGATCTCCGCGCCGAGGCCGAGGCCGCCGAGGCCCTCGGCCTGAACAACCCGCCAGCGCGTAAGCCGCGCGCCGAATCGAACACCCCGGCCCTCAAGCCGAAACCCGCCCCCCAGGCCCGAATGCGGGTCGTGTGGGCGGTCTGCGACATCGGCGGCCGGACCGTCGCGACGTTCGAATATCCCAGGAAGGCCGACGCCGAGGCCCACGCCGCCGCGCTCAAGGCCAAGGGCAAGGGAAATCACTTCGTCCGCTCGATCAAGGAGATGATGGGCTAATCTCGACCCCGCGACGCCTCGATCTCGGCGCGGAAGTGGCCGGGGGCCCACCGGCTCATCAGCCACTCGAAGGGGCCGGGCAGCCATCGCGAGGCCGCGACGACGGCCCAGGCGATCGGGCTCGGCAGAAGGAAGGCCCGGCGGCCGTCGAGCCCCCGGACGATCGCTCGGACGACCCGGTCGGTCGGCTCGCCGCGAGGTCCCCGACCCGGCTGCCCGGGGCCTCCCAGGGCGACGCTCGCGAATTCGCTCTCGGTTCGGCCCGGACAGGCGGCCCAGACCCGGACGCCCGTGCCGAGCAGCTCGTATCGCAGCGACCTCACCAGGCCGTTGACGGCGTGCTTCGTCGCGACGTAGGCCGCCGAATAGGGCAGGCCGACAAACCCCAGGGTCGACGAGACTTGCAGGATCTGGCCCGATCCTCGCGATCTCATGTGCCGGGCCGCGCGTTGAGTCAGGTCCATCAGGGCCATCAGGTTGACCTCGACAACCTGCCGGATGGCGTCGAAGTCCTGCGTGGCGAACTCGTCGTAGTGGCCGAGCCCGGCGTTGTTCACGAGCAGGTCGAGCCCGCCCGGCAAGGCCTCGGCCCGCTCCCAGAGCCGGGCGCGGAAGGCGGGATCGGCGAGGTCGCCCGCCAGGATGACGACCTTCCCGGCGGGGAGTTCCGCCACGAGCGACTCCAGGCGATCGAGCCGCCGGGCGGTGGCCAGGACGGTCATCCCGCGGTCCCGCACCAGTTGCTTGACCAGTTCCCGGCCGAGGCCGGAGGAACCTCCGGTCACCAAAGCGTGTCGGAGCATAGGTCCTCTGTCGTCCCAAACTTGAGACAAATGCGTTGGAAGTCGGGCGGCCATTCCCTAGAATATGAGACGCGCCCGGTTTCGGCAGGCGGCCTCGGGCCGCCTCCAGCTCTCATCCAGGACTCGACCCTTGGCCACCATCGAAGACCGCCAGACCGCGACCGCCCGCCGCAGCCCGACGACCGGGGCCGATGCCCTGGTCGAATCCCTGATCCGGCATGGCGTCGAGGTGGTATTCGCCTATCCGGGCGGGGCGAGCATGCCGATGCACCAGGCCCTGACGCGCTACAAGGATCAGGTGCGGACGATCCTGCCCCGCCATGAGCAAGGGGGCATCTTCGCCGCCGAGGGCTATGCCCGCGTCACCGGCCGCCCCGGCGTCGTGATGGCGACCTCCGGCCCGGGGGCCCTGAACCTCGTCACCGGCCTGGCCGACGCCAAGATGGACAGCCTGCCGATCGTCGCCATCACCGGGCAGGTTCCCACCAAGGTGATCGGCACCGACGCCTTCCAGGAAACCCCCACGGTCGAGGTTTGTCGCGCGATCACCAAGCATTCCTACCTGGTGCAGAACGCCCGCGACATCCCCCGCATCGTCAAGGAGGCGTTTCACCTGGCCGGCACCGGCCGCCCCGGGCCCGTGCTGATCGACGTGCCCAAGGATATCCAGAACACGCTGCTGCCGAACCCCGACTGCGACGCGCCGATGATCCTGCCGGGGTATCACCTGCCCCAGCCCCCTTCCGCCGAGTTGACCCGTGCCGCCCTGGAGGCCATCCGCGGCAGCCGCAAGCCGATCATCTACTGCGGTGGCGGCGTCATCGCCTCCGACGCGGCCGAGGCGTTGCGCGAGTTCGTCAAGAAGACCGGCATCCCGGTCGCCATGACCCTGCAAGGGCTCGGAGCGCTGCCCAGCGACCATTACCTGTCGCTGGGGATGCTCGGCATGCACGGCACCGTGTACGCGAACCTGGCGATCAACGACGCCGACCTCCTGCTGGCCTTCGGCGTCCGGTTCGACGACCGCGTGACCGGCAACCTCAAGGAGTTCGCCAAGCACGGCCGGATCGTCCACGTCGACATCGACGCCTCGGAGATCAACAAGAACAAGACAGCTCATGTCGCGATCAACTCCGATGTCAAGTCGTTTCTGGAAGCCGTGATCCCCGAGGTCGAGGCCGGCGACTACCGCGACTGGCACCAGCAGATCGACGCCTGGCGCGGTGTCGACCCGATGGCCTACGATTCCCGTGACGACGCGATCCTGCCGCAGTACGTCATCGACCAGTTCTCGAACCTCGCCAAGGGCGAGTTCATCATGACCACGGGCGTCGGCCAGCATCAGATGTGGGCCGCCCAGTTCACCCGGTTCAGCCACCCGCGCACCTGGGTGACCTCCGGTGGCCTCGGGTCGATGGGCTTCGGCCTCCCCGCGGCGATGGGCGCGCAGGCCGCCCGGCCCGACGCCCTGGTCGTCGACATCGATGGCGACGGTTCGTTCCTGATGAACATCCAGGAACTGGCGACGGTCTACTGCGAGGACCTGCCGGTGAAGGTTATCGTGCTGAACAACCAGCACCTTGGCATGGTCGTGCAGTGGGAGGACCGCTTCCACGCCGGCAACCGCGCCCACACCTACCTCGGCCCGATCGACCACCCCGAGGCCATCGGTCAGGGCGAGGGCGACCTCCCCGAGGTCACTTATCCCGACTTCGTCGCCATCGCCAAGGGCTTCGGCATCAAGTCGCGCCAGGTCCGCCACAAGGCGGAAGTGATCGACGCCCTCAAGGAGATGATCGCCCACCCCGGCCCCTACGTCCTCGACGTGCTCGTCCCCTACCAGGAGCATGTCCTGCCGATGATCCCCGCGGGCGGCACCGTGCGCGACATCATCAAGAGTTGAGGAGAGGCAAGATTCTCCAATGAGCACGATTACCATCTCCCTGGCCGAAGACCGCCTGGCGCTCCTGCGGGAGCAGGCCGCTCGCCAGGGGGTCCCCCCTGAGGAGTTGGCCCGCCGCGGGGTCGAGGAACTCCTCGACCGCCCGGAGGCCTTTCGGAAGGCCGCGGAACACGTACTTCTGAAAAACGCCGAACTCTATAACCGCCTGGCTCGATGATCTACCCCGAAATGGACGACGTTCTGTGGCTCCACGGCCGCCTCGTCGAACAGTCCGGCGGCTCTTCGGGCCTCAGGGACCGTGGAATCCTCGAATCCACGCTCGCCCAGCCCCGGATGACCTTCGGCGGTGACGACCTCTATCCCACCATCGTCGAGAAAGCTTCGGCACTCGGCTTCTCGCTCGTGAAGAACCACCCGTTCATCGACGGCAACAAGCGCATCGGGCACGCGGTGATGGAACCGTTCCTGCTCCTCAACAACTTCGAGATCGAGGCGACCGTCGACCAGCAGGAGTCGATCATCCCGCGGCTCGCGGCCGGAGAGATTGGCCGCGACGACTTCACGGAATGGCTCCGCGGCCGGATCGTCCCCACGACGATTTGACCACACCCACCGCAACGCCCACCTATTGAACCCCGGGCATTCCCCCGCACCGCGGACGATCTTGCCCTCATGGCCCACGTCGATCCCTTGACCGAAATCGGACCCGAACCCCCCCCGCGCGACCCGGAGCCGACACACGACCCGTATGCCGCCCTGCGGGTGCGCGACTACCGGCTCTACCTGATGACCAGCATCCTCTCGACCGTCGGCGGCGAGATGCAGGCGGTGGCGGTCGGTTGGGAGTTGTATGAGCGTACCAGATCGGCGCTGAACCTGGGATTCGTCGGCCTGGCGCTGGGGCTGCCGTTCCTGCTGCTGGCCTTGCCGGGCGGGCAGCTCGCCGACCGGGTCAGCCGCGGGCGGATTATCATGGCGGCGAACGGCGTGTTGGCGATGGCCTCCGTGGGCCTGGCGGCGCTGTCGTGGGCGCGGGGGCCGATCCCACTGGTCTATGCCTGCCTGATGCTGGCCGGGGCCGCCACCGCGTTCAGCATGCCGGCACGCTGGGCCTTCGTGCCCCAACTGGTGCCGAAGGCGGCCTTGACCAACGCGATCACCTGGAGCAGCGGCGGATGGCAGGTCGCCAACGTGGCCGGGCCGGCGGTGGGCGGGCTGGTCATTGGCCTGGGCCGGGGCGCGGCCTGGGTGTACCTGATCGACGTATTGTGCTGCCTGGGGGTGATCGCGACATTGTTGCGGATCGCCGACCGCCCGCCGGTGCCGTCCGGGGAGGCTCTCTCGCGACGGAGCTTTCTGGCGGGGCTGGGGTTCGTCTGGCGGACGCGGCTCCTGCTGGCGACCTTGACGCTGGACCTTTTCGCCGTGCTGCTGGGAGGGGCGACCGCCTTGCTGCCGATCTTCGCGCGCGACATCCTGCACGTCGGCCCGGGGGGCCTGGGATGGCTCCGCGCGGCCCCGTCGGCCGGTGCCTTCGCGATGGCTTTGATCCTGGCGCACCGACCGCCGTTGCGACGGGCGGGCCCGGCCCTGATCTGGGCGGTCGCGGGCTTCGGCGCGGCGACGGTGGTCTTCGGCCTCTCGCGCGGCTTCGGCCTCTCGCTGGCGATGCTGGCCGTCACCGGGGCGTTGGATAACATCAGCGTCGTGGTGCGGGCCACGTTGCTCCAGGTCCTGACGCCCGACGCGTTGCGGGGGCGGGTCTCGGCGGTCAACGGCGTCTTCATCGGGGCCTCCAACGAGTTCGGCGGCTTCGAGTCGGGGATGGCCGCCTGGCTGATCGGCCCGGTCGCGGCGGTCGTGGCCGGGGGCATCGGGTCCGTGGTGGTCGTCGGGGCCGTCGCGTTGGTGTGGCCGGAGGTCCGGCGGCTCGGACGCCTGGAGCAGGCCGGGCTTGATCCGGTTGCGGAGGAACTCGCATGAACGACCCCCTCGCCGCGCTGCGCTCCGCCCTGGACGACGAGTGCGGAGCCGGGCCCCGTGTCGCCGCGATGGCGACCGTCGACCACGAGGGAACTCCCCGCGTCCGCTCGGTGGTCTGCCGACGCATCGGGCCCGCTTCAATCTGGGTCGCCAGCGACGCCCGCAGCGCCAAGAATCGGCAAGTCCGAGCCGTGCCAGCCGTCGAGCTGGCCTTCTGGCTGCCGCGTCGCCGCGAGCAGTTCCGCGTCGCCGGGGTGGTCGCGATCGCGGGGCAGGAGGATCGCCTCGCCGCCTGGGCCGAGCTGTCCGACGCGGCCCGCGCCCTGTTCTTCTGGTCGGAGCCGGGCCGGGCTCGGGAGGATTCCGCCGACGCCTGTTCCGCGGGCGTGCCCGCCGATCAACCCGCGCCCGTTGCGTTCGAGCTGCTCGCCCTGGCCGTCGGGCAAGTCGAGCACCTGGAACTGTCGCCCCATCCGCATCGCCGGAGGCGTTGGCGTGCGGAAACCGGCTGGGAGGTCGAGGATCTGAACCCTTGACTCACGGGCGGCCCGCCGGGGGTGGTTGTCACCTCCTGGCGGGCCGTTTGTGGGTACGCTGGCGAAGCCGGTCGTCAGTTGACCCAGGCCGGCTCTTCGAAGAGGAGGCCGTACTTCTTCATCTTTTTGTAGAGCGTCGTGCGGTTGATGTCCAGGACGCGGGCGGTCTCCTGCCGGTTCCAGCTCAGGGCCTCCAGAGCCTGGAGGATGATCTGCTTCTCCGGCTCCTCGAGCGCTTCCTTCAAGGGGCGGATGCCCTGGGCGAGGTGGGGCCTCGACGGCGATGACCCCTGGCGGCCAGAGCGAGCCTCGCGTGGGACCAGGGCAAGGTGGGCGGCCTCGACCGTCCCGCCCCGGCTCAGGACCACCCCCCGCTCGACCGCATTCCGCAGCTCGTGGACGTTGCCGGGCCAGTCATGCTTGCGGAGCAATTCCAGCGCCTCAGGGGTGAAGCCCCGCACGTCCTTGCCTTGCTCGCGGGCGAACCGCGCCCGGAAGTGGTCGGCCAGCCGCTCGATGTCCGAACCCCGATGGCGCAGGGGGGAGAGTTTCAAGGAAACGATGCTGATCCGGTAGAAAAGGTCCTGTCGGAAGAGCCCTTGATCGACCAGGGGTGTCAGGTCGACGCGTGTCCCCAGCACGATCCGGGCGTCGGAGGTCGTCGTCTGGGTGGAGCCGACGGGCTCGTAGGAACCGTCCTGCAACAGTCGCAGGAGCTTGTACTGGAGCCCAGGGGACAGCTCGGCCACGTCGTCCAGGAAGAGCGTGCCTCCCGCGGCCGACGCGAGCTTTCCGATTTTCTCGGCGCCGGCATCCCCGAATCCCCCGCCCCTGCGGCCGAAGAGTTCGGCCTCGAAGGCCGCCTCCTTCAAGAGGCCGCCGCAGGAGAAGTCCACGAACGGGCCCGCCACTCGTGAGCCCTGCTCGTGCAGGGTCCGGGCGACCAGCGACTTGCCCGTGCCCCGTTCTCCCAGGATCAGGACGGGCGACCGGCTCGACGCGATCGACCGGGCGAGCTCGATCGTCTGCAAGAGGCTGGGGTCCTCGCCGATCACGATCGACGGTTCGGGAAGGCCCGCCGACTCGTGGGCCTGGGACGGGAAGGGAGGCAGGACGGGCGTGGGCGGGTCTTCCGACCTCGGCGTCGGCAACGGCTGGCTGAATGAGTTGCCCCGGCCGTTGGCGGCGACGAGGGTGAGCGGGAACTCCTCGGGCTCGCCGAGACACTGGGCGACGGAGGCCCGCAGTTGGGAGGCCGGGATCGGGAACCGCAGGACGGCGGCGGCGCCCCGCTGTCGAGCCTCGCGGGACCGCTCCGGGTGGGCGGACGCGAAGATCAGGATCACGGGAGTCCGGGAATGCTTGCGACGGAGATAGGTCAGGAACTCCAGGGCGTCGGGGTCCGTCGGCTCGACACCCGCAAGGATTAGGTCGGCCGGGCCGTGCTCAAGCATGCGGACGGCCGCGCGGTCGCTCGACGCCTCGTCGATCCGATGGCCGAGGTTCTGAAGCATCGAGGTCATCAGGGCGACGACCGACGGTTCGGGATGGACGATCAGAAGGCGCGTGTTGCTCATCGAGTCCCTCTCTCAATGGCGCCCGCCGGGGGGGAGCGGGGCCGGTGCGTCATCCCTGAGAGGAGCCGGGAAGATCGGTCACCCATCGGCGATCATCGACGATGGGTGCGGGAAGAATCCCGAGCGTCAAGCCACTTGGCGGGTCGGCCTGGGGAGGATTGTGCCGGCGGGTGGGGTGTCGCAGGAGATATACATCATGGTTGGAAATCCGTCAAAGAATGGCTAAATTTCCGAGGTGAGCTACTCTTGGCGTCCCGGCGCGTTCCCCCTCAGGCGCGGGGATGGGCGTCCCGGTAGGCATCGAGCAGTCGCTCCCGGGTCACATGGGTATAGATCTGGGTCGTGGTCAACCGGCGATGGCCCAGGAGTTCCTGGACGCTGCGGAGGTCGGCGCCGCCGTCCAGCAGGTGAGTCGCGAAGCTGTGGCGGAGGGTATGGGGGCTGGCGCTGGGGTCGAGGTCCAGGCCGGCGAGGTGGGATTCCAGGAGGCGGCCGACGCTCCGGGCGCTGAGCCGCCCGCCATCGCGGTTCAGGAAGACGGCGGTCTCCCCCACGACGGCCGGCTTGCGGGCGGAGAGCCAGCGTCCGAGCCAGGCGACCGCCTCGAGACCAACCGGGCTGAGGCGCTCCCGCTTGCCCTTGCCGCAGGCGCGGACCAGCCCCTGGTCCAGGTCCAAATCGGCCAGGTCGAGCCCAACCAGTTCGCCGACCCGCAGGCCGCCGCCGTAGAGCGTCTCGAACATCGCACGGTCGCGGAGCCCCAGAGCCTCGGCCGTCGGGATCGCCTCCAGGAACCGGATGACCTCCTCGACGCGGAGGGGCCGGGGCAGCCGTCGCGGTTGTTTCGGGTTGCGGAGGGAGGTTGAAGGGTCGACGTCCACCCCGCCTTTTCTCCTCTGGAATCGGAAGAACGAGCGAAGGCTCGCCAGGCGCCGGGCGATCGTGCCGGGGGCGTAGTTCTGGCCGCTGAGCCAGGCCGAATACCCTCGGAGGCGGCGGGCGTCGGCAAGGGTCGGGTCGGCATCCGGGCCGACGGCTTCACCCAGGTAGCGTGCGAACAGGGTCAGGTCGTCCCCGTAGCAGCGCAAGGTATGCGGCGAGGCATTCCGTTCGCCGCGGAGATGCTCCAGGAAATCAGTGATGGTAGGGTGCATCGACGAACCCCAGGTCCACAGCGGTGGTTGCTAATGGAGGACGCCCCCCAACAAACTCACCGGAACGCGATCGGCACGCTGGGCCCCCGCGACATAGCAGGGATCGGTCGGGCCGACCAGGCCCCGCCACAAAGCCACTGGGAAAACGCTCGGTGACACGCCTCCTCCCCTGCAACGTCCGCCGCGGTCCCCGGAATGCGAACCGGGCCCGCCTCCCACCTCGCTTGCATGTCCGACCCTGGCGAGCAGAGACTCCGACCGCGGCCGTCCTCCTACGGAAGGGCTGGCGAGCCATTTCCGCGGAGCCGGGTGGTTATTCACTCCGATCCGTGGTTTTACGGCATCAACGCAGGCTTGTGACCCGGAACGGAAGGTCGGGAAGGCTAATTGCCCGGATACATGCATCTTACCATGATTTATTTCCACTTTCAGGGTATTATAAGCCCAACGTCCCGGTAAAGTACATGGCGACGAGGGGGGACGCCAGCGTGAATCCGTTCGGAAAAAAATTTATGGCCTTGTCTGAATTTGTTTAACCGTGCAAGTTTGCCCATGCTGGGGAATCCGCCGCCGTTCCGCCCCGGGCGGGACCCACGACCGGCGGCGTTGGGCCGGAACGTGCGGGGCCTTTGACCGCTCGGGCCGCCCGGTTGCGGGGCGCCGCAGGGCGCGTTAGGCTCCGAGAACGCCGCTCCGTGGGCTTTTCCCCGGCGCGGCTTGACGCGACGCGACACGACGAGGCCGTGCCGATGGCGATCCCGCCGGGCGAGGAGACCTTGACGCATCGCTTGATCCTGCCCAGGGACGCCAATCACCACGGGACGCTGTATGCCGGAGTCCTGCTATCCCTGGCACTTGAGGCGGGATATGCCGTGGCCTATCGCGCCGCGGGGGCCTCGGCCAACCTCGTCCTGAGGCGGGTGCTCGACCTGCGCTGCTACGAACCGGTGCCGGTCGGGAAGGTCGTTGAGATCCGCGGCTCCGAAGTGTTCCGCGCCCGGGCGCAGGTCGTCGTGGCGCTCTGGGGAACACCCCTGGTGATCCGGACGCCGCCCTGGATGGACGGACTGATGCAATTCGTCCAGGTCGACGCCTCGGGCCGTCCGGAGCCCCTGGAGAATGAGCCGGCCGAGGGGCCGCCGATGCTGGGGCCGCCGTGGTCGGAACTCCGCGAGCGTGCGCTGCGGCTCCGGTCGATTCGCCGTTGACCGGCCGCCTCAGGACAACGACGGGTCGCCGTCCCCGACCCCCTTGCCCTCGGCGCGTCGCAGCGGCAGCTCGACGACGAAGCAGGAGCCCTCCCCGACCCGAGAGGTCAGGGTGATCTGGCCGCCGTGCTCGCGGATGATCTTCTGTGAGACGGGCAGGCCCAGGCCGGTCCCGCGCGTCCCCTTGGTCGAGGCGAAGACCTGGAAGATCTTGCCCAGCTCCTCCGGGGCGATCCCGACGCCGTTGTCCGCGACCGTGACGTGCGCCGTGGCGGCCTCGGCATCCCAGGACGTGCTGACGGCCACGCGCGCCTCCGGGCGCTCCTCGGCGGCGTCGAGGGCATTGGTCACGATATTCAGCACGGCGCGGTGGATGCCGTCGGGATCGATCATCAAGGCGGGCAGATCGGCCCCCGGGCTCCATTCCAGGGCCACGCCGAGTTCCCCCGCGCGAGCCTGCATCAGCTCCACCACGTCGGCGACCGTTTGATTGAGCTCGGCGGACTCCAGGGCGGGCTCGCGGTCCTTGGAGAAGGACAGCATGTCCATCACAAGGTTGTAGATCTTGGCCTGGTTCTTCTCGACGATCGTCCAGCCGCGGCGGACGATCGCCTCGTCCTTGCCGTTGAGGCCCATGTCGATGAGATAGCTGCCGCCCCGGATGCCTTGCAAGATGTTCTTGATGTGGTGCGAGAGGGTCGCGATCGTCTGGCCGACGGCGGCGAGCCGCTCGGCCTGGAGCTTGGCCTGGTAGAAGGCCGTGTTCTCGATGGCCAGCCCGGCCTGGTGGCCGATGGCGACCATCAGCATCAGATGCTCCTGGGTGAACCGGCCGGGGGGAGCGTCCGCCGGGCGCTCCGGGAGACTTGCCAGGGCCCGCGGCAGGGTGCGGATGTCGGCGTACAGGACGCCCAACGACGTGTGGCGGCCCTGGATCGGCACGCAGATGGCCTCGCGAATCCCGTAGTCCACGATCGACTGCGCCGGTCCGAACCGCTCATCGGCCGGGGCGTCGGAGGTGATGACGCCCTGGCCCTGTTCCAGCACGTGGTCGACGATAGTCCGCGAGATCGTCATGCGCTCGTCGGGGTCGGCCGGCCCCCGCCAGCGGACCGCCTTGGGGGACAGCTCCCCCTCGTCGTCGGCCAGCAGAATCGCCCCCCGGTCGGCCCCGATCGACTCGAAGACAAGCTGGAGAATCTGGGGCAGCAGGGCGTCGATGTCGAGGATGTGGCTGATGGCCTGGGTCGTCTGGTACATGACGGCCAGGTTGGCCAGGCGGACCTTCAGCCAGTCGGCGGCCGTGCCCGGTGCCTCCAGGACCCGCGAGCCGTCGGCGGCCGAGATGCTCTTGACGATGGCCGAGCGGTCGTCGGGACTGGCGCGGCTGAGCACGTCGACCCGAGCGGTCAGGTCGCGACCGGCCGCCGCGGGCCCCTCGCTGCTGTAGAGCATCACCGTTTGCCCGAGCCGCAGGTGATCCCCGGTGCGCAGGGGGGCCTGGTCGATCGCCCGACCGTTGACGAACGTGCCGTTGGCCGAGCCGAGGTCCACGACCTTGAAGGCGGCGGCCGTCACGTCGTCGGCCGGGCGAAGCTCCGCGTGGCGTCGCGAAACCTCGTTGTCGTGCAGACGGATCGGGTTGGACCCGTCGCGGCCCAGCGCCATCGGCCGGGCCTTCAGCTCGAACCGTTTGCCCTGGTCGGCTCCCTGGATGACGAACAACGAGGCCACGGCGTCTCGCCCTCCCCTTGCCCGCTCGCCCTCCAGGCGCGTCGCCTTTGCCTTCCCGTCAAGGCTAATCGACCCCCGCCGGAAGCGTCAACAGGCTGGGTCGAGCGTTCGGCCCCGATCCGTACGCAAGCGACACACTCCCACCTCCCCGCGCCGCGGAATCGCGGTTGCCGTCTTTCCGAATCCGGCGTAGGATTTGCTGTCGGGCATCAACCGCCCACTCGACGCGGGGGTCGTCCCCGCTGGATTTTCGGTGCGGGCCTGGAGTTGGTTGGGCCCGGCGGGATGGAGGAATTTCCCGCATGATGCGCGAGCTTCCCGAGTCCCATCCCCTGCATCGCCTCTTCCGGGGCCTGACCGAGCATACGTTCTTGAACGAGCTGGGCATCGGCGACCCCGGCCTTGTCGGCTATGTCGCGGGCCTGCTGGCCCGGTTCGTCCCCGAGGAAGGCGTCTGGCGGCTCCGCGACGACCAGGGCCGCCGGATCACCGAGGTCGCCGCGATGGTCGCCGAGGCGGAGTCGGCCGCCGAGGACGACCGCCGTCGCGAGTGTCATCGGCATGTCGGCGACTTCACCCTGTTCTGGACCGGCGTCTACCCCGAAGCCCTCCACCGCCTGCGGGCGACGGACTCGCCCGACCACCTGGTCGACTACTGCCGCCAGGGCAAGCGCTCGTACTACCTGGCCAGCACGTTCGAGGGCGAACAGGCCCCCGTCCTGCGGCGGCTCAGTGCCGAATTCGAGCTCTGCGCCTTCGGGCTTTCGCGCGTGCGCCGCGAGTGGGAATGCCACGGCCCCGAGGCCGCGCGTGGGCCCATTTTGGGGGCCTGATCCCTCACCTGGAGATGTCGGGGGGATCATGGTATCCTCCCCAGGCCGCGGAACCTGCCCGAGCATGGCGGGGAGGACCCTCCGCGACCCGCCCGAAGGCCCGGGACGCCGTTGGAAACCGCCCGACCGTATCGGCTCGACGACTTGCGGAGGTTTGCCACGGCCCTGGCGGCAGGGGCGGGCCTGGCGCCTGCCCGCGCCTCGGCGCTGGCCACGCTGCTGCTCTGGTTCGATGCAGCCGGTGCCTCGGAGTCCGGCATCGCCACCTTGCCGGACCTCCTGGCCCGGATCGATCGCGGCGAGGTGGACCCCAGCAGCGAGGGGATCATCCGGGGGGAGCATTCCGCGACTCTGACCCTGGACGGAGGCCGGGGGGTGCCGCCCCTGATCCTGGCACGAGCGGCGGCCCTGGCGGCGGAGAAGGCCAGGGACGTCGGCGTGGGACTGGTGCGGGTTACCAGCCTCGGCCCTTGCGGGCCGGCGGCGGCGGTCGCGGCCGAGGCGGCGATCGGCCCCGAAGTCGCGCTGATCCTTGGCCCCGGGCCATCCTGGACGATGGCGGTCCCCTCGCCGGAAGGGCTTCCCTTGATCGTGGATAGCGCGCTCGGCGCGGTCGCCGGGCCACCGCCGCTCGACCTCTTCCCCTGGGTCCTGCTGGTCCCGGAAGGGGGCTGGCTTGTCGCCGCGCTGGCGATCCGGGCGTTGGAACCGTTGGGGACCTTCCATGAGCGTGTCGGCGCCGCCCTGAAGGCTCTGCCGGAGTCGCCCGGCCGGCTCCTTCCCGCCTCCCTGGAGGCACGCCGACGCGCCGCGAGGGAGCTGGGGGTGCCGATCGCCGTGGCCCCGATGGCGGAACTCCTCGGGCGCGCCGAAGGGCTCGCCATCCCGCCGCCCGGTCGTTGAGCCCCCTGCAACCGATCCGAAGGAGGTCGCGCGATGGTCCTGCCGCTGGGAGACTCGGAACGGACGCGGATCGTGCCGGTCGTCACGTATCTGCTGATCGCGATGAACGTGGCCGTCTACCTCCTGCAATTGCAGCAAGGTGAGGCGTTCACGACCGCCTTCGCCGCCACGCCTTTTGAGATCACCCACGGCGAGGACCTGGGACAACCCGAGGTCATCGAGGTCCAGGGCCCCGCGGGCCGCGTTCAACAGGCCATCCCCCACGCGCCGGCCCCCTTCCCGGTCTGGGTGACGCTGTTGACCGCGATGTTCCTGCACGGCAGCCCGCTGCACCTGGCCGGGAACCTGCTCTATCTGTGGATCTTCGGCGACAACGTCGAGGAGGTCCTCGGCGCGCTCCGCTACCTGGTCGTCTACCTCGCCGCGGGCCTGGTGGGCACCTTGGCCCAGATTGCGGCGAACCCCGAGTCGCACATCCCGACCATCGGAGCCTCGGGGGCCATCGCGGGCATCATGGGGGCTTACGTCGTCTGGTTCCCCCACCACCGCGTCCGCGTCCTGATCTTCCGCTTCATCACCGAGATGCCCGCCCTCCTGGTCATCGGCGCCTGGATTGGCCTGCAACTCGTCCTCGGCTTCAACGCCTTCGGTCGGGTCGGACGGGTGGGAGGGGTCGCCTATCTCGCCCACGTCGGCGGCGCGGCCACCGGCCTCTTCGCCGCCTTCCTGTTCGCCCACCGCGCCCACGCCCACGGCTTGCGGGTCGTCGACGAATCGGCGCCCGACCCCTGAGGCGGCGAAACCGTCGGTTATACTCATCCTAAATTCACCAAAGGACCAGAACACCGAGTCTACCCAGAGGATTCCTCAAGCGATGTGCGGAATTGCCGGGGCGCTGGACCTGTCCGGGATGAGGTCGTTTCCGTCCGACCGTCTCTTCGCGATGACCGGGGCGATCGCGCACCGCGGCCCCGACGACGAGCAGGCGCATCGCGAGCCGGGCGTGGCCCTGGGCGCCCGGCGGCTGGCGATCGTCGACCTCAACGGCGGTCGGCAGCCGATCGCCAACGAGGATGGCACCGTCTGGGTCGCCTTCAACGGCGAACTCTTCGAGTACCCCGCGCTGCGCGCCGACCTGCTGGCGAGGGGTCATCGCCTGACCACGCGCTGCGACACCGAGGCGTGGGTCCATCTTTATGAGGATCGGGCCCAGGGGATGTTTGAGCAGGCGCGGGGCCAGTTCGCGGTCTCCTTGTGGGACCGCAAGAATCGGACGCTGATCCTGGGACGCGACCGCGTGGGGATCTGCCCCTTGTTCTACGCGGAGCGCGACGGGTGGCTCTTGTGGGGCTCGGAGATCAAGGCCCTGCTGGCTTCCGGCCTGGTCGACCCCATCCCCGACCCCCTGGGCGTCGACCACTTCTTCAACTTCTTCACGGCCGGGACCACCCGGACGATGTTCCAGGGGGTGAAGTCGATCCCGCCGGGCCATTACCTCAAAGTGCGCGATGGCCGGATCGAGCTTCAACAATACTGGGACCTGGATTTCCCGGACGCCGGGCAGGAGCGTCGGCTGGACGACCCGACGCCTCTGGTGGATGAACTGGAGCACCTGCTGCGGCAGGCGGTGGAGCGTCGGCTGCGGGGCGACGTGCCGGTGGTCAGCTACATCAGCGGGGGGCTGGACTCGACCGTCGTGCTGGGCCTGAGTTCGCGACAGCGCGGGCAGGCGTTGCCGTCGTTCACCATCGGGCTGGACAAGGCCGGGCCCGACGAGCGCTCGCGGTCGGCGGAATCCGCGGCGGCGCTGGGATCGCCGCTGACGACGATCACGATGGACCGGGCGGCGATCACGGCGGCGTTCCCCGAATTGATCGCCGCGGCGGAAGTGCCCGTGATGGACACCGCCTGCGCCTGCCTGATGCGCCTGGCGGCGGCGGTGCACGGGCAGGGGTACAAGGTCGCCCTGACGGGCGAGGGGGCCGACGAGGCGCTGGCCGGCTACGCCTGGTTCAAGTCGCAGAAGATCCGCGACGCGGTCGTCCGCCGCGCCGGGCCGGGCGTCCCGAAGTTGCTGCGGAGACTCATGTTGGGCATCGTCGGCGGCGACGTGGACCGCCGTCCCTCACGCACGCCGATGCGCGGGTTCCGCACCGCCCAGCAGGACCTGTACGACATCCTCGGCCAGACGCGATCACTCGTCTACGCGCCCGCGATGTGGGACCGCCTCGGCGACCACAACGCCTACGACGACCTCGACCTGACCAACGACCGCTTCGCCCGCTGGGCCCCGCTGAATCAGTCGCTGTACGTCGGCTACAAACTGATGCTCGCCGGCCTCCTCCTGTATGCCAAGGGGGACCGCGTCGCCATGAAGTCGTCCGTCGAGACGCGGTATCCGTTCCTGGACGACGACGTGGTGAACTTCTGCGCGACGTTGGCTCCCGAGTATAAGTTGCGAGGGTTGACGGACAAGTGGCTTTTACGTCAAGTGGCCGCCCGCACCCTTCCCAGGGCGATCGCCCACCGCCCCAAGACGATGTTCCGCGCCAGCAGGGGCGAGGCGTTCCTCGGCGCTCATCGCCCGGCGTGGGTCGACCAGCTTCTCAGCCCCGAGTCGCTGCGGGCGTCGGGCTACTTCGACCCGAAATCCGTGGCCCGCGAGCGGGCCATCCACGCGCGCTCGACGTGGCTCTCGCCGCGGAAGGCCGCTCTCGACCTGAACCTGATGTGCGTGGTCTCCACGCAGCTCTGGCACCACATCTACGCGGGCGGCGGCCTCTGCGACCTTTCCTCGTGGCACCATCCTGCCACCGCCACCGCCACCGCCCCCACGCCAGAGTCGCCCATCTTCGATAACGACGAGCGCCGGGGCTCGAACGCGCAGCCTCCGATCGCGGCCCAGGTCGGTTGAGTCCAGCGAGTCGACGCCCGTGGATCGACTTCGAGGGCCTCCGACAGCCCGGCAACCACCAGCGGCCCTCGTCGCCCCGTCGACTGCAGGATGCAAGGGGACTACCCAGCATCACGGGGATGGGTCATGGCCGCGTCACAAATCCAACGGGCAGTACATGCGGAGGCGTGCTGGCAATACTTTTATACCACATCAGCTGGGCCTCGTCCGGCAGCAAGGGATATGCGAACCTGTCGACCGAACCCAGGACGCAACCCTGCCTGGCGTAGAATTGGCAGGCCGGCACGTTGACGTTCTGAGTCTCGGCCTTCAGCCAGCGGCACCCTCGCGTCCGTGCCCATTGACACGCGGCGAGGAAGAGGGCCTGACCGAGCCCCTTCCGACGGGAATCCGTCCGCACGCGGATGTCCCAGAGCAGCGCCAGATCCTTTCTGCCCACGAGCAGGTCCAACCCTTCCGTGTCGAAGGCCAGCACAACCCCGCCCACCCGTTGACCTCGCGGAAAGGCTGAGAGCAGCCCCCAATGCGACAGATCCCACTGTTCCGCCCACTCGGACGGCCCGTCCTCATCAGTGGAGTCGTAATCCTTGAGGTAGGGAGACGCCACCGCTTGATCCCGGAACCCAAACCCGCCGAGTCCCGCATCGATCGCGACCACCTCGAATCGGCGTTCCACGCGAAAGGAGATCGGCAGCCCGGATTGGTGACATCCAGACGGGAGAACCCCGCCGGAGAGGCCCGGTCGCTTGTGCAAAGCCTGCGTAACCTGGGGACCGGCACGCCTCGCCCCAGCCGACCCGCCCTCGGAACCTTCGGAAATCCAGTTCGCCGCGGGCTTTCGCTGCGATCATCCGTTCCAGGGGGCGCCGGGACCTCGGCCGGGAGCCGCTCCTGAATTCCCGCAAGATTCGCGGTCCGCTGTCGAATCACTTCCGCGGGGGCTGGACGACTTCCCCCGCTCATGCACCCTCGTCCCGGATCACCGCCGGAGATTTTGAAGATGACCCGCATCCCCCTCGCGTCGCTGGTGCTGCTCGCGGGCATGGCCCAGGGCGTGCAGGCTCAGGTGAAGCTGGAATACGAGTTCGCCGAAGGGGCGTCCTGGAAGTCCAAGACGGCCGTGAAGGTCCACCAGGTTTTGACGATTGCGGCCAAGGACCTCCCGACCGATTCCGAGCAGACGGCCGTCTCCCTCCTGAGCGTGGGCAATCGCGACGCCGACGGCCACCTGCCGGTCTCCCGGAAGGTGGAGTCGTTCCGAGCGCGGTTGGCGCTGCCGGGAGGGTTGCATGTCGCCTTCGACTCGGCCAACCCCGACGCCAAGATCGAGAACCCCGACCTCGCGTTTCTGGGCGACGTGTTCAAGGTTGCGTCCGGCCTGAGTTATACGATCTTCCTGGACGCGCGGGATCAGGCCCAGGCGGTCGAGAAGGTCGAGTCGGGCACGGTGAAGCTCGACGACCTCGACCCGAAGGCAAAGGGCCTCTTGAAAGGTGTCTTCGAGGGTGACCGCCTGCTGCGCGAGTTCCGGCAAGACCACGGGAACCTGCCCGCGATCCTCGTCCGGGAGGGGGAGCCCTGGGATCGAACCGAGGTCGCCGAGCTCGGCGCGGGCCAGACCCTGACCTTCAAGGTCCGCTATGAGTATCGTGGGACGGTCGAGCACGACTGCTGCACCCTCGACAAGATCGACGTGAAGGTGCGCGAGGTCTCCTACGCGATGGCGGCGGATTCCCCCTCGCCCTTGAAGCTCGTCAAGGAGGACCTCAAGGTCGATTCCTCGGAGGGGACGATCCTCTTTGACCGCAAGCTGGGCCGGGTCGTCGAGCACAAGGTCGTATCGCGGATCAAGGGTGACCTGACCTTCCAGGCCGGCGAGCAGGAACTCCCCGCGACGCTGGACCTGAACCTCGACAACGCGACGACCCAGGAACCCTGAGGGTGGGAGGCCGGCGGATGTTCGGGGAGTGGGCGGAGGAGTTTGGTAGGTTCATCGACTTCGCCGCCCGGGTGGTGCTGGCGATGCCGGGGGCGCTGATCCGCAGGCCGGGGGAGGTTCTCCGGCAGTTCGAGCGGGTGGCGTGGGGGAGCCTGGCGGTCGTCCTGGCGGCGGGGGGGAGCGTCGGGCTCGTGACCTGGCTCCAGACGCGCCGGCAACTGGTGGCCTACGGGTTGGAGGCGACCTTGCCGAGCGTCCTGGCGGTGGTCGCGCTGGTGGAGACTGGCCCGATGCTGGCCGCCTTGCTGGTGGCGGGGCGGATGGGGGCGGGCCTGGCGGCGGAACTCGGTTCGATGACCCTGACCGAGGAACTCGACGCCCGCGACGTGCTCGGTGCTCCCGTCCTGCCGACGCTGGTTGCCCCGAGGGCGATCGCCTGCGCGGTGGCGGTCCCGTTGCTGACGGTGGTGCTCGACGCGGCGGCAATGGTGGGGGGCCTGGCGGCCGAAACCTCGGCGGGCTCGCTGTCGGCGGCGGCCTTCGGGGCCAGGGCGTTGGACTTGCTGCACCTGTCGGACATTGTGCCCGCGACGCTCAAGACGGGCGTCTTTGGCCTCACCATTGGCCTGGTCGGCTGCTGGACGGGCCTGCAAACCGACAGGTCAACGGAGGCGGTCGGTCGCGCCGCCACCCGGGGGGTGGTGCTGGCGATGCTGTCGGTCTTCGCGGCGAATGTGCTGCTGGTCCCCGCCTTGCAGGTGGCCGTCGCCACCCTGGGCTGGACGGTGTAGGCTAGAATGGGGCCGCCCGGGGCCTCGGCTCGGGCGCGTCGGCTCTGGCACCAAGGAGGTTCCCGAAGATGCGTCGCGAGATCGGACGGTGGCGGGCCCTGGCCAATGCCGTAGGCGTCCTGGCGGTACTGGCCCTGGCCGGGTTCGCCGCGAGCCGGGTCGCGGCCCGGCACTGGCAATGGCAGGAAACCTTCCGCGCCCGCGTCGAGTTCGCCACCATCGGCGGCCTGGAAGTCGGCGGCAAGGTCCGCGTCCAGGGGATCGACGCCGGGGTCGTCGAGGCGATCGTCCCGCCCGAGGAACCGGGAAGGCCGGTGACGCTCGTCCTGCGGATCGACGCCCGCCTGCGCCACCTGGTCCGCACCGACGCGACGGCGAAGATCGCGGCCCAAGGTGTCGTCGGCGCCAAGGTGATCGAGGTCGTCCCCGGGCGGCCCGAGGCCCCGGCGCTGGCCGACGGCGGGACGATCGGGGCCGAAACGCCGGTGGAGGTCGCCGACCTCCTGCGCGACGCCTCCCGGTCCTTGCGACGCCTGGACGACGTGGCCGCGACCGCGCACGAGGGGCTCGGGGAGATCAACGCCATCGCCGCCAATATCCGCCAGGGGAAGGGGACCCTCGGCAAGCTCGTCCAGGACGAGGAGGCGTATCAGAAGCTGGTCACACTCTCGAAGCGCGGGGAGCGGACGCTTGACGACCTGGACGAGAACCTCGCGGCCCTGAAGCGGACCTGGCCACTGTCGCGCTACTTCAACCACCGCGGCTTCGATGACCGCGATCGCGTGCTCTTCCAGCCGGGTTCGGAGCGCGAGAGCCGGACCCTGGCGGAGTCGGACCTGTTCGAGCCCGGTCGCTCGGTCCTGACGACCGGCGGCCGTTCCCGGCTCGACGAGGTCGGCTCGTGGTTCAAGGCCGCCCGGCGCCCACATTCGGAGGTCGTCATCGCCGCCTTCACCGACGACCCTCGCGGCGACGACCTGGCGCAGATTCTCACCCAGGAGCAGGCCGACGCCGTGCGGAACTACCTGGTCAAACGCCACGGGATCGACGCCAAGGGGTGGTTCGGCACCCGCAAGGTCGCCGCCGTCGGCTTCGGCACCCAGGTCCCCCGCCCCCTGGTCGACGAGCCCGCGAGCCGGCCCGCCCGCCGCGTCGAGATCATCCTGTTCACGCCGCAAGCGTAACCCGCGCAAAGTCAAAGTCTTGGTGTGAAACCGAAATGGCCGACGATCGACGCAGCGCGGGGGGGTGCAACGACCGTCGGCCCTCCAGGAACTTCCGGGCGGCCGGGCTCAGTACTCGCTGGCCGACACGACCTCCTTGCCCCGGACGGTGCCCAGGGAATGCCAGGTCTGCTGGGTCACGCTGTCCTTGACGAAGCGGACGCTGCCGTCGCAGAACAGGGCGTTGACGCCGCCGGGGTGGTAGCTACGGGCGGTGACGGCCGCATAGGTCGGACCGCCGTCGTTCTCGTCGATGGAGACGAGGTCGAGGAAGTTGTTGATCGGCGGCATCGCGTCGTTGGGGCTCGGCCCGACCGTCTGGCCTCCCGGGGGCGAAACCTGGTAGTTCGGCGGCAGGGCGACGGTGAAGCCGCTGTAGTAGACACCCCCATTGGACCACCGCGTGCTGCCAAAGTTGACGAGCATGGATTGGCGGAAGTTCGCCTGGATGATCCCGGTCGAGGTGGGGGCGTCGTAGGCGGCGACCGCGTTCGGGTCGCTCAGGCCCGTGATGGTCCTGCCCGGATCAAGGATGAGGTGCCGCAACTGCGGTTGATACGTCTTGCCCTCCGAGGCGAGCAGCGTGCCGCTGAGGCCGTCGCTGATCTGCGCGAAGGTCAGGCCGTTGGGGATGACGGAGCCTCGGGGCTTCACCGAGGGGACGCTCGGGGCGTAGCCGCCGTAGACGTACCAGTCACCCCGATTCCAGAGGTAGCTCGTCGGGGCGTAGGCTTTCCGGGTGGGCCCATCGGGAAGGGCGATCGCGATGTTGCCTTCGCTCGGGCAGAGCAGGGTGCCCACCACCAGCGTCGTGGTCGTGGTGTTGGCGTTGTTGCTATAGCTGACCGAGAAATTCATCGCGTTGTAGGCCGCCCCGCCCTCCATGAAGGGCAGAATGCGGGCGTGCGGGCCCCAGGTGCTCGTGCCGGTGTAGGGGGCGGAGGTCGTCTTGATGACGGTCTCCGAGGGGGGAATCATCTGGTTAACGCCCTCGTAGTTATGCACCGCGAGGCCGATCTGCTTCAGGTTATTGACGCACTGGGCGCGGCGGGCCGCCTCGCGGGCGGCCTGCACCGCCGGCAGCAGCAGGGCGATCAGCACCCCGATGATCGCGATGACCACCAGCAGTTCGATCAGCGTGAACCCCGAGCGGCGGGCCGGGAATATCCTCATCTGGCAATTCCTCGGGAGGAGGGCTCGGCGATTGGTCAGGCGGGAATCAGGATTGGCTCGGAGCGGGGCTGTCCCGCCGGTCCATCCTTGACAGGTACAGGCAAGTGAGGAGGGGCCCATCGCCGATCGGCTCGACGGTCGAGGCCTCGATCACCCGGTGGACCTCGATGGGACCTCCCGGAACGCCGCCCGCCGACCGGGCCCACTTGCGGAAAAATTGAGGGCGGGGACGGCGTTGGCGTTGGCGTTGCATGGATGCCAGCGCCGATTCAGGCACTGAAGAGAATTACCCAACGGACGTGAAAATTTGACGAGCGGTTTTTGACGTTTGTGTGAAACCCGGGCCTTCCTCTTTGGTTATGTGGGGCTCTGAAGGATGGCGTGGAGCAAGGGGGTGGAGCCCCTGTCACACCCCGGCCACGGGCTGGTGCCACACTTGGTTCGGCGGAACGAGCCGCCTTCCGATCTGTCAAGCGTCCTTTGGACCTGGCGATCCTCCAATCCTCCTGCCCGGGGGACCGTGGCCCTTGAACCCCGACGCCGGGCGTGGCACGATGGACGGCGTCTCCGAACTGCGGGAGGATTGACGTTTGCGAATCACGTTCCATGGCGCGGCCCGACAGGTGACGGGAAGTGCCCACCTGCTGGAAATCGGCCGGCACCGCATCCTGCTGGACTGCGGACTCTTCGACTCCGACCGGGTCAGCCCCGACAGCCCGAACCGCAGCTTCACGTTCGATCCACGCAGCCTCGACGCGGTGGTCGTCTCGCACGCGCACAATGACCATATCGGCCGTCTGCCCTGCCTGATCCGCGCCGGCTACCAGGGGCCGATCTACACGACGAGGGCCACCGGCGACATCACCAGCATCATGCTCCGCGACAGCGCGCGCATCCAGCGTGAGGACGCCCGCAACGCCGGCCTGAACGCTCCGCGGGCCGAGCCGATCGAGCCGCTCTTCGACCTGGGCGACGTGGAGTGGGTCGTCGAGCGCATGCGACGCCTGCCCTATTCCGAGCCGACGGAGATCCTCGACGGCGTGAGCTTGACCTACCACGACGCCGGCCACATCCTGGGCTCGGCCCTGGTGCAGATCGACTACCAGGAACACGGCCGCGACCGCCGCTTCGTCTTCACCGGCGACCTCGGCCGCAGGGATATGGGCCTCCTGCCCGACCCCACCCCGATCCAGGACATCGACGTTCTCGTCTGCGAGAGCACCTATGGCGCGCGGGTGCTGGAGCCCAATCAGAAGCTGATGAAGCAGCTTCACGCCATCATCGCCCGCGCCACAAGGTTGCAGAGCCGCATCGTCATCCCGGCCTTCAGCCTCGGCCGCACCCAGCGCATGGTTTACTGCTTCGAGGAGCTATTCACCAACCACAAGGTCCGGCCGATCCCCGTCTATGTCGACAGCCCGCTGGCCTCTCGGCTCACCGACGTTCACCGCGACTACCCCGAGGCGTACACCCCCGAGGCCCGCCGCCTGATGGATCGCGACCCGGTCTACTTCGGCTCGGAACACGTCAACTTCTGCGCCTCCTGGGACGAGTCGAGGCGGCTGAACCACCTCCCCGGCCCCCTGGCGATCGTGACGTCCTCCGGCATGTGCGAGGCGGGACGCATCCGCCACCACCTGCGCCACACCGTCGAGGACCCCGACAACGCCATCGTCATTGTCAGCTACCAGGCCGAGAACACCCTGGGCCGCAAGATCGCCGAGGGCGTCGAGCGCATCCAGATCATGGACAAGTGGCTCGACCTGAACGCCGCCGTCTACGTCCTCGACGGCTTCTCCGGCCACGCCGACCGCAATGACTTCGCCTGGTGGTTCGGCCAGACCGGCGGCAAGATCGGCCGCGCCTTCCTCGTCCACGGCGAGCCCGACAGCATGACGGCGCTGGCCCCCCTGCTCCAGCCCCATGTCGAGACGCCGGTGGAGTTCCCCGAATTGCTGGCGTCCTACGAAGTCTGAGCGGGATCACCGAGCGCGGCGGCCAGTTCGCCGATGAACTGCCCGACCTCGCGGACGACCTGGTCGACCGGCCGCGAACCCGCGTCAACCAGCCGCCGCACGATCGCGCTGCCGACGATCAGGCCGTCGGCCACGGGGGCCAGCGCCCGGACGTGCTCCGGGGCGCCGATGCCAAAGCCGATGCAGATCGGCAGGTCGGTCTCGGCCCGGAGGCTCGCGACGCGCCCGGCCAGCTCCGGCGGGAGTTCCGTCCGCTCGCCGGTGATCCCGGCCACCGAGACGTAATACAGGAAGCCCGTCGAGGTCCGGGCGATCCGCAGGGCACGCTCGCGGGGAGTGGTGGGCGTGACGAGCTGGATCAGCCGCAAGTCGAGCGCTGTGGCCTTGCGGCAGAGCCCTTCGGCCTCTTCCAGGGGCAGGTCCGGGACGATCAGGCCGTCAACCCCCGCCATCGCCGCGTCGCGGAGGTAGCGATCGGCGCCGCGGCGATGGACAATCGCATAAGAGACCATCGTCACCAACGGTGCCGACACCGCCGGCCCACCCACCCCGTCGCGGAGGCCGCGGAGCATCGCGAAGATGCCGTCGAGCTTGACGCCCTTGTTCAGCGCCCGGGTATAGCTGGCCGTGATGACCGGCCCGTCGGCGACGGGGTCGGAATACGGGATGCCGATCTCGACCATATGCGCCCCGCGCACCATCGCCTCGCGGATCAGGGCGGCGGTCATCGCGAGGTCGGGGTCGCCTGCCGTCAGAAAGGGCATCAGGGCGCGGCGGTTCTCGGCCTTCAGCCGGGCAAAGAGGGCATCGATGCGGTTCATGGGATGATGGCTTGCTCAAGATCATGGGATCGAATCAAGGCTGCGATGGTTTCGGCCGTAGGGCCTTCTTCTTGCCCACCGGCTTCTGGCGAAGATCTCCCTCAATGATCGGGGGCGAGCCGCCGGGGATGGCCGCACCGGCTGGAGTTTTCGAGGGAGCGGGTGAGCCGATCAGACCGGCCTCGGCCAACAACTGGGAAAGATAGCCGATGATGTAGCACCTCGACGTTTTCTCTTCCAAGTCCCCGTTCGTGCGGAGATCCTCGACCCCTTGGCTCAGGACCTTCCAAACCTGCTGACCTTCGTATTTCTTGTAAGGATGGTCGACCTTCATGGAGCACCTTTCGACTTGTTCTTGGGACCGCCGGGCCAGATTTGATTGCCCGAAAAATCGACTTCCCGGATCTTATTCCCCTTGGAGTCGCTGACGTCCCAATGATCTTTGTGGAGGCGATCTAGTTTCCAGAGATCGCCATTGCTATCCCTCCAGCCCTGGTTCCCCCGCAACTTGGTCCAGCCCTTGCCGGCACCGGGCAGATCCTGCCCTGCGATTCCTCGCCCGGAGCCGCCGGGATCAGGCGGATCTCCCTCACTCATTCCCATGAACTCCAAGCGAATCTGAACAAGGTCGAAGCTCGACGCCCCTACATCGCCTCGCCACGAATGCGGGCGATCTCGTAGGCGTCCTTGTCGCCGCGGCCGGAGAGGCAGACGAGGATGACCTTGCCGGCGCCCAGGGCCGGGGCTTCCTTCAACGCCTGGGCGATGGCGTGGCTGGACTCCAGGGCGGGAAGGATGCCCTCGTTGCGGGCGGTCACCCCGTAGGCGTCCAGGGCCTCGGCGTCGGTGACGCTCTCGTAGCGGACGCGGCCGGAGTCTTTCCAGTGGCTGTGCTCGGGGCCGACGCCGGGGTAGTCCAGGCCGGCGGAGATCGAATGGACGTCGTCGGTCTGGCCGTCCTCATCCTGGAGGACATAACTCAGGCTGCCGTGCAGCACGCCGGGCTTGCCCTGGGTCAGGCTGGAGGCGTGCTCGCCCGCCGAAGGGCCGCGGCCCCCGGCCTCGGCGCCGACGAGGGCGACCGCTTCGTCGGCGAGGAAGGGGTAGAACATGCCGGCCGCGTTGGAGCCGCCGCCGACGCAGGCGATCACGGCGTCGGGGAGCCTGCCGAGGCGACCGAGGGCCTGGGCGCGGGCCTCGCGGCCGATGACGGCCTGGAAGTCGCGGACGATCATCGGGAACGGGTGGGGCCCGA
>JAABUQ010003059.1_pt1 | contig 31528 bp, 26 predicted proteins | sample 5560001 | NCBI WGS metagenome assembly JAABUQ01 (sample SAMN10711888, study PRJNA513371) | rock metagenome | isolation source: Antarctica rocks | place: Antarctica: Victoria Land, Finger Mt nord | collected 2015-12-18 | reverse complement strand
GATCGTCGCTGGGCGCGGTTCGTCGAGCCTGCTCAAAGGGTCAGCGGCCTCGCCCAGCCGTCCTTGGTGCGCAAGGGTCGAGCCCAAGCCGACCAAGGCCCGGGCCCGGGCCACCGGTCGGGTCGCGCTACGCGCTGCTCGGCGGCGGGCAGGGCCCGGTCGAGCTCGACGGTGGCTTGGGCGGCGCTCAACACCGGCGGGAGGGCCCGACGGATGTCAGCGCTCAGCCGGTAGAGGAAGGGCACCACCTCGACCGGTGCCAGGTCGGTGGCGCGCTCGGCCAGGAGCTCGGCGGCGCCGACCTCGTCGTCGGCGTCGAGCAGGAGCCGGGCAGCCGAGAGAGGATCCTCCTCGGCCCGTCCCGCGGCCAGGCGGCGCCGGAGCAGGGAGACATCTTCGGCTGACCGTTCGAGCACTCGAGGCCGAGCGGCCTCGAGCAACTGCCAGCACCCACCCTCCACCTGCACCAGCGGACCGATCTCCACCAGCCGGTCGAGTGCCGACCGTGGGATCCCGGCCGCCGTGACCTCCGCCGCGTTGAGCTCAGATACCAACGCCAGCGCGGTCAGGGCCTCCTGGCACGCTCCCTCCGACAGGGTCAGGAGCTGGTCGACCAGCAGGTCCACGGCTTGATCCACCGACGCCCAACCGGCCTGGGCGCACACGGCCAGGGCCGACGGTGAGCCCCGGGTGGCGCTCCACAGCTCGGTGATCGCAGCTCCCGAGAGCGCCGAACCTGCCACCAGCTGACGTGCCTCCTCAGCGGTGAAGGCCAAGTCCTCCTCGCCCACCACTCGCACGAGGCCGGTGCCGGTTCGACCGAGCAGACCCGGCGGCCGCCACCGGCTGCACAAGAAGAAGCGATGCGGCTCAGGCGCCGAGGCCAACACCTCGGCGAACAGGGCATCGACGGTCGCCGGTGGTGGCGCGTGGTAGTCGTCCACTACCCACCACACCGGCCGCTCCCCGAGCAGGTCGAGGACGAGCTCGGCCGCTTCCATCGTCGTGCCCGGCGCGGCGCCGGGGCGCGGCTGGCCCAGCGCCTCGGCCAGCAACCCAGCCACGTCGCCGGCCTCGTTCATCTCGGGGACCAGGCGGGTCCAGGCTGTCCTGGTGCCGGCCGGGGCTGCGGCCAACAGCTGGGAGGCCGCCACCGTCTTGCCACATCCGGACGGGCCGACGAGCAGCCGCGCCGGCTCGTTGCCTTCGTTCAGGCGGAACAGGCGAGGTCGGGGCAGAGCTCCGCCGAGGCGGGGAGGTTGCGTGAGACGTCGGTTCGGCATAACGGCCTGGCCCACATCCAAATTAGGCCGAGAGGTGTTGGGCGAGAGCGGGCCGTCTCTCGGAGGTCACCGGCGAGCGGGTTCACTTGGACGGCGGGTCCAAGGTGGGCACAAGCTCACGGAGTGACCAGCGACAGCCTGCTCGGGCGGACGGTAGGCCGGTACCGCCTCGACTGTGAGCTGGGCACGGGAGCGGTGGCCACCGTGTACCGAGCCACTGACCTGGCCCTCGACCGGTTGGTGGCGGTGAAGGTCCTCGGCGGGCCGGCCCGCCGCGACCCGGCCGCGGCCCGGCGCTTCTTCCACGAGGGGCGCTTGGCCGCCCGTCTCGACCACCCGGCCATCGTGGCGATCTATGACGTCGGGGAGGATGACCGCCTGCTGTATCTGGCCATGCGGCTGGTCGACGGACCGTCGTTGGCCGCGGCCCCGGCTCCTCCGGCCACCATCCAGGAGGACCTGGCCGTGCTGCACCGGATCGGTGACGCCCTCGACCACGCCCACCAGCGCGAGGTCGTGCACCGCGACGTGAAGCCGTCCAACATCCTGCTCGAAGGAGGCCAAGCCAGCCGAGCCTGCCTGGTGGACTTCGGCATCGCCACCACGGTGCGAACGTCGGGCTTGTACACCACCGGTGCCATCGGCACCGCCGCCTACATGGCCCCTGAGCAGGCCACGCCAGGATCAGCCGGTCCCGCCGCTGACCGCTACTCGCTGGCCTGCGTGGCCTATGAGCTGCTGTGCGGGCGGCGACCGTTCCCGGGCGAGGACCACGTCGCCCTGCTCGTGCGCCACGCCACCGAACCGGTGCCGCCCACCGGATCGACGTCGCTCGACCAGGTGTTCGTCGCCGGCTTAGCCAAGGACCCGGCGGACCGGCCGGCCAGCTGCGCCGAGCTGGTCGCGGCCTTGCAACGGGTGCTCATGCCCGCGCCCGAGTCGATGGGCGCCGGCTCGGGGCCAGTGGCTGCCCTCGCGCCCGATGCAGACGTCGCCTCGGTGGCGACCACTACTCGGCCGTCGACCTCGCGTACTCGGCCGTCGACCTCGCGCCGCCGGGTGCAGCGGCGGGCGGCGCTGGTGGGAGCGCTTGTGCTCATCGCTGCGGTGTTCGCCGCCGGCGCGTGGTGGTGGGGGTACCAGGACGAGGGCCAGGGTCAGCGGGTGACCGACGCCGCCGGCATCACCTACCGGCTGCCGTCGCCGGCATGGCGAGTGGGCGAGACCGTTCGGGCCGCACCACGTTGGTCCGCCATGGTCGGCCGGCAGCGATCGTGGCCAACGGCACACCGCCCTCCGACGCCAACCCCGGGGTCGCGCTCGGCTGCTCCGGTCCTCAGGTGACCAGGCTGGTCGACGGATATGAGGGCCCCCGCTGCTCCGGCGGGACCTCTCTCGGCGACCACGGCACCCTGGTGGCCGTGGTGGTGGGTTCCACGGCTTGGCGGTTCGAGGTGGCCGATACCGTTCCGACCGTCGAGCAGAACCGGTTCCTGGACAGCGTGAGGTTCGGCTGACCGCAGGTGCGGCCGCCGGTCTGCTGAAGACCCGCTGGGGGGGGGCCGGCACCAGTCGGTTCGGTACATCCGTCATGACCACTGCACAGCGCCTCCGGCGTGGTGTAGGAGCGGATCGGCGCGGAGGTCCCTGGGGTTGTCGCCGCAGCGCGCGTAGACGCCGGAGGCCGGCGAGCTATGCCGGCATGTCGGCTGCCAACCATCGTGCGAACACGTCGAGCTTCTCGTCGGGCCACGCTCCGTCACAGGGCATGGTCCCGTCGCGCAGCCGCACCAGGATGGCGTCAGCGTGCAGTTTGACGTCGGCGTAGGTCCAGAGGTCGAAGGCGAACTTCATCGACTGGCGATCACGACCCCGGAACAGCGGCTTGATGTGCTTCTCGAACCGCACAGGCTCGTCAGCGGCGGGGAGCACGACTGGCTGTTCATCCTCCTCTTGAGGCGGAGCGAGCGCGGAGATCCTGCTGCCGGGGGAGCCGGACGCGGTGTGCCAGTCCCAGTGGGGCATCGGCATGTGCTCGGGTGGACGGGCCGTGGTCTGGGAGTTCTCGACGGCCAGCCGAGAGCCCCACTCGAGGTAGGAGCCGAACGTGGAGCGGAACTCCGGATCGTTGGGCAACCCCGCATCGTTCGCTGACTGGCTCATGAGGGCCACCCAGCGCTCCCGCCACTCCTCGGTCAGGCACTTGCCGACGTGCTGGGAGATCATCCGCGGATACCCGCCGTACTCCTGGCTGTAGCAGGCTGGGCCGCCGAACACCTCGCCGAGCCACTTGGCCACCCGCTCCGGATGGTCGGCGGACATGTTGGCGAAGATCGGCCCCAGCAGGGGGTCTTGCGGGACGTACTTCTCGTAGAACACCCGGGTCATTCGGGTGAGCGCCGGCAAGCCGCCACACCACTCGAACACGGTCGGTTCCCTGTCGGGGTCGGGTGCGGGGTCGAGGAACTCCACGTACCAGTGCATGCCGCTGCAGAAGGGCTTGTTCTGCGATTGCCCGCAGCGGCACAGGGCGTAGTGCTCACGCGAGGCGCCCTGGTTGCGGTGCTCGTGGTCGCCCTTGTGGTCGAGCAGAGTGATCCCGCCGGTGATCCGGTATGGGCCGTCCTTGGAGACCGCGATCTCCGGCTCGCGCTGGTTGTCGTAGTCGACCTGTTCACGAGCCTCGCGCCCGTCGATGGCGTAGCTGAGAGCACCGGAAGGGCAGTCGCGCACGGCATGGATGATCTCGTCCATCCGTCCGCCGCTCGGCGTGACGAAGGGCTCCTCTCCCAGGTGGAACACGGTGGCCAGGCGGTCGGTGCAGTACCCCGAGTGCTGGCAGGTGCCCCGGTTGTCCAGGATTGTCACTTGCTGGCCGACGTAGCTGTCGCGCCGGTCGACCAACCGCTTGGGGTCCTTGACCGAGGTGAAGCCGACGCGGGCGTGGGAGCCGTCGCACAGCGGCTTCATCGCCGAAGCACCACAGCGGCACAGCGCCATCTGTGGGCGAGTTGGGATCGGCTCGCCCAGCCAGTTCGAGACCGTGGGCACGTTGGTGACGAGGTAGGGACCGTTGAGCGATGCTTCGATCGTCGGCGCCAGCGCTGACTGGATCTGCGCGAGCTCGGCCAGGCGAGGTGTGAGGCCGTCGTCAGCAGGCGAGAGCCGCCAGACGAGATCCTGCAGCGCGGCGACGGCTTCTTGCACCGGGGCGGGCATGCCCGGCAGCATCCGCAGCCGGGTCACATCTCTGGTCAGACGCCAGAGGGCGTCGCCCAACGAGCCCTCATCGATCTGGGGATCGTCCGCCTCGGGAGGCGGCGGGTCGCTGCCGAGCAGCGATAGCGCCGAAGTGAGGGGACGGACGACCGAAGCTGCCAGTCGATCGCGGACGGCGACCGGGTCGGCGGGGCGAGGTGCTCGACCCTCCTCCGGCTCGGCGGGCGCCTTGCTGACCTGACGCTGAAGGCGAGTGGCAGAGGTCAGCACAGCCCGCAGCTCCTCGCGGGTCTCGGTGCCGCGCTCAGGCCCCGACGGCGTGTTCTGATTGGTCATGGGTGTGTCCCTTCCATCCCGGTGGATGAATCTCGTGAGTGGACTGTCAGCGAGCGACAGGGCCGGTCACCGTGCAGGGCGAGGTGGGCGTCCGGCAGAGTTCGCAGCTCGGGCGTCGACCGTGACACCACGGGCACGCCCGCATCGCTGGGCCGCGACGACGTCGTGTACAGCACACGCCATGAACATAGTGTAATCATGTAATAGTGCTCGCGCTGGCGCTGGCCGCCGAGCTGCGGGGAGGTCGCTGTCCGACCGGCCGCCTTGTCGCGGGGTACCGGTTTCGGGTGATGACGGACCCGTGGTCACCATGTGTTCGCCCGGTTTGGCACTCCACGCTTGCTCCTGCCCCCAGGGCGGCCTATCGTTAGCACTCGCACAACGAGAGTGCTAACGATCCACGCTGACCAACCACCCGCCCCGGAGGCGCTGATGAACCTGCAGCCGCTCGAAGACCGCATCGTCGTGAAGCAGAGCGATGCCGAAGAGACCACGGCCAGCGGCCTGGTCATCCCCGACACCGCCAAGGAGAAGCCCCAGCAGGGCGAGGTCCTCGCCGTCGGTCCCGGTCGCCGCTCCGAGCAGACCGGTGACATCATCCCGGTCGACGTGACCAAGGGCGACACCGTCGTCTACAGCAAGTACGGCGGCACCGAGATCACCGTGGACGGGGAAGACGTGTTGATCCTCAACGCGCGCGACGTCCTCGCCAAGATGGACAAGTAGGAGAAACGCTGATGCCCAAGATCCTCAAGTTCGGTGACGAGGCCCGCCGCGGCCTCGAGGCCGGCGTCAACAAGCTGGCCGACGCCGTCAAGGTCACGCTCGGTCCGCGCGGCCGGAACGTGGTCCTCGAGAAGAAGTTCGGTGCTCCCACCATCACCAACGACGGCGTATCGATTGCCCGCGAGATCGAGCTCGACGACCCGTATGAGAACATGGGCGCTCAACTGGTGAAGGAGGTGGCCACCAAGACCAACGACGTGGCCGGCGACGGCACCACCACCGCCACGGTGCTGGCCCAGGCCCTCGTGCACGAAGGGCTGCGCAACGTAGCCGCCGGCGCCAACCCGATGTCGCTCAAGCGCGGCATCGACAAGGCTGTCACCGCCGCCGTCGACGCCCTCAAGAAGCAGTCCAAAGAGGTCGACGACCGCAGCGAGATCGCTCAGGTCGCCACCATCTCGGCCAACAACGACGCCGCCATCGGCGAGGTCCTGGCCGACGCCATCGACAAGGTGGGCAAGGACGGCGTGGTCACCGTCGAGGAGAGCAACACCTTTGGCATGGACCTCGAGTTCACCGAGGGTATGCAGTTCGACAAGGGCTACCTCTCGCCCTACTTCGTCACCGACCCCGACCGCCAAGAGGCCGTCCTCGACGATCCCTACCTGTTGTTCGTCAACGGCAAGATCTCCTCGGTGCAGGACCTCGTGCCGGTGCTCGAGAAGGTCATGCAGGGCGGCAAGCCGCTCTTGATCGTCGGCGAAGACGTGGAGGGCGAGGCCCTCGCCACCCTCGTCGTCAACAAGATCAGGGGCACGTTCAACTCGGTGGCCGTCAAGGCTCCCGGCTTCGGTGAGCGCCGCAAGGCGATGCTGGCCGACATGGCCACCCTCACCGGCGGTCAGGTCATCTCCGAAGAGGTCGGGCTCAAGCTCGACAACACCACCCTCGACCTGCTGGGTAGGGCCCGCAAGGTGGTGGTCAACAAGGACGACACCACCATCGTCGACGGTGGCGGCTCCGACGCCGACGTGAAAGGCCGCATCAGCCAGATCAAGCGCGAGATCGACGAGACCGACTCTGACTGGGATCGCGAGAAGCTGCAAGAGCGGCTGGCCAAGTTGGCCGGTGGCGTTGCCGTGGTCAAGGTCGGCGCCGCCACTGAGGTGGAGCTGAAGGAGAAGAAGCACCGCATCGAGGACGCTCTGTCGGCCACCCGGGCCGCCATCGAGGAAGGCGTGGTCGCCGGCGGCGGCGTTGCCCTGCTCCGGGCCCGCGACGCCGTGCGCAAGGCCACCAAGAAGCTCGACGGTGACGAGGCCACCGGCGCCCGCTCGGTGGACAAGGCTCTCGAGTCGCCGGCACGGCTCATCGCCGACAACGCCGGTCACGAAGGCGCCGTCGTGGTCCAGCAGATCGAGCGCGAGACCGGCACCATCGGCCTCAACGCGTCCACCGGCGAGTTCGAGGACCTGCTCAAGGCCGGCGTGCTCGATCCCGCCAAGGTGGCGCGCGCCGCGCTGCAGAACGCAGCGTCGATCGCCGGCCTGCTCCTCACCACCGAGGCGCTCATCGCCGACAAGCCCGAGGAAGAGGGCGCCCCGGCCATGCCCGGTGGTGGCGGCATGGGCGGCATGGGCGGCATGGGCGGGATGATGTAAGCCAGCTCCATACCATGGAAGCGTCAGCGGCCGGCTCTTTCGGGGCCGGCCGCTTCGCGTCGGTCGACCGGGAAGTGGGGACGCAATGTGACCGTGACGGTCGGATTCCGTCCCCACCTCGCGGCTCAGGCGTGCCGACTGGCTCAGGGCTGGGGTCAGTGGAGATGGATCGCGTAGCGCTGGAGCTCGTTGCGGCTGACGTTGCCCGTCGGCGAGTAGGCCATCACCGTGGGATAGGCGGGATCGGTGGGGTGGTCCAGGGTGACGAGGCCGACCGGTTCGGTCCACTGCCGGCACGAGTTGGTGCACTCGAAGTAGGCCTGCTCGAAGAACACGGCAGGTCCCAGGGCGGCGCTCGCCCGCGTGACCTTGGTGGGATGCGAAGCGTCGGCCAGCGTGACGTAGGCGCCATGGCGGCCGTTGCCGGGCTTGAAGTGGGGTTGACCGTTGGAGCAGGCGGCGGCGACGACCTGGACGACTACGAGCGTTCGTCCTTTGCCCGTGACCTCGGCCCGGTCGACCGAGCAGTCGCCGCCCGCGGTCGTGGTCTGGGCTTTGATGGTCTGGTGCTCGAGCTCTGAGACCTTGGTGTTCTCCGGATGCTTCAGGACGATGGCGAGATGCGACGACTTCAGCGCGGTGTTGACGGGGTCCGGCTCGATCGTGTCGCTGCACCCCTCCTGAATGCAGCTGGCGGCGTCGGCATTGGTTTCCGAGGAGTCAGTGGCCGTGCCATCAGTGAGCGACCGGCCGGACGATCCGCACGCCAGCAAGGGCGACAACAACAACAGGGTCAAGGTGGCGGCCAGCGCCGGCCAACGTCGACGAGCAGGGAGCGCCAGGTGATGGCGCTCGTCGGGATTATCTCGCTGATGGTTCATACCCATGTCCCATTCGACGCCGATGCGCCGCTGCCGGTTCCGACCAGGCCGGCCCAACCGATGAGTCGGCGTGGCTACGGTCACGAAGTGATGTCGGCATCGTCGAAGGACCCTACGACCAGCCGGAACCGCAACGTCGGGGTGGTGGAGCGACGGGTGACGGTCGACGCGTCGGCCGACGACTGCTTCGTAGTCGCGTCGTCCTACGGGGTGCGTCTCGAGTGGGATCCTTTCGTGCGGGCCCAGCACCTGATGAACGCCGGCCGTGCGGCGCCGGGTGTGCGCACGTGGACCCGTTCCCGGCACGGGCTGGTGATGGTGTCGGAGTACGTCACCTACCGCCGGCCCACCCTCATGGGCATGAAGATGGTCACCGGACCGGCGCTGTTCCGAACGTTCTCCGGGTCGTGGCACTTCGCGGCCACGGACGGTGACCGGTGTGAGGTGACGTTCCGGTACCGCTTCGACTGCCGGCCGACGTGGTTGCAGTGGCTCACCCACCCGGTCGGGCGCTGGTACCTCGGCCGTGACATCGAGCGCCGGTTGGCGGCGTTCGCCCACGGCGTCGAGGAGGCCGACATCGTCGCTCGGGCTCGCGCTGAGCTCGAGGACTTCGAGGGAGCGGCGGACTCCTCCTAGTCTCGGCGCCATGGAGGAGCGACCACCGCCGGACCCGACCAAGCTGTTGGCGTCATGGATGGAGTGGGAGCGGGGTGAGACCCCGCCGGGCCGGGTGATGAGCAACCTCAAGACCGGTGGCCTTCGGGACCTGCTCGAGCAGTTGGTCGCCGTCACCGTTCCCGCTGTTGGTGAAGGCGGTCCTGCTGACGGCTGAGCCAGAGGCTCAGAGCGGGACCGGCCCGCCCGATGCAGGGTAGGAACCGCGGTGCCTGACCGTGACCGTGCCCGAGACCGGGCCGACGAGGACGTTCCCGAGGAGGCGTTGGCGCCGACGCGGGACCGGGACCAGCCGATGGGGACGGCGGAGCCGGCGCCCCCGCCCATGGCGCCAGCTCGAGGACGGGGTGGCCCCCAGCGCATCCCTCGACCGCCCGGGACGGTGCTCGGTGATCGGCCGCCCTGGGCAGCTCTGCCCGCCGACGACAAGCACCCCACGGTGGATGACGTGCGAGTGGCGTTGGCCCGAGCCGGGCCTGCCCGAGCTTCGCCGGTTGAGCGCCTCCGGCCGCGGGCCTCGGCGGTGCTGGCCCCGCTCTATGACGACCAAGGTGAGACGTGGGTGGTGCTCACCAGGCGCTCCCGCCACCTGCGGGCTCATCGCGGCGAGGTCAGCTTTCCCGGTGGAGGCCGTGACCGAGGTGACACCGACTTGTTGGCCACCGCTTTGCGGGAAACACACGAGGAGACGGGGCTCGACCCGGCGTCGGTAGAGATCATCGGCGAGCTCGACCATCTCTCCACCATCACGAGCCGGTCGTTCATCGTGCCCTACGTCGGCATCCTCTCCGGGCGACCCCACCTCGTCCCCAGCGCCGGCGAGGTCGATGCGGTGCTCCACGTGCGTCTCAGCGAGCTGCTGCTCGACGAGGTGTGGCGCGAGGAGCGGTGGGGCATCGGCCCGGTGTCGCGACCCATCTGGTTCTTCGAGCTCGTGGGCGACACAGTGTGGGGCGCCACCGCGGCCATGCTGCGCCAGCTGTTGGGACTGATCACCGGGACCGTCGGCCGCGGCGAGATGCTCCACGAGTAACGGCGTCTCCCCGACCTGGACCCCACCTCCGCTGCCCCCAGAAGTTCTGGGAACTGTTGCCGGCGAATGTGCCGCCGATAGTCCCAAGAAGTTTTGGGGCAGATAGGTTCGGCCGGGATGGCGCCGGTTCATCCCGATCGCTCCCGTCGCTGCGCTCGCTCCCTCCGCCTCGTTGGTCAACGGGTGCTGCTCGCGGTCCTCGCCGGAGGCCTCGGCGGCCTGCTCCTGGCCGGATGTGGGCTCCCGTCGTTCGGCATGCCCGGCTCCACCACCAAGCAAGGAGCCCGCACCTACACGCTGTGGCAGGTCATGTTCATGACCGCCATCGTGGTCGGCGCCGTGGTGTGGGGCCTGATCATCTGGTCGGTGCTGCGGTACCGGCGGCGTGCCGATTCGGACGTGCCCAACCAGCGTCCGTACAACATCGGTGTCGAGGTGCTCTACACCGTCGTGCCCATCGTGATGGTGATCGCCGTCTTCATTGCCACCATCGGCGTCCAGCGGGCCAACAGCAAGCTCACCGCCCACCCCGACGTCACGGTGGAGGTGCACGGCTTCCAGTGGCAGTGGCAGTTCGTGTACCCCGACGACCACATCACCGTCACCGGTGACAGCGTGAACGGCCATCCACCCAAGCTTGTGCTGCCGGTGGGCCAAAAGGTGCGGCTGCGGTTGGTGGCCGAAGACGTGGCCCACTCGTTCTGGGTGCCCCGCTTCCTCTCCAAGCGCGACCTCATCCCCGGCGTGCGCAACGAGATCGAGGTTGACCCCACCACGTCGGGCCACTACGTCGGGCGGTGCGCGGAGTTCTGCGGCCTCGACCATTGGCGCATGTACTTCGAGGTGCAGGTTGTGAGCCCGGCCGAGTATCGACGCTGGCTGGCCACGGAGCAGGGTAAGAGCCGATGACCCTGTTCGAACGAGCGGCGCCTCCGGGCACCGGGATCACCACGCCCCGGCCGGCGGCCGCCGCCACCGCTCCCCACCACGCCCGCGCCACCGGCTTGCTGGGCTGGGTCACCACCACCGATCACAAGCAGATCGGCATGAGCTACATGGTGACCGCCTTCGGCTTCTTCCTGTTGGGTGGAGCGCTGGCCGAGGTGATCCGCGCCCAGCTGTTCAGCCCGCAGCAGCACCTGGTGAGTGAGAGCACCTACAACCAGGTGTTCACCATGCACGGCAGCATCATGATGTACCTGTTTATCGTGCCGTTCGCGCTCGGCCTGGCCAACTACATCGTGCCGCTGCAGATCGGGGCCAAGGAGATGGCCTTCCCTCGGCTCAACGCCGTGGGCTATTGGCTTTACCTGTTCGGCGGCCTCACGATGGTGTCGGGCTTCCTCACCGCCACCGGCGCCGCCGACTTCGGGTGGACCGCCTACGTGCCGCTGTCGGGCATCGTCCGCAGCCCCTCGGTGGGCGGGAACCTGTGGTTGATGGCCATCGTCCTCACCGGCTTGGCCAGCGTGCTCAGCGCCGTGAACATCGTGGCCACCGTGTCGGCCATGCGGGCGCCGGGCATGTCGATGTTCCGCATGCCGATCTTCACCTGGAACATGCTCGTCACGAGCGTGATGATCCTCATCGCCTTCCCGGTGCTCACCAGCGCGGCGTGCATGCTGCTGGCCGACCGGCTCTTCGGTGCCCACATCTTCGACATCACCCACGGCGGCTCGGCCATCCTCTGGCAGCACCTGTTCTGGTTCTTCGGTCATCCCGAGGTGTACATCGCCGCCCTGCCGTTCTTCGGCATCGTGACCGAGGTGCTGCCGGTGTTCTCCCGCCGGCCCGTCTTCGGATACCTCGGCCTGGTGTTCGCCACCCTCGCCATCGCTGCGCTCTCGGTGGGCGTGTGGGCCCACCACATGTTCGCCACCGGGGCGGTTGAGGTGGGTTTCTTCTCCGGGCTCTCGCTCCTCATCGCCGTGCCCACCGGCGTCAAGTTCTTCAACTGGATCGGCACCATGTGGGGCGGCAGCATCACCTTCCCCACCCCGATGCTGTTCGCCGTCGGCTTCCTGCTGCTATTCCTCCTGGGCGGCCTCACCGGTGTGCTCCTGGCCTCGCCGCCGGTCGACGTGCACGTGACCGACAGCTACTTCGTGGTGGCCCACATGCACTACGTGCTGTTCGGCGGCTCGGCCTTCGCCCTCTTTGCCGGCATCTACTACTGGTACCCCAAGTTCACCGGCAAGCGCCTCCACGAAGGGTGGGGCAAGTTGCACTTCGCCCTCATGTTCATCGGCTTCAACCTCACCTTCGCCGTGCAACACCAGCTCGGGCTGGAAGGCATGCCCCGACGGGTGGCCAGCTACCTCGCTGCGGACCACTTCACCACGCTCAACCGCATCTCCAGCATCGGCGCCTTCATTCTCGGCGCGTCGACGTTGCCGTTCCTCTGGAACGTGTACCGCACCTGGCGCAAGGGTTCGCTCGCCGGTGACAACCCGTGGGACGCCCAGACCCTCGAGTGGGCCACCACCTCACCGCCGCCGCCTCACAACTTCGAGACGCTGCCCCCCATACGATCCAACCGTCCGGTCTGGGACCGCAACCATCCCGACGCCCGCTCACCCCGCAGCCACGGAAGCCGCTCCCCCCATCCGCCCTCCGGCGCGCCACCAGTCGCGCCGTCAGGTGCGGCCGAGCTCCTCGACCCCGCCGAGTGACGTGGGCATTCCCGGCACCGCCGACCCCGAAGGCCCGCTCGATGAGGAAGGCGCCGACGAAGCGCGCGCCTTTGTGGTGCAGACCCGCATGTTCTCCTACATCGGAGTGTTCATGTTCGTGGTATCGGTGGGCTACGGGGCCTGGACCCGCGAACCAGCGGGCTCGGCCATGCTGGCCCTGGCCGGAGGACTGGCCACCGTCACGGCCGCCTACCTCGGGTGGCCCCGCCACCCTCATCGCGCCGATGCGGCAGCTCAGACGGCCGAGCGACAGGAGCGGGAAGGAACAGCGGTAACCGACCGCGACGACGAGACCCCCTGGTTCCCGGCCGCCAGCGTGTGGCCCTTCGCCGTCGCCTTCGCCGTCTTCCTGGTGGCCAATGGACTGCTGCTCGGGCTGTGGCTCTTTCTGCCGGCCGGCGCCGTGCTCTTCGCCGCCGTCTACGGCTTCGTGGCCCAGAGCCGCCGCCGGGCGTGACCGGACCGAAGGGCCCGTTCGCTTCCGCCCGGCGAGCAGGGCAAGGTCGACCGGCCCGAGAATGCCCGTCGGTAGGCTCGGCCCGTTGTGAGCGATTGGGGGCGCCGGGCGGCACGAACCTGGCTGGTGGCAGTGGCGGCGGCGGTGGCTCCTGTGGTCGTGGCCGTGGTCCGGGCTGGTCTCGGGGGCTGGTACCCCACCGGCGACGACGGCTTGGTGGCCCTTCGCTCCGTCGACGTCTTCCACGGGCCGTTCCCGTTCCTCGGCACGTGGTCCTCGTCTTCGCTCTGGTCAGGTTTGACCGTCAGCCACCCCGGATCCATGCAGTTCCTGGTCCTGGCCCTTCCGCTGCAGCTTTTCGGCCTGGGCTGGGGTTCGGTGATCGGCACCGGGCTCACCAACGGGGTCTGCATCGTTGGTTGCGCTGTCCTCGCTCGGCGACGATGCGGCTCGCTCGGGGCCACGGTGGCCGTCGGTTTCCTGGCCACGCTCGTGTGGTCGATCGGCAGTGAGGTGTTGATCGACCCGTGGAGCCAGCATGCCCCGCTTCTTCCGTTCACCCTCTTCCTCTTCGGCGTCTGGTCGGCACTGGACGACGACCGCGCCGGCCTCCTCACCGCCGTGGTCGCCGGAGCGTTCGTGCTGCAGACCCACCTCAGCTACGTGCTGCTGGTCCCCGGCCTGACGGCGCTCAGCCTGGCGGTGGCCGTGGTGCGGTGGCGCCGCAGCGCGAACGCTCACCGGCGCCGCGCCGGCCGGACGGTGATGGGCGCGGTGGTCCTGACCTTGGCCTGCTGGGCCCTTCCCCTGTACCAACAGGTCACCGGCCAGCCGGGCAACCTCTCCGCCTTGCTCGATCTGAGCCGCAGCACCAAGGGGCCACCGTCACCACCCGCCCGGTACGCCGTGGCCGATGTGGGAGCCGTCGTTGGTCTCCCGCCCTGGTGGCTCCCGCCTGGCTTCGCCAAGCCCACCTTCGCCGACAACCTAGGAGGGCAGGTAACCGTCGCGACGGTGGTCGGCTGGCTGGCCGTCGCCGGCCTGCTGAGCGTCGCCGGGTGGGAGGGGTGGCGCCGGCACGACCGCGCCGTCCTCTCGCTCGTGACCACCGCCGCCGTCGGCCTCGTCCTCGCCACCGGTTCTGTCCTCTTGACCCGGTCGCCGTTCGGGTTGCCGGCCAGCTACCTGCGATGGCTGTGGCCCCTGTCGATGATCACCTGGCTGGCGGTAGCTCTGGCCGCCGGCCGCTGGCTGCTCGCCAGTCAGCCGGTCCGGTGGGCCGCGCCTCACCATCGCACGGTGGGCACCATCGTTGCCGCACTCGTCGTTGTCGTCGGCGCCTTGGCGCTGCCCACCGCCAACGCCTCGGTGGCCCAACCCCCCTGGGCCCAGGATGTCAGCCGTCAGGTGGTGGACGAGGCCCTTCCCCGCCTACCCCGGCAGGGCCCGCTCTACATCGGGCAACCGCTGGGCGTGTCCGCCTTCTACGTGGAGCCGGTGCTGCTGGCTCGTCTCGCCCGGCGAGGCACCACCTTCATGGTGTCTCCGTCGGACCGTGGGTTGGTGGTGCAGTTCGAGGGCCAGCGGGTGCTCCACGGGCACACTCGACCGACCGCTGAGGTGGTGGTGCAAGCCGGCGGTGAGCCCACCGGGCCTGCGGGGCTGTCGAGGATCGCGTTCCACCCGGGTCTCGGTCCGACCCAACGCCGGCGCCTCGTGGCTCTGCGGTCGGTAGTCGTCAGCTGGGCCAGGCGCCATCCCACCCTTCCGTTGACCCGGGTGGGGCGACAGCGCATGTACCAGCTTCGGCACACGGTCATGGGCACCGAGCTCAAGACGTACCAGGCCCAGGCCGACCAGATCGTCAAGACCTCGGTTTTCGCCTTTCTGGCCCAGCACGGACTGCTGGTCGCGCCCGACCTTGCGGCGCGGGACTTGCAGGAGTTCCTCGCGCTGCAACAGCGCTGGTCCGAGCGGTCGGTGGCCGTGTACGCCCGCCGGCTTCGGTGATCGCCGCCACTGCCGGCGTGACCTTCCGCAAAATTGTCACACCCCTGTGCCAACCTCAAAGCGATCGACGGGGAAGGAGGATCATGGGTCAGCACAACCGGCAGCGACGGGCCGCCAAGCAGCGTGCACGGCAGGCGTCTCGACGCCGGGCGCCGTCCGCCCGGCCACCCATCGACCGGCCACCCATCGACCGTCCACCCATCGACCGGCCACCCATCGACCGGCCGCCGTTCGAGCGATCGGCACCGGAATCGGGCCATGCCGCCCCTGGGGGGCCGACCAAGGTCACCGAGATCGCCCTCGAGGCGACGGCCGCGTTCCGGTCCGGGCGCCAATCTGTCTTCGACCGGATCTCGGCCTTCTTCGCCACTGCTCCGCCGTCTCTCGGCAGCCGGTTGGTGATCGACGCCACCGTCTTCGGGCTGCTCGAGAAAGCCGTCGGCGTGGCGTGGAGCCACGGATGGCAACCGGCGGACCTCGGCCCCGTGCTGCGCAAGCAGGTCGGTGCCCGCCCGGCTCGGATCGCCGTCGACGTGATCAGCCACGAGGCTCAGCGCTACGCGGCGGTCACTTTGGACCCCCGCTGGCATGACCAGTTGGCCGAGCTCGGCGTCGAGGTGTGGTGGGATCCCCGACGTTCCTATCTCGACCAGCTGGCGGTGCGGGAGCGGACCACCCGCCTCGTTGCGGTCACCGCTGTCCTGCAAGCCTTGGCCGTGCTGTCCTCGCTGCCGCCGTTGCCGGTCTTGTGTCCTCGTCCCGGCGAAGGGGTCCCTCCTGCTCGCCGATCGGCCACCTCCACCAACGCAAGAACCGTCCCCGGCCCCCGTGGTGACGGCCGGATGCTTGCTCGGGTGCGGGCTCTGTTGGCCAAAGCGGAATCCACCACCTTCCCGTCCGAGGCCGAGGCCCTCACCGCCAAAGCCCAGGAGCTCATGGCTCGGCACGCCATCGACCGGGCCATGGTCGACGCCGACGCTTCGCACGCCCACGTGCCGATCGGCCGCCGCATCCCGATGGAAGATCCATACGCAGGCGCCAAGGCCATGTTGGCCAGCGCCGTGGCCGAGGCCAACCAGTGCCGGCTCGTGTACTCCAGCGATCTGGGCTTTGTCACCGTCTTCGGTCACGAAGCCGACGTGGAAGGCGTCGAGCTGCTGTTCACCTCGTTGCTCGTCCAGGCCACCGCGGCCGTCACCGCCGCCGGCAAGGAGTCGGCACAGGGCAAGCGGGCCCGCACCACGGCGTTCCGTCGTTCGTTCATGATCGGGTACGCCGACCGCATCGGCCGGCGGTTGCAGGAAGCATCCCGCGCCAGCGCGGCGTCGGCCACCGCTGCCCACGGCGACCGTCTCCTGCCGGTGCTGGCCCGCCGCGCCGAAGCGGTCGACGACACCGTGGAGGCGTTCTTCCCCAAGCTGTCCAGCTACTGCGTCTCAGCCACCAGCGTCGCCGGCTGGGCTACCGGTCAAGCGGCCGCCGCCGTCGCCAGCCTCGGCGTCCGGGGAGAGGTCCGCTCCCGACAGGAACAAGACAGCCAGTGAAGGGCGTCGGCCACAGGCCGTCCGTCAAGCTCGTCTCGAGAGTCGGCATGACGTCCGAAGCGAAGGACTAGTCACCAACGGTCGTGAGCTCTCGGCCCTCGTCGGGCCCCACGCCACCGGCGGCGTCCAGCGCACGGTCGCCTCCCGGCTCGGGGGCCGCCTCATCGCTCACGGCCGGCTCGGCCGGCTCGTCGGCATCGCGGCGGGCCAACTCCTTGCACAGCGAATGCGCCACCCATCCGGTGACCACCGGGGCCACCACCAGCAGCACCCGGAACGACCACAGCACCACATTGACCGAGAGGTTGAACGTGGTCGCCGTCACGTCGCTCGACGCCGCCAGGGTGCAGACGGCGTAGAAGCTGAGGGTGGCCACGCCGAGGGCCGTCCGCACCGGGCGATCACGGGGCCGGTCCAGGAGATGGTGGCTGGCTCGATCCCCGGTCACCCGCGCTTCCAGGAACGGCCACAGGTACAGCGCCGCGAAGGTGACCCCGGCGAGGAGCACCGCCGGGAAGAACGGTGCCGGGACCTCGAAGCCAAAGGCCCGCAGCTCCCAGCCTGGGTACAACCGCAGAGCACCGTCGAGCCAGCCCATGTACCAATCGGGTTGGGACGCCGAGCTCACCTCGGCAGGCCGGAACGGGCCGTAGAGCCAGATGGGGTTGATCTGGGCCACGCCGCCCAGCAGGCAGACCATGGCCGTGGTGAGCATCATCATCCCCAGGGATTTGAAGGCGAAGCTGGGCCAGACCCGCTCGCCCACCACGTTGGTCTCGCTGCGGCCGGGCCCCCGGAACTGGGCGTGCTTCTGGCGGACCAGGATGGCGAGGTGGGCCACCAACAGGGCCACGATCAGCGCCGGGACCAACAAGATGTGGATCACGAACAGCCGCTCGATGATGTCGGGGCCCGGGAACTTGCCGCCGAACAGCAGCGACGCCAACCACGTGCCGGCGAGCGGGATGGACAGGGTGATGGAGTACGCGATGCGCAGACCGGTGCCCGAGAGCTGATCGTCGAGCAGGGAGTACCCAGCGAACCCGTTGAAAATAGCGAGGATCAAGAGGGTGACGCCCACCATCCAGTTGAGCTCGCGCGGTTTGCGGAAGGCGCCCGTGAAGAACACGCGCATGAGGTGCACCACGATGGCGGCGATGAACAGCAGCGCCGCCCAGTGGTGGACTTGGCGCATGACCAACCCCGCGCGCACGTCGAAGCTGAGGTCCACCGCCGACCGGTAGGCCTGGCTCATGTGCAGGCCCCGCAGAGCGGCGTAGCTACCCCGGTAGACGGTGTCCTGGGAGCTGGCGTCGAAAAAGAACGTGAGGTACGTGCCGGTGAGCACAAGCACGATGAACGCGTAGAGGGCGATCTCGCCGATCAGGAACGACCAGTGGTCGGGAAACACCTTGCCGAGCGCAGTGCGGGCCAGCTTGGCCGTGCCCAACCGGCTGTCGATCCAGCGCACCACCCGGCGGGTGACGAACCGGTCCTTCCTGCCGGGGCCTCCTCGTGGTGCCACGTCAACGACCCCGGTCCCAGAACCCCGGTCCGGTCGGGCTGGAGAAGTCGCCGCCGGCCACGACGTAGCCGTGGTCGTCGATCACGAGGGGGAGTTGTGGCAGTGATCGGGCGGCCGGGCCGAAGATCGGCCTGGCCCCGTCGAGCACGTCGAAGGTGGACTGGTGGCAGGGGCAGAGCAGGAGGTGCTCCTTGCTCTGGTAAAGACCCACCGGGCACCCGACATGGGTGCACAGCTTGGAGTAGGCCACCAAGCCGCCCGGTGTCCACCCCTCGCGGCCGGCCCGCGGTTTCATCTTGTCGTGAGGCCGGATGAGCAGGGTGGGCGCGTCGGCGGAGTCGGTGTGGCCCTCGGGAAACACGGTGATGACGCTGTCGAGGTCGACGTTGGCCGCCTTCACTGGCTGGTCATTCTCGGTGACCAGGCGCACCCCTTTCCGGAAGGCCGTGCTCTTGTAGCCGCGCCCGGGTCGAGGCCCGAGGGAGCGGATCGGGAACAGGAGCGCCGCGCCGAGCGCGACGACCGCTCCGCCGGCCATCTTCACCAGCAGCCCCCGCCGTTCGAGGATGTGCTCGCCCCGCTCGAACTCCTGACGGAACTGGTCGATCTCACCCTCGCTCGAGGCCAACGAGTGGCGCTCCTCGACCACCTCGTCCTTGGGCATGAACTCCTTGGCCCACACGATCAAGCCCACGCCGATGCCGCCGATGGCCAGGGCCAGCAGCACGCCTTCCAACTGGGGCTGCCCACCGCGCCAGTAGACGACGGCCAAGCCCACCGCGGCCACGATGCTGACCCCGAAGGACACCGCCGTCCAGCGCTCACCGAGCTTGGCCCGGCGGTAGCGGGCCTCGCTGTCGTGGTGCTGGGCGTCTTCCGCGGTCGTGGACGGGATGGGGATCGGATCCGGAACCGGGGGCGACGGCGGCCGAGGCGGGTCGTCGGTCATCGCTGGGCTCTGCGGGGCGTGCCGTGGGCCCCGATCCAGCCGGCCAGCACCAGCAATCCGCCGATGCCGACCACCCACACCAGGAAACCCTCGGGGATCGGGCCAAGGCGCCCGAGCGCTATTCCGCCCCGGTCGTCGGGATGGTGCAGGTAGTCGACGTAACGGGCGAGGGAGTCCACCTGGTGCTTGGACAGCCGGAACCGTGGCATCTGGCCGGGCCCGATGATTACCGCCGATCCCAGCTCGGTGGCGTTGGCCTGGCCGAGCGACGGTGCGGCCCGCCCGTAGCTGAGCGCTCCTCCGGCCCCGGTGGCGCTGTGGCACGCGGCGCACTGGGAGCGGAATAGCTCGCCGCCAGTGGCCAGGTCACCTTTCGAGGGTTCCACCCGCGGCACCTTGGGGCCATCACCGAGGGAGCCGACGTAGACGACCAGGTCGTCGATGTCGGCCTGGCTGTAGGCCCGCGGCTTGCGCACTGGGACCTGGTTGGACGCGCCGAGGGGCATGCGTCCGGTGCTGAGGTAGAAGTACGCCGACGCTTCCCCGCTGTTGAGCAGTGACGGTCCTCGGACGGCGTCGCCCGGCGCCGTGAGACCCTTCCCGTCCACGCCGTGACAGCTCGAGCATTGGGTGAGGAACAGCTCACGGCCGTGACCTCTGTCGGGAGGGCGGGCACGCGGGTTGGCAGCAGTGGTGGCCTGGCCCGTTCCTTCGAACAACAGCATGGTCACCAGCACCGCACCGGCCGCTCCGACCACCAGTAAGAGGTGAGCCCACCGGCGGGTCATCGCAGGAGGTAGAGGGTGGCGAACATGGCCACCCACACCACGTCGACGAAGTGCCAGTAGTAGCCGCACACCGTCACCGTCGGCCCTGACGGAGCGCGGGAGCTCTCGCCTGCCACCACGCCCACGACGGCCACCATGAAGGCGATGCCGCCGATCACGTGAAGGCCGTGAAAGCCGGTCATCAAGTAGAAGATGGAGCCGTAGGCGTGGCTGGCGATGGAGAACGAGAGATCGGCGTACTCGCGGGCCTGGTTGGCTAGGAACACCAGACCAAGGGCAGCGGTGATGAGGAGCCAGCGGCTGGTGCCGCGGCGGTCACCTCGTTCGGCTCGCCGCACCGCGCGGTGCATCGTGAAGCTCGATGACACCAGCACCACGGTCGCCAGCGCCGTGCGACCGGTGGCCAGATCTGACCCGGGGGGCGGCCAGGTGCGGTTGCTGGCCCGCAAGGTGAAGTAGGCGGCGAACAGGCCGGCGAAGAACATCAGCTCAGACGAGAGCCACACCACCACCCCCACGCCGAGCAACAACGGGCGCTCGGACGGGGAGACCCCTGGGCGGTCGGGGCGGGCGACCACCGACGTAGCAGCGGAGGAAGGCGCAGCCATGCAGCCGTCGTTCTACTTGACCGTTCCGGTCAGCGTCCGGTTGATCAGCGATCGCGGCCACTGCCGAGCGGCCACTGGCGCGGGGCCATGGGTTGGGATATATTGAAACATCATAAAATACCCTCTTCGGGGAAGCGCTCGATGACGGCAGGCACTGGCACGCCGCCACCGACCGGGCCGCCGGTCGTCTCCTTTAATTCAGCGGCGGCCAATGAGCTGACGGCCGCCCTCGTCGGTCTTCGAGCCCGCCTCGACGACATGGACCACGTGGAGGCCGGGGCTGTGGCGCCGGCTGAGGCCGATTGGCGTGGGCCGCTCCACGTCGAGTTCGCTGCTGACCGGCAGCGACTGCGAGCCGAGCTCGTCACTGCCCAGGCGGCGTCGATGCCCAGTTGCGCGCTCTCGAGACGGCCCACCAGCTGGCCATCACCCGGCAAGCGTCGCTCAACACGCTGCATGACCTTTGGACCCAGGACTGCCAGCGGGCCGCGTTCCTCCAACAGCCCTTTCCCCCCTACCCCGACCTGCCGGGCTGAGGAGGCGCGGCCATGGCTGGCGAGAGCTCGGCCCGTCCCGACGAGCTGCGCAAGTACGCACAGGCGCTGGGCGGCGCGGCCGATGTGGTGCAGTCCGCCGCTGGCGCGGTCGAGCGAGCCCAAGCGGCGTGGGAGCAGACCAAGCCGGACTTCGGCCGGTGGACCGGTGCGGCGGCGGCCGGGACCCGGGCGTCGGCTCGACGCTGGCAGGAGCTGGCCGCCTCGGTCCAAGGGGTGGCGACGGCGTTCGTGCGAGCCGACGCTGGCCAGCACGGCGCGTGCCCCACCTTCACGACACCGGAGACCGGTCTGGTGGCGGTGCCCACCGCCGCCCTCGATCCCTACGTCGGTGTCCTGCTACCCACCAACGCTTTCAGCCGGTTGCCGACGACCCAGCGCATCGCCCCGGCACGCGCCGACGCCCGCCGCTTGCTGGCTGCCGGGGCCGGGGGCCCGGGTGAGGACGAACCGCTCTACGCCGCCCTCCGCTGGCTCGACTCCGAAGAGGTCGCCGACCCCGTGTATGCGGCCGCGTTGTGCAACCAGCTCGGCATCGGGGGTCTGCAACAAGTGCTGGACGCCTTGGCTCGGTCGACCTTCCGTGATCGATCGCGCCTTCCCGACGCCCGCCGAGGCGTCCGGCGGTTGAGCACGGCGTTCGCGGTCGCCACCCACACCCTTCCCGACCCTGTCACCGGTGAGCGCTCATCACCCGTCGGCCTTGACGAGCGCATGCTCAATCAACTGCTCACTGACGACCAGTGCGTTCGCACCCTCAACGCCTTGCTCACCGGCACCGCCAGAGAGCCCCGTTCCGACATCGTGGCTCGGGCCGCCGAGCAGCTGCTGGTGATCCACCCGTCCGCCCGGCGAGGTGATGACGCCAGCGCCATGTCGTTCCTCACCGAGATGGCTGGGGGCGCACCGGTCGACCGCCCGGTGCTCGATCGGTTGGCCGCCTCCCCGGTGGCCACCACTGCGCTCATTGCCCATGACCGTGCTGCGGCCCGCGCCGTGATCACCGCCGGGGCCGGCGAGCCGATCGCTGCCAAAGTGGTGCGCACCGGGCTCATCGACGCCGCCGCTCATCCGGAGTGGGGTTTTCACGCTGACAGCGCCGAGGCCGGGGTGCGCTACCTGGTGGCCAACACCCCTGCCAACGGCTCGGTCAGCCCGGCCGGAAAGGTCGTGCTGGCCGACCTAGTGAATGCCTACCCCCAGCTCTTCGGTGAGATCGCCCGCGACTTGACCAACGAGGGCCCGCGGCCGGTGGGCGCCAAAGATCTTCAACATTACTTCCAGCTCGTCGTCAGTGACCCCACCGCGGCCCTGCGGGTGGAGGCGATCATCGCCGCCGTCAGCCAGACGGCGCTGATGCGCCAGGTCGACGCCATCGCCGCCAGTGGCGTGGCCCACCGTCGGCTGGACCGAACGCTGCTGGCGAGCGTCGCCGAACCGGTGGGGGCGTTGGCCTCCCAGTTCGAGGTGGCGATCCGCCGCGATCGAACGCATCACTCCCAGTTCCTGGCCGCGCTTTATACGCTGCTCGGTCACACCAAGGAGCTGGCCGCGCTCGGGGTGGTCGCCGCTCCGTTCACCGCCGGCCAGTCCGCCGTATTGGTGCCCGTCGGCGGTCACGCCATCGACGCCGTGCTGGGCGCGGTGCGGCGATCGCATCCAGCCGACACCAAGGGCACGTCCACCGACGTCCGACACGACCTCCAACTCGCGCTTCGGGCCCAGGTCACGGCGGCCCTGTTGGCCGACCCTGGGATCGCCACGGAGGTCACCACCGAAGAGGTCGGCGGTCGCCGGTTCTTCGACCGCAGCCGGGGGACCTTCCTGCCGCCCGGACGTGATGACGCCGCCGCCTTTGATCGGTGGTTGAGCGCCAGCCCGGCGCTCAACTCTGCGGTGTCGGGCTACATGGAGGACACCAAGTCGAGCTGGGCCTTCGAGCTGACCGGGGATTGAGTGGGCGACCAGTGACGGACGGGCGGCCCCTCGGTACGGTCAGCGGTGATGGCGATCCCGCCGGCCACCTGGACCACGGTGCTCCTGCGCTGGAGCATCGACCCGGGCGCGGCCTTGGCCGTGGGCCTGGCTGGTGGCTTGTACGCCGTCGGCGTGCGGCGGGTGAACCGAGCCCGCCGGGCCACCGGCCCATTTCTGCGTGTGATGGTCACACCCCAGGGTGACGATCACACGCAAGAAGCTGAGGTTGTGCCGGGCGTTACTGCCCCCAACGCCAGCTATGCCAGCGCGCCCATGCGGACCTGGCCGCGCTCGCGCACCGTGTGCTTCGGGGCGGGACTGTGCATCCTCGCCTTCGCCACCATGTCGGGACTGGCCCGGTATGACACCGTGTTGTTCAGCCTCCACACGCTCCAGCACGTCCTGCTGGGGATGGTGGCGCCGCTGCTGTTGGCCCTCGGCGCTCCCATCACCTTGGCCTTGCAGGCGTCTCGGCGGCCCATGCAGACGGTGCTGCTGCGGCTGGTCCACCATCCCGTGGTCAACGCGCTCACCCGGCCGGCGACAGCCTGGGCGTTGTTCGGTGGCACCCTGTTCGCCCTTTACTTCTCGCCGCTGTTCGACCTGTCCCTGCGGAACCCCACCGTCCACGCGCTCGTGCACCTCCACTTCGTGGTGGTGGGCGTACTGTTCTGTTGGCCGGCGGTCGGTGTCGACCCCATGCGACGCCCGCTCTCACATCCGGTGCGGTTGTTGTACGTGCTCCTGGCCGTGCCCTTCCATGCCTTCCTCGGCTTGGCCGTGCTCTCGTCTTCGGCGCACCCGCTCGGGGCTGACGTCTACGGCCACGTCACCCGAGCGTGGGGCCCCACGCTGGTGGCCGACCAGCGCACCGGCGCCGGCATCCTGTGGGCGTTGGGCGACCTGTTCGGACTGGTGGCGGGCGGGATCATCGCCGCCCGTTGGGTGCGCTTCGACCAACGCCGTCAGGCTCGGGAGGACCGCCGCCTCGACGCCGCCGCCATCGCGCCCAGCTCCTGAAGCAATGTCCAGCGCGCCAGTCCCCGGACGCCAGCAGGGGGGAGTCTGAGGGGGGACGTTCCCACGTCCCCCCTCGGCCTGGCTTGATCCGGCTCTGCCGGTCGAGCCAGCGAGAGCGCCGGCCGCAGGCCGTCCCTCAAACCCTGGTCGGGAGCTCTGCTTCCGGCCGGACTACCCCCAGGTGCCGCTCTCGTAGTTGGGGGCTTGCTTGGTGATGGTGATGTCGTGGGGGTGGCTCTCGCGCAGGCCCGCCGGGGTGATCCGCACAAACCGGGAACGGGCGTGCAGCTCGGCCACCGTCTCGGCCCCGCAGAAGCCCATGGCGGCCTGCAGCCCGCCGACCAGCTGGTACAGGATGTTTCCCACCGGGCCCTTGTAGGCCACCCGGCCCTCGATGCCTTGGGGGACGAGTTTGTCGGCCTCGGTGACGTCGCCCTGGAAGTACCGATCCTTGGAGAACGAGCGGGCCTTCATGGCTCCCATCGAACCCATGCCGCGATACTCCTTGTACCGCTCACCTTGGTGCAGCACCACGTCGCCAGGGCTCTCATCGACTCCGGCCAGCAGCGAGCCGAGCATCACCGTGTGGGCGCCGGCGGCCATGGCCTTGGCGATGTCGCCCGAGAACTGGATCCCGCCGTCAGCGACCACCGTGGCCCCGTGGCGGCACGCCGCTTCGGCGCAGTCGTGGATGGCCGTCACCTGGGGGACACCCACGCCGGCCACCACCCGCGTGGTGCAGATGGAGCCGGGGCCGACGCCCACCTTCACCGCATCGGCGCCCGCTCCGACCAGGTCGTCGACGGCCTCGGCGGTGACCACGTTGCCAGCGATCACCTCGATCTCGAAGCTGCCCTTCACCGCCTTGACCATGTCGAGCACACCGCGAGAGTGCCCGTGGGCGATGTCGACCACCACCACGTCGACCCCGGCCTCCACCAACGCGGCCGTGCGCTCGAGGGCGTCAGGCCCCACGCCCACCGCCGCCCCGCACCGCAACCGACCCTGATCGTCGTGGGTGGCGTCGGGGTATTGGGTTCGCTTCTTGATGTCTTTGACGGTGATCAGCCCGCGGAGGTACCCGTCGTCATCAATCACCGGCAGCTTCTCGATGCGGTGCCGCCAGAGGATGTCTTTGGCCTCGTCGAGGGTGGTGCCCACCGATGCGGTGACCAGGGGCGGCTGACGCATGACGTTCTCGATGGGCTGGTCGGTGACCTCGACGAAGCGCAGGTCGCGGTTGGTCAAGATGCCGACCAGACGTTGCTCGGCGTCGACGATGGGCACACCCGAGATGCGGTACTTGGCCATGAGCTCGAGGGCGGCCGAGACCGGAGCGTGCGGCGGCAACGTGACCGGGTCGACGATCATGCCGGACTGCGACCGCTTGACCTTGTCCACCTCGGCCACCTGCTCGGCGATGGACAGGTTCCGGTGCACGATCCCCAATCCGCCGGCCCGGGCCATGGCGATGGCCAACCGCGCTTCGGTGACGGTGTCCATGGCCGCTGACACGATGGGGATGGCCAGCTCCAGCCGCGGTGTCAGCCGGCTGCGGGTGGACACCTCACTCGGGATCACGGAGGACTCGCCCGGGATGAGCAGCACGTCGTCGAAGGTGAGACCCTCCTTCGCGAACTTGCCCGCCCTCGAGCCGGGGAGCTCCGAGTCGCTCGGGAAGGGGCTTGGCCTGTGGTCCATGCGGCTCCTCGACGGCTGGGCCGTGGTGGGCGGGGTGGCTTCAGTCTACCGATGTCGCCTCGGCCGCCCGACGACCATCGCCCGCCCCACCGCCGCCCTTCTCACCGATGCGGACGAGTTACCGGTCGCAGGCCTTTGACCTCAGCCGGCCGCCTGCGGGCGGCGCTGGCAAGATGACCGCTCATGGGTTCGAGCCTCGCTGGTCGGCTGCTGGTGGCCACGCCGCGCATCGGTGACCCCAACTTCGAGCGGACCGTGGTGCTGGTGTTGGCCCACGGCGAGGAGGAAGGAACCTTCGGGATCGTGATCAACCGGCCGAGCGAGACGCCCGTGGTGGAGCTCATCCCGGCGTGGGCCAACGTGGCCGCGGATCCTGCGGTGGTGTTCCTCGGGGGTCCCGTCGCGCCGGGCGCGGTCGTCGGGGTCGGCGTGACGGGCGCTCCGGGAGGGAGCGCCGATGATGCGCCCGGTCTTCCACCGGCCGACGGTTGGCGCCCGGTGGAGGGGCCAGTGGGGACCGTCGACCTCAACCAAGCTCCCGAGGGCCTGACCGTCGCGCTGCGCGGGGTGCGCCTCTTTGCCGGATCGGCCGGGTGGTCGGCTGGCCAGCTGGCCTCCGAGCTGGCCGAACAGGCGTGGTGGGTGGTCGACCTGGAACCGGCCGACGTGCTCACCGACGAACCCGAACAGCTCTGGCGTGCGGTCTTGCGGCGCCAGGCCGGCTCGACAGCCTGGTTCGCGACCTTTCCCGTCGATCCGCTCGTCAACTGAGTGTCCCCTTGTCGACCGTCGGTTGAGGCTGGCTCGCCCCTTCTCAGGCGAGCTTCAGGGCCGTGAAGATGATGGCGGCCAAGGTGAGTTGACCCAGAAGCATTGTGAGCAACATGGTGCTCTTGAGGGCGCTGACCTCCCGGTGCAGCGCCGCTTCGAACTTGTGGCCCATGGCTTCCAACTTGTGGTCCATGGCTTCCAACTTGTGGTCCATGGCTTCGAACTTGTAGTCCATGGCTTCGAACTTGTGGTCCATGGCTCCGAACCGTGCCTCGAACTTGGCGTCCATGGCTTCGAACTTGTGGTCCATGGCTCCGAACCCGTGGTCCACAACTCCGAACCGTGCCTCGAACTTGACGTCCATGGCGTCGAAGCGCATCGACAGCCGTTCCTCGAGCGCGGCCAGGCCGTGCTTGGTGGCCACGTCGGCCCACCCGACCGGTGGCAGCAGCTCCATGAGCGTGGTGGCGTTGTCATGACCCATGAGGTGCTCGACCTGTCGGTACAGCTGGTGACGAGATGCTTCCGAGACGGCCATGCTTCCTCCGGCGATGCTGAGACGGATTGGAGGGAGCGGTGGCTCCGATACGCCTCTACCCTATCCGCCGGGTGTGACAGGAGTACCGTGGCCGCCATGGCCACCCTGTCGTTCGAAGGCGAGACCCACGGCGAGCTGGTGGTCAAAGTGCGCCGGTGGCTGGCGTCGCTCGAGGGGGCCGAGGAAGGTCATCTCACCACCGCTGAGGCCATCGAGCAGGGGGCCGAGCTCACCAAGGACGCGTTGCGGGTGATCGCATCGGCCGCTCCCGCGCCCATCGCCCAGAACGAGGTGGTGAAGGCTCTCACCAGCATGGGCTACAAGGCCACCGACGCCACCAAGTCTGCGCTCATCGACAGCCTCGACAGCGTCGAGGAGGTCACTGGTGGCAGCGTCGTCAAGGCGGCGCGCGATGCGCGCAGGTCGGCCGTGTACCAGATGAACTCCACCATCGCCCGCCAGATCCTCAAGGCCATCAAGCCGCGCATCTGACCTTCGCGTCGGCAAGCTCTGCGGTGTGCCAGGCAAGGAGAGGTCATGACTGACATGAGCATCGGCATGGGAAAGGACGGCCGGCGGGCGTACAGCCTCGACCAGGTGTCGATTCTGCCGAGCCGGCGCACCCGCGACCCTCAAGACGTCGACATCTCCTGGGAGATGGATGCCTTCACCTTCGCCCTCCCCGTGTCGGCGGCGGCGATGGACTCAGTGGTGAGCCCCACGACTGCCATCGCCTTGGGCAAGCTGGGAGGCCTGGGAGTCCTCGACCTCGAGGGTCTATGGACCCGCTACGAGGATCCCCAACCGCTGCTTGACGAGATCGCCTCGCTGGAAGGTGACGCCGTCACCGCCCGGTTGCGGAAGATCTACGCCGCGCCCGTGCAGGCCGAGCTCATCTCCCTGCGCATGAAGGAGATCCGTGCAGCCGGCGTGGTGGCCGCGGGAGCGGTCACGCCCCAGCGCACCGAGGGTCTCATCGACGCCATCGTCGACGCCGAACCCGATCTGTTGGTCATCCAGGGCACCGTCGTGTCCGCCGAGCACGTGACGGCCGGCGCGTCCGATCCGCTCAACCTGAAGACGTTCGTACGCCGGCTCGACATTCCGGTCGTGGTGGGCGGCTGCTCCAGCTATCAAGCCGCCCTGCATCTCATGCGGACCGGAGCGGCGGCCATCCTCGTCGGGGTCGGGACCGGCCAGGCGTCCACCACCTCCACCGTCTTGGGCATCGGGTCGCCGAACGCCACCGCCATCGCCGACGCCCGCGCCGCCCGGATGCGCCACCTCGACGAGACCGGTGTCTACGTGCACCTCATCGCTGACGGCGGTCTGGCGACGGGCGGTGACATCGCCAAGGCTGTGGCGTGCGGCGCGGACGCGGTGATGTTGGGTTCCTCGCTGGCCGCCACCGCCGAGGCACCAGGGCACGGTTGGCACTGGGCCTCGGCCGCTGGCCACGCCAGCCTGCCGAGATGCGACCGTGTGCACGTGGGGCAACTCGGCACCCTCCAAGAGGTGTTGCTCGGTCCTGCCCCCGACGCCTCGGGTCGGACCAACCTCTTCGGCGCCCTGCGCCGCACCATGGCCCTCACGGGGTACGCCACCCTCAAGGAGTTGCAGAAGGCGGAGTTGGTGGTCAGTTCGAGTCCGGAGGTCTTGCACTGAGTTGACGGTCGGCTCGGCGGTCGACACCACCCCACCCCGCTGGCGCGATGCGAGAGACACGAAGCGCGAGAGTGCGAACCCTTAGGATCGACGGGTGACTGATGGCCGGCTCCGTTCGGCTGCTCCTGACCAGGGAGCGGTGCTGGTGGTGGACTTCGGTGCCCAGTACGCGCAGCTCATCGCTCGGCGGGTGCGTGAGGCCCACGTGTACAGCGAGATCGTTCCCCACACGATCACCGCGGAAGAGGTGGTGGCCCGCCGTCCGGTCGGTGTGATCTTGTCCGGTGGCCCCAAGTCGGTCCACGTGCAAGGCAGCCCTGGTCTCGATCACGCCATCCTCGACAGCGGCGTCCCGGTGCTCGGCATCTGCTATGGCGCGCAACTCGTCGCCGCGCAGCTCGGCGGCGAGGTCGCCCGCACCGGAGTGGGCGAATACGGGCGCGCCACTCTGCGGATCACCGCTCCCGGCGTGCTGTTCGGCGTCGACCAGCCCCCCGAGCAACAGGTCTGGATGAGCCACTCGGACTCCATCGTCAGGCCGCCCGACGGTTTCGGCGTGACCGGCTCCACCGCCCAAGCGCCAGTGGCGGCCATGGAGGACGTCGAGCGCCGCATCCACGCCGTGCAGTTCCACCCCGAGGTGGTCCACACGCCCCATGGCATGGAGATGCTCAAACACTTCCTCTACGACGTGTGCGGGTGTGCGCCCACCTGGACCACCACCTCGGTGATCGAATCCTCGGTCGCCGCCATCCGCGCCCAGGTCGGTGACGGCCGCGCCATCTGCGGCCTTTCCGGAGGGGTCGACTCGGCGGTGGCGGCGGCGCTGGTGCACAAGGCCATCGGCCACCAGCTCACCTGCGTCTTCGTGGACACCGGTCTCATGCGGCGCGACGAGGGCGAGCAAGTGGTCGAGACGTTCCGGCGCCACCAGGGCATCGAGCTCATTCATGTGCGGGCCGCCGACCGCTTCTTCGAAGGTCTGGCCGGGGTGGTCGATCCCGAGGAGAAGCGCAAGACCATCGGAGAGGCGTTCATCCGCGTGTTTGAAGAAGCGTCCGGCGGCATCCAGGACGCACGCTTCCTGGTTCAGGGCACCCTCTACCCGGACGTCATTGAATCCGGCACCAAGGACGCGGCTCGGATCAAGAGCCATCACAACGTGGGTGGACTTCCCGACGACATGGACTTCGAGCTGGTCGAGCCGTTGCGGGCCCTCTTCAAGGACGAGGTCCGCAAGGTGGGTGAGGAGCTCGGCCTGCCCGAGGAGATCGTGTGGCGTCAGCCCTTCCCTGGTCCCGGCCTCGGCGTGCGGATCATCGGTGAGGTGACCCCCGAGAAGGTGGCCCTCCTCCAGCATGCCGACGCCATCGTCCGCGAGGAGATCAAGAAGGCCGAGCTCGAGCGCGACATCTGGCAAGCCTTCGCCGTCCTGCCCGACATCCATAGCGTGGGCGTGATGGGCGACGAGCGCACCTACGCCTACCCAGTGATCGTGCGAGCCGTCACCAGTGAGGACGCCATGACCGCCGACTGGGCCCGTCTCCCCTACGAGGTGCTGGAGCGGCTCTCCGCTCGCATCATTGGTGAGGTGGCCGGCGTGAACCGGGTGGTCTACGACATCACGTCCAAACCTCCAGGCACCATCGAATGGGAGTAGCCGGCCGGCTGGGAGTACCCCGCGAGGAAGTAGGCCGCGAGCAGGAGGACCGGGCCAGTGACCGCGTTGGGGAGACGGCCATGGGGTGTGACCCTGACATCGGCGGGTAGGACTACGAGTGCCCACGTGACCACGTTGTCGCGTGTTCGTAACAATCAGCCGGGTTTGGTAACGTCTCGGCTCATGCCGTTGGCCTCTCTCCGTGGACGTGTCGCGGCCGCCCTCGTGGTGGCCGCCCTGGGTGCCGTCCCCCTTCTGCCGGCCTCGGCCGCGCCCATCGACCCCATAGGCGACAAACAGGCCCAAGCCCGCCAAATCGCCGCTCAGTTGGATCAGCTCCAGCACCAAGCCGAGGCCTACACCGAGCAATACAACGCCGCTCAGGTCCACCTCCAAGAGGTTCAGGCCAAGGTGGCCGCCGCCTCCCAGCGGGTCAAGGCGGCCAACGCCGAGATGACCATCCGCCGCAAGGAGGTCACCAAGTACGCGGTGGGCTCCTATGTCCGCGGTGGCAACGCCGGCGTTCTGCCCGTGTTGTTGAAGAGCGACGGATCCGACATGGGCCGGCGGCAGGGCTACGTCAACGCCGCCGTGGGTGACCGCCAGGAGTTGCTCAACGCCCTCAACGCCGCCCGCGACGACGCCCAGCACGAGATCGGTGTCCTCGACGATGCCAAAGCCAAGGCGCAACAAGCCAAGGATGACCTCGACCAGAAGCGCCACGACACCGAGGCTGCCGTCGCCAAGACCCAGTCCCTGAACCAGCAGGTGCAAGGTGAGCTGGCCGACCTGGTTCGCCAGGAGCAGCAGCGTCGCGCCGCCGAAGAGCAGCGTCGAGCAGAGTTGCGGGCCCGCCAGCAGGCCGAGGCTCAGCGGCAGGCCGCGCCTCCCCCTGCGCCGCCCACCGTGGCCACCACCGCTCCCGGCACGACTGCGCCCGGCACGACTGCGCCCAGCACGACTGCGCCCAGCACGACTGCGCCCAGCACGACTGCGCCCAGCACGACTGTGCCCGGGACGACGACGGCTGGCACGACGGCGGCTGGCACGACGGCGGCTGGCACGACGGCGGCTGGCACGACGGCTCCCGGCACGACGGCGGCTGGCACGACGGCTCCCGGCACGACGGCGCCCGGTACGACGGCGCCCGGCACGACGGCGCCCGGTACGACGGCGCCCGGTACGACGGCGCCCGGTACGACGGCGCCCGGTACGACGGCGCCCGGTACCACTTCACCTTCCACGTCCCCG
>JAABUQ010003058.1_pt1 | contig 31532 bp, 29 predicted proteins | sample 5560001 | NCBI WGS metagenome assembly JAABUQ01 (sample SAMN10711888, study PRJNA513371) | rock metagenome | isolation source: Antarctica rocks | place: Antarctica: Victoria Land, Finger Mt nord | collected 2015-12-18 | reverse complement strand
CCGGCAAGGCGTCCCAAACAGATTGTGGTAACGGTGAGGGCGACATCATGACATCGTTCTACCTGCTCAAACACTCCAGCGAAACTAGCTACCCCCCGTGAACGGTTACGGCCGAAGAGCCGGTGCGAAACGATCGAATGGCAGAGGCAGATCGCCCAAGGATTGTTTGCCAAATATCCACTGGAGAAGGACTTGCGAGATGCGGAGTGGCGACAACTGACCGACAAATCGGTAGACACGCTCTACCGGAGGATGAGGGAGTCGAAAAACGATGAATGAGTTGCAATTTGCATGTTGCGAGGCATCTGCAACTTGCAACTCCCTGATAAACCGTATCGACCTATCAGCCTCACCGGCCATATCGATCCGGGAACCGGCCCGAACCCTTTTGAGAGTGGCACGGGCGTCCTCCATTGAGAGGCTATCCGGAAATATATCTGTTGACTGGCTTCAATTTACGCCATATTGGTGATCGCCGATCCGAGCGGCCATCCCCGGAAAAACAAGGGAAATCTGATCGCATAAGCGATAGCGAATAAAACGTAACTCGTTACAAGGCAATAGTTGCATCCCGGATAGCCTCTGAGAGACATCAGGACTTGGCAGGCTTCATGGAAGGCCACCGGGATGCCGGGAGCCGAGTGGTCTTGGTAGACGACATTGGCGACACCCTGCCGTTGGGGGTGCCCGGCCAGGATCGTCCCTAGGTGGTCCAGGGCTTGCATTTTCGTTCGGCTGCCTGTGCCCTGTTGAATGGCTTATTGAGAATTCATCGTGATTTTGAAGATTTCCTTGACCGACTTGGGACGGCAAACGATCTCGGATTCCTTCCGTCTCCCGAAGTAGGCGATGACATCGGTCTTGGACACGGTGCCAGTGATGACCTTGGGCTTCACATGATCGAGTGCGGCGAACCTCCGGGCAAACCACTCGGCCTTGGCTTGGTCGGTCGTCCAGGACCAGCCTTCCTTAAACCTGGCGATGCCGTAACCTCGATAGACCTGGATCTCATCGGGCAACGTCGAGAGCTTCCGCCGTTCGGATGTCGTCATGATCGATGACCGCTTGGGTCGATCCGAAGTCAGGAGCTTTTCGAGGATGTCCTTGTACTGCCATTGATTATCCATGTTCGTGAAAATGTTACCGATCATCTCCCAATATTCTTTGTCGGCGAGATGATTGACCAATCCGTGAAGAACTTCCATCTGGAATGGGCCTTCATGGGCGATGATATAGCCGAGCCAGTCTTTCTTTGCCAAACGCTCTTCGGCAAGATTCTTTGAATGAAGGTATTGATAATTGATAAGGGCGTTGTGGTCGGGCGACTTGGCGGAATACATGTTGTTGTAAAGTGGATGCTTGATGAACCAGAAATCACCGCTCTTCTCGACGAACGGGATGAGATCCGGGTGCAACTTCTCCTTCTTGTTCCACAACTTCATCGTCAGTTTGTTGTGTTCTTCGTGTTCCCGCCGTTGCTGCCGCAACTCGTCCACGGTGATTCCCGAAGCTTCGGCCCGTTCCTCGTCGGTGGCATCGGGTCCGAGCTTACGGAGCTTCGCAGGGTTCTTTGGCATAATCGTTCTCCGTGACGGGTGTAGCCCAAGTTAACCAAACGTCCCGGCGACGACTACTAGAAGGCTCTGGAAGACATCTACTGTAGATGTCCTACTTGAGCCTCCAGTGCTTGAGGGCCGCTTCACCCGATACGTCCAGTGTTGCGAACCCCACTAGATGACACCGCTCGATCATCCACCGATAAAACTCCCTACCACGACTACAATTGCTCCTGTTGATGTCGTGCGCCTTCGTGCCCTCCCCGATCGACCGACTTAGGGCCGTCCGACGCCATTCATACCCCGTCCAATTGAGCCTCGCCTTCGCCGCAGCGTCGGTCGCCTTATTTGACGACCGGCCGGTCCTCGGGAGGGCTGCGGTCATGGACCCGTGGTCGTAGCTATTAGGTCGCTCCCCCAGTCTTAGCCTTGGTAGGTGCCAGCCGGTGGACCGAGGCAACCGAGATGTCCAGCTTTGCTGCTATCTCCTTTGGTGAGATTCCCTGGCGACGAAGCTCCCGAACCATTTCAACTTTGGCCCTGCCCATGTAGTTCTTGGATGGCCGGACCCAGGGGGCATCACCTGCGGCCGTGAATACCACCGAAAGTTTCCGCTCCAGACGCCGCAACGCCTTGAAGTGCTTCTTGCGGACCGGGTTGGTGTACCGGCCCAGGTTCTCGTCCTTGCTCTGATGCTTGTGGGCCAGGTGCAACGAGGCGATCTCTTCGCCCGCTATCTGACGGACCATGTTGGCCGAGGTGTCCCGGAGCGAGTTGAAAGGCAACATCGGGAAATTGGGGTGGTCCACCCGGACTCGCTTCAGCAGGTCGGCCCAAAGCCGAGGGATCGCATTCGAACGGTTGCCTCCCTTGGTCTTCCGCCAATAGGGCTGGCCCTTCTCGGTGAGCAGCAGGATGTCGCCCTCGACCTTCTGGCCTCGTCTCCGTTCTAGAGCCCACCGCAGGCCGTCTTCGGTCTGGTCCCATAGGCGATGGATCGATCTTGTCTTCTTCTTCCGCCGGATGCGGCGGATGTAGGCAAACTTTCCATCCAGGTGGAGGTGCCCGATCCGAAGTCGTCCTGCCTGATCGGCACCGTAAGCGCAGTTCAGGCCCAGGAGGAGGAAGATCCGCTCGATCGGCGTGGCGTACCGATTCAGCACGACCAACTGCTCAATCGTCCAGACGGGGACGTCCTGGGCTTCCTTCTCGGTATCGTCGTCGAATTCACGGGGCGTGCGGCGGATGAGGTCGAAGTCCTCGGGCTTCCGCCAGTTGAACTGGCTGGTCAGGTGGAGCCACCGGAAGAAGCGGCCGAGTTCTCCGATGTAGTTGGTGCAGGACTTCTTGGCCATCGGCGTGCCGTATCGCTTCGAGGCCGGGCGGCGGCGGAAGACGCCGAAGAGTTCGTCCGTGCCTTGGTGGTCGAGGAGGGCCAGATCGACGTCCAGCAGATAGCTCTTGATCGCCTTGATCTGGGTTATCTTCGTCTTGCCGTTGTCGCTGATGGTGCCGTCAGCGTCCCTGTACTCTCGATCGATGTAGTCTCGGTAGGCGTCGAGAGCTTGGTGGATCGTTTGACCGCTGAGGGAGGTTCCAGTTTCAGGAACGGCTCTGGTGCGATCGTTCAGGGCCTTCTCGTACTTTTTGTTGATCTGTTCCACGCCGATTTCATAGAGCTTAGGGACCGAGGGCGTGAACTTCACTCCGGTAGACTGGCTAATCTCGGCAACGTCGTGAACATAGCGAACGCAGTCCTCGAAGGTGTAAACTGATCCGGGTGGGAGCGTAGCTGATTCCCCTCGTGCAACCTGTTTGGCTGCCTCGATCTCCTGATCGGTCCAAGTGGGGACCAGCTTCGTGTTGGGCGGCGTCCTTTCCTCGACCCGCCCCCACATGGCCGTGATGACGTCCAGCCTGCGGATCGCTTCCTCTCGATTGTGACCCAGATAAAATTTGGGTTGACCGCCTCCCGGTGCTCTACCGAGGTTACGGACATACCCACGCTTGGTCCTTTTCAGGTTCGTCTGTCTCACAATCCGGCCTCCTTCGAGGCCCTTATCAGATCACAATCAGATCAATCAGACCAGAATCTCGAAAGCCAGCGACTTCATTTAAGGCTCCCAAATCGACGCAAAACCAACAGAAAAGCCCACTTAAGATTTCTCTTAAGTAGGCTTTAAAGTGGAGGCGGCGGGAATTGCACCCGCGTCCCGAGACCCATCGATGAAGGCATCTACATGCTTAGCCGGCACTTTAATTGTCGGCCTGGGCACCCCTGTCGGCGGGGTTGCTTTCGGCTTATCCCGTCGTTAGTTTGATCCGTGCCGCAACGGGCGGTTAAGCACGGACGATCCCGCATTGTCGTCTTCGGGCGGAGCTAGCGGGAGAAGACCCGCCACGAAGCCGTTTCTGCTTCTTAGGCAGCCATACGGAGAGAGGGAGTCCTCTCGGCAGATAAATATTGGTCGGCTTTTAACGAGGCCCGTGCTGACCAACCTCGGCATGCCACCAGACACGTCAGCAATCCGGTCGATCCTAGTTCGCCCCCATTGTCGAGGAGCGAGGAGATGGGCCGTCCGGAGACGATCCCAGCTCGCCTCTCCTCACAAGAGGAATTTTACAGGCGCCAGGCGGGAAGTCAATCCCGACCCCGGGCGGCCCGGTCGATGTCGCGCTTGGCGTCTTGCTTCTTGAGGGCTTCGCGCTTGTCGTAGAGCTTTCGACCCTTGGCGATGCAGATTTCGACCTTGGCCATCCCGGTCTTGAAGTAGATTTTCAGGGGGACGATGGTCAGGCCACGCTCGGAAGCCTTGGTGCCGAGGCGGTCGATTTCCTGGCGGTGGAGGAGCAACTTCCGGGGACGCTTGGCCTTGTGGTTCATCCGGTTGGCCTGGAGATATTCGGGAATGTCGCACCCGTAGAGCCAGACCTCGTCGCGGTCGACGCTGGCGTAGGCTTCTTCCAGGCTGGCCTTGCCGGTCCGGAGGCTCTTGACCTCGGTCCCGGTCAGGACGATCCCCGCCTCGAACGACTCCATCAGGTCGAACTCGAACCGGGCGCGGCGGTTGCGCGCGACGATCTTGAACGACTCGTCGTCCGCCTTCTTGGGCTTCGGTTTGTCCTTGCTCGCTTTCGCCATCGACCCTCGCCCCCCTGTTCGGCCAAGGAGGGATTATAGGGGAGCGGACGGGGCCCGGACAATCGGGGCTTCACCGAATCGTCAAAGACCCGCGATCCCCCGGCAGGTGGCCAGGAGGTCGGCGACGATGGCGTCAAGGTCGGCCGGGTCGGGCCAGAGGGTCGGGAATGCGGCGAAGCCCGGCCTCCTCGCCGGTCCCGAGTTGAAGTCGAGGATCGCCGCATAGGTCGGATCGACGCCTTGGCGGGCCCCGTGGAACAGGTCCGGGCCGTGTTCGGTGACGATCCACCGAGCCGGGGGGGGCCGTTTTTCCGGGTTGTCCTCGGGGACCGGGAGTCCTTCGACCAGGCGGCGACGGACGGCCGCCTTCAAGCCGTCCGACTCGCCGACCAGGGCGAGCCGCCTGGGCTCGCGGTCGAGGTTGGCCAGGAGGTCGGCGACCGTCCGGCCCGTCACCACCTCGACGACTTCCGGGGCGATCTCGGCGAGCGGGGCGAGGACGAACCGGCGGAGGGCGAGCCGGGGGTGCGGGAGCCGCAACTCGGGGGCGTCGAGGAACTGGTCGCCGAAGATCAGGAGGTCGAGGTCGAGGGTCCGCTCGCCCCAGCGGACGGTCCGGACCCGCCCGGCGCGGTCCTCGACCCCTTGCGTCGCCGCCAGGAGTTCGCGGGGGCCAAGCTCCGTGTCGAGCCGGGCCGCCGCGTTCAGGAACGCCCCCTGGGCCGGCGGGCCGCCGACGGGCCGGGTTTCGTGGTAGGGGCTGACGGCGCGGACGGTGACCCCGGGCGTGGCGGCCAAGGCGGCGACTGCGGCGTCGAGGGTCGCCGCGCGGTCGCCGAGGTTGCCGCCCAGGCCGATATAGACGGGGGTGGTCATCGGTCGGTCCGGTCCGATCGGGTCAGAGGCCGAGCTTGCCGATCCGCTCGACGGCCTGGAGGAGCCGGGGGGTCTCGACGGTCAGGGCGGCGCGGATGTAGCCGTCGGCGGTCCGGCCGAAGCCGAGGCCGGGGGTGGTCACGACGTCGGCCTCGTCGAGCAGCCGGGCGCAGAGGCCGGTCGAGGTCGTCCCCTCGGGGCAGGGAATCCAGACGTAGAACGTGGCGTCGGCCTTGGGGACGTCCCAGCCGATCGCGTCGAGGCCGGAAACGAAGGCGTCGCGGCGTTCCCGGTAGAGGGCCCGGATCGGCGGAGTCAGGGTGTCGTACTCGTCGAGGGCGGTCTTGGCGGCGAACTGGATCGCGGTGAAGATCCCGGAATCGGTGTTGGCCTTCACCTGGGCGAGGGCGGCGATCAGGGGGGCCCCGCCGATCGCGAAGCCGACGCGCCAGCCGGTCATGTTGAAGGTCTTCGAGAGGCTGTGGAACTCGACGGCGTGGTCCCGGGCCCCGGGGACCTGGAGGAGGCTGGGCGCGGGCCGGTCGAAGTACATCTCGTTGTAGGCCGCGTCCTGGGCGATCACCAGGTCATGGGCCTTGGCCAGGTCGACCACCCGCTCGAAGAAGGGCAGATCGGCGGTCCCGCCGGTGGGGTTGTTGGGGTAGTTGAGGAACAGGAGCCGGGCGCGGGTGTAGACGTCGGCGGGGATGGCGTCCAGGTCGGGCCGGAAGCCGTGAGCGGCTTCCAGGGGCATGGTGTAGACGTCGGCGCCGGCGAACAGGCTGCTGCTCCGGTAGACGGGATAGCAGGGGTCGGGGACCAGGCTGATGTCGCCGGGGTTGAGCACGGCCAGGGGGAAGTGGGCGATCCCTTCCTTGGACCCGATCAGGGGGAGGATCTCGGAGTTGGGGTCGAGGTCGAGGCCGTATCGGGACCGGCAGAACCGGGCGATGCTCTGGCGGAGTTCGGGGGCCCCCTGGTCGAGGGCGTACTGGTGGAAGCTGGGGTTCTCGACGTGGTGCTGGAGGCTCCGGATGATCGGGGCGGGGGTCGGCCGGTCGGGGTCGCCGACGCCGAGGTTGATCACGTCGCGCCCCGCCGCCAGCGCCGCCTTCTTCTTCCGGTCGATCTCGGCGAACAGGTAGGGGGGGAGCTTCTGGAGCCGGTCGGCCTTGACGAATTGCGTGGTCGCCATCGGTGGTCCTGGGTCGTTCTCGGTGGGTCCGGGGCCGATCGGTTCGGGTCGCCGTTGGTAGAAGTTACCGAAAACCTGGCGATCGTGCCAGGAAGGTGCCGATCTCGGAGGGTGGATCGGTAGGCCGGGACGAGCCTCCGTCCCCGGGTCCTCGTCGCCCCGGCCTCCCGAGCCCGCCCGGACGTCCGGCCCCTTTTTGTGAGACGGAGATGTGCCAATGCGCCTGGTCATCGACGGCCGCCGGCTGACGGCGGAGCGGACGGGGGTGGGTCGTTACCTGGAAGTCTTGCTCCGGGAATGGGCCGCTTCCGGCCCGCCGCTCCCGGAAACCTTGGTGGTCCTCCGGGACCGGGCCGGGCTGGTCCGGGTCCCGGGGGGGTCGTCGATCCGCGCCGAGGTGGCGGGCGAAGGGTGGCCGGGCCTGATCTGGGAACAGTTCGGCCTGGGCCGTCGGCTCCGACCGGGCGACGTCCTGTTCGCTCCGGCGAACCTGGTGCCGGCGGGCTGGCGAGGGCCGACGGTCCTGGTGATGCACGACACGCTCCTGGCGGCGATGCCCGAAACCTTCCCCTGGCACGTCCGCTGGCGGTTCGGCCGCCGCTATCACCTGGCGGCGACCCGGGCCGACCGGGTCCTGACCCCCTCGCAATCGACCTGGCGGGACGTGGCCCGGTATCACGGCGTGCCGGCCGGGCGGCTCCGCGTGGTCTACCCCGCCCCCGACGCCTCGTTCCGGCCCCAAGGGCCGGCCTCGGACGAGGTCCTGGAGGCCCGGGCGCGGGTGGGCCTGGGCTCGTCGCCGTTCTTCCTGTTCGTCGGCAAGCCGTCGGGCCGGCGGAACGTCCCGGCGATCCTGGCGGCGTTCGAGCGGCACCGGGCGGCCCACCCGGGCCACAAGCTGGTGTTCGTCGGGCCGGGCGGGGTGGGACCCGGCCACCCGGGCGACGCCGGCTCGATCCTCCGGCCCGGGCACGTCGCCGAGCCGGTCCTCCGCGGCCTGATGGCCGACGCCGTGGCGCTGCTCTACCCGTCGGAATACGAGGGGTTCGGCCTGCCGATCGTCGAGGCCCTGGCCAGCGGCTGCCCGGTGGTGACGCTCCGCCGGGGGGCGATGCTCGAGGCCGGCGGCGACGCCGCCTATTATCTCGACCACGCCGACCCCGGGGCCCTGGCCCACGCCATGCACGCCCTGGCGACCGACGTGCCGACGCGGGCCTCGCGGATGAGCCGGGGCTTCACCCACGCGGCCCGGTTCACCCCGTCGCGGTTCGCCGACGAGGTCCGGGCCGAGATCCGCGACGTCGCCGGCTACCGCCCCGCCGCCCGGGGGCCCAAGGGCCGCCCGGCCTCACGCCGTCGCCTCGACCGCGACGCCCGCCGGGCTCGCTGACCCCGCCTTCGGCCTCGAAGGGATCGCGCGGAGCCGGGCCGACGGGCCGCCCGGCGGATGGGCCCGGTCGACCCGGACCCGCCGCCCTCGCCGTTTTTCCTCGATCAGGCCGAAATATCGCTCCAGGTGCTCGGCCTCCGACCAGACCCCATGCCGGGCCAGGTAGCCGTCGCAGCCGAGCCGGACCCGGAGGTCGGCATCCCCCGCGATCCGATCGAGGGCCGCGACCAGCTCGTCATTGTCCCGGAAGACCAGGCCGCCGCCGCTCTCGGCCACCAGCTCGGGCAAGGCCCCGAGGTCGCGGACGACGACGGGCGTCTTCTCCGCGAACGCTTCCAGGACGACGTAGCCGAACGTCTCGTAGACCAGCGAAGGCACGGCCACCGCCACCGCCCCCCGGAACAACGCCGCCACCCCGGCCGAGTCGAGCCGCCCCTCGAAATGGACGTTGGCCAGCCCCTCGGCCCGCCGCCGGAGTTCCTTTTCATGCGGCCCGGCCCCGGCGATCCGGAGGTCGAGATGGGGCAGCCGCCGGATCGCGTCGATGACGTCCTGGAACCCCTTGATCTTCTCCAACCGCCCGGCCGCCGCGACATACGGCCGGCCATGCGTCGGCGTGGGGGCCTCGGGCATGCCCGTGTAGTCGCCCGGCAGGAAGTAAGGCAACCGGGTCATCGGCACCGCGATCCCCCGCCGGGCATGCTCGCGGAGCGTGGAATGGCTCGGGACGATCAACGCATCCAGATGGCGGAGCGACCGCCCGAGCAACGGAGTCCGCCGCCAGAACTGGGGCGGACGCCCCGACCGGACGCAACAGCGGACGCAATCCGTCGCCTCGCAGACGTCCTTATCGAACTTCCAGAGGACGTGGAGCGGGCAGACCAGCCAGTGTTCATGGGTCGTCATCAGCCGGACCGCCCCCGGCGCCGGGACGCCGAGCAGCCCCGGCCCGCCGATCAGCGACAGGTTGTGGAAGTGGACGACGTCCGGGCGGATCGACCGGAGCAACGCCCGGATCGCCTTGTCCTTGAACGCTGGCCGCCCCGTCTGATGCGTCGCCAGCGGCGAGAGCGGCCCCGCCGGGCTCGACAGCGGGTGGATCGTCACGCCCGGCGGCGCCTCGTAGGGCCGGGGGGTCTGGTCCCCCTTCGTCAGCTCGAAAGCGTCGCGGCAATAGATGACGTGGACCTCGTGCCCATGCCGCGCCAGGGCCCGCGAGAGCCGGTCGACGAAGGCGGCGTCGCCGCCGAAGCTGTGCGGGCCGAAGAAGGTCGTGAGCATCGCGAACTTCATGCGGTCCTCCTCAGCGAGGGCGAAGGCACCCGGCCGGGGCCGAGTTCTTCGAAGCAGTCCAGGAGCGAGCGGGCGGCGGCGGCCCAGGTGAATTGCTTGGAGCGTTCGAGGGCCCGGCGGGCCAGGCGGTCGCGGGCGGCGGGGTCGGCGAGGGCGGTCCGGATCACCTTGGCCATCGCGGACACGTCGGTCGGGTCGAAGTAGCGGCCGGCGTCGCCGACGACTTCGGGGAGGGAGCCGGCCGTGGAGCAGAGGACGGGGGTCCCGCAGGCCATCGCCTCGACGGGCGGGAGGCCGAAGCCTTCCATCAACGAGGGCTGGACCAGGGCATAGGCCCGGCGGTAGAGGTGGACCAGCTCGGCGTCGGGGACGAAGCCGGTGAAGTGGGCCCGGGCCCCGAGGCCGAACCGGGCGACGGCCTCGCGGAGGGCGGGGACATGGGTGTGGAAGACGTCGGCGATGTCGCCGACGAGGATCAGGCGGGTGTCGAGGCCGGCGCCCCGGGCGAACGCCTCGATCAGCCGGACGAGGTTCTTGTGCGGGCTCAGGCCGCCGACGTAGAGCAGGTAGCGGGACCCGGGTTCAACCCCATGCTTGCGCAAGGTTGTGTCGGATTCGAAGGGCGGAGCGTCGGGGCCGAAGGCGGCGTCGGGGCCTTCGCCGACGACCCGGATGCGGGACTCGGGCAGGCGGAACCAGGCGGCGAGGTCGCGGCGGGCGGCCTCGGAAACCGTGACGATCCGGTCGGCCCAGAGCGCCGCGGCCTTTTCCTTGGCCCGCCAGGCGACCCGGCCTCGCCAGTCGGGGAAGACCCACTCGGGATGGGCCAGGGCGAGGGTGTCGTGCATGGTGACGACCACCCGGCCGGCGTTCCAGACCGGGAAGAAGCTGTAGCTGGCCGGGAAATAGACCAGGTCCAGCCGCGACGCCGCGACCGCCTGCCCCATCGCGATCATGTCGCGGACCCGCCGCCGCCCCCCCGCCGACGCCGCGCGGCTGGGGGCCTCGCTCACGTCCACGGCCACCGTCTCCATCCCCCCGGGCACGGCCACGCCCCCGAGCGACGGGCGATCGACGAACACGACGAACTCATGGTCCGACCCCGCGTCCCCCAGCGCCGCCACCACCTGCCGGGCGAACCGGCCGAACCCCCGGCGATTCGCCAGGCAACCGCCGTCGATGCCGATCCGCATTCCGGCCCCCTTTCTTTCGTTTCGACACGCCAACAAGTGTCCCGGTTCAGCCCGGGCGTCGCGCCAGGGCCAGCGTGCCATGCCCGAACGGCAGCGAGCCGCCCAGCCAGCCCATCGCCCGCCGCTCGAACGCCGCCACCGACCCCATCAAGCGGTTGATCCCCGGCGGAGGCGCGTCGATCCGCAGGCCCCCGCCCGACGGGTGCGCCCGCCACCCTCGGCCGCGCCGCCCCGCCGCGAACCGGAGCCGGCCCCGGGCCTCCTGCGCCAGCGCGGGCATCATGTTCACGTACGAAGATCGGATCACGTCCAATCCCGACCCTCCCAGGACCTCGACCAGCTCCCCCAGCCGGTAAGCCGTCCCCCCCGCCGATCGCCCCGGCCCGAACCCCGCCGCGTTCGACCGGACCACGGCCACCCCGCCGGGCCGGAGCACCCGGGCGATCTCGGCCGCCGCCCGCCGGTCGCCGCCGTCGGGCAAGTGCTGGAGGACGTCGAAGCACGTCGTCACATCAAAGCATTCCTCCCCGAAAGGAAGATCCAGCGCCGACCCCGCCACCACCGCGACCCCCCGATGCCGACCGGCGAGCCGCAGCGCCTCCGGGCTCGGTTCCAGGCCGACCACCCGCGCCACCTCGGGCAGGCCCGCCAGCCGGACCAGCGTCCGCCCGGCCCCGCAGCCGACGTCGAGCGCATCCAGCTCCCGCCGCCCCCGGATCGCCCCCGCCAGCCAATCCGAGGCGAGCCGCCACATCGCCAGGGACCACCAGTGCCCCACCTCGACGCGCGCCAGCCGATCGAAATAGCCCGGCTCGTCGATGGTCATCGCGCGAGCCCTCCGGCGACCCGCCAGGTCGCCCCATAGACGATCATCCCCGCGACGACCACCCCGCCCAGGGGCCAGCCCCGGCCCGCCCAGCAGGCCGCCGCCAGGCCCACGCAACCGGCGACCGCCGGGCCGACCCCGTGGTGCCAGGCCGGGGCGAGCCCGAGCTTCCGGAGCGCCCCCCGGCCGGCGACCGCCCCGGCGGCCTCGATCCCGAGCATCGCCAGGCCGACGCCCCAGGGTCCATGACTCGCGGCCAGCGCGGGGACCAGGATCAGGGCCGAGGCCGCCATCCCCGCGACCAGCCGGAAGGCCCGGCCCTCGCGCCGGCAGGCGATCAGGGCGGCCTGCTGGACGTTCGAGGCGAGCACGAACGGCAGCCGCGCCGCGACCAGGGCCAGCCAGGGGCCGCCCCCCTCGAAGCCCGGGCCGAACAGCCGGGGCATCCAGCGATCGGCGGTCGCCATCAGGCCGACCGTCGCCGGCAGGGCGACCGCCGCCAGGCCGGCCAGGGTCCGGCCGATCGTCGCGCGGGCCTCGTCCGCCCCCGCCGCCCACGCCCGGGCGATCCGCGGGGCCGCCGCCGTCGGGACCACCAGCCCCAGCGCCAGGAGGGCGAACGCCACCCGCCGGGCCGCCGCGTATGGCCCCAGGGTCGATCCCGCCACCGCCCCCAGGGCCACGACGTCGGCCGCGTACAGGCTCACCCGGCCGAACCGCGTGGCCCCGGCGATCGCCCCGCGCCGCCCCAAGACCCGCCACGCCCGCCGCCGGAACCGAGGGCGAGGCCGGCCCCAATCCGCCGCGTGGAACCCCAGCAAGACCAGCGACGAGCCGACCTCGGCCCCGACCACGCAGGCCGCCGCCGCCGCCGCGTCGCCCGGCCCCGCGACCAGCCCCGCCGCGCCCGCCGCCAGCCCGGACGCCCGGACGACCTGGGCCAGGGCCAGCCCCGCGAACCGCCCCGACGCCCGCAAGCCGACGTCGGCGGCCAGGGCCGAGGGGACCAGGACCAGCCCGGCGACCGCCACGACCCACCCCCGGCCCGGCCCGATCGACCACGCCCACGCCGCGACCGCCAGCAGCCCGACCGCCGCCGAGGCGACCCGGAGGCCGAGCAACACGTCCGTCAAGGGCCGGACCAGCGCCGGCCGCCGGGCGGCCTCGCGGCAGGCGATTGCCTCGAATCCCCCCCGGACCACCACCAAACACCAGGCGGCGACCGCCGATCCGTACTCGAAGTCGGCGAAGCTCGCCGGCCCCAGCCGCCGGGCCAGGTGGACCATCACCCCGAACCCCAAGAGCGCGGCGACCCCCTCCGAGGCCACCAGCGGGGCCGGAGAAAACGCCCGGAACGGCGACCACGACCGGCCCCCGCGCGACCGGCTCGGGGCCTCGACGAGTCCCGTCATGCCGCCCCCCGCCGGGTCGCCCGGAGTTCCCAGAGGGGCCCGACGGCGCGGAGCAAGGCCCGCGAGCCGGGAACCTGGCGAGCCTGTCCATAAGCGCCGATGACAAGTCTTTGCAAGCCCGGCCGGCCGCTCGCCCATCCTTCCGGGATCGCCGGGGGTTCCACCTCGATCCCCTCGAACCCGGCCGATCCCGCCAGCCGGCGGGCCTCGCCCGGCGACAGGCACGCCGGCGGCCAGGCGCCGCCGCGTCGCCAGCGGACGTAGGCCGGCATCCAGCCCCGGGGGAGCCAGCCGAGGGCCCAGAGGCGGACGTGGGGGTCGACCGTCAGGGCGAAGCGGTTGGGCGACCAGGCCACCAGCGACCCGCCCGGCTTCAGGACCCGGGCCCACTCGCGGACCGCCGCGGACGGGTCGTCGAGGTGCTCCAGGAGGCTGTCGGCGACGATCGCGTCGACGCTCCCGTCGGGATACGGGAGCCGCTCGGCCGAGGCCGCGACCATCGGGACCGACAGCCCCTCGTCATCGAGCCGGCGGCGGGCGACCACCAGCCACCGAGAGGCGATGTCCACCCCCTCGATCGCCAGGCCGAGCCGGGCCCCCGCCGCCAGGAGCCCGCCGGTCCCGCAGCCGACCTCGACGATCCGCCCGCCCATCGGCAACAAGGCCGCCAGCGCCGCCCCCCGCGCCTCGGCCCCGAGGATGTGGCCGAGGTAGCGGGATCGCCGGGCCGGGTCGACGTCGGGCGTCATCGCGTAGTAGGCCGAGGCCAGCCCCGCCAGGTCGGTCGTCGGGGCGACCTCGGCGAGCCGCCCCGCCTTGGCCCGCTCGGCCGCCAGCCCGAGGAAGCGGTCCGACGCGAGCCGGAGGTCGGGCAGGCCCGCCACCTCGGGATACGCCCGCCCGCACCCCGCGCACGCACGCCCTTCCAGCGGCCCCAGGCACGCCGGGCAAACCAGCTCGCTCGTCCCGATGGCCTGGGTCAAGGGCATATCGCCTCGGAGAAGGGTTCGAGAATCCGAGAATCCGTCAATGTCCGATCGCCGCGACCGACCGCCGCGCCGCCCGCAAGGCCCGGCGGACCGCCAGCCCCCGGTGCCATCGGCCGGCGATCAGGCGGCCAAGAGCTCGCCGCGATCGGAGGTAGTAGGCGTCGATCCGGGCGATGGCGAACGGGTCGTCGCCGGCCGATGCGTAGGCGAGCCGGGTCCCGAAGGCCGCGTCGTGGGTCCGCGCGGCGGCGGCCCGGACGCGGGGGTTGCTCGCCCCGTAAGGGTAGGCCAGGAGCCGGCAAGGGTGGCCGACGGCCTGCTCGATCGCGGCGCGCGAGCCGGCCAGTTCCGCCTCCAGGGCCCCCGGCGCGAGGCGATCGAACCGGGCATGCGTCCGGCCGTGCGAGCCGAACCGGAAGCCCAGCCGGCCCAGGGTTTCGAGGTCCGACCGGCCCAGGAGCGGGGCCCGGGGGACGCCCGCCGGCTGCCCGGGCCAGGCGTTGTCGAGCCCGATCCGGTCGGCCACGAGGAAGACCGTCGCCGGGATCGAGTCCCGGGCGATCCGGTCGGCCACATCCAGGATCGAGCAGAACCCGTCGTCGAACGTCAGGGCGAAGCCCCGGGCGACCTCGGGCCGGCCCCGGGCGACCCAGTCGCCGAGGTCCACGGCCCGGAAGCCCGCTTCGAGGAGCGCCGCGAGGGTCTCGGCGAAGCGGGCGGGGTCGGTCGCGGTGACGGCGCCGCCGGCGTCGATCGCGTGGTAGGTCAGGATCGGGAGGCCGCCCCGGGTCATCGGTTCCGCCCCCGGATCTCGCGGCGGCGGGCGCCGGAGGGGAGATGGGTGAGCAAGGGTTTGAGGTGGACCTCGTCGCCGGTCCGGTCGGACTGGTAGACGGCCTGGATCATCTCGGTCACCCGGCAGCCGTCCCAGCCGGTGGCGCCGGGCCGGGGTTGGGTGGTGGTGGCCGCGGCGAAGGCTTCCAGCTCGGCGACGATCGACCGTTCGCAGCCGAAGCGGGCCCGGTGGACGCGGTCGGCGACCCGCTCGGCCAGGTATCGGCGGTGGACCCGCCGGCCGTCGGCGAGCTGGCCGGTGAGCCGCCAGGGGGCCGTCTCGACCCGGAGCCAGCCCTCGCTCCCGCGGACCTCGACGGTCAAGTAGCCGGTCCGCAGGCCCCAGCTCGCGTGCAGCTCGGCGAAGGCGTTGTCGGGGTTCCGGAACAGGCCGAAGGCCTCGGACTCGCAGCCGGCGGACAGGTGGACGTCCTGGCGGACGAACCCCTTGGCCAGGACGACCTCGCCGAGGAACCGGCGGATCAGGTCGCAGGCGTGCGGGCCGTTGTCCATCAGGGTCCCGCCGCCGGACTGGCCGACCTCGGTGTGCCACGACTGGAGAAACTCGGCCGATGCCAGGTGACCGATCTCGGCCCGGACGCTCTCGACCCGGCCGATCGACCACGAGCCGACCAGGCCCAGGGCGTCGCGGACGGGCGGGTAGAACCGATGGTTCAAGCCGGTGGCCAGCCGGAGCCGCGACTCGTCGGCCAGGATCGCCAGGGCCCGGGCGTCGTCGGCCCGGATGGCCAGGGGTTTCTCGCAGAGGACGTGCTTGCCGGCCTCCAGGGCCATCCGGACGGCCTCGGCGTGGTCGCCGTGGGGCGTCGCGATCGCGACGGCGTCGACCCCGCCGGATTCGAGGCCGACCCCGAGGTCGGGCACCGCCACCGCGCCATGCTTCGCCGCCACGCGCTCGGCCAGGGCCGGGTCGCGGTCGGTCACGGCCACCAGGCGGAGGCCCGGGGTCAAGCCCGCCGCCGCCGCCCTCTGGGCGCCGAGGAACCCCGTCCCCACGACCAAGAGGCCCAACGCCTTGCCATCGGTGTCCATGTCGCGGCCTTTCCTGTTCATCGGTTCGCCCGTTCGCACGTTTGCTCGACTCGATCGGGCCGGCGAGGGCCATCCGCCCCGACCGGCCACGTCCCGGCCGCCTCGCCGATCGCCCAGGCCGAGGCCAGGACCGCCAGGCTCGGGAGGCTCGGGAGCCAGGGGAGGGGGCCCATCCCCCTCGCCCGCAACGCCGCCGCGATCCGGGCCCCGAGCAGCGGCGGGACCATCGGGGCCGAGGCCACTCGCACCAGCCGGGCCCGTCGGGAAAGCCCTCGCGACCGCCCGGCGCCGTAGCGGCGGGCATGCTCGAACCGCTGGCGGGCCAGGGTCGCCAGGGGGACGCCCCCCTGGAAGGCGACGACCGCCCCCGGGGCCATCGCCAGCCGATCGCCCCGGTCGCGGAGGGCCCGGTGGACGTCGACCTCCCAGAACCCGTCGGCCCAGGCCGATTCGACCTCGCGGAGCCGATCGCGGCGATACAGGGCGTTGTCGCCCGGCGGATCGACCCGGCCGAGGTCGGGCAGGGGGGGGAAATAGTTGGAGTAGCGGAGCAGGGCGACGGCCCGGCCCGTCGCCGAGAGCCGGTCGCCGGGCGCGATCGGCCCGCCGACGCCCGCCACGCCCTCGGCCGCGAGCCCGGCCCCGAGGCTCGCCAGCCAGCCGGGATCGGGGAGCATCTGCGCCGTCGAGAACGCGACGAGCGGGGCGTCGGTCGCCCGCAAGCCGTCGCGCCAGAGGACCGGGGCGAGCCGGCCGGCGGGCCGACAAAGTCGGCGGACGTTGGCGAGCCGGCCGACGATCGCCTCGGCCGCGTCCGACCCCGAGGCGTCGACGAGGATCACCTCGCCGAGCGGGCCGGCCTCGGCGGCGAACCGGGCCAAGGTCCGATCCAGGTTTCGGCAAGCGTCGGTGGCCGCGACGACCACGGCCACCGGCCCGCCCTCCGGCCGGTGGTGGTTCATCGGCGGGCCTGCTCCGGGACCCGGGCCGGGCGGGCGTGCGGGGCGGGGATGGCCGACTCGTGCCCCTGGCCCCCGGCGAGGTCGGCCAGGCGGTCCCAGTGGCGCTGGATCGCGTGGTTCGAGTGCGGGACGCATCGCCGTGCGACGGTGGCGAGGGGGTCGCCCACGATCGCGATCGCGTCCAGGTCCGCCACGCCGAGGCCGGCGGCCCCGGCGTACCGGAGGTAGCCGATCGACCCCGGGTCGAACCCCATGACGGCCGCCGCGACGGCGTCGACCGCCACCGCGTCGGTCCCCGCCACCACGGTCCCCAAGCGGATCGGCGTCCCGTGCCTCGGCCCCTCGCGGTGCATGGCCACGAACCCGTCGACGAGGCTGACGTGCGGCTTGACCACCCTTGAAAGCGCGACCAGGTTCCGATTCATCGCCTCGACCGATCGGAGATAGCCGACCTCGGCCGGCTTGAGGCGGCGCCAGGCGTCGGGCCGGCCCTTGCCGAGCAGAGTGGCCTGGGCGTTGCGGACGCGGCCCTGGGCCCGGGTCAGGGCGTTGACGAGGAAGCTGTCCCCCTTGAGGAACTCGACGACCAGCCGCTTCCACCCCCGGTAGCCGTTGCCGCCGCCGGCGTGGCCGTGCATCATGATCCGGTCATCGAGATGAATGCTGGACAGCATGTTCTTGAGGCTGAACGTGACCATCGACGTGACGTGAGTCTTCATCAACGCGAGCGACACCCGGCACCCGGCCGAGGCGACCGTCCGCGACACCCGCGCGACCAGCGGCGAGCCGTCCACTCCGGCCAGTTCGAGGCGATCCCAGGCCGTCTCGTCGCGGTTCAGGTCGAGGTATTCGACCGGGCGGCCGGCGGTCTCCTCGCGGTAGCCGAACCGCCCGAACCCGGCCGTGGCGTCGCTGGCCCCCTCGGCGACGACCACCCGGCGGGCCCCGGCGGCGAGGACCGCGTCGAGGGCGGCGGACAGGGTGTCGGCGTGGGTCGAGGGGAGTTGCCGACGGTGGCTCACCAGGTTCGGCTTGACGAGGACATCGGGCGTGACCCGGTCGCGGAGGTCGCCGGCGATCAGCGCCAGCGCCTCGGCGACCGCCCCCCGGCGGTTGTCGGATCGGACCACGGCGACGGTCGCGGTTCGGCTCATCGGGTCGGGCTCCGTCTGCGAGTTTTCGAGGGGTGGGGGGCCGTCGGGGCGGCGGTCGCGGCCGGGCCGAGGCGGCGGCCGGGCCGGGCCGCGGGCTCCTCGGACCGGCCGAGGGCCAGGTGCCAGAGCGCCAGGGCGATGACGACCGAGGCCCCGCAGCATCCGTAATAGACCAGGTGGAGCGGGGCCGCCGCGACCGCGAACAGCGGCCCCCGGCGCCGGGCGAGGAATCGGTAGAAGTCGAGGTTCGCGGCGACGATGGCGGCCACGCTCGCCGGCAAAAGGGCCATCAGCCAGGGCGACCAGGCCGAGCCGGCGACCCCGAGCAGCCCCAAGGCCGTGGCCACGACGCAGGCCCGCTGGGTCCGGGACACGTTGAGGTCGGTCTCGACGATCCGCGACCGCTTCATCAGCAGCATCCACGGGACGCCACGTCGGAAGATGTCGGTCCGGATCATGTCGGGCAACGTCCACCGCTTGAGGTGGGTAGCCCGGACGTCGCGGGCCAGGATGATCCGGTGCCCGGCCTCGGTGATCCGGTAGCCGAGCTCGATGTCCTCGATCGCCGGCCGCCGGTAGCGTTCGGGGTCGAAGCCGCCGAGGTCGACGAAGACGTCGCGGCGGATCAGGCCGCAACCGGTCCAGAAGGTCCGGGCCGGCCGGGCGTCGTCGACGAACGCCCCGTGCTGGTGGACGTAGTGGTGCAGGAGGTTGCGGAACTGGCTGACCAGGCCGGGGTGGGACGGGGCGTCGTCGTAGGAGCCGAACAGGCCGGCCAGGCCGGGGTCGGCCTCGAACCGGGCGATGGCGCGGGCGATCGCGTCGGGGTGGACGGCGACGTCGGCGTCGAGGAAGAAGATCAACGGGGCCGAGGCGGCCAGGGCCCCGGCGTTCCGGGCGGCGGCCGGCCCCATCCGGCCCGGGTTGCGGACGACCCGGGCCCCCGAGGCTCCGGCGCGAGCGGCGGAGTCGTCGGTCGACCCGTCGTCCACGACGACCAGTTCGTAGTCGGTCCAGGTCGAATCTCGGAGCCCTCGGAGGCAGCGCCCGAAGTCGCGACCCCCGTTGTTCACGGGGATCACCACCGAGAGCGGCGGCCTCCGGGGCCCCGGGCTCGCCGGACCGGCGGGATAATCATCCATGACCCACCCTCGCCCGTCAAAGGTACGCAGGCCGGCATGCGTACCCGTCCTTGGGTGCGCCCGAGCCTGCGTCTCGACCTCGATGACGATCGGGACGGGTTCGCTCTCGTGGGGGAAATCCAGGTCGCTCGCCGTCCCGTCGCCGAGGTCGCGACGTGCGGCGGGACTTTAGCCGGAACCCCCGCGGGTGTCAACGCGGGAAGATCGCGTCGGCCGAGGTCCTGGTGGGGACCCTCTCGCTCGACTCCTCCGCGAAGCGCGCGATCTCATCGGCGCCGAACAAGACCACCCATCCGAGGGTGTCGTCGAACACGCACATCCGGTCGAAGGGGTACCAGAGGTCGTCCCAGATTTCGGTGAAGGTGCCCCAGTCGATCACCGCCGCGACTCCGCCCCCCATGTCCCAGCACAGATAAACTTCCCGCGTGGGCTCGATCGGCAAGGCGCGGAACCAGCGGTAGCAATCCGCGTCCTGAGGAGGGCCGCTCCCTTCGAGCGACTGCTCCCCGGTGATGCAGAGTGGGCTGACGTCGGGGGGATACTTCAGTGGACGGCTGAGCGGCGAGCGAGCGTACAGTTCTCGACCCATCGCCGCCGAAAGTGGCTTGATCCGATCGAGTATGGCATCGGGTTGGGACGACCAACGGGGGTCCGTGATCCTCCAGGCGATCGGAAAATCCTTCAAAGGGATCAGATCGGAATTTTCATAGTGGACCATGATCGGTTTCACTCCACTTCGGGGAAGAAGAGGTGACCCCAACTGCCTCCCTTGTTTTTCTTGCCGCGAGTCCAATCCGCGTATTTCAGATGCGGCAGATACGGGTCATTCGAACCCGGATGGGAATCAGCAGGATGACGTTGGAACCATCGGTCCATGCCGGCATCCGGGGATGGATAAGGTTGACCAGCGACCGCGGGCGGCAGTTCCGAAGCGTCGGGCATGGCCCGTTGCATGATTTGCCGGGCTTCTTCCTCGGAACCGACCGTCGCATCATATTTCCCGGGGGATTTCACTCCTCGAACGTGGTCTGCGTCGTTGGGCACGGCTGGGTTCTTGGGGGAATGATCTTGGCCGTGACGACCCGAGGCCGAGCCAGTCCCGCCTCGACGAAGGACGTGGGATGCTCCTCGACCTCTTGATTATCACCGTTCGCCCAGGCCGTGGCGAGGCCACGCTTGCTCCGACGAGGGTCCCACGGTCGAGCCGATGCCTGGAGCCTACGGCGACTTCCAACGTTCCCAATTGTCAAAGAACCGCTCTCGCTCCTCGTCGGACAGCGCTTCGAGCCAGTCGCGGCCCTCGGCCGATTCGAGCCAGCGGGCGACCCGCGCGGCCTTCATCTGCTCGATCAGGCGCGACAGGAACAGGCCGGTCAGGACCAGGCCGGCCGCGACGATCGCGACTTGCAACAGGACGATCCCGGCCGAGCCCTTGCCCGGCCGCGCGGCGAGGTAGGCCAGCGCCACCAGCGGCAGGGCCACCGAACCCGCCAGGGCCACGAGCGTCCGGGCCCGGAACCATCGCCTCACGCGGTCATCCTTTCGCGGCCCGGAGCGCCTCGCCGGCGGCCCGGATGGTGTGGTCGATCTCGGCCTCGGTGTGGGCGGCGGAGACGAAGGCGGCCTCGAACTGGCTGCACGGGAGGTACACCCCCCGGGCGAGCATCTCCCAGAAGAAGCGGCCGAACAGGGCGGTGTCGCTCCGCCGGGCGTCGTCGTAATCCCAGACCGGGCCGGGGTTGAAGAACAGGGTGAGCATGCTGCCGACCCGCTGGACGACGTGGGGGACCCCGGCGTCGGTGGCCGCGCGGTCGAGCCCCTCGGCCAGGCGGGCGGACAGGGCTTCGAGGCGGTCGTAGGGCGGATCGTCGCGGAGCAGGCGGAGGGTCGTCAGGCCGGCGGCCATGGCCAGGGGGTTCCCGGACAGCGTCCCCGCCTGGTAGATCGGCCCGGCGGGCGAGACGTGGTCCATCACCCGCGCCGACGCCCCGTAGGCCGCCGCCGGCAGGCCGCCGCCGATGATCTTGCCCAGCGCCGTGAGGTCGGGCGTGACGCCGAACCGCTCCTGCGCCCCACCCAGGGCCAGGCGGAAGCCGGTCATGACCTCGTCGAAGAGGAGGAATGCCCCGTCGCGTTCGGTCAGCTCGCGGAGGGCTTCGAGGTAGCCGGGCCGGGGCGGGACCAGCCCCATGTTGCCGGCGACCGGCTCCAGGAGGACCGCCGCGACCTGCCCCGGGAACCGCCGGAACACCTCGGCGACGGCCCCGGCGTCGTTGAACGGGCAAAGGATCGTGTCGAGCGTGGCGCCGGCGGTCACGCCCGGGCTGTTGGGGGTGCCCAGGGTGGTCGCCGCCGAGCCCGCCTGGACGAGCAGGGCGTCGATGTGGCCGTGATAGTGGCCGGCCATCTTGACGATCTTGTCCCGCCCCGAGACCCCCCGCGCCACCCGGACCGCCGACATCGCCGCTTCCGTGCCCGACGAGACGAACCGGACCTTCTCGATCGACGGCACCGACGCCGCGACCAGCTCGGCGATCTCGACCTCGCGGACCGTCGGAGCCCCGAAGCTCGTCCCCAGGGCCATCGCCTCCGCGACCGCCGCGCGGACCTGCGCCTGGGCATGACCCAGGATCATCGGCCCCCACGAGCCGATGTAGTCGATGTAAGAGTTGCCGTCGATGTCGAAGAGGTGCGACCCCTCCGCCCGGGCCATGAACGGGGGCTGGCCGCCGACCGCCCCGAACGCGCGGGCCGGGCTGTTCACCCCGCCCGGGATCACCTTGTTGGCGCGGGCGAACGCCTCGCGGCTCTTGTCGAGCCGGTAACCGGGCACGGAAGTCCTGGGCATCTCAGGCATGGCGAAACGATCCCAAAGGGGCCGGGAGGACCGAAGGCCGCGACCGCCCGGCATCCTCCTGTAATATGATCTTTGTTCCGGCCGGCGGTTATCACCCTATTTCGAGCCAGCGGGCCGCGTCGAGGGCGTGGTAGGTCAGGATCATGTCGGCCCCGGCCCGCTTGAAGCCGGTGAGGGTTTCCAGGACCATCCGCCGCTCGTCGACCCATCCGTTGGCGGCGGCGGCCTTGATGAGGGCGTACTCGCCCGACACGTTGTAGGCGGCGACGGGGACGCCGAACCGTTCCTTGACGCGGCGGACGATGTCGAGGTAGGCCAGGGCGGGCTTGACGATGACGAGGTCGGCCCCTTCGGCCAGGTCGAGGGCGACCTCGCGCATCGCCTCGTCGCCGTTGGCCGGGTCCATCTGGTAGGTCCGGCGGTCGCCGAAGGCCGGGGCGCTCTCGGCGGCGTCGCGGAACGGCCCGTAGTAGGCGCTGGCGAACTTGGCGGCGTAGGACAGGATCGGGATGCCGGTGAAGCCGACGGCGTCGAGGCCCGCGCGGATCGCGGCGACCATCCCGTCCATCATCCCCGACGGCGCGACGACGTCGGCCCCGGCCCGGGCGTGGCTCACGGCCTGCCGGGCCAGGAGGGGCAGGGTCGCGTCGTTGTCGACGTCCACCCGCCCGCCCGTCGTGGTGGCCAACGGCCCGCAATGGCCGTGATCCGTGTATTCGCAGAAGCAAACGTCGGTGATGACCAGCAAGTCGGGCGACTGCTTCTTGATCAGGCGGACGGCCTCCTGGACGATCCCGGAGTCGTCCAGCGAGCCCGAGCCGGTGGCGTCCTTGTGCTCCGGGATGCCGAACAAGAGGACGCCGGGAATCCGCCGCTCGACCACCTCGGCCACGACCTCGCCCAGCCGGTCGAGCGAAAGCTGATACTGGCCGGGCATCGACGCGATCTCGCGCCGGAGGCCGCGGCCGTGGTAGACGAACAGGGGATAAATGAGGTCGTCGACCGTGAGCCGCTGCTCGCGGACCAGGTCGCGCAGCCGGGGGTGGCCGCGGAGCCGGCGGGGGCGCTGGATCGGGAACCGGGCGGAGTCGAACGGCATCGGGCGTGTCTCGGATGCGGAGGCCGGGCCGGGAGGATCGCTCGCCGTTAGTTTATCCGCCAGGACATGGGGGAGTCGAGCGCGGGGACTCGGGACTCGGGACTGGAGGACTCAGTCAGGCATTGGAAGCGTTTAACTTCGTCTATTGCGTGCAATTCGAGGACGTAAGGAAATCCGGTAGACCGCGAACCTCCCTCAGTCCCGAGTCCTCCAGTCCCGAGTCCCGAGCCGCCGCCAGCGGTTCGGCTTGACGGATCGGGGGGCGAAAGCTATACGCAGCGTCCCGGATGGTGCGCCCGCGGGCGGGGGCCAAGGACGGCCTCGGCGGCGGCGGGCGCGCGAGAACGAAAGGTTCGGATGGTGGCCTGGCGGCTCGCGGCCCTCTGGCTCGGCCTGATCGCGCCGGCGAGCGTGCCCGAGGCGCGTGGGGCCGGGGGGGTGGTGATCGCCGACGCCTTGGAAGTCCTCGACGAGCCCGACGACTCGGCCTTCGCCTCGGGCGAACTCCGGCGCGGGGCCCGGGTCGCGGTCGTGGCGCCGGGCCGGGGCGGCTGGGTGGCGATCGCCCCGCCGGCGGACGCCTTCGACTGGGTCGCCGCTTCGACCCTCCAGGATCGCGACGACGGGACGGCCGAGGTGGTCGTCGACCGGGCCTCGGTCCGCTCCGGTTGCCCGGGGGCCCGGATGCCCGGACCGCCTCGCCCCCCCTTACCGCGCGGGGCGGTGGTCCGCCTGATCGACCGGCCCCCGCTCAGGCCCGGGCCGGGGACCAAGGGACCGACCTGGCGGGCCATCGAGCCGCCCGAGGGGGAAGTCCGCTTCGTCCGGGCCGAAGGGGTCAAGCTCGACCCGACCCCGATCCTCCCCCCATCCCCCGGGCCCATCGACCCCGACGTCCGCCCCGCCCAGGGGACCCGCCCCGGCGAGGCCGATCTGGCCATCCAGAAATTCGAGGACGCCCTCCGCCGGAGCCGGCTCCTCGACGACGAAGTGGCCCGCGTCCGCCAGGAACTCGCCCATGCCCAGGTCGGCACCGAGCGGGGCTACGACGCCCGGGGGCTCTTGCAAGCCTCGTCCCGCCGGGTCGACGGCGAGAAAGTCCACGCCCTGATCGGCCCCGAAGGGCGCCCCATCGCTTACCTATCCCTTCCCCCCGGCCTCCCCGTCGCCCGCCTCTTGGCCCGCAAGGTCGGCGTCCGCGGCGAAGTCCACTACAACGAGTCCCTCGGCGCCCGCCTGATCACCGTCCGCGACCTCGACCCGCTCGACAAGTCCCGCTGAACTCACCCGGCGGAACGAAGCCAACGCCTGCCGTGAGCCGCGACGGCGAGCCGACGGAACGAAGCCAACTCGATCGGTCGCCGCCGACGGCCTTGCGTCGAGAAAAAACGAAGCCAACCCGCCTTGTCGAGCCCCCGACGTCGCGAAGACCCCTCGACATTATCGCCTTCGGGAGGTCTCGATTAGCAGGGTTTGCCCGGGCCGGCCGGATCAGCGCGACAAGATCCCATCGACGCGACCGCGGGAAGAACGAATATCATCGATCCTTTTCCGGAGCGCGGCGAGTTGCTCGCTCTTGTTCTTACCGATTGTGACGCCCAGGAATTCCTTCTGGACTTCCTTGAGTTGGGGTCCGGTGAGGTTGTTCAAGGGTTGCATCTCCGCGGCGATTTGGGACGGGTCCCACTCCGAGGATCGATCTTGGAGTTCGCGAAGCTTGGCCACGGCCTCGGCCGGAGTGATGGCGGAAGCCTTGGGCGGCTTGGAACCAACGGCTTTCGCCGCCTTCGGCTGCTTGCCCATCACCCAATCGGGCAATTGACCTGATTCGCGATATTCTCGGGCCACCTTGACGAGTTCGGTAAACTCTTCGGCGCTCAGCCCGTTGAAAGGTTCGAGCGCATCGGCCAGTGCCTCCAAAGTGCCGGACACGCTCTTCTGGGACGACGGACTAATTCCCGCCGCCGTCAAGGGGGGCACCAGCAACCGGATGAACTGCTGAAGGTTGGAGATGAGCATGGGGAATTTCCCGTCGGATCAACTGGATGAGATTGTTGTATCGGGGCGCGTGCCTGGAATCGAGCGAAGCAAACATTCCGTTTACCGAGGAATGCTCACGGATGACTTCGTCGAAGAGACGAACTGGCTCCCCCCAAGCTTCCTGGCTCTTCACCCGGAGGACGTTCCACACGTCCTGCTCGCGGGTGATCAACTTGGATCGCGGATAGGCTTTGTTGCCGACAATGCCCAGGACGCCCAAATCCGCGCACAACGTGGCCCGGAATCGCTTGAGCCAGCCCAAAATCCGAGGCACGCCCTCGGCCGAGGCATCTTCGAGGAGGACCGGGATCAGGACGTAGTCGCTGGCCGCCAGGGCATTGATGCTGCCCGTCGTCAGGCGGGGCGGGCAATCGATCAGGACGACATCGTAATGATGGCGCAACCGAGACGAATGGAGGGCGGCCCGGAGCCGAAACCGGATATCCTCGCTGGTCAACCCGGAGTGCCATTTCGTCATGAGCCGGTTTTCCAGGTCGGCGAAGTCCTCTTGAACCGGAGCCAGGTAAAGTTGGCCGCTGCCGGTTGCCGTCTGGAGGCGCGTGACGCAGCGGTTGAGGGCAGTCAAGTCGCCACCGTCGGCGAAAAGGTCGTCGATATAGTGATTGGATCGCTTGACCTCCGCCTGCTCCTGGGAGGTGAGGCAGATGCTGGTCAAGGAACTCTGATGATCCAGGTCGATCAACAGCACGCGCAGTCCCTGGGAGGCGAGGGCGGCCCCGAGATTGGCCGTGAGCGTGGTCTTGCCAACCCCGCCCTTGAGGTTGGCCAGTGAGATGATCGCGGCTCGCCTCATCGTGAGCGGGACGAAGGTGGGCGTGTGCCCGTTGGTCGCCTTCAACCAGATTTTGCCGTCGGACTTCGCGATGTCATCGAGTTGCGCGGAGTACGAGCCCGCGAGCCCCTTCGCGTCGCGAAACGCCTTCCGCTCCAGTTTAAGCTTGCTCCGGAGTTCCAGGATCTGCGCCGCCTGACCTTCGCAGACTTCCGAGGTCGCGGAAAGCCGTTCTTGCTTGGACTCAAGCTGCCCATCCCGGTGCGTCACCTTCTCCTGAAGGAGCGAGTTCTCGCGTTGCAATCCCTCGACCTGGACCTGGGCGCCCTCGCCTTCCTCCGCGAGGACCCGCGAGGAGGCGGACAAATGGTCGATCTGGCGTCGGAGTTCGCCGACCAATCCCCTCTGATTGCCCCGCGCCAGGCGGATGAGAAGCGGCGAGAGGATCGCGCCCGCGAGCAATCCGACGAGAAACGCGGGGAGTTCGTGCCGCTCCCATAACTTCACGATAAGATCGTAGATTTCGGCAAGATGCATGATTTCTGTTACCCGTTCATGGCCATCGGTACAGAGCGGCATCAGCATAACGGGCTCCCACCCGAAGTAAAGGATGAACCGGGGAAGGAGGGGATTTTCCTCCGAAATTAAAATCCGCCCGCGAAATTCGATCCCCTTTGACGGACGCCCCGGCTGTCGTAACGTGGTGGTCCGAAGGGCGACGCCAACGCCGCATCGACTCGGGGAAAGGATCGATCAAAGGATGGGACGACGCGGGGCCGACCCGTTCGCGAGGAAGCCGATCGCGACGCTGCTGGCGGAGATGGACGGGGGGGAGCGGCTGCGTCGGGTGCTCGGGCCGGTGGCCCTGACGGCCCTGGGGGTGGGGGCGACCATCGGGGCGGGCATCTTCGTCCTGACCGGCGAGGCGGCCCGGAACGACGCGGGGCCTTCGCTGGTCCTCTCGTTCTTGCTGGCCGGGGTCGGCTGCGGGTTCGCGGCCCTCTGCTATTCGGAGCTGGCCAGCATGGTGCCGGTGGCCGGCAGCGCCTATACTTATGCTTATGCCACCCTGGGCGAACTGGTGGCGTGGATCATCGGTTGGGACCTGGTCCTGGAGTATGCGATCGGGTCTTCGGCGGTGGCGGTGGGGTGGTCGAAGTACCTGGCGGCGTTCTCCCGGAATCAGCTCGGGATCGCCCTCGACGTCCGATGGCTGTCGTCGCCCTGGGATTTCGACGTCGGGTCGCATTCGTTCGTCTGGAACCGGGTGGCGGTCCGGCTGGCGGACGGGTCGATGGGGCAGGGGCAGGCGTTCGCCAACGTCCCGGCGCTGCTGATCGTCCTGGGGATCACCGTGATCCTGGTCGTGGGCATCCGCGAAAGCGCGGCGTTCAACGCGACGCTGGTCGTCCTGAACCTGGCGGTGATCCTGCTGGTGATCGGCCTGGGGGCCACCTACGTCGAGCCGAAGAACTGGCGGCCGTTCCTCCACAAGGATCAAGGCTGGAAGGGGGTCTCGCTGGGCGCCGCGCACATCTTCTTCGCGTACATCGGGTTCGACTCGATCTCGACCCACGCGGAGGAGGCCAAGGACCCCCGGCGCGACCTGGCCATCGGCATCCTGGGCTCGCTCCTGATCTGCACGGCCCTCTACGTGGCCGTGGCGGCGATCCTGACCGGGATGGTCCCTTACGGGGAGATCGACGTCGACGCGCCGATCGCCTCGGCGTTCCAGAGGCACGGGACGACCTGGGCCTCGGGCCTGATCACGGGGGCGATCCTGGCGGGGATCACCAGCTCGCTGTTGGTCGGCATGCTCAGCCAGTCGCGGATCTTGCTGGCCATGGCGCGCGACGGGATGTTGCCGGAGTCGTTCTTCGCCGCCGTCCACGCCCGGTTCCTGACCCCCTGGAAGTCGACGCTCGTGGTCGGCGCGGTCGTCGGGGCGATCTCGGCGCTGGTCCCCTTGAACTTCCTGGCGGAACTGGTGAGCGTGGGGACCTTGTTCGCGTTCCTGGTGGTCTGCGGGGCCGTCCTGATCCTCCGGTACAAGAGCCCCGAGGTCGAGCGGCCGTTCCGGGTCCGGGGCCTGCCCCTGGTGGCGGGCCTGGGCATCCTGGTCAACGGCGGCCTGATGTTCTCGCTCGGGCCGGACAACTGGATTCGCCTGGTCGCCTGGCTGGCGGTCGGCCTGGCGATCTACTTCGGTTACGGTCGCCACCACACCCACCTCAAGCCGCCGACCGGGGCCGAGGTCTGACCCGGGCCGGCGCGAATCGAGCCGGCCGGCGCGATCGAGAGGCCGGCGAGTCTCCCCGAGTCAGGCGATCTCGCGATGGGGCCCGCTGAACCTGTCGGGGGGTCCGTCGAGGGTCAGCAGCGCGAGACGCCAGATGTCCAGGACGTCCCGTCGCGAGTCCAGGACGAGGCCGAACTTGGCCAGTTCGTCGGGCCTCGCCGGGGCCACGGACGCCCGGTCGGCGTCAACCTGGATGAGGGACGGACGGTCGGGCCGGATCGCGAAAGGGTCCATGACGTCAACTCCGGTCGCGATGCCACCGAAAAAGAAGCTCGGGACGGGCGGCCGTCGGTGAAGGACCATCCGGTCGCCTGCCCGTCTTCTATTACTGGGGTCGCCCGATTTTCCTTACAAAAGTTCACAAGTCGGGCCGAACCTTCCGGGAACTTGGGGCGAATGACCGGGGTCGGGGCGCGATTCTCGGCGATTTTCCGGATCTCGGGCGAAGTGAGGTTCGCCCGCCCTTGACGACGTGTTACAATGTCATCGCAGGATTTGACAGACCGACGATATCGAACCCCACCGGCTTGAGGCCGAGCTACCCCTCGCCTTTTCGCGTATCACCCGCCAGGTTGGTCTCTTTGCGCTTTCGGTTCCTTTCGCCGCCGGCCTCCGACGACCGGGGCGGACCCTTTGTGGCGCGACAAGGCCGACTGAATGGAAGCCGCGTCCGAGCACCGGGCGACCGACGAACTCGCGTCGACCCGTCCGCGCCGCAAGCTGGGGTCATCAAGGAGCTGAGTTTGCAGACGACGACCGCAGAGACCGCAGGGAATCTCGAAGAGACCGAATCGACCACGTTCGCGGACCTTGGCCTGGACGAGGTGACGTTGCGCTCGCTGGAGCGCATCGGTTACACCCATCCCAGCCCGATCCAGGAGGCCCTGATCCCCGCCGCCCTGGCGGGGCGCGACTGCCTGGGCAACGCCCCGACCGGCACCGGCAAGACGGCGGCGTTCCTCCTGCCGGCCCTGGAAAAGATCGACGAGCGCGAGCGCCGGCCGCAAGTCCTGATCCTGGCCCCGACCCGCGAGCTGGTCCACCAGATCGGCGAGGAATTCGGCCGCCTGTCGTTCGGCCGCCGCTCGTTCGCCGTGGCGGTGGTCGGCGGCGAGTCGATCATCCGCCAGCAGCGGATGCTCGGGGCCGGCTGCCAGCTGGTGGTCGCCACCCCCGGCCGCCTGATGGACCTGATGGGCCGCAACGCCATCCGGCTCGACAAGGTCAAGATGGTCGTCCTCGACGAGGCCGACCAGATGCTCGACATCGGGTTCCGCCCCGCCGTCGAGGAGATCCTCCGGGCGGTCCCCCAGGGGCGGCAGACCTTGCTGCTCTCGGCGACCATGCCCAAGGAAGTCCGCGAGATGGCCCAGACTTACCTCGTTGATCCCGAGGACGTCCGGCTCATCAAGGAGAACGAGGACGCCACGATCCCGGCGATCCGCCAGTCGTACCTGATGGTCGCCGCCGACCGCAAGTTCGACCTGCTGATCGGCCTGATCCGCCGCGAGGAGCCCGGCCGGGCCATCGTCTTCTGCCGGACCAAGCGGGGCGCCGACCGGGTGGGAGCCTTGCTCCGCCAGGAAGGCTTCCGGGCCGACACGATGCACGGCAACTTGAGCCAGGCCCAGCGCAACCGGGTCCTGCAGGGGTTCCGGCTCGGCCGGCTCACGATCCTGGTGGCGACCGATGTTGTCGGCCGCGGGATCGACGTCCGGGGCGTCACCCACGTCATCAACTTCGACCTGCCCGAAGACCCCGAGCACTACGTCCACCGGATCGGCCGGACCGGCCGGATGGGCTCCGACGGCGCGGCGTTCTCGCTGGTCATCCCCGACCAGGGGAAGATGCTCGACCAGATCGAGAAGGCCATCGCCCGCGAACTCGAAGCCGACCAGATCACCGGCATCCCCGCCCCCCCTCGGCCGTTCTTCCGCCCCCAGCGTCCCGCCGCTTCCGGCGGCCGGCGCGGCGGCCCGGCTCGCGGCGGTCGCCCGTTCCATCCCCCTCGCCGCAACGGTGGCGGGGGCAATGGCGGGGGCAACAGCGGCGGCGGCGGCAACTACGGTGGAGGCGGCGGCGGCCCGCTCAAGCGCCGGACCCCGCAAGGGGCCGGCCGCTGATCCGTCCAGGAATCGGCCGATGCTGACATCTTGGGCCACGGGGGGAAGGAAGACATCTTGTCTTCTCCCCGTGGCCCAACCCGCTTCGAACCCGGCCTTGGCTCAGGACGATTGATCCGCCAGGCGGACGCCCGCCGCCGTCAAGACCCGGTCGAAGGTCGGCTAGGGGCTGTCCGTGGTCGGGACCAACTCGGCCCGCTTCGGGCCGAAGTCGCCGGCGACTCGATCGGGACGCTTCCCAGGATCACCTCGCCTCGGAACCGGGCCTGAACGGGACCGCGGGCCCGAGCGGAGCCGATCGGGAACAGCTCGAAGCGATCGGCACCCGTCAGGATCTTTTCCGCCCGGGCGGGCAGTCGATCCGGCCAGAACCTTCCCATCCGAACCTCCTCCGCCGGTCCGTCTTGGTTCATCGGCCGGTCGATTCCAGGCCCTCGATCCGGTCCACCTTCAACCGACCGGCTTCGGTCACGACGTAAACCTTGACGATGTCGGGATGATCGTCCGTGGCGCCGCATTGATAGCGGTACGTCGAGACGAACCGCGCTTCCTCGTCGCGGAAATCCAGGGTCACTTCGGGCAACTCGCAGGGGAGCCGCCGGAGCGGTGACTTCGCGATCAAGGTCCGAAACGTGGCCGGATCGAACCGGCGTCGAAAGCTCAGCGTCGCCAGATCCCGGGCGGCCTCGGGATGCTCCGAGCCGACGGCGGCGGCGAACTCCTGGCCGAAGCGGGCCGCGCCGTCGATGTGCCGATCCAGGTCGGCCCGGTCGAGGGTCACCCGGACGACGCGCTCGGCATGGCGAAGGTCATCACCGAATCGCCAGACCACCACGACCAGCCCGACCGCGATGACGGCCACCAAGACCATCATGCCCCGGAGCCCAAGCCTCCGGCGAGACCGCTTCAACATCGGTTCAAAGTCGGGTTCCATGCGGGCCCCCCGGTGTCGCCCTCGATCAGACGCCGGTCTCGCCCGGAAAGGGGCGGCGGGGGCCGGCTTTGGATTTGTCCACGAGTTTTGGGAACGACGGATTTGCCTGAAGCATTTCATCCATCAGGGAATCGTCCGCGTCGGGTTCGATCCCCTGGATTGAGACGAGCCGGCGGTCGGGCGATTCGACGACCAGCGGCCGGCCGGAGTCGAGGCATTCACCCAGCGTCCCCGCCGGGTCCGCTTCCAGGCGACTGAGAGGGGATTTGGTAAATTAGGCAGCTTGCTGGGCCTCCATCCCCTCTTTTTGTGAAGCTAGGGGATATTGGCACGTCGGTTCCAAACGCCGAACCATGATATGAATCATTGC
>JAABUQ010003057.1_pt1 | contig 31535 bp, 30 predicted proteins | sample 5560001 | NCBI WGS metagenome assembly JAABUQ01 (sample SAMN10711888, study PRJNA513371) | rock metagenome | isolation source: Antarctica rocks | place: Antarctica: Victoria Land, Finger Mt nord | collected 2015-12-18 | reverse complement strand
AACTTACCGACAAGGCCAGCGCGCCCAACCAGATGTGGCAGACCGACCGCACCGACCTCAAAATCAGCTGGGGCTGGATGTCCCTGTCGACGATCCTCGATGACGTCTCGCGGGTCCCATCATCGCCGGAAAACTCTGCACGACAATGAAAACCGCCGATGTCACCGACACGCCGCCGCTCGCTCCGACCGCGTCGGGGCTCGATCAGACCGCTCGATCACTGCATGTGCGCCGCAAGCCCCAGCGGCTCAGCGACAATGGCTCGACTTACGTTTCGGACAGCCCATCCTCGCCGAACGCGCCCGCATCAAACGCCAGACCATCCAACATCGACGCTTGCTTCACCACAAACTCGCCGCCTAAACCTAAAACCCCAAATGAGACCAACACTCCGCTAATCTCCCCCGCCAAATGTCCCAAATTGTCTGACGACGTACAGTGCTCGGCCAGCATCGATCGACGCATCGCAAGGTGCCGCGCGGGGCGGATGCCGAGCAGGCGCTGAGCGACGACATCATCGCGCTGGCCAAGCCGTACGGGCGTTACGACGACCCGCCGAGTGACGGCGCGGCTGCGCCATGCGAGATGGACGGTGAACCGCAAGCGCGTGCGACACGTATCTGTGCGCGGGCGAAGCGCGAGCGGCTGACGCTTGACGCGCATCGATGACCTGCTCGGCCGCGAGGGGTGCGAGGCGTCGTACAGTGCGGTCAGGCGGCTCATGCGCAGCGGTGGGCCAGCGAGCAACGGGAATTTCCGACGGCGACCGACGCCTTCGTGCCACTGAGCTTCGCGCCCGGCGACGCGTACCAATTCGACTGGAGCCACGAGCGCGTCGGACACGCACGCGCGCCGCAGACGGTGAAGGTGGCGCATCGGCGGCTCTGCCACAGCCGCCGCTTCTACATCCGGGCGTATCCGCGCGAGACGCAAGACATGGTCTTCGAGGCGCACGCGCGTGCCTTCGCGGCGCTGGGCGGGGTACCGCGGCGCGGCATCTACGACAATAGGAAGACCGCGGTCGATGCGATCTATGCAGGTAAGACGCGCCGCTTCAATCGTCGCTTCCAGGAAATGTGCTCGCATTACCTGGTCGAACCGGTGGCGTGCACGCCGGCGTCGGGCTGGGAAAAGGGCCAGGTCGAGAATCAGGTCGGCTACGTGCGTGACAACATCTTGCGCCCGCGTGCGTGTTTCGCCAGCCTCGAGGAGCTTAATGGCTGGCTCGAAGCCGAGTGCGAACGACGCGCGCGGGAAGATCGGCATCCCGAGCAGCGCGACCGCACGGTCTGGCCACGTGTGGGAAGACGAGCGCGCGGCGCTGACCAGTTTTACTGGGCCCTTCGATGGTTTCCATACGGTCGAGGCGACCGCGTCGGCGACGTGCCTCGTCAGCTTCGATCGCAATCGGTATTCAGTGATGGCGCGTGGCCCACGCGGCGGGCGGTGCAAATCCTTAGTCTATGCTGACCGGATCGTGATTCGCTCAGCGGGCGAGCTGGTGGCCGAACATTCGCGCCTTTTTGGCCGCGACCGCACCATCTACGATCCCTGGCATTATCTGCCGGTGCTGGCGAAGAAGCCCGGCGCGCCCTGCAACGGTGCGCCTTTTCAGGACTGGGTGCTGCCGCCCGGCCTCGACCGCTTTCGACGTAAGCTTGGGCGCGGCGACCCAACCCCACGCGCAAAGCGCGTGGGGACCCCGGTGACGAAGCCGACCGGCGCTTGCGTAGCGCGTGCTCGCCACGGTGCTCACGGACGGCCTGGAAGCGTGGAAGCGGCGGTCGCCGAAGCGTTGGAAGCGGGCACCGCGAGCGACGACGTTGTCCTTAACGTCCTGGCGCGGCACCGTGAGCCGCCGCAACCGCCGACGCTGAGCGTGTCCGACGTGCTCGCGCTCGTCCACGCGCCGATCGCCGACTGCGCGCGGCTCACGACCAGCTGCGGGGCGCGTATGCAGCGGCATGAGATGATCGCCGCGATGGGCGGTCTTAGCCTCAAGGGCATGGCAACCCACCCCATGCGCAAGCGCATGGGGACCCCGGGGGTGCCTTCGACGAGGCGGTCACCACCGGCCTCCAGCGCGACCGCACCGTGATGGGGGTGCTGACCGATCTGCTCAAGGCGGAAGCCGCGCATCGCCATGGTCCCCGCGCGCCTTGCGCGTGGGGTGGGGGCCATGCGGCCTCGATCCGCTACCAGATGAGCGCCGCCAAGCTGCCCGTGATCAAGGACCTCGACACCTTCATCTTCGGGGGCACGCCGATCAACGAGGGGCTGGTCCGCTCGGCTCGCACGCGGGCAGCGTCCTCGATGCCCGTCGCAACATCGTGCTCGTCGGTGGCACGGGTACGGGCAAGACCCATCTCGCGATCGCGATCACGGCGGCTGTGGTCCGCGCCGGCGCGCGCAGACGATATTTCAACACCGTCGATCTCGTGAACCGCCTCGAGGAGGAAACTCGCGTCGGCAAGGCAGGACATCTGGCCGCCCAGCTCTCTCGCCTCGAATTGGTCGTACTCGACGAGCTCGGCTACCTGCCCTTCGCAAGGTCCGGCGGCCAGCTGCTCTTCCACGTCGTCAGCAAGCTCTACGAACAGACCTCGCTCATCGTCACCACCAATCTTGCCTTCGCCAAATGGCCAAGCGTCTTTGGCGACGCCAAGATGACGACCCCGATTCGAGCCAAGATCTGTCCGGCGCCTCACCCACCACTGCGACATCGTCCAAACCGGCAACGACAGCTGGCGGCTCAAAACCCGCTCCTGGTTCCCACGCAAGCGGTTGCGCATAAGGCGGTCAACTTCGAACGCCATTTGACACGATGTTCGACGTACACGGCCTGATTGACGCCAAGCGCGACGACGTCAGCCCATCGCCAAAGGTGTACGCCAAGGACTTCGCGCCAATCGACAAGCTGGCGGATGCGGTCGAGTCTTTCAAACCGAACGGCCTGATCGGCGTCATCACCACTCCGGGCCTGTTTATGAGGACATCATCAAGGTCGTCGCTACCAATACCGACCGATTCGCCGCGCAGGGTTCGCTCGATCCGATAGTGGCGGCGATGGCGGCCGTGCGCGTGTGGCGGTGTGGCGGTGGCGCTGATGAAGATCGCCAACGACATGCGCTGGCTCGCTTCGGGCCTCCGTTGCGGCCTTCGCGAGTTGGTACTGCCGCAGAACGAGCCGGGCAGCTCGATCATGCCGGGCAAGGTCAACCCAACCCAGTGCGAGGCCAAGGTCATGGTCTGCATTGAGGTGCTGTGCGAAGACGATGCCAGTGGCGGCGGCGCGGATGGCGACCGGGTCGGACATCGAGTGTGGCACGCTGACGCATCTTCTCGTCGGCGCGCTCGACGCTCGGCCTGGCTGCCGGGCACGCTACGGTGGCGAAGTTCACGCACTGGAGCGGGACCACGACGGTCATTGGACGGTCACGTACCGCGTGCACGGCGATGCCGACTCCACGGGCGGCGTTCGCGCGCGCTTTGTTTTATCGGGGCCGGAAGCGCGGCCCCGACCCCGCTCGAGGCGAGTGGCATCCCCGAGGCTCGTGGCTACGGCGGGTTTCCGGTCGGCGGTGTATGGCTGCGCTGCGCCAAGCCCGAGGTCGTCAACCGGACTAGGTCGAGGTCGACAGTGGGCGAATGATGCTTGCCCGTCACACGAAATCGGGACGATCGAGGAAGTGCGGCGAAGGTGACGTCCGCGCCTGACAACATCGCGGGAGCGCGCGGGTGCGTGACAGCACGTCCTTGGACGGTCGCTGACTGGGCGCACACCCACTCCCAGTGCATGCCGAGGAGACCGACAAGAACAGCACTAGGCGCGTGCGCGTGCGCGTGCGCCGGCTACGCCCCACCTTCCGTGATCTTAAATTTCGATTTCGGTGCCGATGTCGATAACGCGGGCGGCTGGTACGCAGAAGTAGGTGGCGGGTCGCTCGGCACCGCTTTGCATGACCGCGAACAGGTTCTCACGCCATAGCGCCATGCCTGGGATTTCCCGGGTAGGCAGGACGGTCTCCTTGCTGAAATAATAGACAAGATCGTCCAGATCCGCTGCATCGAGCTTGCCTTGCGCGACCGCCAGAGCCATCGCGCGCGGGATATGGACGTTTTCGGTGAAGCCGAAGCCCACAATGACGCGGCGCACCTCGTCATTGACGCGCTTGACCTCGATCCGGTCGGCGTCCGCCACGATGGGCACTTCGAGGAACTGCAACGTCAGCAGCAGCACGCGCTCGGGAAGCGTGCCGGTCAGCCCGAGCAGCCGAGACAGCGCAAGCGGGACGGAGTCGGCCGATGGCGTTAAGAACGCTGCCGTGCCGGGCGACCGCAGCGGGGGCTTCTCCTTCATTCGCGCCACCACTTCTTCGGTGGTCAGCCGCAGATTGCTCCGCGCCGCCTCGGTCAGCTGCGTGCCACGCCGCCAGGTCAGCATCAGCACCGCGATCATGCCCGCGATGGCGAGCGGGAACCAGCCACCCTGAACGATTTTGACGGAATTCGCGCCGAAGAAGCCGAGATCGATGACTGCGAAGCCGCCGTTGACCAGCACCACCAGCAGCAGCGGGTACCCCCACTGGCGTGCGATCAGCGCGGCGAGCAGCGTGGTGATCACCATCAACAGCGAGACCGCGATGCCGTAGGCGCCCGCGAGCGCGTCCGAACTGCGGAAGACGAGCACGGCGGCGAGCGTCCCGACCGCGAGCAGGACGTTGACGAGCGGCAGATACACCTGCCCGATCTCGGCCTTGTCCGTGTGCATCACGCGCAGCGGCGGCAGAAAGCCAAGCTGGATCGCCTGCTTGGTCAGCGAGAACGCACCCGAGATGATCGCCTGGCTCGCGATCACCGTCGCCATCGTCGCGAAGCCGACCAAGGGATAGTGCGCCCAATCGGGGGCAAGTTTATAGAACGGGTTGTCGATCGCGCCGGGCTGGGTCAGCAGCAGCGCGCCCTGGCCCAGGTAGTTGAGCAGCAGCGCAGGCATCACTACCGCGAACCAGGCGAGCCGGACCGCGCCCGCGCCGAAGTGGCCCAGGTCCGCATACATCGCCTCGCCGCCGGTGACCGCGAGGAACGCCGCGCCGAGCAACGCCGCGTCGATCCTGAAACCCGCGTGCGCCAGGAACGCGGTGGCGTTCAGCGGATTAAACGCAGCGAGAATGCCGGGCGCGCGCACGATGCCCGTCACACCGATCGCGGCGATCGCGAGAAACCACAGCACCATGACCGGGCCGAACACGCGGCCGATCTTGCCCGTGCCCTGGCGCTGGGCGGCGAACAACGCGACGATGATGACAATGGTGAGCGGCACGACGAACGGCGCGAGTTTGGGCGCATCGGTCTTCAATCCCTCGACCGCCGACAGCACCGACACTGCGGGCGTAATCGCGCCGTCACCGTAAAGCAGCGCCGCGCCGGTCAGGCCGATTACGACGAGCAGCGAAGCCTGGCGGCCGGGCCGGGCCGAACGCGCGCCGAGCAGCGCGAGCATTGCCATGATGCCGCCCTCGCCCCGGTTGTCCGCGCGCAGGATGAGCAGCGCGTATTTGATCGCTACGATGATAATCAGTGCCCAGATCACCGCCGAGGTCGCAGCGATCACCGCAGCATGGTTCATGCCGCCAGCGCCGCCCGCCGCGGCCTTCACGGCTTCGCGCAGCGCATAAAGCGGAGACGTACCGATATCGCCATAGACGACGCCGAGCGCGCCGAGCGCGAGAACGGGCGCGGCGGCGCTGGCGTGGGTGGGCGGCGTCCCGGCTCCGGCGATGGTGGTATTCGTCGGAGAAGGCATGGCGTGGCTCCCGGTTCAGTATCGGCCGACTGCCGCGATCGACGGGGATAAACGCCGCCGCGACGCTTAGGATGCCCGCACCGGGCGCGTTCATCGTCTGGCCTAGCGCGAGCCAGCGCGCTGGCGAGACATCCCGGCCTTGGCCAACTCTGCGCCGTTCACGACCAAACTCATGGGCGCGACCCCGAGGTGGGCCGTGCCGCGCACGATGTGTGCAACTGTCCGGTTGTCAGCGCACGCCACCCTTACACCGGGCTTTGCTCAAAGGTGGTCCGAGGTTTTTCGGCAGCTTCTGATCTTAGATGTGCCGGTATGGCGCAAGGTGCATTGGCGGCACGACAGAGTTCTTGAACCCCGACGGGCGCGATGTTGCCGACGGGCGGGAGAAGGTGGCGATTGTCGAACCGGTCGACTACCCGCGCTCGGCTCGATGATCCGCCTGTCCGTGGTTTTCCTGCTTGCGATCACGGCAGGAAGAAACGGCTGCCACTCGGACGTGCCGAAATCCTAGCCGACGAACCCGCGCGGCTTGAATGCCGACAAATTATCGATCTCGACGATCGAGGCACTCAAATCATAGACATAGCCCCAAGCATTCGAGCCCAAGCCGCTCAAGCCGGCGAAGCAGAACTACCAATGTCAGAGATGCCTTTTGTTGATCAACGCCCGGTGCGGCGGCGCGTTTATCGCGCTTTCCTGCACCGGGCGGACCGGCCGTGCCTCCCCGTAAGGCGTGGGACATGCCTCGCCTGTGCCCGCCCACACGTCAATTGCCTAATCCTTCGACACTTGCGAATCCTGCGCTGCGTTGCGCGAATGCAACGCCACCGTTAGGACGCCGTCCACCCTGCTTGCCGGAAACCGCCAATTCATGCGCTTGTCCCGTTATACGCTTCCGTTGCTCAAAGAGACGCCTGGCGACGCGCAGATCGTCAGCCATCAGCTGATGCTGCGCGCGGGGCTGGTACGGCAGACGGCGGCGGGCATTTACGCGTGGTTGCCGCTGGGTCTGCGCGTGCTGCGCAAGATCGAGGCGATCGTGCGCGAGGAGCAGGACCGGGCGGGCGCGCTCGAAATCCTGATGCCCACCATCCAGGCGGCCGACCTGTGGCGCGAGAGCGGGCGCTATGACGCCTATGGGCCGGAGATGCTGCGGCTGAAGGACCGGCACGACCGCGAAATGCTCTACTCGCCCACCGCCGAAGAGCTATTTACGCGGGTGTTCGCCGACGGTGCACGCAGCTACCGCGACCTGCCGCGCATCCTATACCAAATCCAGTGGAAGTTTCGCGACGAGGTTCGGCCAAGGTTCGGCGTGATGCGCGGGCGCGAGTTCTTGATGAAGGACGCCTATTCGTTCGATCTGGACGAGGCGGGGGGGCGGCAGAGCTACAACCGCATGTTCGTGGCTTACCTGCGGACCTTCGAACGCCTGGGTTTGAAAGCGATCCCGATGCGCGCGGATACCGGGCCGATCGGCGGTGACTTGAGCCACGAGTTTATTGTGCTCGCGCCCAGTGGCGAAAGCGAGGTTTACTATGATTCCGAGCTTGATAGCCTGCTGGAGCTAAGTCAGCTCTTCAGAGATAACGATGATGAGATTGTTGCCGACCATCTAAAGCTCTACGCTGCCACCGATGAGAAACGCGATATGACTCGTGAAGACGAGCTAGGTGATCGTGTGCGTAAGTCGCGTGGCATTGAAGTGGGGCATATCTTCTTCTTCGGCGATAAATACACACGCGCGCTTGGGATGACCGTGCAGGGGCAAACCGGCGTGCCGGTCACTCCGCTCATGGGCAGTTACGGCATCGGCATCTCGCGCCTCGTCGGCGCAGCGATCGAGGCCAGCCATGACGCGGCGGGCATTATTTGGCCCGACGCGATCGCTCCCTACAAGGCGGCGCTCATCAACCTGCGCGCCGACGATCCCGCCTGTACCGCCGCCGCCGACGCGCTCTACGCCAAGCTTGGCGAGGAGGCGCTGTACGACGATCGCGACGAGCGCGGCGGAGCCAAGTTCGCCGCTGCCGACCTGATCGGCCTGCCGTGGCAGATCGTCATCGGCCCGAAGGGCGTCGCGGCGGGCACCGTCGAACTCAAGCACCGTAAAACGGGAACGAAGCAGGAGCTTTCGGCCGAGGACGCCTTGCGGCAGATGCTCACTCCACCCCTCAGCCAAGGTTAACGCCGATCCCCCCACCCCCACACTCATGATCACCCGGTACGAACGCCTCGTCGCAGCGCGCTATCTGCGTCCGGTCAAGGGCGAGGGCTTCATCTTCCTCGTCGCCAGCATCAGCCTGATCGCGGTCGCGCTCGGCGTCGCCGCGCTCATCAGCGTCATGTCGGTCATGAACGGCTTTCGCGCCGAGCTGTTCGACCGCATCCTGGGGCTGAACGGCCACGCCATCGTCCAGGGCTATGACGGCGTGCTTCCCGGCTGGCGACCCATCCTTGCCGCGACCAAGGCCACGCCCGGCGTCACCAGCGCGATCCCAATGATCGAGCAGCCGCTAATGGCGAGCTACCACGGTCGCGTCGCGGGCGTGCTCGTGCGCGGGATGCTCGCGCCCGATATCGCCGCGACCAAGGTGATCACCGCCAACGTCCAGTCGGGCAGCCTCGCCAGCCTGTCCGATCCCCGCACGGTTGCCATCGGCCTCGAACTCGCGCGCACCTTGGGCGCGCATGTGGGGGATGATCTCACCCTGATCTCGCCCCAAGGCGAGACTACCCCCTTCGGCACCGCGCCGCGCATCGTCGCCTACCGCATCGGGGCGATCTTCTCGGTCGGCATCTTCGATTTCGACAAGGCGTTCGTCGTGATGCCGCTCGACCGCGCGCAGACGCTGCTGGGGCTGGGTGACAGCGTGGGCATGATCGAGGTGCGGACCACCGATCCCGATCGCGTGGGCGAAATTCTTGCTCCGCTGGGCCCTAAAATCCGCGACGAGGCAGCCATCGTGCCCTGGAAATCGATGAACGCCAGCCTGTTCGAGGCGTTGGCGGTCGAGCGTGTGGTGATGTTTTGGGTGCTCTCGATCATCATTCTCGTCGCGGTGTTCAACATCTTGTCGTCGCTGATCATGCTGGTTCGCGCCAAGACGCGTGATATCGCCATCCTGCGCACGATGGGCGCGAGCCGCCCCGCGATGATGCGCATCTTCGTGACCGTGGGCACGCTGATCGGCGTGGCCGGCATCGCGTCCGGCGCGGCGCTGGGCTTTCTCGTGCTTCACTTTCGGCAATCGCTGGTGAACGGCATTTCGACGCTGACCGGCGCGCAACTGTGGGATCCCTCGATCCGCTTTCTGTCCGAACTGCCCGCCAAGACCGATCCGGTCGAGGTGACCGCGATCATCGGCATGGCACTGGTGCTCAGCTTCCTCGCGACGCTTTATCCCGCGTGGAAGGCGGCAAGCACCGACCCCGTGCAGGTGCTGCGCTATGAGTGATCCCGCGCTCCAAACAATCGGGCTGACGCGCGCGTTCACGCAAGGGTCCACCACGATCGAGGTTCTGCGCGGCGTCGACATGGCCGTTCAGCGCGGCGAGATCGTAGCCCTGCTGGGTGCATCGGGCTCGGGCAAGTCGACGCTGCTGCAGGCGGTGGGCCTGCTCGAGGGCGGCTTTGGCGGCCGTATCCTGATCGACGGGATCGAGGCCGCGCGTCTCTCCAATGCCGAGCGCACGCGCGTGCGCCGCGAGCGGCTGGGCTTCGTCTACCAGTTCCACCACCTGCTGCCCGATTTTACTGCGCGCGAGAATGTCGTGCTGCCGCAGCTGATCCAGAACCGCACGCCCGCGCAGGCGCGCACCCGCGCCGACGCGCTGCTGAGCGATCTGGGCTTGGGCGCACGTCTGGACCATCGCCCCGCGCAGTTGTCGGGCGGCGAACAGCAGCGTGTCGCGGTCGCCCGCGCGCTCGCCAATGCCCCGGCGCTGGTGCTCGCGGACGAACCCACGGGCAATCTGGACGAGGCGACCGCCGCACGCGTATTCGACGAGTTCCTGTTGCTGGTCCGTGGCCAAGGTTCGGCCGCGCTGGTGGCAACGCACAACGAAGCACTGGCGGCGCGCATGGACCGCGTGGTTCGACTGCATGAAGGGCGACTAAAAGCGTAAGGTACGGAACATAAGAAGAACAGATCGTTACTGTACTCTAGCGCCGTCTTGACTTCCCCGCCTGCAATTCGCATTTCAACACTGTGGCAAATACGGTTTTTTTCAACACAGATCCAAAGACGCGTGCCTGGGCGCGGCGTGTCGTGGATTACTACGGGGATTGGCACGCGGTGCGCGACGCGAGCACATGGAAGGACGGCGTCTGGGAAGTCCCGTGGCCGCTTGACGCCGATGCGCCGATTGAGAAGACGACGGTTGGGATTAACGACCGCCATTGACGTTTAGTCTCAGCGTTATTTGGGCGGCGATCCTGTTATCCCCGGGACTTGCGGTCTACGCGGCAATGTTTTTCGCCTCGGGACGGTCGCCACTCAATCCGTCTCCACCTGCGCCCACGTCGCTTGTCACGCTCGGTCTGATTATCGGTGGTGCGCTGCTCGCGCACACCGGCGCGATCGCGGGCGCGCAATTGAACATATTGCTGTGCGCGCGCGGCGGCTGTCCGATCGCTCTGCCGTTCGATCCCGATCCCTACACACTGATCGTCGGACTGGTCCGCCAGTCGGCACCGATCACGATCGGGGTGATCCTGTTCATGGTCGGCAGTATCGCCGCGCTCACGATTGTCGCGTATCTGATCGTCGCTCAGCTTCTCCAGCTCGGCCCAATCCGCGAGCGGGTTCGGCCACTGCTTTTCGGCTGGCTGGCCCCGCTCGCGCGCGATTTCGAGCGGGCACCGGGATCGACGCTCAACGCCTTCGTGCTCACCAGCCTGCGTGAGGACGGGTTGTGGGTCGGGTATGAGGGCGAGGTCGACGCGCTGCATTTCGATAATGATCGCCGTCTGACGCTGATCGTGCTGGTGGAGGTGCGCTCGTTCGTCACCCGCCTCCAGGATACCGGCTTCGCGCGTACCCAGAGCCGGGGGCGCACCGTGATCGATCGGCTCGCGCTCACGTCCGAGAAGATCGAAAATCTGGCGCTCCTGATCTTCACGCCACCGCCGATGCCTCCGCCCGCCTGAGCACCGCACCAAAATACGTGGCTCACGCGTTCGCCCTCGCGATGAATGACAGCAATCCTGCCGAGCCCGCGCCTATGCGCGTGATCGAACGCGCGGTGTACCGCGGCCCCAGCCTGTTCGCACGCCTGCCGATGATCCGGCTGCAGCTCGATCTGGGCGCGCTTGCGGACCGGCCGACCTCGACGTTGCCGGGCTTCGCCGACGCGTTGCTCGCAAGGCTGCCCGGTCTGGAGCGGCACGGATGCAGCTACGGCGTGCCTGGCGGTTTCGCGCGGCGACTGCACGACGGGACGTGGCTGGGGCACGTGGCCGAGCATGTCGCGCTCGAACTCCAGGCGCGCGGTGGCCACGCAGTTACGCGCGGCAAAACGCGTTCGGTGCGCGCGCAACCCGGGGTGTATAATCTGCTGTACGCCTACGAGGACGAGGGGGTCGGCCTTGCGGCCGGGCGTGCCGCGCTGGAGTTGGTCGCGGCGCTGCTGCCTCCCGAGCTGGCGCGGGTCGAGTGCCTCGATCGAATCGCGCTACCTGCGCCCGGCGATAGCGTGGCGCACGTCGCCCGGCTCGCGCGCCGCGCCAGTCTTGGCCCCAGCACGGCGGCGCTGGTCGCCGAGGCGCATCGGCGCAGGATCCCTGTTGAACGTCTCAACGCCGCCAGCCTCATCCGGCTTGGTCATGGTCGCCGCCAGCAACGCATCCGCGCGAGCGTCACCGGCCAGACCGGCCTGATCGCGGTGGAGAACGCCGGCGACAAGGACCTCGCGCGGCGGCTGCTGGCGGGCGGCGGCATCCCCGTCCCGCGCGGGGTAGCGGTTCGCACGGCGGATGAGGCCGTACAGGCGGCGGTGAAGCTGCGTTGGCCACTGGTGGTCAAGCCGCTCGACGCCAATCACGGGCGCGGCGTCACGCTCGGCTGCACGACCGAGGCGGAGGTGCGCGCCGCCTTCGATGTCGCCGCCCCGCACGGTCGCCGCGTGATCGTCGAGGAACTGTTGCGCGGCCGCGATCATCGCATCCTTGTCGTGGACGGCCGCGTCGTCGCGGTTGCGGAACGCGTGCCCGCGCATGTGGTGAGCGACGGTGCCTTGAGTGTCGCCGAGCTGGTCCACGCCACCAACGCCGATCCCCGGCGTGGAACGGGCCATAGCGCGGTTCTAACGCGCATCGTAATCGATGACGCGCTACACGCCGAACTCGCGCGCCAGGGGCTCACGCTGGACAGCATTCCCGAACCCGGCCGCACCGTCGATCTGCGCGCAACCGCCAACCTGTCCACCGGCGGCACCGCGATCGACCGGACCGACGAAATCCACCCCGAGAACGCCGCGATCGCGAGACGCGCCGTCGCGATCATCGGGCTGGACATCGCTGGCCTCGATTTCATCACCCCCGACATTGCGCGGCCCGTGCGTGAAACCGGTGGCGGCATCATCGAGGTCAACGCCGCGCCCGGCCTCCGGATGCACCTCGCGCCCAGCGAGGGCACGCCGCGCGACGTCGCCCGGCCTGTCCTCCAGATGCTGTTCCCCGGCCGCGCGACGGGCCGTATCCCCGTGATCGCGATCACGGGCACCAACGGCAAATCCACCACCGGTCGCATGGTCAAGCACATCCTGCGGCAGGCGGGTCAAAGCGTTGGCCTCACCAACACCAGCGGCGTGCTGATCGACGAGCAGATCGTGCATGTCGGCGATGCGACCGGCCCCAAATCCGCGCGCCTCGTGCTGGCGGACCCGACGGTCGACGTGGCGGTGCTGGAAACCGCGCGCGGCGGAATGCTGCGCGAAGGGCTGGGGTTCGACCGCGCGGACGTCGGCTGCGTGCTCAACGTCACTCCCGATCATCTGGGGCTGGGCGGGGTGGAGACGTTGCGCGATCTCGCACGGCTGAAGTCGCTCGTCGTGCAGGTGGTGCATCGGCGCGGCACCAGCGTGCTCAACCACGACGATCCGCGCACGCGCGCGATGGCGAGGCGCGCGGGGGGCAAGATCGTGTGGTTCTCGATGCGCGGCGGACCCGCGATGCCGCGCGGGCTCGCCGCGCGGATCGCGGCGGGTCAGGCCGCGATCGTGCGCGAACCCGGCGCGCGCGGCGGAACGATCGCCGTCCACGGTCGCGAGGGGCGCGAAGTGCTGATGGACGCCGCCGACATCCCCGCCACGATCGACGGCCAGGCCGAGTTCAATATCGCCAACGCGCTCGCCGCGATCGCGATCGCGCGCGCGCAGAGCGTGCCGTCCGCGACGATCCGCCTCGCGCTCAGCACGTTCCATTCGAGCTTCGAGGCCAATCCCGGCCGCATGAACGTGGCCGACATCCACGGCGTGCGCGTCATCATGGATTATGCGCACAACCCTGCGAGCATGGCCGCGCTCGCCGATCTCGTGCGCCGCCTGCGCCCCGGCCACGCGCGCGCGCTCGGCCTGGTGTGCATCCCCGGCGATCGCCGAGACGAGGATATCGAGGCGTTCATCCGGACCGCGACCGGCGCATTCGATCGCCTTTACCTGCGCGAAGAACCCGGCCTGCGCGGCCGCAAGCGCGGCGAAATGCTGGCGTTCCAGCGCGCCACCGCGATCGCGGCGGGGTTTCCCGACGAGCATATCGTCGGCCACATCCACGAGCGCGACGCGATTCCCGCCCTGCTCGCCGACGCACAACCCGGCGATCTCGCGATCCTGACCGTGACCGACATTCCCGGAAGCTGGGCGCAAGTGATCAACCACACGCCCCATTAGGAACCCCGATGACCAACGTTCCCCAAGGCGCGCTTTTTATCATCGGCGGTCACGAGGACCGCGATCCCTCCGATCCCCGCACGATCCTGCGCGCGATCGCGGAGCGCGTGCGCGGCGGACGCCTCGTGCTCGCCACGATCGCATCGGCCGAACCGGAAGCCTATGTCGACGGATACCGCGCCGCGTTCGCCGATCTGGGTTTGGGCGAACTCGTGCCCTTCCACGCGCTGGACCGTAGCGAAGCATCCGATCCCGAACGCCTCGCGGCGTTCGATGGCGCTACGGGCGTGTTCTTCACCGGCGGCGACCAGAAGCGCCTTATGGATGTGATCCTCGACACCCCCGTCGCGGACCGCGTGCGCGCACTATATGAGGGGGGTGGCGTGGTCGCGGGCACCAGCGCGGGCGCGTCCGCGATGAGCGAGACGATGATCGCGCGCGGCCCTGGCGAGAAATCCCCCGCCGAGGGCGACGTGCTTTTCGCGCGTGGCCTGTGTCTGCTCCCCGGCGTTGTCATCGATCAGCATTTCGCCGAGCGCGGGCGCATTGGCCGGCTGATGGCGGCAGTCGCGCAAACCCCCGCCGTGCTCGGGCTTGGGATCGACGAGGACACCTGCGTCGTGGTCGAGGGCAGCCGGTTCCGAGTGATCGGCGCGGGCGGGGTGACCGTGGTCGAGGGCGGCGAGGTCCGACCATCCAGCGCGTCCGGGCGCGAAGTACTGACGATCGCGGGCGCACGGGTGAGCTTGCTGGGTGCGGATGACAGATTCGACTTCGGGACGCGGCGACTGATCGGCTGATCGCTGGGTTAGCCGGCTTGCCACGATCGATCGCCGAGGATGTCGCGACATTGCAGGCGGATTTGGACCGTAAAAGCGCTTCGTTCAACGGCCCGATTGTTTACGGTTGACTTAAGGGTCAGTAATCCGCCATCAGTCCGCCGACCCCACGCGAGTGAGTTGCATAACAACTCAATCGACGGCGCGCGGTTTTAAGAAGTTTTTGTGACATTAGGGCGGATATATTGACTTCGGCGAATTGTGTTAGTGGCGTTGTGATACGCCGGATCGCCCGCCCTCTTCCATTACAGTCTTGTGACTGACTCGAAGGGAACAGAAAATGATAAGCTTTAGAACAACTCTCCCCATAGCTGCGCTGGTTGCGATGGTCGCGTCGCCGGTGGCGTATGCTTCGACCGTAATGTTCGATTTCGAAGACCAGCCATTCGGCGCGGTAACGCCCCTCGTCAGCAGCGCTGGCGGACTATCGGCGAACTTCGCTTCGCCCACCGACTCCGCCAGCTTCCAGATTAGCGGAGGCTTCTACAAGACGCTGACGGGCAATTACCTCACCAGCCCCGGCCCGGACTTCACCACCGGCAACACGCTGACGATCACCTTCAGCCAGGGCGTGCGCGCCATCGATTTCGCGTTCGCCACCGATACCGATCCGAAGCTCTCCTTGCTGACCGATACCGGCATCAGCGCGAGCGCGACCGGCTACGCGCCAGGTGGATCGTTCCTCTATCCCGAAGGCGTACTTGCGGTAGCGGGCGGCTATTTCCGCAGCGTCACGCTCAGCTCGTCCGCGCTTTCGTTCGCGATCGACAATCTGGCGGTCACCGTGCCCGAGCCGCAGACGCTCTCGATCGTCGGCCTCGGCCTCGCCGGGGCCGGCCTCGCGCGTCGCCGCCGCACCCGCGCCGCCGCCTAACTCCCGTCCAAAGGAACCAAGCCATGACCCAGCATCCCCGTTCCGCCGCGATTGTCGGCGCGCTCCTCGCCGCTACCGCGCTCGCGCCCACCCAGGCGCTGGCGTGGGGTCACAGCGGCCACGTCATGATCAGCCGCCTTGCCGTCCAGGCGCTTCCCGCCGAACTGCCCGCCTTCGTGCGAACCGCGCAGGCCGCGCAGCAGGTGGGCGAACTAGGCGCCGAGGCCGACGTGTCGAAGGGCACCGGCCTGCCGACCACGGGGACCTACCCCAACCAGCGCACCGCGTTCACCATCCACGATGGCGAGCGTGACGCGGGCCACTTCGTCGACCTGAACGATGATGGCACCAAGGTGCTCGACCTCGTCCCCTTCGCGCCGCTGCAATCGAGCCGCCGCGATTTCGATACGCAGCTTCGCGCGGTCGGCTCGAACCAGTATACCGGCTATCTCGCCTACAATCTCGTCGATCAATGGCAGCAAGTCCGCAAGGATTTCGCGCTGATCCGCGCTTTTACGAAGGCGATCCAGACCGCGACCACGGCCACGGACAAGTCCTACTTCGAGTATCAGCTGCAACTTCGCCAGACGCTCACTCTGCGCGATATCGGTTATTATAGCCACTTCGTCGGCGACGCGAGCCAGCCGATGCACGTTTCCATCCACTACAATGGCTGGGATCCCAATAACGCGGGCTACCCCAACCCGAACGGCTACACGTTGAAGCCAATTCACGCGCCCTACGAAGGCGCATTCGTAAAAGCGTTCGTCTCGCCTGCCAACGTCGCCGCACTGATCGCGCCGACCTACACCGATTGCGCCTGCACCATCGAGCAGCGCACGGTGAACTACGTCCAGTCGTCCGCCGCGCAGGTCGGCGCGGTATACGCGGCGGGCTCGACCGACCTGTTCGTCAACCCGCTTCCCGCCGAAGTGAACAGTGCCAACGTCCGCCTTGCGGCGGGCGCGACCGAGTTGCGCGATCTGATCGTGTTCGCGTGGCGCGATAGCGTCAACATTACCGTCGGCTTCCCGTCGATCAAGGTGGTCGACATCGAGTCGGGCACGATCGTACTGACGCCAAGCCGCTTCGCGGGCGATTGATCCGGACCAAAACGCGAAGCCCCGCCTCCGGCACGGCCGGAGACGGGGCTAAACGTCCGAACGGGTGCGTGGGCGTTAAGCCGCCTGCGCGCTACCTTCGTTCGTGTTGCTGTTGCTCGCGGTCACGTCGATCGCGGGATTGCCCTGTGGCTGGCCGCCGATCGCGATCTTGCGCGGCTTGGCGGCTTCGGGGACCTCGCGATGCAGTTCGATCACCAGAAGACCATCCTTCAGGTCGGCCGACTTAACCTGGACGAAATCCGCGAGCTCGAAGCGGCGTTCGAACGCGCGCGCGGCGATCCCGCGGTGCAACCACTGACGCGCCTCGTCGCCCTCGGCCTTCTGACCCTTGATGGTGAGCACATTATTGTGCGCGGTCACGTCGACCTCGGCTGGGGTGAAGCCGGCGACAGCGACGGCGATGCGGAACTTGTCGTCACCCAGCTTCTCAATGTCGAACGGGGGATAGCCCTCGGTCGTGGCGGCTTGGGTGTTGCGCTCGAGCTGATCGAACAGGCGGTCGAAGCCGATCATCGAACGGCGATAGGGCGTAAAATCGAACGTACGCATAAGTCCTCCTGAAAGCGACAATGTTGGTGAGCCCGCGAACGCGGCACCCGGGGTTGCCGAACCCATATGGCATCCGACAGCCGCAGAATTGGGATCGATCGCGCGCGCTTCAAGAGAGAGCACCCAGCGCACGCGCGATCGGTGTAGAAAGCTGTCGGTACCCAGCTAAAGTGCAGCGAGATTTCACGATGTCTCCATGCTCCGCCCGCCCAACAATTCCGTCACTTGTCCAGCGGCGGCATTGCGCTCGGCGCGGGCCAGAGGCGTAGCCGTATGCGGCGATTATTGGACGGCGCGATCGTGCACCGGACGCACGGCAAGGTTTATCACCAGCTCCCGCTAGGCTGGTCAGATCCCATAAAACTGCGCCACCCGATCGAGTGCCAACCCCAGCACTACCTTTCCCGCGCGCACCGGCCAGCCCATGTCGCGCTCGGTTACCTCCAGCCCTTCGCCGTTGCACACGGTGCGCCACAGAACCTCGCTTAAGCCCGGCCCCGCTGCGGTGACCGCGCCTTCAAACCGAGTCTTGGCTGTGACCTGCGCCTCGCGTGGATCGAGTGGCTCGGGCGCACCGCGCGCTCCGCGCTGCGCCGGGCTCTCGTCCCAACGCATCGTCAGGCGCACGCCCGTGCCCGCCATCTCATAATCCGCACGCAGCCGCTCGCCTGCCGCGAACTGGCGCAAGCTGATCTTACCACGCCGTACCAACCACGCGAGCGGGTTCTCCAGTGCGTTAACCATCACCTTCGTCTTACCGCTACGTCCGGCTTCCACCATCCGCCGGTTGGGCCGGTCGGCTTCCATCGCCGCGCGGGTTGTCGACGTCTCCTGTATGAACTCGTGTGCCATGGTGTTCCATCCCTGCCCGTTGCGTTAGGAGCTTGCCATTCCAGCATTGTTGTAGGACACGCAAATAACCTTAATGGTTACCGAACTCGGTATGGAGGAATAATCATGCACACGCGTATTCGCGAAGTTCGCAAGCATCGGGGGTTGACGCTGGCCGAGGTCGCGGAGCGCTGCAAGCCACCCACGACCGCCCAGACGATCGGGCGACTGGAGACAGGGATGCGAACCGTGTCGGTCGGGTGGCTGAACCGGATCGCCGCTGCGCTCGACGCTCCGCCGTCCGACCTTGTGACGTTGCCCGATCGCGCCGATCTGCCGGTCGCGGCGATTCTTGCCGCAACCGGTCCAGTGGCACCCACGCGCACCACGACGCTTTCGCCGCCGATTCCCACCGCTGACGATATCGCGGTTCGAGTCGAGGCGGGGCAGGGAGATTACCGCGCGGGCGACGTGCTATGGCTCAGCCGTCTCCTGCCCGACCGTTATGCCGAAGCGCTCAATCGTGATGTCCTCGCCCCGCGCGGCGCTGGTCGATTTGCCTTTGGGCGGCTCGCCGCACTGGACGGCACGCGTTTACATATACTGCCGATCGTTTCTGGAGCGCGACAACTCGTGATCCCAGACGCGGCATGGCTTGGTGCGGTACGCGCGCTCGTCCGGCAATATTGAAAGGAGTGGAGTCCGTTACGGCCGAACTAGTCCCAGCCGTTCAGCGAGACTCGCCTGAAGCGCACGCGCCGGACTTGCGATTGCCTCCACCATTTTCTCGGGATCGCCGAGGACGCGCACACGCGTGAACAGTTCGTTTGCTGCTCCAGCCAGCGCTCGCGCCGGTGGAGAGAGCAGATTCGCGTCCTTATCTGAACAAAATGGCTCGGAAAGCTCAAGAGCCTCGGGGGGAGGCTCATTGGCGTGATCACCTCGCACTAGCCACGCAACTAAACGGTTTATTCGAGTCGCGAGCTTCAGCCCAACGTGCGCGATCGCCGCCTGACGAGCGACATCGAAGCTCGCGAGCGAGACCGCAAGATCATCACCCCCGAAATACGTCTCGATTTCGTCCGCGAGCACCATCGCATCGATCGTTAGCGCCTCGATCAATGTCCGGTGCAAAATTACCGGTCCCACATTTCCCACCATCCCACTGTCATGACACAATATTCTCGTCCATGTTAGCCAAGCTGCGATCAAGCGATCAGCCCACATGGGTAAACGGTCAGAACGCTCTTAAATTGCACTAGTTTCAAGCAATTATATCGGGCTGGATTAAGTCCCGAAGATTTACTATCTCGTCACGGAGGCGTAATTTACGTTTCTTGAGTCGAGCAAGCTGGACCTGATCATGCCCCGGCTCGAGCAAAAGCGCACCGATCGCTGCGTCCAAATCGCGATGTTGCTCGCTGACCAGCCGAAGCCGTTCGATCAGTTCGTCCAGCCCCATCCGATTCGCCGCTCCTCAATCGACCGTAACACGCGCCTCGCGTACATGCCCCTCAAGCAGTGCACGAATGTCTGTGCGCCCCTCGCTCAACCATTGTGCCATCGCCCGACGCAAATACGCGAGTTCGGCCGAGCGCACCAACGTCTTGATCGGACCCACTGCTGCCGGCGTGATCGAGAGTTTATCGATCCCGATCGCCATCAACGCAAGCGACTCGAGCGGACGGCCACCCATCTCGCCACAAGTGGTCAACGGTGTTCCATGGAAGCGGCAAGCCTCGACCACGCGCGCTAAAAATCGCAGCACGGCGGGCGACAGCCAGTCATAGCGGTCCGCAAGCTTCGGGTTGCCGCGATCCGCCGCGAACAGAAACTGTATCAAATCGTTGGTGCCAATCGAGAGGAAGTCGATCTGCGGGAGGAAGGTATCGAGCATCTCCGCCAAAGCCGGCACTTCGAGCATCGCGCCATAGCGGATCTCGCTCGGCCCTGCGCGCCCCGCCGCCAGCGCGCGCTCGCGCTGGCGTTCCACCACTGCCTTGGCTTCAGCAAACTCCCAAGGCTCGCTCACCATCGGAAACATGACACTCAGCACACGTCCCTCGGCCGCATCGAGGAGTGCGCGCGCCTGGACCTTCAGCAAGCCCTGCCGATCCAACGATAGCCGCAGCGCACGCCACCCCATTGCAGGATTTTCTTCCTGCGTGTCCTGCAGGTAAGGCACCGCCTTGTCGCCGCCGATATCGACCGAGCGAAACACGACCGGTTTCTCCCCCGCCGCGGCAAGGATCGCGCGGTACAGTTCGGTTTGCCGTTCGCGCCGGGGCAGGGTCGCGGACACGAGGAACTGGAACTCGGTACGGAAAAGACCGATTCCATCCGCGTTCGTCAGCGCCAGCGCCTCGACGTCATGGCGCAACCCGGCGTTGATGTAGAGCTTGATTTCCACTCCGTCTCGGCTGATCGCGGGCAATTCGCGGATCGCGGCATATTGTTTTTGTTTCTTGGCTCGCAGTGCCGAGAGCGATTGAAATTGCTTGAGCATGGTTGTGCCCGGCCGCACGTGCACGCAGCCGCTCGGCACATCCAGCAGCAAGGGGTCGCCGTCCGCGATCAGCCCACGCAGGTTTGCTACCCGGCCCAGCACGGGCACGCCCATCGCGCGCGCGATGATGATCACATGCGCGGTCTGGCTACCCTCCTCCAGCACGACGCCTTTTAGATAACGCCGGTCATATTCCAGCAGTTCGGCGGGTCCTAGATTACGCGCGAGCAGGATCGTATCCTCGCTTAATCCGGCCTGCGCCGCCGTGCCGAGCTTGCCCGCTACGATCCGCAGTAGCCGGTTGGCGAGATCGTCGAGATCATGCAGCCGCTCACGGAAGAAGGCGTCGTCCAGTCGCCGCATCCGCGCGCGCGTGCGTTGCTGCACCTGTTCGATCGCCGCCTCGGCGGTCAGCCCGCTTTCGATCGCTTCCAAGATGCGCCGTCGCCAACCCTCGTCGATCGCGAACAGCCGGTAGGTTTCGAGAATGTCGCCGTGATCGCCCGGCCCAGCAAACTCGGCCTGGCCCTGCATCCGCTCGATCTGGCGCGCCAGTTCAGCGAAGCCGCGTACGAGTCGCTCACGCTCCAGCTCGATGTCCTCGGCAACGGTATGTTCGATCACCACGCGGGGCTGATGATGCACCGCCTGGCCCCGCGCGAGGCCGAGCACCAGTTTGGTCCCCGTCAGCCGCAGCGGCCCCTGCAACCGCGCCTGATCGGCAGCAAGCGAAACATCGTCCACCAAGCCCGCGCCCGCGATCATCTCGGAGAGGACCATCGCGACCGTCGCGAGCGCCTCCATCTCGACATCGTCAAACTCGCGGTCTTCCAGATGCTGGACGCACAGAACGCCGATAGCGGCTTCGGCGCGGATGATCGGCACGCCCGCCAGGCTACGGTAGAGGTCCTCGCCCGTTTCGGCCCGATAAACGAAATCGGGGTGCGCGCGCGCGTCCGCCAGGTTGAGCGACTCGCGCGTGGCGGCGATCGTACCGACCAGCCCCTCGCCTACGCCAAGCCGCGTGACATGGACCGCCTCCTGCGCGAGGCCCCGGGTGGCGAAGAGCTCCAACTGCCCGTCGCGACGAAGGTAGATCGAGCATACCTCGGCGTCGAGGGCCCCCGCGATCAGGCGCACGACCTGATTGAGCTTGGTCTGCGCCGACGCGCCGCTCGCCATCACCTCGACAAGGCGGCGCAATATCTCACGGGCGGCGTTGGCGCGAGTCACGTTCGGAGTCTAGCGGTTGTGCTCCGGCCTGTCGAAGCCCTGATCGCGCGTGAGTGTGTTGCTCGCGTGGAATGTGTTAGCCGCGCCCGCCGAGAGCTGCACGTGCCTCGGCAACCAGTTGAGCGATAATGTCCGCGACCGGCTCCTCGGCGCTCACCATGCCGACCGATTGGCCCGCCATCACCGATCCGGTCTCGACATCGCCGTTCACCACCGCGCGCCGCAGTGCGCCCGCCCAGTAATGCTCGATCGCGAGCTGTCCTTCGGCGAGAACCAGCTCACCTGCGTCCACCCGCGCGGCGATCTCGCGCTGCTTGGCGTTGAATTCGTCCTGGCCTCGGTTTTTGAGCGCGCGCACCGGGATGACCGGAAAACGCGGGTCCACCTGCACGCTCGCCACCGCGTCGCGTGCGGCGGCGCGAACGAAGGCGCGCTTGAAATTGGGATGCGCCACGCTCTCACGCGAGGCGGCAAAACGTGTGCCGAGCTGAACGCCCGCCGCGCCCATTTCGAGGTAAGCCGCGATCATGCGTCCGTTGCCGATCCCCCCCGCGACGAACACGGGCACGTCGCGGACCACCGGCAGGATTTCCTGGGCGAGCACCGAGGTCGAGACCGGTCCGATATGCCCGCCCGCCTCCGATCCCTCGATCACCAATCCGTCCACGCCCGCGCGCACCAGCTTCTTGGCCAAGGACACCGCAGGAGCGAAGGCGATCAGCTTGATGCCCGCCGCCTTGATTGCTTCGATCGCAGGGCCGGGCGGCAGTCCGCCCGCGAGCACGATGTGGGTCACGCCGCCACGTACACAGACCGCGATTAGGTCGAGCAGCAGCGGATGCATCGTGATCAGGTTCACGGCGAACGGCCTAGCGGTCAGCGCCTGCGTGCCCACGATTTCTTCGGCCAGCAGATCAGGTCCCATCGATCCGCACGCGATCACGCCGAAGCCGCCCGCGTTGGAGATTGCGCTGACCAGATGCCGCTCGGACACCCACGTCATCGCGCCCGCCATGATCGCGTGCGTGGAGCCGAGCAGCGCGAGACCACTCTCAGTCAGCTGGTCGAGGCGATCGGTGGGCGGCGCGTCGGAGTGAAGCAGGGCTAGCATTGGCTCGCGTCTACCGGTTTGCGGCGACGTTGTCGAAGTGCGCCCCCCCCGCGCCGCATGCTAGATCTGCAGCGCCCGGTTTTCAATCGTAAGGCGTATGCGCTAAACGCATGGCTAATGCAGCGCACCATGATCTTCTATGCGCGCCAAAGCTGCGTAAATGACGTTGCGAGCCGAAACGTCCTACACCGCAGGAGCAGATCATGACCGTCCAGCCCACTCCCACCCCACGTAATCCCATCCCGCCAACGGCACCGCGTCGCATTACTCGCCGTATGACGACCGCGCTGCTGCAGCCGCAGGCGCTGCCACTCTTCCATGCTTTCCGCGCATGAGCGTCAACGCGCGCGCTTGAACTCGAGCACGGGCCACGCGACCCGGCTCGGGTAGCGCAACGTTACCAGCCCGCGCGCACGATATACGGCCCACACACGCCGGGCCTGCCGCTCAAGTAGGCCCGCGAGCACCAGCCTTCCGCCTGGCGCGACCGATCGCGCCAGTTCGGGCGCGAGATGGACGAGGGGACGCGCAAGGATGTTCGCGACCACCAGGTCATACTGCCCGGCGAGCCTTCGCGCCGTTGGCGAACTCGCCACACTGAGATCGATCCTGCCAGCGCGCCGTCCCGCCCGCGCCGCATTCGCGCGCAGATTGCCGTGTGCCACCTCGACCGCGACGGGATCGATGTCGGCCGCCACTACCCGCGCGCGCCGCCACCGCCGTGCGATCCCCATCGCAAGCACACCGGTTCCCGTCCCCAAATCGAGCGCGCGCCGGACCGCGAACCCCTCGCGCGCGGCACGGTCGATCGCCGCGAGGCAGCCCGTGGTCGTCGCGTGATGCCCCGTACCGAACGCCCGCCCCGCCTCGATCCGCAGACCGATGCGACCGGGCCGCAACGTGTGCGCGTGCGCCTGCGAGTAGATATAAAACCGCCCGATTGTCACCGGAACCAGCGCGGACTGGCTAAAGCGCACCCAGTCGCGCTCGGGCAGTTCACGCACCTGCGGCGGCTCGCTCGCCGAGGGGGCGAGGCCTGCCACCGCCGCGATCAATGCTTCGCCGGGCTCGATCTCCGAATACGCTGCCAATCGCCACGTCCCGTCATCGCGCTCGTGCGCGGCGATCGTTACCCCGTCCAGGTCCGCCGCGCCCGCCTCCTCGATCGTGCAGTGGACCTCGACGATCCAGGTCAACGCACGTAGCTCGCGCCATTCAAGTCGAGCGTCGCGCCGGTCATCGAAGGCGGCGCATCGAGCGCGGCGTAGCAGATCACGTTCGCCGCCTCCTCTACGCTCGCCACGCGGCCGAGTGGAATATCCGCCGCCACCTGAGCGCCGCCACGCGTGGCGAGATACTCCTCCGCCATTCCCGTCATCACGAAGCCGGGCGCGACGCAGTAGCAAAGGATGTTCTCATGCGCGTGGGCGCGCGCGTAGGTCTTGGTCATCGCGGTCATGCCCGCCTTCGACGCCGCGTAATGCGCGTTTTCCGGCCCGTCCCCGCGCGCGGCTGCGCGGCTGCCCAGGTTGACGATGCGGCCGCCCCCATGCTGCTGGAAATGCAGGATCGCGAGCCGGCAAAGATCGGCAGCGGCGATTAAGTTAATTTGCATCGTGCGAGCCCACTCGGCACGGAAGTGCACGCCATTAGCAAGACCCGCATCGGTGAACACGCCCGCGTTGTTGATCAGCACATCGATCCGCCCGCCGAGCCGGTCGAGCGCCGCTGTCCACAGCCCCTCGGCGGCATCCGCAATCGCGAGGTCCGCCGCGATCGCATTTTCACCGCCGTGGGTGGAATGACCGACCGCGTGTGCGCCGCGTCGTTTCAGTTCGGCGAGCGTGGCGGCACCGATGCCCCTGGAAGTGCCGGAAATAAACACGTTGGGCATTCAAAGCTCCGCTTGGCTTGGACGGGCGTTCTAGAAGCGTGGTAGAACGCGCGCAACCGGAGACAAGGATGCATCAACTCAACATCAAGAGCGACGAGGCGTATCGGTTGGCCGAGAGTCTGGCGACCGCGCGCGGCGAGAGCATGACCGCAGTCGTGGTCAGCCTCCTCAAGCAGGAAGCCGAGCGGCTCAAACCGCCACGCAAGACTCCTGAAGAAATCGCAAGGATCATCGAACGCGTGAACGCCAGCCTTGAACCTCTGCACCGCCGAATGCGCGAGGGCAGGCAACGCCATCCAACGAACGAGGAATTCGATGCTTGGATGTATGACGAGCAAGGTTTGCCCAGATGATCGTGGTCGACACATCCGCGCTGCTCGCCATCTTGTTCGAGGAGGCCGAAAAGGCGCGGTTCATCGACAGAATCGCGCGAGCCGAACCGCCAATTTTGCCGGCTCCCGTGTATGTCGAAGTCGCCCTTAGGGTCGAGCATGGGGAGGATGTCGGACATTCACTCGGGCTCGATACCCTGATTCCGGACTTGGAATTGGTAATCGCGCCCTTCACCGAAGAGCACGCCTTTGAAGCGCGCGAGGCGTTTCGTAGGTTCGGCAAGGGTCGCCACGGCCTCAACTTTGGCGATTGCATGGTCTATGCGGTCGCCAAGCTCGCCGATGCGCCGCTGCTCTATAAGGGCGAGGATTTCGCGCGGACGGACATCCGCCCCGTGCTATAGGCTGGCTATCAGCCATAGGTTCGCGCCCGTGATTGCCGCGAACAGCCCCCACCCGACCACGCGCGCGCGCCAGCCGTCCACCAGCTCTCCCATCAATCCCCGGTCCCCCGTCGCGCGCAGCATCGGCCACAGCGCGAAGGGAAGTTGCAGGCTGAGCGCTACCTGCGTCAAAACCAGCAGTCGGCCCACCGACCCGTCGCCGAGCCACAGCACCCCCGCCATCGCGGGTGCCAGCGCCAGGGCGCGCGTAATCGCTCGCCGTTTCCACAGCGCCATCGTGCGACCCCAGAACCCCTCCCAGATCACCAGTCCCGCAAGCGTGCCCGTGATCGTCGAACTCTGGCCCGAGGCAAGCAGCGCCACACCGAAGATTATCGCCGCCGCGCTCGTCCCCGCTAGCGGTGTCAGCAGCCGGTAGGCCTGATCGATCTCGGTGACCGGCCCGCCGCGCCCATGGAAGGCGGCCGCCGCCGTGATCAGGATCGCGGCGTTGACGAGTGTCGCGATGCCGAGCGCGCGCGTGATGTCGATCGTCGCCGCGCGCACCGTTACGTGTGCATCGTCCGCCACGGGACGCGTCCGCACGATTGCCGAGTGCAGATACAGATTATGCGGCATCACCGTCGCGCCGACGATCCCCACTGCCAGCAGCAGCGCGCGTGCGTCCGCAATCGGCGCGTTTCCGGGCCACAGCCCGCGCGCGGCGGCGGTAAGATCGGGGGGGAAGAACGCCAGCTCGGCAACGAAGGCCAGTGTAATCACCGCCACGAGCGCGAGCACGATCGACTCGAGCCGACGCATCCCTTGACCCTGCAACGCCAGCACGAGCAGCGTATCGAGCCCGGTGAGTAGCACGCCCAACCAGAGCGGCAGATGGAACAGCAACTTGAGCGCCAGCGCCGCGCCTAGCACCTCGGCGATGTCGCACGCGATAATCGCGAGCTCGGCCGACGCCCACAGCGCATGGCCCGCCCACGGCGAGTTGCGCGCGCGGCTGAGCTGGGCGAGGTCCTGGCCTGTGACGATGCCCAGCCGCGCCGCCCGCGTCTGCAGGAACAGCGCGGCCACGCCGGAGAGCACCACCACGAATAGCAACGCATAGGCGAAGCGCGAGCCCGCCTCGATATCGGTAGCCCAGTTGCCTGGGTCCATGTAGCCGACCGAGATCAGCAGCCCCGGCCCGGCCAGCCGCGCCCAGCCGAGCCTGTCGCGCGGATCGGGATGGGCCTGGGGTGCGCGCGCGAGCATGTCGAGCGAACGGTTACGCGCCCGCGCGGGTCCGCGTCGAGCCGTAGCGGGGCCGCGACCACCCGAACGGTTGCGCGTGCGAACGAACCGCCTAAAAGCAAGGCGAAATCGCGCCGTTCAGGATCAGCCCATGGCAATTGCCGCCGCCCGCCCACGACCGCTTAGCCCGCACCTCGGCATCTGGCGTTGGCGCGCGCCGATGGCCGCGTCGATCTTTCACCGCGTCACCGGCAACGCGATGGGCTTCGGCGCCTTCCTGCTGTTCGCCTGGTGGCTTCTAGCCGCCTCGTCCGGCCCCCACGCCTACGCGACTTGGTACGGCGTGTCGCACGGCTGGATCGGCCTGATCGTCGGCGTCGGCTTCACCTGGACCTTGTTCCAGCACATGGCGTCGGGCCTGCGTCACTTGATCATGGATACCGGCACCAATTTCGAAATTCATGCCAATCGCCGCAGCGCGATGGCGACGTTCATCTTTTCCATCGTCATGACCGCGCTCGTCTGGGCGCTGATCCTGGCGCGCTGAGGAGTTTGAACGATGCGCAAGGGAACCGAACTCGGCCGCGTGCGCGGTCTTGGGGCCGCCAAATCGGGTGTCAACCACTGGTGGATGCAGCGCGTGACCGCGACCGCCAATCTGGCCTTGCTGATCTGGTTTGTCGTCTCGCTGCTGCGCCTGCCGGGGTTCGATTACAGCACGGTCGTTCTCTGGGCGCACCAGCCGATCGTCGCCGTGCCGCTGCTCCTCCTGACGCTTAGCGTCGCATACCACTTTCGCCTCGGCGCGACGGTGATGCTCGAAGACTATATCCATGGTGAAGGCACCAAGGTCGTCGCGGTGACATTGCTCAATTTCTATGTCGTCGCGGTCGCGGCCGCCGCCGCCTTCGCCATCCTCAAGCTCGCCTTTGGAGTCGCCGGTGCCTGAAGCCTACCAGATTACCGATCACGTCTATGACACCGTGGTCGTCGGCGCAGGCGGCTCGGGCCTGCGCGCGGTCATGGGCGCAGCCGAAGCCGGGCTACGTACCGCGTGCATCACCAAGGTTTTTCCCACTCGCAGCCACACCGTAGCTGCGCAGGGCGGCATTGCGGCGGCGCTCGGCAATATGGGCGCGGACGATTGGACGTGGCACATGTACGATACCGTCAAGGGATCGGATTGGCTGGGCGATCAGGACGCGATCGAATATCTATGCCGCGAGGCTCCGGCGGCGGTGTACGAACTCGAACATTACGGCGTCCCCTTCAGCCGCACGCCCGAGGGCAAGATCTACCAGCGCGCGTTCGGCGGCATGACGCAGAACATGGGCCAGGGTCCCGCCGCGCAGCGCACCTGCGCCGCCGCCGACCGCACCGGCCATGCGATGCTGCACGCGCTGTACCAGCAGAGCCTCAAGTACGACGCGGATTTCTACATCGAATATTTCGCGCTCGATCTGATGATGGACAAGGGCCAGTGCGTCGGCGTGATCGCGATGAACATGGAGGATGGTAGCATCCACCGCTTCCGCGCGCACGCGACCGTGCTCGCCACCGGCGGCTATGGTCGCGCCTACTTCAGCGCCACTTCGGCCCACACATCAACGGGAGACGGCGGCGGCATGGCTCTGCGCGCCGGGCTACCGATGCAGGACATGGAGTTCGTCCAGTTCCACCCGACGGGCATCTACGGCGCGGGCGTGCTCATCACCGAAGGCGCGCGCGGCGAGGGCGGGTATCTGACCAACGCGTCGGGCGAGCGTTTCATGGAACGCTATGCTCCATCGGCCAAAGACCTGGCATCACGCGACGTTGTCAGCCGCTCGATGGCGATGGAAATCCGCGAGGGACGCGGGGTGGGCGAGGAGAAGGACCATATCTTCCTCCACCTCGATCACATCGATCCCAAGGTGCTCGCCGAGCGCCTACCCGGCATTAGCGAGACGGCGAAGATCTTCGCGGGCGTGGACGTGACGCGCCAACCGATCCCGGTCACGCCCACCGTTCATTACAACATGGGTGGCATCCCTACCAATTATCACGGCGAGGTCGTCACGCTGGCGGACGGGGATCCCGACACCGTCGTCCCCGGCCTATTCGCGGTCGGTGAGGCCGCGTGCGTCAGCGTGCACGGCGCGAACCGCCTCGGCTCGAACAGCCTCATCGATCTCGTGGTTTTCGGCCGCGCCACCGCGCACCGCGTTGCCGAGATCATCAAGCCCGGCACCGCCGTCCCCCCCGCCCCCAAGGCAGCGGACGATATGGCGCTGACCCGGCTCGACTATTTCCGCCATGCCAAGGGAGGTTCGCCCACCGCCGAGGTGCGCGGCATCATGCAGCGCGCGATGCAGTCCAATTGCGCGGTCTTCCGTACCGACGAGATCCTGCAGGAGGGTATCCACAAGATCGACGCCGTCTACCAGCGCATGGCCGACATTCAGGTCACCGATCGCGGCCTGGTATTCAACACCGACCTGATCGAGACGCTCGAATTGGACAACATGGTTTCCCAAGCGGTCGTCACCATGCACTCCGCTGCCAACCGTCACGAGTCGCGCGGCGCGCACATGCACGAGGACTATCCCGAGCGTCACGACGATGAGTGGATGAAGCATACCATCGGGTGGTTCCGGGATGGCGGCGTCAAAATCGATTACCGCCCGGTGCACAGCTATACGCTCACCAACGCGATCGATTACATCAAGCCCAAGGCGCGGGTGTATTGATCCGTCCCCAAGCTGACGTGGTGGGTCTCACGATCCGCCCAGTCGAGGACGGCGATATCGGTTCGCTGATCGCTCTCTGGGGCGTGTGCGAGCTGACCCGTCCCTGGAACGATCCGCTGTCCGACATCGCTCACGCGCGCGCGACTGAACATGCGTCCATTTTGCTCGGGTTTTCGGGTTATGCGCTCGTCGCCTCGGTGATGGTCGGCTATGATGGGCATCGTGGCTGGGTCTATTACCTCGCGGTCGATCCTGTGGCGCAGAATCGTGGGCACGGGCGCGCGATGATGGCGGCGGCGGAGGCGTGGCTGTCCGAACGAGGCGCGCCCGCGCTACGTTTGATGGTGCGTGATGCCAATAGCGATGCGCTGCGCTTCTATAAGGCGCTGGGGTTCGAGCGTCAGGACGTCGTAGTGCTGGGCAAGCGATTGGGTGCATCTCCCGCATGAACGCACCGTCGTTTGACCGAGCGCGCCGCGCGCACTAGGTCGCGGCCACGCGCGTGCCCCCGTAGCTCAGCAGGATAGAGCGACGGTTTCCTAAACCGCAGGCCGGAGGTTCGACTCCTCTCGGGGGCACCACGTCCTACTCAGGCGAAGGCTCCGCTCGTCCGTTCGATTTTATAACCGTTCCCCGGTGCATCACGAAGCGGACCGTGTTCAGCTGACCGATGTCCGCTGTCGGATCAGCCGCGACGGCGATGATGTCGGCGTCCTTGCCGGGTTCGATCGTGCCGACCTCGCGCGCGCGGCCGATCAGGGTGGCCGCATCCACCGTCGCAGTGCGGATCGCGACCGACGCAGGCATCCCCGCGCCCACCATCAAGCCGAATTCGCGCGCGTTCTCGCCATGTTTGGACACGCCGGTATCGGTGCCGAACGCGATGTGGACACCGCTGCGATAGGCGAGCTTGAAGCTATCGATCGCGTGGCCGGCTGCATCCTCGGCCTTGGCCGCGCTCGCGGGATTGAGGTCACCGCGCCGTCCCGCGGCGACCGCCGTCGCGGGCGCGATCAGGGTGGGAACGTAATAGGCCCCGCTCGCCTTGTAGAGCCGGATCGATTCGGCGTCCGCGAACGTCCCATGCTCGATCGAATCGACACCTGCGCGCAGGGCCGTGTTGATACCCGCCGTCCCGTGCGCGTGGGCGGCCGCCTTGCGGCCAAACTGGTGCGCGGTATCGATCACCGCCTTCATTTCATCAAACGTCATATGCTGGCCGAGCCCGCTCGCCACCGGATCGAGCACGCCGCCGGTGGCCGCGAACTTGATCACCTCCGCGCCGTCGCGGATTTGCGCGCGCACCGCTCGGCGGCAACTATCCGCGCCATCGCAGATGTTGTCCGCTGTGCCGCGCACGAGGCGCGCGTAGTCCTCGCGGAGCGTCGCCGAGCCATCGCCATGGCCCGCCGTGACCGAGACCATCTCGGCCGCCATCGTGATCGTGGGTCCCTGGAATACGCCCTGGGCAATGCCCTTCTTCAGCGCGCGCAGCACGGCGGCGTCTCCGCCAAGATCGCGCGCGCTGGTAAATCCCGCCATCAGGTCCGCGCGCGCATTGCGAACCGCGTCCACCATGAAATCCTCGCCGCCCTTGTGCGCCTCCTCCAACCGCTCGGCGCGCGGATCGCCCGAGGACTGCATGTGGAGATGGCAGTCGATCAGGCCCGGGAGGACATACTGGCCGGAAAGGTCCACCACGCGCGCACCGGGAACGTCGATGAAGCCGTCGCGCACTTCCGTGATCCTGCCGCCGCGCACTATGACGGTCGAGCGACCGCGTGGCGGTGTGCCCGGCACGGCGAGCAGTTGGCCCGCATGGATAACGGTGACGGGATCGGGGGCGTGCTGCGCGAATGCCCCCGTCGTCAGCGCGGCGAGAGAGAAGGCGGCGAACAATGAAGGCTTCAGGCGCAACGGCGGTCTCCAGTGATTTGCGTCCATGCTAACAGTCGGCACAACGACGGCAACCGTGCGCCCTTGACCGAGCACATGGCGCGCGACGACCGAGCCGATGAAGATCACGCGCCCGCCTTCGAGCATCCGTGGAACGAGCGCTGGCTCTGTTGCAAGAATTCGGTAGGGCCAAGGTTTTTCGTCTGATTTCGGCGATCAGCTTGTGTAGATGCCGAAGTTGCGCTCGATCAGACGCACTTCGCCCATGATGCCACCGCCGTACTGCCAGA
>JAABUQ010003056.1_pt1 | contig 31536 bp, 26 predicted proteins | sample 5560001 | NCBI WGS metagenome assembly JAABUQ01 (sample SAMN10711888, study PRJNA513371) | rock metagenome | isolation source: Antarctica rocks | place: Antarctica: Victoria Land, Finger Mt nord | collected 2015-12-18 | reverse complement strand
TCGGCAACCAATACCGTCGCACCTGTACCGACGATAAACCCTTCCATGCCCACCCGTTTCGCCACACCGACGCCGCAAGCGATCCGTGGTACGGGCGCCCCCGGCAGCACACGCCCCGCAAGCTCCGTCGCTATTGCCCCCCCCAATGGCATGAGTACTCCCGGTCGCACCGGCACCGCGAATGCTTCCGCGCCGCCCGCGCTACCCGGAATGACGCCTACAGCGACTGCCGATCTCGGCCCCGCGCCCGATCCTTCGAGCTTTACGCTCGTGACGGCAAACGCGACCGGCAACCCGAACGGCGTGAAAGTGCCGACGGACCTCAACGGGCGTCTCGGCCTGACGAAGCTGACGATTGCCCTGCCGCCTTCGGACGACCCGCAAAAGATGCTCGCGCAGAACGCCGAACTGCTGAACTACATGCGGGCGGCGTTCGCGATTGACGTGGTAGGCGCGGCGGGGAAAGACTACACTTCGGTGTCCGACGCGATGGCACAGCGTGCCGTAGACGTGGCGTTTCTTTCTCCCGCAGCATACGCGCTCGCATACCGCGATGCCGGTGCGTCTCCGCTCGTCAATGGCGAAACGGGCGACGGTAAGCCCGTGGTGCAGAACACCTTTATCCTTGTCCCGTCGGATAGCCCGGTGAAATCCCTCGTTGAACTCCGGGCGAAAACGATCAGCGTGGTGGACGGCGATCCCTTGCCCGGCCACTGGATCGCGTCGTGGTTGCTGCTCGACCGGGGCAAGCTCATCGAGGACCGTGACTACACGACGAGCGCCTTTGGGACGCACATTGACTCCTACGGCGCGGTGGCCGACCATCGGGCGGACGCGGGTGCGGTCTTGAAGCAGACGTACCAGGCGGCGGTTCCCCTCGGCACCGTGGACGAGTCAATGGTGCGGGTGCTCGATTCTTCCTTCGATATTCCCACCAACCTGATGGCGGTGCGTGGTGGCATCGTGCAGGAGGACATAGACCTCCTGGCGCTGGCCTTTCTCACCCTGAATGACCAGCCCGCGAACTCCCGCCTGCTGCAATCCTTTGTGCTTGGCGACGCACCCGGCACGGGGCAGTTTGGCCCCGGCGTCGTGAAGCTGCGTCGTGTGGACGATACCGCGTACGCCGAACTCCGCACCGCGCTTGACACGATCAAGCTCGACCTGCGCGACGCCGGGTACAAGGTCATGCAGCCCAATGCGGAAGACCCGAACCCGTATAATCAGCCCGTCGCGACGAAAGCGCCGCCACCCGCCGCGTCCGTTGCGGCAACCGCCGGGGGGAGCGGCGCGAGCACGAGCCGTCCCGGCACTGCGGCGGCGACCCCGCGCCCGACGAATGCTCCCGCTCCCACCGCCACGGCCCGCGCGCCGGGTGCATCTTCGGCGACGCTCCAACCCACCGCCCGGAGCGCCACCGCTCCGAGTGGCGGCCCAGCGAGTGGCATTTCGCCCATCGCCACTGCCATGCCGGGTAACGTGCCGACCGCCGCATCTACCGGGTCAAACGGCCTGCCGGGGAGCTTCGTCACCGCGAATGCATCCACCAATCTCTCCGGCGTGAACGCCCCTATGGACCTCGGCGGTCAGCTCGGGCTCCGGCGGCTCGTGGTCGCCTTTCCGCCCACGGACGACCCGGCCCGCACCTTGAACGATTACGCCGATCTGCTTGCCTACCTGCGCGCCGCATTCAATATTGACGTGATCGGGGCAGCGAACCGCTCCGGCACCGCCATTGTGGATGCCATGCGCAATAAGCAGGTGGACCTCGCGTTTCTGTCGAGCTACGCCTACTTGCTTGCCAACTCGAACGCCAACGCGAATGCGCTGATTCAGGGTGAGGGGCCGGATGGCAAGCCGCTTACAACCAACACGGTGATGCTCGCGCGCGCCGACAGCGCCTTTGGCGGCTTGCGCGATCTTGGCGGCACGAATATCGGCTTTGTGGAAACCGATCCCGTGGTCGGGCGCGTGGTGCCGACCTTTATGTTGCGCACCCGCGCCAACCTCACTGAGGGCAAGGATTACCGCGTCACCTCCATCGGCACGCACGCGGATGCCTATCAGGCCGTACTCGATGGGGTGATAGACGCGGCGGCGATTGCGGCAGACGCCTTCGCCATCGGTGTGGACGCGGGCGCGTTCGATGGCAACGCGATCAAAACTCTCGATACTTCCTTTGCGGTGCCGGAGACCACCATTGCGATCCGCAACGACATCGGTAACACGGACGCGGACCGCATCGGCCTCGCCTTTCTGACGATCAACGACCAGCAACGCTCGTCCCGGCTATTCAACTCCGTGGTGCAGCCACCACCTAAGGGCAAAGGCGCATTCGGGTTGCTGACGAATAAACTGCGCCGCGCCGATGATGGCCTGTACAACGAGTTGCGCGATGCCGTCTCGCGCATCAGCTTCAACCTGCAAGCGCTGCTCCGGTGATCGTTATGACGGTGGGGAACGCGACCGGCGGCACACTCCTCGAAGGAGATGTGCTGCCGGTCGCGGCGGTGTACGCCGGTCATCGCATGTGTGCAGGTGCGGCAGGCAGTACCGAATGGATCGAACCAAAACATCGTATCGGCGACTACGAGCGGTGGAGGGAGACATGACCATATCCGTGAACGCTGCCTGCCTCTCGCGGCGCGGGTTGCTCCGAAGCGCCGCCGGGAGTGCGGGTGCCGTCCTGCTCGCGGCGTGCAGCGGCGCGGCGTCTCCCAGCGTGGCACCGGCGGTCGCAACGATGCAAAACAGTACCCCGCCGCCCGCCATATCTGCCGCCACACCTGCTGCCTCCATATCGGTGCCACCCGCGCCTGCCCCATCCGCTATGTCCGCCATATCCACGGCGACTGCTGCCCCCCTTCCGTCTCCGATGCTTGCGCAACCGACGCGCCCACAAACTACGGCGGCGGGTAGCGTGACGAGTGCGATGGGGGGCACCGCGCCTCCCGGCAGCGTGGCGGGCACGCTTGCCGCGAGTGCGCAAGCTCGTACTGCCAGCCCCGTTGCAAGCGCGTTGCCATTGCCGATGGGTTTCACGGGCGCGACGTCGGTTGGCACGCTCGCGGGTGTGATGCCCCCTGCGGACCTCGCGGGCCGCCTTTCCGTGCAGCGGTTAGTCTTCGCCCTTCCACCGGTCGCCGATGCATCGGCGACCCTGATGCGGTACAACGACCTGCTCGCCTATATGGCGAAGGCTCTCGGCATCGAAGTCGTGGGTGTGGTCGGCACGTCCGCTGCGGATACGGTGGACGCAATGCGGGCGCACACCGTAGACGTCGCCCTGCTCTCGCCCTTCGCATACCTGCTGGCAAAGCAGACCGCAATGGCGACGCCACTCGTGCAGGGTGAAGCGGGCGATGGCATGCCCGCGCAATCAAGCACCGTGCTTATCGGGCGGCGAGACGGTGGGCCGAATACACCGACCGACCTGCGCGGCAAGACGGTCGCATTCGTGACGGCGGACCCCACCTTCGGGCAGGTGATGCCCGCGTATTTGCTCGCCACGAACCCCCGGCTCATCGAGATGCGCGATTATACCGTGCTTCCGGTGCCGACATGGGCGGATGCCTACGCCGCCGTGACGATGGGGCGCGCGGACGCGGGCGCGCTCACGACTGCCTTTTTCCAGCGGGGACTGGAAGCGCGGACGATTGATAACGACCGCGTGAAGGTGCTCGATAAGTCACCGGACATCGCGGGGCCGCTCGTGGCAGCACGAGGCGACCTGTCAATGAGTGACAGCGACGTACTGACCACGCTCCTGCTGACGATCAACGAGCAACCGGCGATGTCCCACCTCATCCAAAGCACCATTGCGCCACCTCCGAACGGCGCGGGAACCTTTGGCGAAACGGCGGTCAAGCTGCGGAAGGCAACCGACGCCAGCTACAACCCGGCGCGTGATGTGGCGATGCGCTTCGGCGTGGACCTCCGCGCCCTCGCCCGATAACTGGCCCGTTTCACATTCTCTAGACGTTGGTATAATGCCGCGTGAACGTGCGTCATGGGGACATCTGTGGAGAGCATATATGGTGGGACGGATGGGCGTATGGGAGGGAAAGGTGACGGGCACACGATGACCGAGGAACAATCGCACCGCATCGCGCGCCGCGCGGTCCTTCGTGGTGTCGCGGGGTCAGCCCTCGCCGCCGTGCTTGCCGCGTGTGGCACGACCAGCCCGGCGTCAACGCCGCTCCCGAACCGTGACAGTTTCGCCCGAACGCAGGTCGCGGTGAGTGCGGGGTTTGCCGTCTCCACCACCGAAGCAACGCCCATCCGCGCGACCGCACCGGTGGACCTCTCCGGGCACCTGCAAACGGTGCGCGGCATCCGCTTCGCGTTTCTGCCGTCGGCAGACCCCCAACGCGCACTCAGCGATAATGCCGAGATTCTCGCCTATCTCCGGGTCTCACTCGGCGCGACCATGCTCGGCTTGGTGAGCAGCAATTACGCGACGGTCATTGATGCCCTGAACAAGGGCACGGTGGACATCGCGTACTTCAGCCCCCTCGCGTACATCTATGCGAAGGGGCCGGCGACGCTCGTGCCGCTCATTCAGGGGGAGTCGCCGGATGGCAAGATTGCCACCAGCCGCAGCTTTCTGATCGTTCCGGCGGCGAGCACGCTCAACTCCCCCGCCGACTTGCGCGGGAAAACCGTCGCGTTTACCGATCAGAACTCGCTCGGCGGCTACCTCGTGCCCGCGTATTCGATCGCGAAAAACGCCGGTCTCAAAGTCAACGCGGATTACACCGCCGACTTCCGGGGCACCGCGCCCGCCGTGTATGCGGCGGTGATGAGTGGCGCGGCAGCGGCAGGTGCGATCCCCTTTAATGATTTCGACGACGGCGTGGCGAAGGGGCAAATCAATAAGGACGCTTTGCACGTTATTGATACCTCGTTCGACTACCCCGGTAGCGTGGTCGCCGCCCGCAACTCGCTCGACCCGCGCGACCGCGACGTGATTCAGTCGGTCTTTCTCGCGCTCTCGAACCAGCCACAGGATGCGAAGGTGCTCTCGCAGTTCGTACTCAGCCCGCCGCGCGGGGCCGGCGACTTCGGTGGGAATACCGTGAAAGTGCGCAAGGCAGACGATAACGTGTACAACAACTTGCGTGACATCCCGCGCACCCTCGGCATCGCACTTGAAAGCATTATCAAGTAGCATAGCATTATCTATTGTACATAGAAGAATCCACGCTGTATCAGTGTGCCACCACGTCTTGCTACAAGCATAGCCGCGCAACAGATAGACAGCATCGAATAATTGCGATATACTGCTTCTATTGAGAGGGAGGCTGCATAATGCCGGATACCGATACCGTTCTGAAAAACGACGTCCTCGCCGCCTTTCGTCGCGTCTATCAGGCGACCCTGCACCGGTCAATGCAGCCCTGGCTGCATCTGGACTTGAGCATGGCCCAGTTGAAGACGCTCGCGCTTGTTGCTGAGGAACCGGCGGGCACCATTAGCCATGTGGCGACAGCGCTCGGCATTACCCTTCCGACCGCCAGCCACCTCGTGGACAAACTTGTGCGCGCCGGACTTGTCGAGCGGTACGATGACCCGTTGAACCGACGGCGGGCGATTGTGCAGCCCTCAACCGAGGGAGCGGAACTGGTCGCCAGTCTCCGCTCGGTGAATGAGGCCTTCTTGCGCGCCTGCCTCGCCCGCATGGCGGCTGACGATTGTGCCGCGCTCCTGCAAGGAATAAACGCCCTTGTGGAAGCCGCACGCACCGCAAACGCCGAGGATGGTGCCACGCCCGATGGCGCGCTCCTCGAAGAACCCGCATCTGTGTAATTACCAGGGAAAGGTACGCCTCATGGCAGAATCGGTCGCCGCGCCAATTATGGGGCAATCCGCAGGGTCAATCCGGGATACCGTAAGCCCGAAGCGGCTGGCGCTCGTGCTCGTCGGGGTCATCCTGGGAATGTTGCTGGCGTCGCTCGACGGCACGATCGTCGGTACGGCGATGCCCACCATCGTCGGGCAGCTTGGGGGCCTTGCACACTATTCGTGGGTCTTCACCGCTTACCTGCTCGCCTCCACTGTGACCGTGCCGATCTACGGCAAACTCTCGGATATCTACGGCCGACGGCTCTTCTTTGTCGGCGCCATGGTGATCTTTCTCGTCGGCTCCGCCCTCTCCGGGGTATCGCACAACATGACGCAGCTGATCGTGTTTCGCGGCATTCAGGGGCTTGGGGCGGGCGGCCTGATGCCCCTCGCCATGGCGATCATTGGCGACATCTTTCCCCCGGCGCAACGGGCCAAGTGGGGGGCGGCGCTCACCGCGATCTTCGGCCTCTCATCGATTGTCGGGCCGTCCCTCGGCGGGATCATCACCGACAACTTCGGCTGGCCGTGGGTCTTCTACGTCAACATGCCCGTGGGGATCATCGCCATCGTCACCACCGTGGTGGCGATGCCCGGCCACACGCGCTCGCAGCAGAAACAGGCAATTGATTATCTCGGCGTCGCCACCCTGGTTGCCTGGTCAATCCCGCTCCTGCTCGCATTCTCGCTCGGTGGCAATGAGTATTCCTGGGGATCGTGGCAGATTCTCGCCATGATCGCATTCGCGGTGGTGATGCTCGCCGCGTTCCTGATGCGGGAAGCGCGCGCCCCGGAGCCGATCCTCAACCTCAACTTCTTCCGCAACCCGATCTTCACGGTGTCAATGATCGCGACCTTTCTCACGACCGTGGGCATGTACGGTGCGATCTCGTACCTGCCATTATTCGTGCAGGGGGTTGTGGGCACGAGTGCGACGAACGCGGGCGCGGTACTCACGCCAATGATGCTTGGGTTTATGGCAAGTAGCATGATCAGCGGGCAGATTCTCGCACGCACGGGACGGTATAAAATTCTCGCGCTCGCCGGTTTCGCCATCGGGGCGGTCGGGCTGTTCCTGCTTTCCCGGATGGATATTCATACCACCAGTGGGGGCGTGGTGCAGCGGATGCTCATTACCGGTCTTGGCATCGGGGTCTCGATGAGCCTGTTCACGATTGTCGTGCAGAATGCGGTGTCCCGCCGGGAGATGGGCGCGGCAACGGCCGCTCTCACCTTCTTCCGCTCGATTGGTGGCACGATCGGCGTGGCGGTCCTCGGTTCGGTGATGACGAACCGCTTCAACAGCGCCTTCGAGGCGAACTTGCCTGCGACGCTCCGGCAGCAGATTCCCGCGCCGCAACTCGTGGCGCTCAGGAACCCGCAGGTGTTGCTCTCCCATGAGGCCACGGCGAAGATTCACGACTCCTTCACCGCATTCGGCCCACAGGGCGAAACCCTGTTCGCCGGACTGATGCTCGCGATCCGGCAAAGCCTCGCCACCGCAGTGACCACGCTCTTCCTCGCGGCGGCGGGCGCCATGGTGCTGGCTTTTGTCGCCGTGCTCTTTCTCAAGGAAATCCCCCTGCGAAAGAGCAACAAGGAGCAGGCAGCGGAGCCGACGGAGGCGATTGCGAGCGGAACGCCTTCCGCCCCCGTCGCCCCGATCCCTGTGCCCACCCTCACGGTGTCGCCCGCTTCCGCGTCATATGCGATGCCGGGGCTGGTGACGAACGGGGTAACTCCCAGTGGCGTCACCGGCGCCACAGTTTCACCAATGGTCACGGCATCCCCTGCCCACGCTGCGGCTTCGGTCGTGCAGCGAATTACCGTGCCGCCGGTGGTCGGGCGACCGCCGGGTATACCGGAAAGCGAACTGTCGCTCCCGCGCGTGCTTCCACCGGCGACGGACATGGCCGCAACGGCGAGCGTGCCGCCGCAGCCAACGGCAACGGAGGCGACAGCGCAATTGCGGATGGCGTTGGCACAACTGGTGCAGCTGCAAACAGGGGAAACACAGGCGCTGTGCGCGACGCTGATGCAGCGGATGCGCGTGGTTGAGGAGACGGTCAATCGGACGGCCACGACCATCGCACGGCTTGAGCAGACCGTGGAAGCGCTCGATGCCTTCGCTCGCAGTCTGCCACCGGGACAGTGGTACCACGAGCGCGACCGGCGCGACGTGATGATGAATGCGCGGCTCGCACAACTCGAGCAGGTTGCGGCCCCATTTGCGCAGAGCCATGTAGCAGCAGGCAACATGGTCGGTGTCGTTGGCGGCGAGGCATGGCCGAACCCGTCTCGCTATCGGGACAACGACTGACAGGGCGTATGCGTGTGGGAACCTCACCCCCGGCCCCCTCTCCACTTTGTAAAGACCGGGGAGGGGGTCGGGGGTGAGGTTCCCACACGCATACGCCCTGCAACGACTGAGGCACGTACTTGCCCTGTGGCGTCTTTATCCGTACCATAGCGGGCACGGGCGAAGCCGTTTCGGAACCATATGGGTAAGGGGCGCGGGAGTTGGCGAGCCGTCGGGAGTTTGTACTGGGGTTAAACCCGGTCGTCGTCAAGGGTGACGAGCGCGATCTGGCTACCTGGACGCAGCCGCTGGTTGCGTATCTCGCGGTTGCCCTTGGTGTGCCCGTGCGGGTCGTGATCGAACGGGACTACGACACGCAGATCGCCGCGATGCGCGATGGTACGCTCGATGCCGCGCTGTTTGGGGAGTATGCCTTTCAGCGCGCCCGCACGGTGGCGGGAGCGGAAGCTCTGGCAATCTCGGTCACGATGGGCAGTGACACCGAGGCGACGTACCAGAGCGTGATTATCGCGGGGATAGACACGGCGCTGCATACCCTCGCCGACCTCGCGGGGCAAACAGTGGGCTTCGTAGATCGCGGCTCGACTGCCGGGTATTTGATCCCCCGGCGAATGCTGCGTGAGGCAGGGCTGAACCCCGACACGGACATCACCGCAGTGTTTCTTAACTCGCACGGCGCGGTGCTGGACGCAGTAGCGGACGGCGCGGTGCCTGCGGGCGCGCTTTTTCGGCAGGAGGTACAGCGGGCCAGTATGCGGGCACCGGAACGCACCGCCCGTCTGCGCGTCCTTGCAGTCTCGCCACCGATTCCAAAGGGGCCATTCGCGGTCCGGCGTGGACTGGATCGTGAAACGCATCAGCGGCTCCTTCAGGCGTTGCTGCGCATCCACGAGGACGCGCCGGAGGCGGCCCGCCTGATTGCCGCCGGAAACACGCGCTGGCGGCCCGCGTCCAGCCGCAGTGTGACCCTGAAAACCGTTGCTGCGCTCTCCGGTGTGTCCTATGGCACGGTGTCGCGGGTGATCAATGGGCGGGCGCACGTCGCGCCGGAGACGTACACGCGCGTGATGAGCATCGTGCAAGACCTGGGTTTCCGCCCCAATGCCGCCGCCGTGAGCTTGATCGCCAATCGGTCGGACCTCGTGGGTTTTGTGGTGCCTGACACAGACGATCCCCTCCTCGCGCGCTCGGTCGCGGGTGTCCAGCGCGCGCTGATGGCTGAGGGGTTGCATCTCGTGCTTTGCCCCACGGGGGGCGACCGCGATGAGGAAGTACACTACCTCGGCCTGCTCGACGACGGGCGCTTCGGTGGCCTGCTGCTGACGGAGTGGAGCCGCGACACGCCGCTGGTCAGCACGCTTGCCGCCACGGGGCGTCCGCTCGTGTTTCTCGGTAGTGAGGCGGGCAACGCCTCCGTAGTCAGCATCGCGCCCGATGTACGCGCCCTCGTTGCGGGCGCGGGCGCGTATCTGCATGGCCTCGGTCATTCGCGGGTCGCCGCCTTGGTGCTGGTGCCGTGGGTTGGCAACGCGGCGCGGGGTCTCGCGGATGCGGGGCTTACCCCTGCCGTTCGCATGTATGGCACCACGGACGCAGATGCCGCGAACGAGGTTCACGCGATGCTGACGGGAGCGACCACGCCCACCGCGCTGATCTGTGGTGACGAGCGCGTAGCCCTCACCGCGCTCGCTGTTGCCCGCACGCTAGGGGTCGCGGTGCCGGAAGGATTGAGCATTATCGCGCTCACGGAATCGTGGCTTGCCGAGACCGCCGTACCCTCGCTGACTACGTTTGCCGCGTCGGTGGACGCACTCGCGGCCCATGCTATCAGCGCGCTCGTCGCCCAGATGCGCGGCGAAGAATGGGCACCCATCGGTGATTCCCTACCTCCGCCTCGCCTTACGGAGCGCGTGTCCGCCGCCCAATGGGTAGAGACAACGCCACCAGTGGCACAATAACCGCGAAACGCTCACGAAATGCTTACATCCGCAGATACCGCCTGTGCTATACTGTCCCTGTAAAGGTTTACAGGGTTGCATTGGAGTGGGCAATGACGGAAGACCAGGCGATGATTCGTGTTCGTGTCGGTACTGCTGCGGATGCGGACGCATTGGCGACGCTTTCGGGGCAACTTGGTTATCCATCTACACCCGCGCAAATCGCGGCCCGGTTCGCTGCACTTGCGACACGGCCGGATTGGGCTGCGTACGTGGCGGAACTGGACGGGGAGATCGTCGGCAGCGTGTTTGTCCATGCCGTGTTCAGTTTGCAGCGCGACCCGTGTGCGGAGATCGGCGGCCTGATCGTGGACGAACAGTATCGGAACCGGCACGTCGGTGAAGCGCTCGTCGCGGCGGCGGAGGGGTGGGCGCGGGAGCAGGGATACGCGGCGATGATCGTGCATTCCAACGTCATTCGCACGGACGCGCATCGCTTTTACAAGCGGCTGGGGTATACGACCCCGAAGGCGCAACAATACTTCCAGAAGGAGTTGGCGCGATGACGAACGCGGTAGCGGGCGCGATGACGCGGGAGGCCCGGTGTGAAGCGATTGCCCTCGCACACGCGGATGATCTCGTGCCGCTCGCGGAGGAAATTCTCGCCGATGTACCCGTACAGGTAGTGCGTGGCCCCACCGTGGGTACCGTGATGCTGCGGGCGCGGGAAAGCGTCGAGGGGTTAGTGTTCAACGTCGGTGAGGCGCTCGTGACCGAGGCATTCGTGACCATCGGCGACCATCAGGGTTACGCGATTGTGCAGGGGATGGAGCACGAACTCGCCCTCGCTGGTGCAATCTGTGACGCAGCCGTAGAAGCAACCCACCCCGCCACGCCCCGCATCCTCGCTGCTCTGCACACCGCTGAACTGCGTGCCACGCAAGCCCGTCGCGCGGCATGGGCCGAAGTCGCCGCTACGCGCGTCGTATTCGACGAAATGTAGGAGCAACGGGCGGCGATGGCCCGAAATGCTTCGCCGCCGTGTTTGGCCGATTGCCTCCTGATTACTCGTAAATGGAGTGCGCACGCATGACGATCACCCCCACCGAGCCGGTCGCGGTCGCGCAACGGACATTTCGCACCCTGCTGACCGCGATGGCGAACCCCGGTAGCGTGCATTTCCTCTCGCCGCGCCCCGGAGAATCGCCGGAAGAGTCGGTCGCCTTCGCGCTCGTGGATCACGAGGTCGCCTTTGCGGTCGTCGGTGAATCGCGAGTGACGGGTGCGGTGCCCGTGGCGCGACGCATTACTGTGCGCACAGGCAGCAGCGAGGCGGCAGTCCCGGAGGCCGCGTTTATTTTCGCGTACGGCGCACTCCCGAAGGCGGCGTGGGCGACCGTGCGGTGCGGCACGCTTGCCTACCCCGATCAGGGCGCGACGATTCTCTATCGCTTGCCCGCGATTGGCGTGCGAGCCGCCCTCTCGAAACCGGTGCGGTTGCGGCTTTCCGGGCCGGGGATCGAACACGATGTCTGGCTCTCACTGGCCGGCCTGCCCGCCGGGGAGTTCGCGGCGCGTAACGCGGCCTGCCGCGATTACCCGATGGGCGTAGATTGTATCTTTGTGGACAGTGCGGGCCAGGTGGCATGTGTGCCCCGGTCGAGCACCATCGAAACGGTCGAGGAGGGGTAGGCCCATGGGGTACGTCGCGGTCAAGGGTGGCATGGATGCGATTGCCGCCGCCGAAGCGCTCGTCACGCACGCGCCCGCAGCGGATGTCGCCCCGCTCGATGTGCGGCAGGTGCTGACGCAGCAGCGGGCGAGTGTGGATCAGGCGATGGGTGAGGGGAGCCTGTACGCGCCGCTACTCGCCGCGCTCGCCGTCAAGCAGGCGGAAGGCGACACGATGGAGGCCGCGTTTCTCCTGCGTGCCTACCGCTCCACGTTGCCGCGTCTCGGCTACTCCGTGCCGATGGACGGAAACGCGATGCGCGTGCGGCGGCGTATCTCCAGCACCTTTAAGGACGTGCCGGGCGGGCAGGTACTGGGGCGCACGCGCGATTACACGCAGCGGTTGTTGAACTTCGCGCTGCTGAATTGTCGCCCGCCAGACGCGAACGCGGATGCGCCATCGCCGTCACTCCCGGCTGCCGATTCCCGGCTCCCGATGGAGATGGAGCCACCGGCCTTTCCCAAAGTCTCCGCGTGGATGCGGCGGGAAGGGCTTTTGCCGATCGCGCCGCTGGAATCACCGGAGGCGGAGCCATTCGACATCACGCGGGAGAGCATCGCGCCACCCTTCTCGCGCTCGGCCCGCCTGCAATCGTTCGCCCGTGGCGAAACGGGCGTGATGACGGCCCTCGCGTATTCCTCGATGCGTTCGGGCGGCTTTCACCCCACCATCGGCGACTTGCGCGTCGGCGAGATTCCCTTTCAAATGGCGCACCCGCTGACCGGCAACCCGGTGACGATTGGGGAAGTGACGGCGACCGAGGTGGAAATGGTCGGCAACACGGGGGAGCAGCCCGCAGGCAAAGACGGCGTGACGGGGGGCAGGTACGCTCTCGCGTATGGGCTGGTGTTCGGCCAGAACGAGCGCAAGGCCATTGCGATGAGCATTCTCGATGGCTTGCTGCGGCAACGCGGTGGTACATTGCCGGTGAACGACGCCGAGTTCGTGCTGTACCATATTGACGGCATCGAGGCGCAGGGCTTCGTGGAACACCTGAAGCTCCCGCACTACGTCACCTTTCAATCGTCGCTCGACCGGATGCGCTACCTTCAGTCGCTCACCGCTGCGCGCAAGGAGGAAGCCGGTGCCGCTCGCTGACCTCATCTCCCAAGAGGCGTACAACTACGCCTTTCTGGACGAGCAATCGAAGCGCGAAATCCGCCGCGCCCTGCTCAAGGCGGTCGCCATTCCCGGTTATCAGGTTCCCTTCGGCTCGCGCGAACTCCCGATCGCGCGCGGCTGGGGCACCGGGGGGATGCAGATCACGATGAGCCTGATCGGGCCGGGAGACACGGTGAAGGTGATTGACCAGGGCACGGATGCCGGTGTCAATGCCCTGAACATTCGCCGCCTCGTCGAGCGCACCACGGGCTTGCCCACGACGACTGACACCGAGGCGGCGACGATTGTGCAGACGCGCCACCGCATCCCGGAGCAGCCGCTACGCGCCGACCAGACCATCGTGTTTCAGGTGCCCCTGCCGGAACCGCTGCGCTTCGTGGAGCGCAACGAGGCCGAGACGCGCCGGATGCACGCGGAGATGGATTACTCGCGTGCGTGGGTGGCGCTCTACGAAGACATCGTGCATTCGGGCGCGATCACGCGGGGCGCCGGCTACCCTGCCCTCGTCAATGAGCGGCATATTTTCAGCCCTAGCCCGATCCCGCGCTGGGATTTGCCAAAGCTGCACCGTGCCCCGTCGCTCGCGCTATTCGGCGCGGGGCGGGAGAAGCGCGTCTATGCCGTGCCGCCGTGGACAACGGTGGAACCGCTCGCTTTTGAAGATTACCCGTTCGCGGTGGAAGACATGACGGGGCGCGTCTGCAAGCGTTGCGGCGCGACAGACGTGTACATGGACGAGTTCAATGAGGGCGAGACGCGCCACTACCGTTGCTCCGACACCGCGTACTGCGACGCGCTGCTCGACGCGACGCGGGCGGGCGATGCGGCGGAAATTGCCCGCTTGCGGGCCGTCGCGGTGGCAATTGCCGCGAAGCAGGAGGCGGTGAGCCATGCATTCTGACGAATACAGGGCGCTCAGTACCGAGGAGCGGCTGGCGGAATCAGGCCACACGGCGCATTCTCCGTTGCCCGATAGCGCGAGGCCGCTCTTATCGGTGCGTAACCTGACGAAAATCTACGGGCAGTATAATGCCGGGAGCGTCGCACGTACGGGGCCGGACGCGGGCACGAATACCGACCCGGAGACGGGCGCCATCGTGGCGTGCGCGGATGTTTCGTTCGATCTGCTGCCGGGCGAAGTGCTCGGCCTCGTCGGTGAGAGCGGTAGCGGCAAGAGCACGGTGATCCAGTGCCTCTACCAGGATCAGCAGACCACGGCGGGCACGGCGCGATTCACGCCCTTCGCGGACAGTGAGCGCAGTATTTTCGACGCGACGGGGCAGGAGCGGCGGGAGTTGCGCGCGTTCAGCATGGGCATCGTCTATCAAGACGCGCGGCGCGGGCTGAAGCTCGCCGTGTCGGCAGGCGGCAACATCGCGGAGCGCTTGCTGGCGGTGGAGTGGCGGCGGGTATCGGACATCCGCGAGCGCGCGGCGATGCTGCTCACGCGCACGGAACTGCCGCTCGACCGCATGGACGACCTGCCCGCCGGATTCAGCGGCGGGATGCAGCAACGGGTGCAGATCGCCAAGGCACTGGCGAACGAGCCGCGCCTGTTGCTCCTCGATGAGATGACCACAGGGCTGGATACCTCGGTGCAGGCAGGCGTTGTGGATCTCGTGCGGGAGATTCAGAGCCAGTCCGGCCTCGCAATGATCGTGGTCTCGCATGACCTCAGCGTGATCCGCCTGCTTGCGGGGCGCACCGTGGTGATGAAGTACGGGCGCATCGTGGAAGCGGGCCTGACCGACCAGATACTGGAAGACCCACAGCACCCGTATACGCAACTGCTCGTCAGCAGCGTCAACTGAAACGAACCGAAGGGATTTCACCACAGAGACACAGAGGACACGAAGGAAAGACAAATAAGTTTTTATCTTCTTTGTGCCCTCTGTGCCTCTGTGGTGAAATCCCCTTCTTGCATTATGGAGGCACGAATGGGTGAGCCACACCTGCGGATTGAGGCGCTGACAAAGGAGTTCACGCTGCATGTGCTCGGCGGCAAGCGCGTACCGGCGTTCCGGGACGTGACGTTTGACGTGCCGCGCGGGGGCCTTACGGCGATTGTCGGGCCGAGCGGCAGCGGTAAGTCGTCGCTCCTGAAATGCGTCTACCGCACCTATCTGCCTACGGCGGGGCAGATGATCTTCGCGGGGCGCGCGGGCGTCAGAGACCTTGCGACGACCGACGACCATGCGATGTTGGCATTACGTGGCCGCGAGATCGGGTACGTCTCGCAGTTTCTCAAGCCCCCGCCGCGCGTGTCGGCGCTCGATGTGGTGGCACGCCCCCTTGTCGAGCAGGGGATCGCGCGGGACGAGGCACGGGCACGGGCCGGAGAGATGCTTGACCGCCTGAATCTGCCGCGCGACCTCTTCGACGGCTACCCGACGCTCTTCAGTGGTGGCGAGCAGCAGCGCGTGAACATCGCCCGCGCACTGCTCGCCCGCGCCGATTTCCTGCTGCTCGATGAGCCAACGAGTGCGCTCGATCAGGCAAACCTGCGGGTCGTGACCGAACTGCTCCGGGAGACGCGCGCGGCGGGCGTGACGATGCTCGGCATCTTCCACGATCCGGCGGTCGTCAGTGCCCTGGCGGATACGGTCGTGACGATGATGCACGGCACGATACAAGGTATCGAGGATGGCGCGGGGTATCGTGCGGCGGTGGCATGATTTGCATTGACGGACGACGCGATGGGTGAACGGGGGGAACGATGCAGCCACGCACCGAGGGCCGACTGATCCTGACCAATGGCCGCGTTGTCACGCGGGATGCCGTGATCGCGCATGGGAGCGTAGTGATCGAGGGCGAACAGATCGCCGAGGTAACGACAAACACATATCCCAAAAGCCTTTATGATGGGGAACAGGTTGTAGATGTCGGCGGACGCTTCGTGCTACCGGGCATCGTCTGCCTGCACAACGACGGGCTGGAAAAGGCAATTAATCCCCGCCCGAACACAAACTTCCCCGCCGACTTCGCCTTGCAGACCTATGACACGCAACTCGCTGCGGCAGGCATCACCACGCAGTTCCATGCCATCTCCTTCCAGAACCTCGCCACCAAAAACCGGAGCCTCGATGACGCGATGGAGATGAGCCACGCCGTTCATGCCTTCGCGCAGTCCGGCCGTGGCACGCTCGATCACTACGTACTCTTTCGCTGCGACGTGCGCCGCCCGGACTCGCTCGACGGCATCCTCGCCTGCATCGAAGACGCGCCCGTACGTCTCGTTTCGATCAACGACCATGTGCCCGGTCAGGGGCAGTACCGCAATGTCGCCAAGTTTCTCGACCAGATGCGCCCGTACATGCCGGAAGACAAGCGCACGGACGCCGATCTCGCGGCGTGGCACGCGGAGCGGATGCAGTTTAAATCGGATACGGAGGCGGAAGTTGAGCGCACGTATTTCCGCCTCGCCACCGAAGCGCGTGCGCGTGAGTTCGTGCTCGCCTCGCATGACGACGATTCGCCGGAAAAGGTCGAGATCATGCATCGTCTCGGCTGCCGGATGGCGGAGTTTCCCGTCACCGTTGAGGCAGCGCGTCGCGCCCGCGAATTGGGCATGAGCGTTTCGATGGGCGCGCCGAACGCGGTGCGGGGTGGTTCCCTCACGGGCAATGCGAGCGCGACCGAGCTTGCCGGTTTCGGTCTCGTGGATATCCTGATCGCGGATTACCACGCGCCGAGCATCCTTTTCGCCGCTTGGGGATGGGCGCACGCGGGCATCGCGTCCCTGCCGGATGCCGTCGCCATGACGAGCGCACACCCCGCCGCCGTGGCTGGCCTACAAGACCGGGGCGCGCTCGCAGCGGGGCAACGGGCGGATGTGATCGTGGTCGAGGAAGCGGGCACGGTACCCGTCGTCACGGCGCACGTTCTCGCAGGTGCAATACAGTTCCAGCGGTTCGGCATGGGGCACCGCACGGTGGGACAGGCGGTGCGAGCGTAACCGGTCATACATAATGGTCAGCCGTTTCCCCCGGCGGCGGGCGGTGCGACGGGCAGGCCCATCGTGGAGGGAAGCGCCGCGAGGTTTGGATTGAGTTGCACGGTGGGTTTCGGGGGGGCGTTTTCCTGCGTTTCGATCTGGTGCCACTTCGCCACGTATGCTTGCACTGCGACTACCAACGCCGCGTGGCTCCAGGTCAGTGGGGAAACGGAGAGCGGCGCGCCGCTGTATGGATGCACCTGCTCCGCGAGCACGCCGCTTGGCAAGGCGTGCTCCACCACCCAGGTAATGAGTTCCGCCGCGCGCTTCAGGTCGTCGCGTGTTTTGGCGGACAGAATCGCATACTCCGCCATCCAGAGCGTGCAGATGAACCAGGGGTTTCCCGGCACATTCGTGATGTCCTGTGAGACTTGCTGGTAGTAATCGTTCTGATATCGCGCGTAGCCGCCGACGCTCGTACGCACACGCAGCGCTTGCTCGGCGCTACGCATCGTCGCCACAATGCGGGGGTCGTCCGGTGGGTACATGCCAAAAACGACGAGGCCGATGATGCTCGCATCAATCGTCTCGTCCTTTTGCACTGTCCCGTCGGCGCTCACCTCGATGCGGCGCAGGAAACGCCCCAGCCGGTCGTCCCAGAGGTATGTATCGGCAGCACCGCGAATCTCGGTGGCGGCGGCACGCCACTCCTGGGCGAGATCTTCCTGCCCGAAGGCGATGGCATAGTTCGCCGCCGCCATTAAACCGGCCCATACGGACCCGACCGTCCAGGCATGGATGCCATGCCGCTCTTCCCAGAGGTCGTATGACGGCGCGGGGAGCTTGGTATGCGGTTCGCGGAAACTCGTCATGAACTCCGCCGTGTTCCGTACGAGCGGGCGGTACAGCGGCGAGACGAACTCGACTTCGCGGTAGGCGCGGAAGTGTTCCCACAGGGAGGAGACGACGAGCGCGGTTTCATCCTCCTGAATCGGCAATTGCGGCGTCCCCTCCGGGGTGATGAAGGGGTGCCAGGTGCTGCCCAGCGAGCCATCCGGGTTGTACTTGTGCAGCAGGTAGCCATTGCGCGTGATGAGATTGCCGACAAAGCGGAAAAAGGCGCGGGTGATATCTGAGTAACCGGCGCGAACCAGGGCGGTGGCCACGAGCGCGCCGTCACGCGGCCAGAGGTAGGCGTACGTGTCACGCCCGAAGCGCAGGATGTCTGCGTCCGTCCCGGCGATGATCGCGCCATTCTGGTCAATATTCGTACGCAGAATGAGCAGGCTTTGATTGACACAAGCAGCGACCGAGGCCGGCAGGTTCGCGTAATCCCGCGATTCTTTCGCCAGCCACAGTTTCCAGTAATCGTTGGTTCGCGTCAGGTAGGTCTGGGGGTCGCGCTCGCGCATCCGTGTGTCGAGATCGCCGACCACACCGATGGATTCACCGGCCGCGAGCCACCAGTATACGGTGCCATCCGCCTGTGATGGGATGCGCAGTTCCACGCCACCCGTGCCGTCAATCGAGCCTTGCGCGACCGGGTTGCCGCTCAGTTGCCCGTCTTCGGCGTCGCGCCAGGTGCCTTCCTTGCCGAAGACCTCCTTTTGCCCGACCGCCCACTGATGTAGCCCGACCGCCTCTCCCACTTTGGCGTTCAGGAGGAAGTAGCGCGCGGCCTTGTAAAACACGAGGCCGCGCGAACGCGGGTCGTAGTAGCCGGTGTCACCGATGTTGTTGCTCCACAGGTGCGCGTCAAAGTGGAAGTACAGGCGTACGAGCTTGTCTGTTGCCGCGTCGTTGTGGACGACCGCTTTGCGAATGTAGACATTGCGGTCGAAGTCTACCGTATCCTGTAAGTGCAGCGTGATACCGAGCGCGCGATGGATGAGTTCGATGTCCGTGACGAGTGTGCCGGGGGAGTAGTACAAATGCCGCTCCCAGCCGTCGGCGTCGAGCCAAGCGAACCGCGCCTGGGTGCCGTCTTTCTCCGCGACCCAGACCCCGAAATGGTTCGAGTGCCCGTCCGTGTGGTTTTCCACGCCCGGGTGCGGGTAGTACACGTCCCGCAACGTGCCGGTATCGTCGAAGTTGACGAGCAGGGTTCCGTTCCCAACGGGCAGGTCGCGCGGCATGTGATTGCTCCTTTGGGCGGTAGCGGTTTCGTCGGTAGCCGGTCATCGGTGATGGTGCGGCAAGTGTACCGCATCGGTGCTGAGGAAACCGTGCGCGTTGCCCGTTACCGGCTGCTCCCCACCACATCCAGTTTGATCAGGTTCGCGTTCGCCTGCTGCATGTTCGTTGCGGCGCTGACAATGACAATCACATCGCCGGGGGCCAGCAACCCCGCTGCAACGAGCGCATCCTCGGCGGCGGTCACGGTGGCGTCGGTGCTCTCCTCAAAGTGTGCGAGCACGCTGTGCAGCCCCCACCAGAGCGCGAGGCGGCGGGCGACCGCCGCGTGTTCCGTGACGGCGAGCACCGGCACGGGGCAACGCAGGTTCGAGACGAGGTGCGCCGTGCGCCCGGTACGCGTGAAGACCACAAGGGCACGCGCCTTTACTTGTGTCGCAAGCGTACAGGCCGCCACCACAATCGCATGAATATGCGGATCGCTACGGGGTGGTACGCGCGGCAGATGCCCGATGAGCGCCGCCTCGGCCTGAAGCGCGATGCGGCGCATCACCGCAACGGCTGCAACGGGGTAGCGGCCTACCGCAGTCTCTCCGGAAAGCGCCACGGCGTCCGTGCCGTCGAGGATGGCATTGAAGACATCCGATGCTTCCGCGCGCGTCGGGCGCGGGTTTGTCACCATGCTTTGCAGCATCTCCGTCGCGGTAATCACGAGGATACCGCGCGCATTCGCAAGCTGAATGATCCGTTTTTGCACCGCAGGCACCTGCTCCGGTGAGAGTTCCACGCCGAGATCACCACGCGCCACCATTACACCATCCGCTGCGTCGAGCACGCCGGGGAGATCGTCGAGGGCTTCGGGTTTCTCGATCTTGGCGATGAGAGGGATGTCCGCGTGCAAGCGGCGCAATTCGGCGCGGGCTTCGCGCAGATCATGCGCGCGGCGCACAAACGAGAGTGCAACGTAGTCCACGCCGAGCGAAACCCCAAAGGCGAGGTCGTCCCGGTCTTTGGCAGTCAGTGCGGGGGCGGAGACGGCGACGCCGGGGAGGTTGATCCCCTTGCGTTCGCCAAGCTCGCCACCGATGCCTACGGTAGTAATGACCTCGCCGCCTTCAACGCCCGTGACACGTAACTCCATCAGGCCATCATCGAGCAGGATGCGGTCGCCGGGGTGAACATCGTTCGGCAAATCGGCGTACGTTGTGCTTAACCGTGTCGCGGTGCCGACAAACGCGCCGGGCACGATAGTCACGGTTGCCCCCGGCACGAGCGTGACGGGCTTGCCGTCCGCGAGCGCCCCGATGCGGATTTTCGGCCCCTGCAGATCGAGCATGACCGCAATAAACAGGTGTAGCTCATCCGCGATGCGGCGCACGGCGGCAAGTTGCGCTGCGTGTTCGGCGTGCGTGCCATGCGAGAAATTGAGGCGCACGACGTTGACGCCCGCGAGGAACAGCCCGCGCAGAACGGTTTCGTCGCGCGTGGCGGGACCGAGCGTGGCGACGATTTTCGTTCGGGCTTCACGAAGTGCCGCTGCATGAAGCGACCGAGGTGAGGGCGGACTCGCGTCCATGTTCACGCGACCCGCCCACCAAGTACGCTCGCGACAACGCCTTCAGCGTGCCGTACCAGCCCGTCGAAGTCGTTCGCCGCGACGAGATGCTTTGGTACGAGATCGCTGCCAAGACCGACGGATTGCGCCCCGGCGGCGAGGTAGTCCGCCGCGTTCTCGCGCGTCACGCCGCCCGTGACCATCAGCGGCACATCCGGCAGCGGGCCGCGCAGGTTCCTGATGTACTTCGGCCCGCCCAGCGCATCCCCAGGAAAGAGCTTGACGTAGTCTGCCCCGGCACGTTGTGCCGCTACGATCTCTGTGGGCGTCAGCCCCCCAATGGCGACCGCCACGCCCGCCGCGTGCCCCATCTCTACCAGCCAGGCATCACCGACGGGGGAGACAAGAAAGCGCGCCCCGGCGGCGAGCGCGGCGTCCGCCTGCGCGTGCGTCAACACCGTGCCCGCGCCGACAATCGCTTCGGGCGGCAGTGCGGCGACCGCCGCGCGGATGATCGCGGCGGCATCCGGCACGGTGAAGGTGATCTCGATGCCACGTACGCCCGCCTGAGCCATCGCGCGCGTGGCGAGCAGGGCATCTTCCGGGCGGTCGGCACGGATCACGGCGACGAGACGCAGGGCATCGGGAGCAAGCCGGGAAACGGTCATGCGGGAAGCAGCCATGAAAGCATTCTCCTTGAGAGCCAGATGGCAGGCCGGTCGCGTGTAATGTGCATTGGGAACACCGTATCACACCCGCGCTTTCCGTGCAGCACCTGTTGCAGTGGAAAGGCTGAAGACGACGCCCTCAGCCAATCGTGAGGTGCGATAACGCGATAATGCGGATACAAAACCGGCGAAGGCCATCACAAACACGGGCATACCCGCGTTCAGAAGTGTAACCGTGATGTAGCCTTCGTTCGCGCGGTCTCGCCGGGGGGTAACGGAGCGATATGCAGCAGACGACACCGAAAAACACACAAGTCATTCCCTGGTGGCAAGGGGCAAGCGGCGACGTCTGCGTGCTTGAATTCCGTATTGGCGCGGATACCTTTGAGGCCGCAACCACCTTTGAGGGGCTGGAAACGGGCGAAAGCGGCGTCATCGGGTTTCGCTACTACCCCGATCTACCGGTGCCGGAACCGTTGCCTGATACCGTGCGCCTCATCGTCCCCTCGGAAGACGGCACCACGACCTACCGCCTGCATGTCGTCTCTTCCGAGGGCACGCTCGTACGCGTTGCGTCGGAACCCCTCGCAGTGCATCATCGCCGGTTGCGGCGCACCCCCCGCATTCCGTACCACCTCGGCCCCTGCGCTGCGGTGGTGCATGGCGCGAGCGGCCAGTGGCGCGGGGTAATTGAATTCTGGGTGTCAGACGTGAGCGAATACGGAGTCGGCTTCAAGGCCGAACTGGGCCGCGCGTTTCTCTTAAGCGTCGGAGACAACATTCGCGCGCCGATCACTCTGCCGGACGGACGCCGAAGCTGGCTCGACGGGCAGGTGACCTGGCTGACACCGGAAGGGCGTGGCGGCATGGTCGCACGCCGTGCCCCGCAATGGGTGCCGACCGTTTCGGAACAGTCGGCCTGACCGCTTAACTGTCAGCCTTTCGCAAAGGCCGTGAACGCATCCGCTGCCGGTTTCTGCGTGTAATTGCGGTGGAGCAGGCCAAAGTTCCCTTCCGGGCCATCCTGTGAGAAATCCACGAGTGTCCAGACGAGCGCGCCCACGGCGTCGCTCGCTTTCACGTCGTTCAGCGCGGTCTGGAGAAAGGCGCTCTGCTGCGCCTCAGCATTGCCATAGGAGGTCATGCCGATCTCCTCGGCGAGCAACGGCTTGTCCGTGGCGGCTTTGGTCAGCGCGAACTGTTCGGCGAAACTGCTACCGGGGAAGGCGTGCGCGTAGTAGTGGATGGAAACAAAATCCTCCACCTCACTGAGGAGCGGCGCATCGCCTGCGGGCACCATCGGCGAAGATGGGAAGATCGTGCCCACGAGCGCAAGCTGGTTCGGCGCGTCCACACGCGCATCCGCGATCAGGGCTTCCAGCCAGCGGATGCGCTGCTCGGCATGTTCTTTCCACTGCCACTCGTCGTTATTCACCCAATCTGGCTCGTTGTAGACGTCCCATGCAAGGATCGTTGGGTCGTTCGCATAGGGGCGCACGATGGCGTGCAGGTATGCCTCATCGCCGAGCATCGCGGCGGAGCCGGGCGTCGGCCAGTTATCCCATCCCGGCAACGGCCACTTGCGGTAGCCGTCGAATAGCCCGACGATCACGCGAATGTGGTGCTTGGCACACAAAGCGAGAAAATCGTGAAAGGGCGATTGCTGCTCCCAACCCGCTGCCGCGCCGCCAAAGGCCGTGATCGGCACAAAGGTACGCAGCGTGTTGACGCCCATCCCCTCCGCAACGCCGAGTTCGTAATCCACCTGCTTCGGATCCCAATCGGAGAAGATCGCCCACGCATGGTCGCGTGGGTAGTAGTTTACGCCCGTGATGCGGTACGGCGCACCGCTCAACGTCAGGTGCGCGCCGTCACGCTGTACGAAGTCGCCTGTCGCCGCCACCGATCCGTTGCCCCACCCGGTTGACACGAGCAACATCACCCCGACCAGTACCCACGTCACACGCGATCCCGCCATGCGTCCCTCCTTTGCCCGCATCATACCATCTCGTGCATCGCACAGGCACACGACAGCGCGACATCACCCCTGAGAGTACGGGGCGAAATGGGTGATAGATCACACCAATGGGGGCAATGTGGAGAATGCGGAAAATGTGAAGGGGGGGAATTGGTAGCGCGTACGGGATTCGAACCCGTGGTCTTCGCCTTGAAAGGGCGACGTCCTGGGCCGCTAGACGAACGCGCCGCAACCGAAGGGAAGTATGCCACACTTTGCGCCATCGCGCCACTTCATTGTGCTTGTGACGAAATTGGCGCCGGTTCTGCGGCCTCCCGTCTACCTCGCCCAGAGCAGCGCGGCGATTGCCGCCGCGAGGGTCACAGCAAACCCGCTCACGCCCCACCCGAACACACCGCGCGGGACGTTGCCTCGCCACTCGCGTGCCGCTTTCACCGCAAACACCGTGAGGGCGGGCATGGCGTAGCACGCGAGCGTCGCGCCGACTCCCGGCTGTGGCACGAGGACGCCGGCGAGGGGGAGGGCCGCACCGAGATACACGATGCGCAGGAACAGCCACGCCGGTACCGCCGCGACAGTCCCGACCGACTGTGCCACAAACGGTATTGGTGCGAACGTGAGTGCGGATGCCGCCGCGCCAAGCGCCATGATCGGCGGTGCAAGCGGCTCCAGAACCACATTGACCACGGGCGCGACGGGGGATATTTGCCCAAAGGCGTGCCAGATCAGCGGTTCCGTCGCCAAGTACACCGCGACCGATACGGCGAGCATTTCCGTCAGGTGGGGAAAACGCCGCGCGACGGCAACCCGCTCCATTTGCCCGTGTACCCAGGGTGTAAGGGCGATCACCCCGAAGGTCGCGGCGAACGAGATGAGAAAGGACAGACTCGTGACAATGGCCGGTTGCCACAATGCCATCCCCGCTGCCGCCACACCGAGTGAGACGAGCGGGTCCGCGCGCCTGCTGAGCAGGGGGGCAAGCAGGGCAATTGCCGCCATCGTCGTCGCGCGAATCACGGGCGGGTCCGCGCCCATGATAAAGGCGTATGCCGCGATGCCCACGAGCGAGACGAGCGTCCATACTCCCCGCCGTCGCGCCCCGATTGCCCGTCCCATCGCCGCGATCAACCCTGCCATCAGGGCAACACTGCCGCCGTCAATCACGATGAAGTGTGTTGTGCCTGTTGCTGACATCGCGCTCCGTGTACCGGGATCGAGTGCGGACTTGTCACCGAGTACCATGCCGACGACCAAACCGGCTTCGGGGGGAGGCACCGCCGCCTCGATCCGCCCGCGCAATCCCGTCGTGAGCAGGTGTGCTACGTCTTCCCAATTGCGTTGCGTGTTCGCCCGCTCGACGCGCGCGTAGCGGGAAAACAGCGTGCCGTCCGTTTCCGCGCCGGCTTCCAACCGGGGTGTGCCGATGATAAACACGGCATCGCCCCGCGCGACGGCCGGGTAGTTGGGCAGAATCGCAGTGAAGGTGGCGTCCGCCGCCTGCCAATCTGTTTTCGTGTGCGCGGAGACGACGTGTACCGGCACGCGCACGGTGTTGCCCGTGCTGTTCGTGGCCGGCCACGCGGTCACGATGCCATGCACTTCACTCACGACCGCGTTGGGCCACCGGACGACGTGCGGTGATGGTGGCGCGGCTCGCCAGAGCGCCCCACCGAGCGCGAGAAGCGCGAATGCGACCGTCGCTGCTACCGTGATCCGGCTCAGGGCCGCGAGGATGAGCGCCATTGCTCCCAGCGCGACCACGGGAAGCCAGGCATCGTGCCGCGTCGGGCCGAGGGCACAGCCAACGAGTACTGCCCCGCAGGCCCAGAGCGCAGGCGGAATCCCAAGCGCGGGCGCGGGAGTGCCTGCCACCTGGTCGTCTGTGGGTGCGGGGGCAGCAGCAGGCATTCGCCCTACTCCGTGGTGAGGGAGTTGCGTAATTCCTCGACCGCCCGTCGGGAGATGCCCGGCACGCGCGTCAGATCGTCCACATGTTTGTATGGCCCATAGGCGGCACGGTCTACCGTGATGCGCCGTGCGAGGTCGGCGCCGATGTGGGACAAGGATGCAAGCGCCTCGCGGGACGCGGTATTGATATGGGTGGTGCGGGTCTTTTTCCCTGGAGCGACTGAGGCGACCGGAGCCATTTTTACCGCTGCCGTCGGAGCCATTTTTGCCGCCGCTGTTGGTTTCACTATGGTTGCCCGAACGGTGGTCGCGATTGGTGCGGGACGTGGGGCGGCGGTCGGATGCGGTGTGTGCGTTGCCCGAACGGCAGGGGCCGCACGGGGCGCGGGTGGTGGTCGTGGGGCGCGCGGCGCACGCGGCGCACGCGGCGTCCCGGACGCCTCCGGTGTTCCCGGATCGTCTATCAGCGCATCTACCTCTGGAATGACATAGGCGGCGATGTCCGCGAGGGCGCTGAGGCCCGCAGAGGTTGTGGCGCTCCCGGTCGGCGTCGCGTCTCCGGGAGGAATATCGCCAACGGTTTCGGTGCTCGCGGCGGTTGGTGGCGAGGAAGCGGCGGTGTGGGTTTGCGCAGGGGAGCGGGGCGGCGTGGTGAGGCCGGCAACGGTTGTGGCGCGGGCGGTCGCAGTGGCGGCGCGTGGAGCGGGCGTCGGTTGCATTGGGATCGTGTATGCGTGTCCGTCGCTCACGCGGGCAGCGGGGTTCAACACGTCGCGCGCGGCAGCGTCCGTGTACCCCCCTGCGGCGGCAATCACGTCCGCGAGACGCGCGTCGCCGTGCAGTGTATAGGTGCCGGGAGCGACAACTTCGCCTGCGATGGCAACGCGAACGTCACCTGCCCAGCCTTCATCGCTCTGGACAACGAGGTCCGGCACGCTGCGCTGACGCAACACGGCGATGAACGCCGCCAGCACGAGCGCCGCCAAGGCGCCAATCACCATGCCTCGCCATGATCCCGTCTTTTCCGTCATTCCGTTCTCACTTTATCGCGTTGAGTCCCACAATAATACCGGAAGACGCGAATGCGCGAGCCAGTTGTTCATCGCGCCTGTTGAGCAAGCTGTGAGCCGATGCATGATGACTTACGATCAATGTAGCATAACCTCCGCGTAAAATACATATACTCGCCGTATGCTTCGCGTAGATTCAAGGGGGAACGATCCGTTTTAGCGCTTTCCAAGCGATGAACAGTGCCGTTGATGCGTACATGCGTTCAAGTGTACGTACTGTGTTGTCACGTTGTTACCTGCAATTTCGCGCTGGAAATACCGTGAGGTTGACAAGTGCTCTTCGCAATGCCATGAACGCTTCCTGTAGCCATTTACCTCGCTTCAATATGCGTGAGTGGTGATCGCGGCCATGCCGCTTGCCTGCCTGCCGACCGATAATTCTCGTGTTACACTATCTCAGCAGGCCGCGATGAAGGTGAGGGTAGGCACACGATGACGCAGATCACAACAACGATTCCCCTGTTCCCCCTTGACCTCGTGCTGTTTCCCGGCATGGAATTGCCACTGCATATCTTCGAGGCGCGATACAAGCGGATGGTGAATCTTTGCTTGCGCGAGAACCGCGATTTCGGCGTGATGCTCACGCGCGGCGCCACGGACACACCGGGCCAACCGTTGACGTATCGTGTTGGTACGACGGCGCATATTCACGGCGCAACGCGCTTCGCGGACGGGCAGATGGACCTGGAAACGCGCGGCGAACGGCGTTTTGAGATCGTCTCGTTCCACTGGAATCTCGAGTACATGACGGGCGAAGTGCGGTGGTTGCCCGAAGACGAGGATACCGATGTCGCCCTGCGTGAGCGGGCGGAGCGGCAATGGAATGCCTTGCGCCGCCGCATCGCCGCGATTACCAATGAACCGATTGGCGAGGTCGAACTGCCGGAAGACCCAAGCGACGCCGCATACGAGCTTGCCGCTTCCCTGCCGGTGGCAAATGCGGAAAAGCAGACCTTGCTGGAAGCGACGAACACCGAGGCCCGGTTGCGTGAGGCAATCCGTCTGATCGTGCGCGAGCATGGCATCCTGAAATACACCATGACCGATCACACGGAAATCCCTAAACCCGCCGAGGGTTCGATGATCTTGCCGAACTGAATAGGGAAGCCGCGTACGGGGAGCAAGCGTCATTTCGATCCGATGCCTGCTCCCCCGCCTGTTGTCTGTTATCGCGTAGTGAGTGCCGCGATCAGCACTTGTGCGAACGCGATCTCTTCCTTGCCTGCGAGGCTGGCGGGCAACGCATCCGGTAGCACGAGTTCGGTTGACTCCGGCGCAGTGCCGAGCGCGAAGCGGTACGAGAGAGCGTCGAAACCCCAGACCTCGGTCATGCCACTCGTGAGGCCGGTCACTTCTCCGCCAAGATAGCGCACATCAGCGAGCGGCACGGCGATGTGGCGTACGCTTTCGCCCCGGAAGTGCAGGCGCACCACGCGCTCGCGGTCGGTAAGCGCCGTGAGCGTCACGGCTTCGTGGTCCGCCTGTACAATGTATGCGGCCACCGCTTCGTCAGGCAGCAGCACCGCTTTGCGGATCGCTTTCGTGGCGGTGATCGCTTCCCAACTCTCCGGGCGAAGGGTGCGCGCCACCAGTTCAAATGCTTCATACCAGTAGCCGTACGGGCTGTCCATTATTCGCTGCCTCCGCTTTCTACCGACATACTGCGCGACGGGATGCGCGTGGCATCATTCTCGCATTACCCAAAGCGCACAGTATACGTGGTGACGTACGAGGAGGCAGACAATGCCGTGGCTGGTTCGGTTTCTCGTGATGCGGTTCGGGATGCGGGCGGTGCGCTGGGGTTGGCAGCGATACAAGTCGCGCTCATCGGCGCAGGGGCAGGCGATGCAAACACCGGGCACGCCGTTGCAAGGGTATGGCAACGGCCTGGCACCTCAGGGGCCGTATCAATGGCAGTACAACTCGCCTCCCAATACGCAGCGGTACGATAACCGTTACTACCCACCGCGCTAAAGCAGTGAGGTCTGCGTCGCGGCTTCGAGCGGCGGATGTGGCTGCGCCAGCCGGTCGCGCAATTCCAATGCGTTCAGGATGCCGTAGCCGCCGACGTTGTTGTTGAAAAGCACCTGCACGGTTTGCGCGTCGTTGCTCGCCACTTGAATCTTTGTAAGCAATGCATCCAGTTCGGCGGGGCTATAGCGATAGGTATATTGCTCCGCCGTGCCCTTGAGCGCGGGGCGGTCCCACGTTTCCTGATTTTGCCCGTGCAGGCGGAACAGGCTCAGGCGTGCATTCGTCACGGCGACGACCGGCGGCACGCTGTTGGTTCCGCCTTGTGGTTCGTCTACCACCGTATAGACGTACGCGAGTTCCCGCAGCAGGGCGAAGGTGGTTTCCCCCGTGTCCGGCGCGAGCCACGACCGATGACGGAACTCCACCGAAACGAGATCATCTGCGAACCACCCACGCAAGCGACGCAGGTGGTCGCGGTGGGCATCCGTCGCGGTAAACGACGGCGGGAATTGCAGATGAATGGCGCGCAGTTTGCCCGCGGCGCGCAAGGGAGCGAGGGAGTCGCGGAGGCGCGTTGCGGTCTCTGACGTCGGGCGCAGCACGCGGCCTGCATCGTCCCGCTCGTGCAGGGTGAGGGTGCGAGGAGCTTTCACATTGAAGGCGAAATCGTCCGGCGTCACATGCGCCCAGCGTTCGGTCGTGCTCCACGATTGCGGGTGATAAAAAGTGCTGTCCACCTCTACCAGCGAGAAATACCGGGCATAGTAGGCGAGGCGATCCGCCGGACGCTGCCGCGCGGGGTAAAAGCCCGGATGGTCGGTCCAACTGCAACAGCCAATGACGATCTCTGCCATGCTTGCCGTGCCCCCCGTTTCGTGCCATACTGCGCGCGGTGAGTTCATGCGGCTTTCGCCCGCACTCGATATTCTACGTCGGAGACGCACGGATGCACTCCTGTCGCGCCCACAACAGCATTGCCCGCGCCGTCTGCATGACGCCTGCCCGTCTCCCCGACGGCGCGGGTGACGGCGGCCTTCCCGCCCCGCTCCGGCAGGGGTGGCCCCGCGTGGTACGCTAATTTCCGTTGCGTTTCCCGTCACCCCTGCCAGATACCGCGATCCCGTTCGACGCCGAGTAACGCGCCGCGCGTCTGTGCGTGTGCGCCGATCAAAAGGAGTGCGCAGTCATGGCGACCGAAGGCTACGTGGAAGACCTGACCGATATCGAGGACGATTACGACCGCTGGTACGTGGAGGTCGTGAAAAAGTCCGGCATGATGGACGATTCACCCGTCGCGGGGTGCCGGGTGCTCAAGCCCTACGGCTACGGGTTGTGGGAGAACATGCAGCGCAACCTCGACGACCGCTTCAAGGAAACGGGCGTCGAGAATGCGTACTTCCCCCTGCTCATCCCCGAAGCGATGTTGAACCGGGAAGCGGAGCACATCGAAGGGTTCGCGCCCGAAGTCGCGTGGGTGACGCACGGCGGCAACAAAAAGCTCGAAGAACGGCTCGCCATCCGCCCCACGTCCGAATCTATCATCTGTCCCATCTACGCGGAGTGGGTGCAGAGTTACCGCGACCTGCCCCTGCTCATCAACCAGTGGTGCAACGTCGTACGGTGGGAGGAGCGGCCTCGCGCCTTTCTGCGCACGCGCGAGTTTCTCTGGCAGGAGGGCCACACCGCCCACGCCACCGCCGAAGAGGCGGAAGAGCGCGCGATGCAGATGATCCACGTCTACCGCGATTTCTACCGCGATGTGCTTGCCGTGCCCGGTATCATGGGCCGCAAATCTGAGAGCGAGAAGTTCGCCGGCGCGTTGCGCACCTACACGTTGGAATCCATGATGCAGGGCAAGAAGTGGGCATTGCAGTCCTGCACGTCGCACAACCTCGGCGACCACTTCGGCAGAACGTTCAACATCCAGTTTCTCGCCCCTTCCGGCGAGCGGCAGTTCGCATGGAGCACGTCGTGGGGACTCTCGTGGCGGGCAATTGGCGCGGTCATCATGGTGCATGGGGACGCACAGGGGTTGCAGATGCCCCCTCGCGTCGCGCCCATTCAAGCGGTCGTCGTGCCCATCTGGCGCACAGATGAGGCGAAGGCGCAAGTCCTCGCGGAGGCCGGAAAGATCGAAAGGGCGATGAAGGCGTCGGGCCTGCGCGTGCGCGTGGACCGCGACGAGGAGCATACGCCCGGCTGGAAGTACAACGAGTACGAACTCAAGGGCGTCCCCCTGCGCATCGAGATCGGCCCCCGCGACCTCGCGGCGGGGCAGGCGATGGTAGTGCGCCGCGATACGCGCGCCAAGGAAGCGGTACCCCTCGACGGCCTGACGGAGCGCGTGCGCACTTTGGTAGACACAATGCATGACGACATGTACACCCGCGCGGTGCAGTTCCAGAAAGACCATAGCGCAACTGTAACGAGCTACGACGAATTGCGTGAGCGCGTCGCGGCGAACGCGGGCTTCTCGTACATTCACTGGGACGGCGACCCCGCCACCGAGGACCGCATCAAGCAGGAAACCAAAGCGACCGTGCGCTGCATCCCCTTCGACGACAACACCGAGGAAGGCCCTGACCTCTTTACCGGCAAGCCCGTGAAGGGCCGCGTGCTCATTGACCGCGCGTACTGATCGGTATTCCCCTGACGAGGCAGACACTCGTCTGCCTCGTCACCGGTCTGTCGCAATGAAGTGGATGTATCAAGAAGCATCCACCGCACTTATTTTTCATCGGACATGCGACGAACTGCTGCTGTAGCGGCATCAATTACCTCTGGATTAACCTGCACCCCACGGCCTGCAGTGCGTTCAATCATTGCTTGGGTTAACTCATGATCAGCCCGTATTCGGTCTGAGAGACTCGATGCTGCCCTAATCTCATCAGGAAACATCCGCTCATAGGCGCGCAACGCGTTCATATCAGCCAATATGCGCTGGAAAGTCTGACCTACTTCCGCTATATCCCTTAGCTTCTGAGCATCGAAATGCTCGATTGCTTGCATTATTGCAGAGTTTGCGCCAAGAACGCGGTCTAGCAGTCTGACACAGATGGTATGCCGCATTCATTGGGAAGAGTGACGGGGTAGAGATGCGTGAGCTTGATGCGTGCCTTGTCCGTCATGAACCGCCAGTTCACTGTCGCCTTCGCCGCATTCCGCGCTTCCTGCCATGCCGCTACCTCTCGCGCCAGTGTGTCTGCATCCCCGATCCGCCGCCCCAGGCATTGCCGCGTGAGGATCGCCCCCTCGATCTCCATCTGGTTCAGCCACGACCCGTGCTTCGGGGTGTAACGCCACTCGCTCCGTTCCAGAATCCGTCGCGCTTCTGGCGGGGCAAACGCCGCATACAACGCTG